>Ga0082212_10011281_pt1 | contig 11341 bp, 2 predicted proteins | sample TergutNt197P3_FD_71548 | JGI IMG/M metagenome (GOLD analysis project Ga0082212, IMG submission 71548) | Neocapritermes taracua P3 segment gut microbial communities from Petit-Saut dam, French Guiana - Nt197 P3 | ecosystem: Host-associated > Arthropoda: Insects > Digestive system > Gut ... | reverse complement strand
GCCATGTTGTAAGAGCTCTCGGACAACTTCCACGTGGCCTTTGGAAGCTGCGCTCGTGAGAGGTGTCCAGCCACCTTTATTTGTACTTTCCGCTTTAGCGTCATGTTTGATCAGCTCTCGGACAACTTCCACGTGGCCTTTGGAAGCTGCGATCGTGAGAGGTGTCCAGCCATTATTATTTGCACTTTCCACTTTAGCGCCATGTTGTAAGAGCTCTCGGACAACTTCCACGTGGCCTCTGGAAGCTGCGCTCGTGAGAGGTGTCCAGCCATCATTATTTGTACTTTCCACTTTAGCGTCATGTTGTACGAGCTCTCGGACAACTTGCAGGTGGTCGTTGAAAACTGCGCTCATGAGAGGTGTGTGGTTATTATTATCTGTATTTTCCACTTTAGCGCCATGTTTTAAGAGCTCTCGGACAACTTCCACGTGGCCTTTGGAAGCTGCGCTCGTGAGAGGTGTCCATCCATCTTTATTTGTACTTTCCACTTTAGCGTCATGTTTTAACAGCTCTCGGACAACTTCCATGTGGCCTTTGGAAGCTGCGCTCGTGAGAGGTGTCCAGCCTTCATTATTTGTACTTTCCAATTTAGCGCCATGTTGTAAGAGCTCTCGGACAACTTGCAGGTGGTCGTTGAAAACTGCGCTCATGAGAGGTGTCCAGCCATCTTTATCTGCACTTTCCACTTCAGCGTCATGTTTTAAAAGCTCTCGGACAACTTTCACGTCGCCGTTTAAAGCTGCCTTGTTGAGTGGATATTCTCCATGTATATTGCAGCTTCTCAAATCACTGCCGGCACTTAACAAGTAACGCAAGGTGCTGGTTTTTCCTGCTGCTACAGCAAGATGCAGTGGTGTGTTACCGTCTTTGTCGTGGACGTTCAGTCGGTTTAATTTATTAACTGGTCTGTAGCGTGTCAGATTATGTTTCATATTAACTTCCCCAGAGGGTATTTCCTTTAGTTGGACTATGAATTTTGCTACCTCAAGACTTCCCGTCTCTGCCGACACATGTAGCGCTGTTTTTCCGATTTCATCCTGAATGTCACAATTAGCTCCAAGATCGACAAGTGTCCTCACTGTTTGAATGTGGTTGCCTCGTGCCGCTTCGTGAAGTAACGTGCCACTGTCGCCTTGAAATACCATATTCACACAATTTCCCTTATTTAACAAGTACCGCAACAGATCAGTGTGTCCATACCTAGCTGCAGCACGAAGAGCAGAAGAATTATATTCCGTACAACCATGGGTCATCTCATTCAGCACTTGTTCCCTGATGTCAGACCTTTTCTCCATCAACAAACTCAGCACCTCCCAGTCGGCCATTCTGATAGCGTACTGTGCAGGGGACAAACCCAGCAACGTGTCTACAGAACTTACACCTGCTCCGTGTTCTAGAAGTAGCCTGATGAATTCTAGGATCCTGCAACTGACTGCTACATGCAGCGGGGTTCTTCCTCCACGGTCTTTCTGTTTAATGGATTCTTTCCTTTCCAACAGCCTTGCAACATGTCGCATATCTGAGTTGAGCACTGCCTCGTGTAATGGATATTTGTCAGCCAATATCTTGTCCACCATGCTCCTGACCACATGGAAACCTGATTCAAATAAGTGATCCCTCATGAATATCTGTCCATTCTGATAGTTATCGCATAACCAGATAGCAGCCAAGTATTCGGCTAAGGTGCGGTGTTGAAAGACGGGTCGTCCTTCGATGACATCAATTATAATACCCGTTTTCTCTATTCCTGCAGTAATTTTCTGTAGAAACACTCTTGCTCCTTCCGCTATTTTCTTATCAGTAATTTTCTCGAGTTGTTGTGTGGACAAGATTGCCACCAACGCAGCAGCCATATGATTATGTATGAACGTTTTGTGTAGCGCTTCGTCACCATTTAGCGCATTCACGTTTGTTCGATCAGATTTCTTTTTCTCTGATAAATAAATATCCCATTTCTTTTCAACGTACAGATCATACAGCATGACAACATTTATATATTCAGGTAACTCAACTGTTCCTGCTGAACTACACTGCTTTAGATTTCCTTCAAACATCTCTGCTACTAACAAACTCTGCAGAGGAATTCCCATGAATTGTTTGTCTTGTACAGTGAGGTGTTCAGTTGACAGTTGAACAACTCGATTTGCTAAATCTTCTAAGAAGTCATACGTTTTCTCCACACGTGTTTTGTTCCAGAATTTCACAAGGAAACTTTTCTGATCTTCCTCACTAAAAGGCACCAATGAATATGAGTGACATTGCAATTCTGTCTCTAGCCGATCCCTCACTGAATTTCGAGACGTTAACCAAATTCCTTTTATCTTCGTTTTGGACAGAATTTTCAGAACTTGTATAACTTGTTCGGTGTAATGCGGACTCACTTCTTCCACTGCATCAATCAGCACAGCCATATTGCCTGTTGAATTGTAGGTGTAATCAAACAGCCGTTCCTCCAAGACTACGCCCCCACTTTCCTTTATTAGTGCTGCTTTCGTTAACAGTTTGAAGACGCCCTTTTGGTCACAACCATTTGTTTGAAACTCATTCAATATCCGCGTGTAGTTGTTGATATTTACCCTCACTATCCACAAGTCGGGGTGACGTTCTCGCGTTTCCTTTGCAAGGTGAGTCAGAAAAGTCGATTTCCCCGTTCCCGGTTCATCTGTGACCAAATTGATCCGACCCTCACCCTCTATCAATATGCTGGGCTTCCAAACTCTATCCGTTTCTCTTTTCAAGTTTTCCTCGAAATGTGGACTGCTATCTCGAAATGCATGCAAATTATCCTCGCTTGATGCATGTTGTTCTTCGCCTTGTGATGGAAAGCGAGTTTTGGCATGCTTTCTGCGCTGAAGTGTTCTGTTAATATAATACTCTACTGTGTCCTCACTGCGAATGCCTATCGAAGGTTTTTCATTCTCCAACAAGAGTGATATCGAATCACAATCCAATTCATTAAGCACACCAACATCACCGTTCTTTATTATAGTGCTAAGTTTTACTTCTAAACCTTGGAAATAAACTTTTTTGTCAAGAAAGTGCATCTGAGACGCAGTGACTATATCAGTGAATTTACAGACGTCGTACTTTTCTGTGAGAATTGTATGGAATGTACGACGAAGATCACTTATTTGATGTATGTTATACAATTTGTTCGATATGAAGATGAACCTCTTTTCAACAACACTGTTATTCAGAAAATCACATAATTCAATAAACAGGTCTACAGAAACTTCACCCGAACTGTCACTTTCTAACACCAGTACATCAAACTTAGTTTTCCAAGCCAACATAACCTCAGTCTTATAACGAATCAGCTGCTGTAAATTCAGCATGACGTGTTCTGTATCACTGAGCATCTGGTGAATCTTAGCAGCGGTGAGGGTGGTTGAACTTCCAGGGGCGAATATCAGAACAGCCTTGTGGGATTCTGTCAGCTGTTTCATGTCTGTTATTGCGGACTGTTTGTATTTAATACTGAGATCGTCAAGTTCGGATTTCCTCTGATCCAGTATTTTTGCTACCAAACCGGTACTTACTTTCTCTGAAGTCTTCCGCAAAGGGTCATTCTCTTTGTAGTTGGTGTCTTGCAGGAAGTAATTACAGTTTTGCCACCAGTTCTGTATAATGGGAAGAAAAATGTTGTAGGTTAAATCCAGTTCGCTCTCCGGTAAATTCATACATTGCTGTAGCTCACGTTTAATGTGCCAGTCCATCTGTTTCTCGTCAGCCTGACTGTAAAAGATTCTGAATCGACTCAAGAACTCACGGTGTTTGGGCAGATCCTGCAGGTGTTGGTAAATGGCTTTGTGTTCCTCTTCGTTAAACTGCAGCACAGAGCCACCGGTCAGGAAGAACTCTTCTTCACCGATATCTGTGACTTTGTTAGATATTAGGTCACGTGCAACATCAGTATTTGTGTATATAATGAACAGACTTTCATCAGTCCTACCATCCATTTTGACTCCTTCTTCGCTGCAGTTGAAATTCTTTTCTACCTGTATGTATGAGTCGTAATATTTACGTAAACTGAAGTCTCCGTCTTTAGACTTCAGTTGTGACATTGTAATGTGTCGTCTTGCTTTGCTCTTCAGTTGCAGGAAGACGTGCCTTTTACTGCATTTGCCATCAAGATATTCCACTACAACATCATCAAATGCTCCCAGCCCTTTGACGTTAGAACCAAGTTTAAATTTGTACCCCTTGTTTGTGGCACGCAAGAATACCAGAGCACAGAACTTATATTCGAAAACCTGGCCATGTATCCCTGCCGCTCCCTTGTTCTTCTCATAGTAGAGTTCGAGCTGCTTCTCTTCTGAATCGGCCAGCCTGTAAAACAGAAGACCAATCGATATCCCTTGCAGAAGAATTGGTCGTGTGTACCGTGGTATGACATTTTCAAATTGGATATTATGTTTACACAAATTTCAGCCATTTCTTCAGCACTTTTCTCTATATAGCTGTAAGAACTTCAAGTTTTAATTATAATTATTTATGAGATATTACAAAAGACGTGAGCAACTATTGATATTGGCTTCTGTAAGCGGAAAAAAAATGTGGCCGAGATATTTGCTGTCCTGCAGAGTTACTCGAAAGAGCTGCTTTTCCAAGTATCTGTTTTCCTTTTAACGAACAGTCAGTCACAAGGACAGCACAAGACACAAGGACAGCACAAGACACAAGAACAAATGATATTCTTTACATGAAGATTGGTAATGTGAAGAATGGTGTGAAAGTTTAGGGACAGTGCATACTGTTTGTTCAATAAATAGTAGCATAGCGCAAATGATTGAAAGTGATCGACTGAATGTTTTAAGGATTGAGAAAGAAATAAACAACGCCAGGAATGAAAATGTCTAATGTTTTGTGTGTTTTTAAAATGTGTTTTTTTTTTCGATTAACTTCATACTAAATGAAGGAAATGTTTGCGGTTACATTTCCCTAAGGAAGAAGATTGTAAGAAACATTTCTCCTAAACTCCCTGCCAAATGAATTTTCCGGAACTGTTAAAAATTTATTTTCAGATCTATTGGACAGAGTGGCCAGTTAATAGATTATATTGATTGCAGCATGTGTTTGGGGATATTGTGAAAACGTCGTAAATAGATATGAGACTTTATAACTGAAACGAAATCTGTCAAAAGGCCGAAACTCAGTGAATGACACAATAAAAAATGGTAGGTGAAGTGCACAATAAAACAAGCGGCTTGTAGTTATACGTTCTTAATGCCGTGATACTGTCCACATTACAGGGCAGACACCATGACAGTAACGTCTTTATGGCCACCGTACTGAATAAGTTACTGTGGTATGTGGCATGCTGTGGTGCAGCAGGAAAATGCAGATAATTGTGAGGAGTTTATTGACTCCTAATCCTGGACGTTTCGGGCAGCAATTATGTTTAAAACGTCGGTCCCACAGTGTATCAAATCCCTGAAGATCGTAATATCATATTCATAGCTGTGAGGACCTCGAGTGTGAAGTCATAATTGTTGGCGAGAATTAAGAAAAAGACGGCAATAGCTGCTGCTGTCGACCTGTTTAATTGTAACACAAGATGGCCGAGTTACTTGCTGTGCTGTGGAGTTACTGGAAAGTGTTGCTTTTGTAAGTGTTTGTGTTCTGTCGTGATTTCAGTCTTCTGCTCGGATGTAAATGAATTCTTCACTCTTTTGGCATTTTACGCGGCGTATTTTGTTAGTTACATTTAGACTGTCCCGAAACGTCGGTAACTAGCAATCAGCGTTACCTAACTTTCAAGAAGAGCGGAAGTCTCATATTGGCTGTTGTTAACGATTGAAAGCTGAGAAATACATCAAAATTCGTAGCAATACTCACAGTACGTTCTGGTCGTATTGCTGTACTTTACCGGTATACTGTCCGTCAGGAAGTGCGGCTGAAGGATGTGGTCTGAGTCACGTGACAGATACATAGCTAACTGTAACTGAGTGCTTAAATAATACAGTACTGAAATTTGTGTTCACGCGCTCAAATTCAGTCCGTGGCACTCTGTTGAATTTCAGAAGTTTATATCAGCGGTGTTGTGGGTGTGATTGACAGATCTGTTGAGTGTAGGAGTGAAATAAAACTGTTATTGTGGGGTGAAGGATCGCATTATTATTACCGCTTGGTTTGTTTGGAGACGAGATGAAATGCTTGTAGTTTTAGGTAGATGAATTGGTGACGAGTGTCGGTTGTAAGTGAAAGTGTAACATGTGTGGATTCGAAGCCAGTGTGCGGTAGGTAACTGGTAACAGAAACCGGTTGACCGTGCAGCAGGGAGCGAACAGCTTTGCAGTACAAACGGTGGAAAGTTACGTATTTATATTCCTGTCGAAATAACAGAAATTAGGAAAACGAGTTTGTGGTGCAGTTTGAGAAGCTGACAGTTCCTATATATTTCACTTCAAAGAGAGGCAAAAATTTGGTCCTTTCTTAGTCAGCTGGTACTGAATGTGTCTCCGGTCTTCACTGCTAAGCCAAACGGTCCAGAAATTAGAATATTTGTGTTTCAATTAGGACATATTAAATGATATAATAACGAACAATTGTGAGTTTTTGAGTATTAGAGGAAGCGAATAATGAAAAAATGAATTATTGGGGATTTTTTTTGGAAAACGTATCGTGTTCAAGCGGGTTTTATACAAATCGTTTCGGATTTCTGATTAAAACGGGTCACAAGCATCAGCGGTGTATTCCATACTTTGGAAATTTACACCAAAATTTCGTAATTAAAAAATTACAAACCGAATGTCTAAACTGCAGCATACCGGTGTGGCAATGCGGTATATAACTATCAATATTGGTGTACTGAAATGTGATTGTCAAATATAATGCGTAGGTACAGTGAAACATGTGTACATGTCAAAAGTGTGCTTTGTTAGAATATCCCGGTGCAGTATCTCAGGTTACCGTGAGCAACATGAACAGTCTGTGTGTGACCTACACTGTAGCTTGTAGTGGTAATTGGTTTTAGGACTGCCAGTGAAATACAGAAAGTTAAATTGCCACAGCGATTTTGAGTTATATAATTGGTTGGTTCATTTGGTGCAATCCAGCAACACACAGGTCTACCAGCTAACAAACCCCTCAGTTGAACCTCGTCATTTACCGGAACTCAGCTGGCTTGTCTTAGCAATTAGTTACTTCCGTGACATCATTTATATTCCTCACCCCCGCTGCTGTCCTTCTCTCGACATACAGCGTTCCTGGCAGACTGTACTGCCTTCAGGTACTGAACTGCAGTAGGTGGAAAGGCGAGAATTCAGGTGATTGTTCTAGCTGTGATATTGGCAAGCGTGAGGTTCCCTGCACGATTGTAACTGGATTCACTGGTGGCGTCTTCGTCGGTTCGCTTTGTACACAATCCAAATGAAATACAAAATGCTCCACCGCTGTTACTGCAGAAACACTCTGACCTACGCGCACACAACTTCGCGCACTCTCCACACTTATGACATCAGACTAGGCTCGCTACGGTAACATGCGCCTGAACCTAAAGACACTCGGAACTAATCCTGCTACACTCAACACTTGCGTCACGTGTGTGTCATTATGTTATAACTGTTGACTGTATACACGCTCACAGCTAAGCATAAACAAACGAAGTGTTGCGTCACGACACACCGCCAGACAATTAACCAGCAACTGCGCTGTCTCTCCTGCCTGAATTCTCTGAAATCAGTTCACCGTATATAACGTTTGCCCACTTTGTCTTTCACTGTCTACTGAGACTCTCAATTATTTTTTTATTTTTGTGTGACTACCCTAAGTACCATCTGCTTGTTCTGTGTCACTATGTCAACTGCTGTCTTCTACAGTCTGCCGATTGTCTGTCAGTACCTCACACTGTACACTCTGTCCCCTCTCTGTCAGTACCTCACACTGAACAGTCTGTCCACTGTCTGTCAGTACCTCACACTGTACAGTCTGTCCACTGGCTGTCAGTATCTCTCACTGTACAGTCTGTCCACTGCCTGTCAGTATCTCACACTCTACAGTCTGTCCACTGCCTGTCAGTACCTCACACTGTACAGTCTGTCCACTGCCTGTCAGTACCTCACACTGTACAGTCTGTCCACTGTCTGTCAGGACCTTACACTGTACAGTCTGTCCACTGTCTGTCAGTACCTCACAATGTAAAGTCTGTCCACTGTCTGTCAGTACCTCACACTGTACAGTCTGTCCACTGTCTCTTAGTACCTCACACTGTAGAGTTTGTCCACTGTCTATCAGTACCTCACACTGTACAGTTTGTCCACTGTCTGTCAGTACCTCACACTGTTCAGTCTGTCCACTGTCTGTCAGTACCTCACACTGTACAGTCTGTCCACTGTATGACAGTACCTCACAATGTAAAGTCTGTCCACTGTCTGTCAGTACCTCACACTGTACAGTCTGTCCACTGTATCTTAGTACATCACACTGTAGAGTCTGTCCACTGTCTGTCAGTACCTCACACTGTTCAGTCTGTCCACTGTGTGTCAGTACCTCACACTGTACAGTCTGTCCACTGTCTGTCAGTACCTCACAATGTAAAGTCTGTCCACTGCCTGTCAGTACCTCACACTGTACAGTCTGTCTACTGTCTCTTAGTACCACACAATGTAGAATCTGTCCACTGTCTATCAGTACATCACACTGTAATGTCTGTCCACTGTCTGTCAGTACCTCACACTGCTCAGTCTGTCCACTGTCTATCAGTAACTCACACTGTACAGTCTGTCCACTGCCTGTCACTACCTCACACTGTACAGTCTGTCCACTGTCTCTCTGTACCTCACACTCTACAGTCTGTCCACACTCTGTCAGTACCTCACACTGTACAATCTGTCCATTGTCTGTCAGTACCTCACATTGTAAAGTCTGTCCACTGTCTGTCAGTACCTCACACTGTACAGTCTGTCCACTGCCTGTCAGAATATCACACTGTACAGTCTGTCCACTGTCTGTCAGTAACTCACTCTGTACAGTCTGTCCACTCTCTGTCAGTACCTCACACTGTACAATTTGTCCACTGTCTGTCAGTACCTCACACTTTGCAGTTTGTCCACTGTCTCTCAGTACCTCACAATGTATAGTCTGTCCACTGTCTGTCAGTACGTCACACTGTACAGTCTGTCCACTGTCTATCAGTACCTCACACTGTACAAACTGACCACTGTCTGTTAGTACCTCACACTGTACAGTCTGTCCACTGTCTGTCAGTACCTCACACTGAAAATTCTGTCCACTGTCTGTCAGTACCTCACACTGTACAGTCTGTCCACTGTCTGTCAGTACCTCACACTGTACATTCGGTCCACTGTCTGTAAGTACCTCACACTGTAGAGTCTGTCCACTGTCTGTCAGTACCTCACCCTGTACTGTCTGTCCACTGTCTGTCAGTACCTCACATTGTACAGTCTGTCCAATGTATGTCATTACCTCACACTATACATTCTGTCCACGGTCTGTCAGTACCTCACACTTTACAGTCTAGCCACTGTCTCTCAGTACCTCACACTGTACAGTCTGTCCACTCTCTCTCAGTACCTCACACTCTACAGTCTGTCCAAAGTCTCTCATTACCTCACAAAATACAGTCTGTCTGCTGTCTGTCAGTACCTCTAACTGTACAGTCTGTCCGCTATCTTTCAGTACCTCACACTGTACAGTCTGGCCACTGTCTCTCAGTACCTCACAATGTACAGTCTGTCCAATGTCTCTCAGTACCTCACAATGTACAGTCTGTCCACTGACTGTCAGTAACTCACACTGTACAGTCTATCCAGTATCTGTCAGTACCTCACACTCTACAGACTGTCCATGTCTGACAGTTCCTCACACTGTACAGTCTGTCCACTGTCTGAGAGTACCTCACAATGTAAAATCTGTCCACTGTCTCTCAGTACCTCACACTGTACAGTCTGTCCACTGTCTGTCAGAACCTCACACTGTACAATCTGTCCATTGTATGTCAGTACCTCACATTGTACACTCTGTCCAATGTCTGTCAGTGCCTCACACTTTACAGTCTGTCCGCTGTCTGTCAGTACCTCACACTGTACAGTCTGTCCACTGTCTGTCAGTACCTCACACTGTACAGTCTGTCCAATGTCTCTCAGTACCTCACAATGTACAGTCTGTCCACTGTCTGTCAGTACCTCACACTGTACAGTCTGTCCACTGTCTGTCAGTACCTCACACTGTACAGTCTGTCCACTGTCTGTCAGTACCTCACACTGTACAGTCTGTCCACTGTCTGTCAGTACGTCACTCTGTACAGTCTGTCCACTGTCTGTCAGTACCTCACACTGTACCGTCTGTCCACTGCTTGTCAGTACCTCACACTGTACCGTCTGTCCACTGCCTGTCAGTACCTCACACTACCGTCTGTCCACTGCCTGTCAGTACCTCACACTCCATATGCTAACCGTCACCATACTGCCAGTTACCCTGCTGCAGTAACACCTTCAGCTCCTTCAAAGTGACAGCTGTGACAAACGTGACCTTAAATTCTGTAATGTTTCGTGCAACGAAAGGGGGTTATCTGTTGTTAGCTGACCGTCCGTAGTGGACATTATGTGAATTGTATTGTTTAAAGGCTAATTAGTTTTTCTGTGGTAATAAAACGCAGATAGAGTGAAACATTAAGGGTCACATATGGCTTTGGTTCAGGGGTTAAACCAACTATTTGTTAACGCAAAATTTTTTACAGACTGTAACTTCCAAAAATACGGATTTTCAAAAGAATGTCATGAATTTTACAAATGGACAGAAAATAAGTGATATCTGATAGTATCGGACGGTCCTTCCTAAGTAGCTTACTGACACCTCTGCAGAGATCTACATGTCAGTGTCAGGAGTTCCAACATATGTCAAAATATTTACCTTTGTCATGCTGAGGGTTACTCTGACTGGAATTCAAACCCATGAGTTTTTCACCTACATGTCTTGGCCCATTTTGGGAGGATGACTTATTTGGCGCCCAAACAAAACCACTGCAACACACAGTTTTACTGTATCCTCAGCAATTCGAAGAATTGGCCTTTTATTTCTCTATATTTAGATATTCGCCATGTGCCTGCAGAACAGGCAGCATATCGGAATGTCTGTCACTGGTTTGGGGGTTAAGTGACAGAAGGCTGCAAGAAATACATCGAGTGGGGCATTGATGGAAAGGTGTGTGAAGGGATAGTATAGCAAACGGGGCTGTAGTGGAAAGGGGGACGGTAAGGTGTGTGAAGGGATAGTATAGCAAACGGCGCTGTAGTGGCAAGGGGGACGGTAAGGTGTGTGAAGGGATAGTATAGCAAACGGCGCTGTAGTGGCAAGGGGGACGGCAACACACTGTGATAT
>Ga0082212_10011280_pt1 | contig 11342 bp, 3 predicted proteins | sample TergutNt197P3_FD_71548 | JGI IMG/M metagenome (GOLD analysis project Ga0082212, IMG submission 71548) | Neocapritermes taracua P3 segment gut microbial communities from Petit-Saut dam, French Guiana - Nt197 P3 | ecosystem: Host-associated > Arthropoda: Insects > Digestive system > Gut ... | reverse complement strand
GGTTCTTAGTGGCGGTCGACGTTCCGCCTGTCAGAGTCCAGCCACCGTCGTCGAGCTGCCTGTTTAATATTTCAGTAACGTACATGTCCCGCGTTGCCTGTATTACCGCGTCACGATTGACCGGAACGGGGTAATTCATGCTGTCGAGTGCTAAAAGGGCAAATATCGGGCCGTTTACCCCCTGCCAAATTGTTTTCTCAAAATCGCCGAGCGCCAAAGTCAGGTCATAGCCCGCCACATTGCGGGGGTCGTACCCCGCCGCAGTTAGCGCGAGGATAACGCGGCTGTTATCGGTATATTTCCTGTCGTGAAGGATAGCTCCGTGTTCCCTGACATAGTTTTCGACCGTCCTGTAGTAACCGGCATAATATGAATCCGGCACGTCGTAACCGCTTCGGGCGAGGCCAATAACGGCCCACTCACCGCCTACCGGGTCAACGACCGGGGTATGCACCGTTTTCAACACATACTCAGCCGCAGTGCTTACGGCGGTGTCAATCTCAACCTTGTTCACCGCGAATGCCGGGACGGTCAGCCAGACGAGCATTGCGATCAATATAAGTATCGATAATGACTTTCGCATAATCGTATCCTTCCTGAGTTAGTTTTCAACCGGCGGCTATATCGCCGCATTGGCAACAGTATAAAGTGTAACTCTTGCGCTTGTCAAGTTATCGAGGCACAGCCCACGCATTTATAGCATGGGCTGTACCTGTATAGAGGAGGTTATATCTTAATCAGTTGTCCAGGCTGATTAAAACACTTATGAAGTTACGCGTTCACCGCGTTCTCGATGAACCGCATAAACAGCGTCGCGGCTTCGGCGCGGGTTGCGTTACCGCCCGGGGCGAGCGTCGTATCAGTCCGGCCATGCACCAGCCCGACGGCGACCGCCCATTCCATAGCATCCTGAGCCCAATCCGATACAGCGTCGGCGTCGTCAAACCCGGATAGATCTGCGCGCTCCGACGTATCCAGCCCGAGAGTACCGGCGTATCGGAAGAGCATAGTCACAAACTGCTCGCGCGTGATATTGTCGTTTAGGTTTGTCCCGTCGGTTATGCCGGCGTCGACGCCCCACGCGACCGCTTCGCTGTACCACGTTTCGCCGACAGTAGTATCGACGCCCGCGGAGCGCGCAAGTATCGTTATCATCATCGCCCTCGTGAGCAGCGCGGCAGGCGCGAACGTATCGCCGCTCATGCCATTCATCAGGCCGTTCATATGTACGTAAGCGACAGCCTCGAAGAACCAGTTGCCATTGACTACGTCTGTGAACGGGTTTTTCCAATCCTCGAACGCGCCGAGCGGAGTTTCTGTTTCATCGATTCTGGCTTCATCTGATTTTTCTTCGCTGCCTCCGGAGAAGGATCCGCCTCCGACGTCGCCGCCAAGATCGCGGGTGTAGACCCATTCCACTACGTCTCCGCCTTTCAGGGCGTACTGTGACGCCGAGATACTCGTAAGAACGCCGTTGACTTTATACATCCACCCGGACTGCGGGCCGTCGCTGAGTTCGCCGAAGCCATTGATGGAGACGACGTACACACCGTCATATTGGGAGTATGTAGATAGTCTCACATCCAGCCCGGTACGCAGCAGCAGGGTGTAAGCGGTTTCGTTATTATTCATTTCAAAACGCGTGCGTGAGAAGTACACGCTCGTCTGGCTTCCTCTGGCGCCGGGATCCGTTACGCTTATCTCTACATATTCCTGGACTGTTCCGACGCCGGTCGGCGTCAGCGTCGATATCGCCGCTGTCAGCGCATGTACGGCAGCGTCGATTTCGCCCTGAGTCGCGTCATCATTGTCTCTGACCGCCCGGGCATCAGCCAGAGCCGCACTCAGTACACTCCAGCTTGAAGCTGTGTAAGAGCTTTGATCGTACTCCTCCGCCTCCGCGATTTTGGCAAGCAGGGCGGCTCTGTCGGCTTCCGCGGGTATCACATCGTCTGATATTAGTTTTACCGAGTCGCTCATGTCATATAGCATGTTTTGCCCGTTTAAAAACCTGTCATACGCCACCAGGGCGCAGGCTGCTTGCTCCGTCGCTATGAGATTAACGCTGCTGTCGGCGCTGTGCCTAAACCCGCCGCTTACTTCGTCGTAGTACGCCAGAAGAGCGTTGACATAGTTTTCCGCGTCAAGACCGAGCGCGGACAGCGCGACAATTACCTGCGCGTTATTTTCCGCATCGCTGACGGTTTTAGTATCCAGCCAGTTCAGGGCGCCATCAACCGCCGACTTGACAGAGGGCTGCGAATAGTATGGAGCAAGCGCCTGCAAAGCCATAGCGGTCATCTCTACAGTTTCGATTCCGGCCATGCCCCATCCGCCGCCGATCTGCCCGTCCAGTACGCAGCCCACCAGCGCCTGCTTGATTGGATCGTCCGCGTCGTATGGGGCGGAATCGATGGCCAGCAGCGCGTAGATCGCGCCGTTCACGCCTTGCCTCGTTACCCAGTCTTTATCTGAAAGCAGAGGCGCGACAAGGTCTTTGCCGCCTGCCGACGACGCGTCGGCGCCGAGCGCGGTAAGCGCGAGGATCAAGCGCGAATTGTCGGTTGACATGTTTGCATTGAGTTTATTACCCTGTTCGCTTATGAGCCTCCCAAGTATACGGCTGTAATAGCCGTCATAATAATCAGTATTCCCGTAACCGCTTCTTGCCAGCGCCAGGATCGCCCATTCGTCGCCATAACCGGGGGCGGTCGCCTTGTTTTTGATATACTCGAGAGCCGCACCCATCGCGTCATTCCAATCGGGAAGCTCACCGGTTTTGGCAACCAGAGCGCTCATTGCCGAGCTAAGCGCGTTTATCGCGGCATTGACGTCCGCCAATGTTGCATTGCCATCCGCCGCGACTGCGATAGCCGCGCCCAGCGCCGCGATGAAATCGCTCCATCCGCTCTCGTAGTCGTCTTCTTCCTTTGCCTGCGCCTGCGCGATCAGCGAGTTCAGAGCGGTTTTGTCAACACCCGGCAGCGTACCCTCTTCGACCACTGTAACAACAAGCCATGGCGATATCAAAGGCGACACCTGGCTTCTTATAGCCGATATCACGTACGTACCCGGCGCTGCGTAACTCAGCGTCGCCGTGCCGCCGCTGTTGGTTATCCCGATTTCATCTTCAAAGTAACCCAGAGATTCACCGCCAAAAAGTATGTTCTCCACAATGCTTACTTCAACGATAGACGCGCCGCTGATATTGCTGACGACAAGATCGCCCGGGTCTTGCCAAGCGATGGACTCGGCGCCCTTAAGTGTAAGGATAAAGTTCCGGCCCGCTTCAACGGTGATCGCGCCGGCTTTTCCGCCATCGTACTCGAACCATGAAAGCGTATCGCTCCAATAGGCAGTATCTTGCACTGACTGCAGTTGTATGTAGTCGCCCGCTGATAGTTCCGTGTCTGTGGCGGAGGAAACGAACTCTCCATTTACAAAGTAAGTGCAGAAACCGGCGCCGTCGCCCATAAAGTTTGAAATCCATCCCCCGGAGCCAACGGCCAGCGCGCCGTTGATGTCTTCTATGTCGTCGCCGAATATAGCGATATGCGCCGCGACGATCGCGTCAAGCACGCTGACTTTTTGCGTATTGAAGCTGTCTGTGTAGCCATACTGTTCGGCCAGGCCCGCCGCGACGGAGAACTCCTGCTTGGCAATATAAAAGCCGGTGTCGTCAGCCTGATACGACATGTATACTGTCACCGTGTCTCCCGCCGGTATCAGAACAAGGATCGTACCGGGGGCGGGGATGGCGACCGCGTCCACTTCCGGGATGGTCGCCGCGGCGTTTACTTCCGCGATCGCGACGTTGATAGCCGTCAAAAGCGCGGCCCACGACTCCATTGTGTACCGGGTTTCCGTCAGCCCGGCTTTCACTGCGCTGATCGCCGCTATTTTCGCGGCTTTTGCCTGCGCGAGATAGTCGACCCCTGCCGTTTGCCATGCGAGGATCGGATAGCCGCCGTTGGCGGCCCCGGCCTCCCGGAACGCCGCGCCAAGCAGCTCGAGAAATTCGCCGGTTTGCATCTCAGCCGCTGCTTTGGAAACGGACTCGTCGCCGGCATGCGCGTTCAAGCCGATACCGCTGGCCGCCGTTCCTTCGAGGTAGTAGGTATTGAAGATAACATTATTTGCGGGAGACACCCTTTTCTCTCCGACAATCGCTCCGTGTGTTCCGGCAGCCGCAGTGACAGTACCGTAATTATAACAGTTGGCAACTTCCGTAGCTGCAGGAGTCCAGTCGTTCAGATATCCCACAATACCGCCGGCTTGTGTTGTACCGGTTACAGTTCCTCCATTGTAGCAATCTTTAGTCGTTGAGTTGCCGGTATTGCCGACGATGCCGCCTGCTCCGTTCGACGACGCGCTTGCGGTAATGCTTCCGGTGTTATAGCAGCCGGTGATCACTATGCTGCTGCCTCCCGCTATGCCACCGATGTAATCAGCTCCGCTTACAGAGCCTTCGTTGCCGCAATACCGTACCCCGATAGCATTGTACGCGTTGCCGGCAATTCCACCGAAGTAGGTTTGCATATTCGCGGTACCGCCGCTGATCGCTCCATAGTTCATGCAGTATTCGATCACGCCTTTTTCCTTATCGTACGCGTTATTCGAAATGTAGCCGGTAATGCCGCCGATGAATGTATGAGCGCTCCCCGTATAGGCGGCGGTAATGTCAACGTAGCTTGAGCAGTTGCTTATTGTAGTTCCCGCGGGATACTTCGTTGCACAGCCCGTGCTGTAACCCGCAATACCCCCGGTATACTGTCCGCCGCGAATACTGCCGCGGACCGTAAGGTCCTTAACTGTGCCGCCCATAAGTACCCCGAACAACCCGGAGCCGTTCGCCCCGGTCGTGATGCTCAGCCCTGCTATCGTGTTACCGTTTCCATCGAATGTGCCCGCGTATCCGCAAGGGCCGGTGGCGGAAAAGTTCCCGACAGAAAATGTCCCTATGGGCGCCCATTCGTGATCGCCCAGGTCGATATCATTAAGAAGTATCGCGTCGCGTGTGCTGCTCGTAGAGTTGTTGGTGATTTGCGTTCCGTTACCGCCGCTTGTCGCGACTATCAAATCGCTGTTCACCCTGTCCCTGAACCATGCAAGATGTTCGGGGTCGGAGATTTGGTAAACCCCGTCGACCAGGTCAGGTTCAGTCCCGGTCACACCGTCCCAGGAGGCTATGCCTTCCTCCATTGCGATGGTTATCATGTCATCACTATTGCCAATAACAACAATGCCTTTTACGGTAAAATATCCCGAAAGCCTGACAGTATAATTGTAGACTTCGCCTTCATACAGGTTATACGTTGTACCCGATACAGGCGTTTGTACACCTTGCGCTGCGTGTGCCACCGTAAGCGCGGCTCCCGCCGGGGCTATGTCAAATGTAAGGTCGTGTTTAGCGTTTTCAACCAGGTTTACTGTTACCGCGGCGGTTCCTATCCCTTTGTTCACCGTTACGGCGCCTGTTTCAGCGGTATAGCCGAATGCTTCTGCCAAATAAGTATAACTTCCGGCAGGGAGCGTGAAGCTCGCCGCGCCCCCGCTTGCATCCTTTGTCAGATCGTACCCTTCGCCTTCGATCGACACAGTGGCTCCGGCGGGCGATAATATAAAGGCGACCTCGTAATTGTTCCTCTCCAGAGTGACGGTTTTGACCGCGTCAACGAGTCCGACTGTAAGTATCCCGGTATCCGGAACATAGTCGCCGTCATCTTCGGAAACGGTGTAATCATATATTCCGGCGGATACGGGGCTGAATATGTATACGCCGTTGTCGGAAGAGTTCGGAGTCAGCGCAATCCCGCCGCTCGTAACTGTGACCGTTGCGTTTGCCGGTATCACTGTTAATCTGATGCCGTACTCCGTGTCGGGGTTTTGCCATTTGAGGATCGGGTAACCATCGTTAATCGGTGGCGTCAAGTCGGCTTCAAACGCGCCGCCTAAATCTGCAGCCATCGCCTTAAGTTCGCTCTCCGTTTTTGAGACGCCGTAGTTTGCGCTTGTTCCGGCAGCTACGGAAGAATCCAAGTAGAAAGAATTTGTCGTGGTCCCGCCGGAATTCGTTATTCCGCCACCGCGACCCGCGGCGCCGCCTTCATTTACAGTACCTACATTATACGAGTTTGCGATAGTTCCCGAGTTATTGCTCGCTATGCCGCCGGTACGCCAAGCCATGCCGATCTTACCGGTATTATAGCAGGATGTGATTACTCCTCCGTAGCTATTGATTCCCGCAATACCACCGTTATACCCGTTATAGTTGTCGTTATTGCCGTTTTTGACCTCCGCGCAGTTGTAAGAAAACGATATGCTTCCGGTGTTTGCGCCAACAAGACCGCCTGTGCCTGCTGAAGAGCCGTCGTTTGCGGTAGTTTGCGTCACCGATGCGCTGATATTCGCGCAGCCGGTGACGGTTCCGCTGTTGACGCCGACGATACCGCCGAGATTAGTTCCGTTGCCAATCGTCGCCGCAACAGAGTATTTCAGCGTTATCCCTGAAATCGCTCCCGCATTGCTTCCCGCCACCAAGCCAAGATTGTTTGCCGCAATGACTGAAGCATCAGAGATTACAAAATCCTTCACTTCGCCGCCGGATCCGATATAGCCGAACAGCCCCTGAAAAGCGCCGGCTGTGATAGAAAGGCCGCTGATTTCATAGCCGCCTCCGTCAAAGATACCCGTAAAACTGTTAGCCAACATCGAACCTATGGGCATCCACGCATCAATCGCGGATAAACCAATATCCGCCGTGAGAATCGCGTTTATTTCTTTTTGACCACTGTTGACTTGTTCCGAAAACCATGCAAGGTCGTTAGCGTCCCCGATCTGGTAAACGCCGCCAACTAACGACGGGGGCGCCGGATCGTCTGTTCCGTCCGGGTCATCCGGAAGAGCCGCGAGTTCGTCCCATTGGGCTGCGATGACGTCGACAGTAACGCTATCTGTCTCGGCGGCCGCCAGCGCGGACAGCGGCAGTAGCCCCAGCGTCATTATAAGCGCCAGCAGTGCGGCCAGAATTTTCGAACTCATTTTTGTAATTCTCATTTTTATTCTCCTTTATAATTTGACATACCAGATAAAGATATACAATTTACATACGACCGGCTCGGACGATTGATAGCCGCCACACTTAACATAAAAAGCGCCGAAACCGTTTCCCCGGTTTCAGCGCGTTTTTCCATGAAAAAAACAGCTACCCATTCGAGGAAGTAGCATTGGTTCCGTCCGCCATGTTCCTGACTTATCCCGCCGTCCCAAACACTGGGAGGCCGGGCATCACAGTGACCCGATCGCGGGGCTTCTCACCCCATTCCATGTCGCCGCCGCTTGCGCGGCAGCTTGCGAAGAACCGTATTCAACTATGAAGCGCTTCAGCGCCTTTGAGCTTTTGCTCTCCTGAAACAATAGCACACGTCCGCGACGCGTGTCAACAGAAATTTGAAAATTTCATCGTTAAGACTTGTTTTTTCCAAATATAATGATAAATTATATGTAATGACAAGCATCATGATAGTTTTCCGGGCGATAAACGGAGAAGCCGTGAAGGGTGTAACTTCATGAGAACAAGGAGGATCGCATGTATTGTACAAAGAAAATAACTGACGATTTGATATGGGTCGGGGCAAACGACAGGAGGCTGGCTATGTTCGAGGGCGTATACAGCGTCCCGGGCGGAGTGTCGTATAACTCATACCTGTTGATCGACGAGAAAATAGTGCTGTTCGACACAGTCGACAAAGCCGTGCACAACAGGTTCATTGAGAATCTGGACGCCGCGCTGGCGGGCAGAAAACCGGACTACCTTGTGGTACACCATATGGAACCCGACCATTCGGCGTCGGTAGTCGAGCTGGTCGCAAAATATCCGGAAATGAAAATCGTATGCAATGAGAAAGTACTGGCCCTGATCAAACAGTTCAATTACTTCGACACGGACTCGTGCGTTTGCATCGTCGCGGAAAACGACACGCTGGATACAGGGCGGCACACGCTCCATTTTCACATGGCGCCTATGGTCCACTGGCCCGAAGTAATGGTGTCGTACGACTCGACGGACAAAATACTGTTTTCCGCCGACGCGTTCGGCTGCTTCGGCGCGCTCAACGGCGCGTTGTTTTCCGATGAAGTGGATTTCAACAGGGATTACATGGACGAGGCGAGGCGCTATTACGCGAATATTGTCGGGAAATATGGTACGCAGGTAGAAGCGCTGCTGGAAAAGCTGACGGCGCTGGATATAAAGACGATTTGCCCGCTTCACGGATTCATATGGCGTAAAAACCTTGGGGATATTCTCGCGAAGTATGCGCTTTGGAGCAGCTACACCCCGGAAACCGACGGCGTCATGATTGCTTACGCGTCGGTATACGGCAATACGGAGAACGCGGCGGAGATACTTGCCTGCAAGCTGCGCGACAGAGGAATAAAAACCGTGATGTTCGACGTTTCGGTCACGCCCGCTTCGGACATAATATCGGCAGCTTTCAAATGGAGCCATATCGTATTTGCGTCGACGACGTACAACGCCGGGATTTTTGTGGCGATGGAGGCATTGATCAGCGACCTTGTCGAACATAATATACAAAACCGGACTGTCGCCGTAATTGAAAACGGTTCCTGGGCGCCCGTGAGCGGGGAACTCATTCGCGGTAAACTCAGCGAATGCCGGGACATCACTTTCCTCGATAAGGCGCTCAGTTTGCTGTCGAGCCTTAAACTTGAGCAGCTTGAGGAGATCGACGCAATGGCTGACGCGCTAGGGGAGACACTGCCGCAGTCCGCAAAAGCAGCGCCATTGGCTCAGCCCGCCGCAGCCGCGCCCGGCGCAAAAGCGGAAGAGGTCCCGGCGCCGCCGGCGGAAATAGACCCGACGACAGCGTTCAAGTTTTCCTACGGCTTGTTCGTCCTGACCGCCAGGGACGGGGAGAAGGATAACGGCTGCATTATCAACACTGCTATACAGATCACTGAAAAACCGTTCAGGATATCCATCGCGGTGAATAAGGCTAACTTCACATGCGAAATGATTTCGAAGACAGGGGAGTTCAACGTCTCGATTTTGGCGGAGAGCGTGCCGTTCAGCGTTTTTCAGCAGTTCGGGTTCCAAAGCGGGCGCAATGTCGATAAATTCGATGGCTGCGGCTATGATACTCGCGCGGCAAACGGCATAATGTATCTCCCCGACGGCACAACGGGGGTCATTAGCGGGAAAGTGGCTGACGCATATGATTATGGTACGCATATGCTGTTTATAGCGGACGTCACGCAGGCGTTCGTGTTGTCGTCCGAAATGAGCGTGACTTACCAGTATTACTTCGCGCATATAAAGCCGAAGCCGCCCGCGCCGAAAGAAAAAAAGGCCGGGTATGTGTGCAGGATATGCGGCTATGTCCATGAGGGCGACGAGCTGCCGGAGGATTTCATCTGCCCGTTGTGCAAACACGGCGCCGAGGATTTTGAAAAACTGCAATAGCTGTAAGCCGGGAGACAGAATTGCACGGATAGTAAACGTTACTGGTCAGGGGGTATCCGGTAAACTGCTTTTTTAAAGCTCAAAAAGCCTTATATTGGTATATTTCCAGTCGCCACCGCTCCGCTACAAAGAATCGTTTCAAAAAATCAGTTTACCGGATACCCCCTGACCAGCAACCAGTAAACAGATGTGCCGGATGATTTATATCCGGCACAATATCGGTGAATGTATTGAAGAGTATGAGTCGCGATGAGAAATTCATTATGGGCGGAGAGTTTTATATATTTTTCCTTCTCGGCATATATACGCTCATGGTGGGCTCGTTGATCCCTCAGATACGTCAGGAGTATGGAATAAGCTATGAGTTAAGCGGATTTCTTGTCTCAGCCAATTCCATCGGCATGATCGCTATGAACTTGATATCCAGCTACACAGCCATTTTATTTGGCTTGAAGCGGGCATACATGCTGCAGCACGCTCTTGTGATAACCGGGCTTGTTGTCGTAACGGTTTCAGGCAATCCCGTCCTTTTGCTCCTCAGTATGGCTTTTATCGGGTTTGCCCGCGGCTCAACTTCGAACTATTCAAATCAAATCGTCAATGACATCACTAAAAGCGATTCACGATATATGAATCTGGCGGGGGTTTTCTTCGCTGTCGGCGCGTGTGCCGCGCCGTTTATGATGCTTTCTTCTTCAAACGTCGGCGGAGGCTGGAAATACATATGCTACGGGGTATCGGCGGCCGCAGTGATCGGCATCCTGCTTACGATGCTTATGAATGTTGGTAAAGAAGGCATCAGCGTCGGCGCGGAGAAGCGAGGCGATCTGTCTTTCCTTAAAAGAAAAAAATACTGGGTCACAGTAGTCGCGTTGTTTTGCTATTCCGGCATAGAAATATCTATTATCGGATGGATCGTAACATATTTCATAGAGGCGCAAAACACATCAAATCAGTTTGCGTCCGGCATGGCCACATTATTATGGGCGTCGATACTTGTGGGAAGGATCGTCATAAGCGTGATAGCTAATCGAACGACGAAAGCAAGGCTCATATTATTTCTGAGTATCGGCGTGGCCGTTTTTCTGGCGTTTTTTATAAGCAACGCGGATATAAACCTGCAAGTCGCCATTACGATCGGGCTGGGGCTTTTTATGTCCGGAACATACAGCACTATTTTGGCGGACGCCGGCCCGATCTTCAGCGAGTATAAACTGGCTTACGGATATTTCTTTATGTTGGCAGGCTTGGGACCGGTACTGCTGCCGTCAATTATTGGTATTTTTGCCGAGCGGTACGGCGTACGTGTCGGGATGAGGGTGCTTGCGGTGGCGGCTGCCGCGCTTCTTGTCACAGCCGTTCTAAACTTGAGGATCGATAAAAAGGCTGAAAAGGGTATTTGAATATATTGATGAAGAATAGTGCGAATAAACACTCATCCTTATTCCTTTATATGAATATTGCCTTTGCCGTCTGCCTGCTGCTGTCAAACCTGATAGCGGGCAAGCTGATTTCGGTGTTTGGGATGGTTCTGCCGGCCGCTGTGATTTTGTTCCCTGTTACGTATATTCTGGGGGACATTTTCACGGAGGTATATGGTTTCAGGGCTTCAAGGAAAGTGATTTGGAGCGGGTTCGCGTGCAACCTGTTCGCTGTTGCTGTGTATTTTGCCGCAATCGCGCTGCCGTATCCGGATTACTGGGAAAATCAGGGCGCGTACGCGGTCGTTTTGGGGACTACGCTGCGGATATTCGCGGCGTCTTTGGTTGGGTATTTGTTCGGGGAGTTTCTAAACTCGGCCGTTCTTTCAAAGATGAAAGTGGCTATGAGCGGTAAGCTTCTGTGGTCGCGGACGTTC
>Ga0082212_10011279_pt1 | contig 11342 bp, 11 predicted proteins | sample TergutNt197P3_FD_71548 | JGI IMG/M metagenome (GOLD analysis project Ga0082212, IMG submission 71548) | Neocapritermes taracua P3 segment gut microbial communities from Petit-Saut dam, French Guiana - Nt197 P3 | ecosystem: Host-associated > Arthropoda: Insects > Digestive system > Gut ... | reverse complement strand
GCCGATGTTTACGGTACGGCGTCCTTTTACTCCTTTATTGGCACCAACGAGCAGGGCAAACATGTAATCAGGGTGTGCCAAACCATCGTTTGTGACATGAAACACAAGGAAGACATTGTGGACGCCATCACAGAATTGCTTGGCATCAGACCGGGAGAAACCACCCACGACGGCAAGTTTTCTTTGTACTACACCAACTGCTTGGGCGCCTGTCATAAAGGCCCCGCTATGCTGATCAACGACGAACCCTACGCCGAACTTACTCCGGAAAAGGTTAAAAACATCTTAGTCAGTTATATGAAAAAGTAAATCATCATCCAAAAGCACAGTAAATATGGCTACACAACTAAAAAGAACAGAGCTGATCTTCAAAGAAGACGTAGACTACAGCGCTCTGATGCACAAAATAATGAAAATGGGGAAAGACAAATTCATCTCCGAACTGATTGACTCGGGATTAAAGGGACGTGGAGGCGCCGGATTCCCCACCGGAATAAAATGGAGGATCGTAAAAGAAGACCCCAATCCCGTAAAATACATTGTATGTAACGCCGACGAGGGAGAGCCCGGAACCTTTAAAGACAAGGAGATTTTAGAAAAAGCATCCGAAAAGGTAATTTGGGGGATGACCTTAGCCGCCTATATTACAGGGGCCAAAGAGGGATACATTTATATCCGCGCAGAGTATAAATACCTTTCGACCAAATTAAAAATTGCCATCGACCGAATGGAGGCAAACATCAAATCCTTAGGCATCAACTTTAAATTAAGCCTGATTTTTGGAGCGGGCGCCTACATCTGCGGAGAAGAGACCGCCCTGCTTCAATCCATGGAGGGGCACCGGGGCGAGCCTACCAATAAACCGCCCTATCCGGTAAACAGCGGATATTTGGGAAAACCCACCGTGGTCAATAATGTGGAAACCTTTGTAAACGCCATGATCATTGCCGAAATCGGCGCCGAAGAGTACAAAAAACTGGGCACCAAAGCCTCTCAGGGGAGTAAACTCTTCTCGGTATCGGGAGACTGCAGCAAAGAGGGGGTTTTTGAGTTGGAAATGGGGATGACCGTACAGCATTTTGTAGATGAATTTGGAGACGGCGACACCAAGGCCGTTCAGGTAGGGGGCGCTTCGGGCTTTTGCGTTCCGAGAAAAGAGTTTAAAAATACCATCATCGGATTCGAAGGCGTTCCTACGGGAGGCTCCATGAAGGTATTTAACTCCTCCCGTTCCATGTACAATATTTTAGAAAACTACCTCATCTTTTTTGAGGAGGAGTCTTGCGGACAATGTACCCCCTGCCGCGTAGGCACCCAGCAATTACTTCATGGGATTCGGGCGGTAAAACGGAAAGAAAAACCAAAAACCTACTTGGACGAACTACTCCGGTTGGCCTATACCATGAAGTACGCCTCCAAATGCGGATTGGGCAAATCGGTAGGGAACGCCTTTAGGTCCATCATCGAAAACTTTAGAGAAGAAATCGTTTATTAATAAGGAGATAAAACTATGGACAACATGATTAACATAACCATAAATGATACCCCCCTTCAGGTTGCCGAAGGAACGACTATTTTGCATGCCGCCAAAATGATCAACGTGCATATTCCCACCCTGTGCCACCACGAAGATTTATGCGTGGCCGGAAATTGCCGTATTTGTGTGGTAGAGGTAGAAAACGACCCCAACCTGATTGCCGCGTGCGCTACGCCGGTACGGGAAAACATGAAGATATTGACCAACACCTCCAAAATACGCACGGCGCGTAAACACATTTTGGAACTGTTGCTTACCGAGCACAATATCAATTGTATCAAATGCAGCCACAGCAACAGTTGCGAACTGCAAAATTTGGCGCTGGAATACAGAACAGACGACGAAATTTTTATCGATCTGCGTAAACCCTCCCGCCCCGACACCTCCTCTTTTTCTATTCAGAAAGACGACAGCAAGTGCATCCGTTGCACCCGTTGCGTGCGCACCTGCGCCCAAATACAGGGCGTCAGTGCCCTGACCATGGCCCATAAAGGAAACCTTGCCAAGATGAGCACCTTTAAGGAGAAGCCTATGGCCAATGTGGTATGTACCAACTGCGGTCAATGTATTAACCGTTGCCCCACCGGAGCTTTAACCGAAAGATCCTACATAGAAGAGGTATGGAACGCCATCTACGACCCCACCAAACACGTGGTGGTGCAAACGGCCCCCGCCGTACGGGTAGCGTTGGGAGAACGTTTTGGATTAAAAGCCGGTCATCGGGTAACGGGAAAGATGGTGGCCGCCCTGCGCGCCCTTGGGTTTGATTCTGTACTGGACACCGACTTTACCGCCGACCTTACCATTATGGAGGAGGGTACCGAACTATTGTCCCGCCTCAAGAAAATCTTAGTAAACGGCGACAAATCGGTAGCCTTGCCCATGTTTACCTCCTGTTCTCCGGGCTGGATCAAATTCATTGAGCATGTCTTTCCAGAAATGCTCCCGAATCTTTCTACCTGCAAATCGCCCCAGCAAATGTTTGGCGTATTGGCCAAAACCTATTATGCCCAAAAGAAAGGGATCGATCCCAAAGACATTGTTTCGGTATCGATCATGCCCTGTACGGCCAAGAAGTACGAAGCCAACCGTTCCGAAATGCGGGACAGCGGACATCAGGATGTGGATTATGTACTGACCACCCGCGAACTGGCTATTATGATCCAGCAGTCGGGTATTAATGTACTGACCCTAAAGAATGAAAACTTCGACAGCATGATGGGCGAATCGAGCGGCGCAGCGGTCATCTTTGGAGCAACCGGCGGAGTGATGGAAGCCGCCATCCGTACCGCCTACGAGTTGGTAACGGGAGAAGAGGTTCCCTTTGACGGATTGCGCATTACTCCGGTTCGCGGTTTTGAAGGGATCAAAGAGGCCTCCCTGCTCATCAAAAATACCAAACCCGAATTTGAGCACCTGAAAGGGGTAGAATTAAAGGTGGCGATTGCCCACGGATTGGCCAACGCCCGTCAGTTGTGCAAAGCCATTAAAGCCGGCACGGTCCAATATCATTTTGTGGAGATTATGGCGTGTCCGGGCGGATGCTTGGGCGGAGGCGGCCAACCTATCCCCACCAATATTTCCATCAGGGGCAAACGGATGGATGCCATCTACCGCGAAGACGACAAGAAATCGTACCGTAAATCGCACGAAAACCCCGAAGTAACGGCCCTCTACGAAGAGTTTTTGGGTAAACCCAACGGAGAACTCTCCCATAAACTCCTGCATACCTACTATACCGAAAGAAACCGGTATTAATCGTAACCAACAACAATAAGTGACGGGCGGCTTGACGTTGCCCGTCGCTTGTTTTTGCGCTTATCTGTAAGTTGTGGGCAAGCGGACGAAATGTCGTGCGGAAACGAAAGTGCCTACGACTTCAAAAATAAATTTATTGTTTAATTGTTTAGTAACATGAACGGGTTAAGTAATTTAACAAACAGAGTAGCGGTCGCCAATCATGGCGGGGCAATGGAGCAAAGAAACCATTTCAAAAACGGGGACAGTCCGAAAATCCAGGGGAGTAAGGCAAACTTCATGAGAAAATATTTTGTTTTTATTTTTATATGTTTAATTCTCTTTGCTTGCAACGATGACCCAAAGAAACAACTTCTTGGAGTATGGAAAGAACATTGGGGAGTGGGACAAGAAAGTGATGTTACATACAATGACACGATTAAAATTCATCTTTCAAAAAATGACGAAATAATTTTGAAATGTATTAATAGAGATTATTACACATTCGACAGAGTTCTTTTTGACGGAATCGAGTTAAGTTTCAGAATGGAAAATACAAATGATTTCTATATAAATTATAAGATAAAATTGAGTGATAATCGAAGATGGATGGAAGGAACAGCTCATAATTGCAATAACGAAACCGTTTATGTAAAATGGAAAAAAATTAAATAATGCAGTGCAGTTCAATTTTTTAAGCAGGGAATTGGGCAAATTGCCACAGGACTCCGACATGAATTTCCTGTAGTTGTCGATTAATTAATCTTTTTTAATCTGACGTAATCGTCATTGGAAAGAGGTACGCCGGTTTCGTTACTCGCTGCTTCAATATAGGTGCCATCGCCCTTTTTAAAAGAGTAATAACCCGATGCAGATCCTTGTCCCACTGCACTCCCCGTGACGGTTATTTCGTAAATCGAATCCGTATTTTTAGTCTCTTTTAACGAAACACTCGACACGCCCGTGCTGATATTCCAAATGGTTTTTAGACTCACGCCCATCGAGAAAACATCGTCTGACGTAAACCTGAACATCTCGATTCCCTCGATTCCCCATTTTCCTTGTATCCATGCAGGTGGCGCAAATTTAGCGGTTTTCCCCCCGCCAATGCCGTCGCCCTTTTGGCAACTACTAATACTCGTAATGGCAATCATCGCAATCGCCAAAACACTAAGTCTGATTACTTTTTTCATTTTTTAAAAATTTAAGTGTAAATAAAAAGGTTATTTGGTTTGTTTGTTTTTGAGTTTGTCATGGAAAAGATGGAAAGGTTACGCCGCTGGTGGCAAATCTAACACATTGGTACTCTTCCATGTCGGTTGCTTCATTGGGAAGCAGATATTCCATTAAGAGGCCGTTTGCCTTATCTACCCAGAAAAAATTCTCTACGGGCACCATGGAAGAAGGATATATATATTTCTCACACTCCCTGCCTGCAACGGTCTTGCTGCCTGTAGTAAATTCGATAAGCGGGGGCTTGTCGGCGGCTACAACGGGAAAGGGACCCCATAAAACCCCGAAGAAATAAATAATGGACTCCTCTAAATCCTTTGCGTTATCGGTAAAGGGCCCGTCCCATTTTCCCGTCCTGTAATTCATATCCCACATTAAATACTGATTTCCAGTTTTTTGGTACATCGATTTACCCTCTATGAGTTCCCCGGGATTATCAGCATCAAGCAGGCTTTGGTATATATGGAAATTTCCGCCTTTGGCATCAAAAATCCGACGCTCTGTCCAACGCCAGACATCGTTCCTGTAACGTTTTGTAACAAGTTCAAAGGATAATTCTTTGAACATTTGCTCAATCAGCCAATCTTTTGCCTCGTTATAAGGCGCTATGCCGCCCAATTTGTTTTCGTTGGGGTTTTGTGGCGTTGCCAGTACTGTTGCCGTATTGCTGTAACCTGCCGCGTTGACGGCGCGTACCTTAAAGGTGTATTCGGTGCGGTTGGTCAATCCGACGAATGTATGCTCTGTTGATTTAGAGGCGGTTTCCCATGTGACGCCACCGTCTTTTGAAACCTCGTACCGTAGAATGGCCGAGCCGCCGTCGCTTGCAGAAGCCATCCACGAGAGCGCAACTGATCCGTTGCCTGCCACCGCCGTAAGGTCAGTCGGTGGATCAGGCACTGACGGGTCGTTGTTAAGTCCGACACAATTCGCAGACATGGCCAACACCGCCATGCAGATCGTCATACTTATTTTTAGTAGTGTGTTCATCATTTTTTTCATAACGATAAAAATTCAGGTGTAAATAAAAAGGTTATTTGGTTTGTATAGATGTTAAAAATGAGCATTGTTGCGCCTGCCATTCGTTCGTCTATTTTGATACCCCAAGCTCCTCCGCCCACCCTTGGTCTTTCGTTCCTCCAACTCATCATAGCCGATCTCCTCAGACAACAGCCAACTGTTGCACTGCCGTATGAACATTTCGTTAAAATGCAAACACCAGTGGGCACAGTTCATGATCTGTTTTCTTAATTCATTGGGGTTCTCCATACCGGCGTTGCTATTCATGTTGGTGCGTTATCGGGTGCAAAAGTAGGGGATCAAGGAAGGCGTGTCAATACCTAAAATTAGGTATATGGCATACCTAAAATTGGGTATCAAATCAGAAAATAGTTATATTTGCAAGTGTCCTTTAAAGCTATATCTCAATGAGCACCATACAAATCGTTATTGTTGACGACCACACTCTGTTTCGCGTGGGGTTAGTCGCCACCATTGAGCACGGCTGCCCCGACATTTATGTTACAGGCCAGGCCGACTGCGGCGCAGCCCTCTTTGCGCTCCTCCCCTCTACGCCTGTTGACCTTGTGCTGCTCGACATCAAACTGCCCGACATGGGCGGCGCCCAGATCGCTCGTCAACTTAGGCGCGACTATCCCCTAATTAAAATTGTGGCCGTATCGGCCGAAAATGCAATAGAGACCATAGAGGAGATGCTTGAGGCTGGTATAGACGGATTTGTGAGCAAACAACGATGCGATGCTACAGAATTGGCGTCTGCCGTTCGTACCGTCATGGGCGGTCTGGGGTACTTTGGACGCGATATTTCGGCAATCCTCATGGGCATCTACGCCTCAAAAAAGAAAAGCCTTGAGCTGACGTCAGAATTTACCGACCGCGAGCGCCAGATCATCCTCCTCTGTCGGGACGGATTCATGGCCAAAGAGATTGCCGACCAATTGGGCATCAGCACTTTTACCGTCAATGAGCATAAAAAACACATCTTTAAAAAATTGGGCATCAACAACACAAGGGAGATGGTACACTATGCGTTAAAAAAGGGGATCATCCGAATATAAAATGGATCATGAACATGAAAACAACTAAATGTTTTGTTATTTTGACCGTTTGGGCGCTTGCGCCCTGCACGCTCCTTGCCCAAGACTATGACCACCGGAACCGTCGCGTTGATTCGCTTGAGCAGGTGCTGGCAACCCACCCACCGGAGGGCGTGAAATTGGCATCTATATACAATAATCTGATGATGGGCTATTTAGAGATTGATATTGAAAAATCGATGTTGTACGCCCGTAAATGTGTGGCAGCGTCTATACCCATTAACGAATGGGAACACATGGGTAACGGATACTACGTATTGGGTATGAACCATGAGCGTATTTCGCAATTCGACAGCGCGATGGTTTATTACCACAAAACTTTGGAAACCACCGAACAGATGAAAAATTTTCCGAGGAAATATGGAGAAGTGGATATTGACCTTAAATACTCCATCGTTTACGGCGCCATGGGCAACGTGTACAACACTCAGGGAAAATATTATGAAGCGATCGAATACTACAACAGGGCGCTCAAGATATTTGAGAAATATAACGGCAAGGTTAACCAGTGTATTGCCTATAACAACATAGGGTATATGTACCTATCCATGGAAAATTGGCATCAGGCAGCCATCAACTTTTCAAAATCGGATTCCTTAGCGCTTGTCTTAGGCGATTCGTTATATATTGTGGGTACCAAAATCCATTGGAGCAGGCTGTCCCTACATTCTAAGGAGTACGCAAAGGCGCTGCAAAACGCAGAAATAGCCTACGATTATTATTTGTTGCATTCCGATGAAGAAGGTGTACGTATTGTGGAAGCGCTGAATCTGTTGTCGGAAATCTATTTAGAAGGTTATGGCGATGTAACGCGGGCAGAGGAGTACCTGCGGAAAACGCTCGAGATGCTTGATATATTAGATATTCCGCGTGAAAAAGCTATTTCGTTGCGCCTGCTCTCTACCATCTACCTCAAACGCGGGCAGTGGCGCCAGGCTGAACAAACCGCCCTCCAAGCCCTTGTTACCGATGAGAGCGAACCGGCAAACACGCTTGTTCTTTACGAAATATTGGCAAAAGCATACGCCAAATTAGGTGACAGCAACAAGTTGTGGGCATATATCGACAAGCACAACGCACTGCAATCGTCTTGGGCCACCAAACACTACCAGTCCTCCATCCGCGAGATGGAGGTGAAGTACGAAACCGAGAAAAAGAATGTCGAAATCGAGCGACAGCAAAACGTCATTGTACGTCAAAATACATCGCGCCTGATGATGGTTGGGGGCATAGCCCTTTGCGGGGTGATTCTGATCCTGTTGTGGGTGCTGCTCAGGCTGAGGATACGCCGCAACCACGCCCTTGCCCAGATGAATGCCACCAAAGACAAGTTCTTTAGCATCATCTCGCATGACCTCAAAAATCCTGCCATCGCGCAGCGCGACTCCCTCCGGCTTCTTGCTCAAAACGGCAGCAGGTGGGATGTGGACAAGCTCGCTGCCTACTACTACCAATTGCTTCAATCAGCCGAGGAGCAGGTAGAACTCCTCTACAACCTCTTGGGATGGGCGCAGGTTCAAACCGGGCACATGACCTTTACGCCCGAAACCTTTATCCTTGCCGACCTCCTTACCGACATTGGCCTGATTTGCCGCATAGCCCAAAACAAAGGAGTGGCCTTTGAGACCCAAATACCCCCCCACACCCTTGTCACGGGCGACCCCAACATGCTGGCCATTGTGGTACGCAACCTCCTCACCAATGCCGTCAAATTTACCCCAACAGGGGGAATGGTCACGTTTTCTGCCTCTTCTCACAATACAAACAAAGGCGTTACAACCACCATTGCCATCAGCGACACGGGCGTAGGAATGTCGTCCCAACAGCTTCAAAACCTCTTTCGAATCGACCTGCACCCATCAAGCAGAGGCACAGCGGGCGAACAGGGCAGCGGTCTAGGGTTGATTGTCTGCAAAGAATTGGTCGAAAAACACGGGAGTACGCTGCACGCTGAGAGCGAGGAGGGCAAGGGGAGTAGATTTTGGTTTGAGGTAAAGGGAGGGGAGAAAAAGTAAAAACTGTCCCCCAAAAGCCTTTGTTCCATTAAAAAAACACTACCCTTGGCATAACAAAAAGCGAAAAAATGGGTAATCACAACGTACAACAAGGGGTTTGGCAAGATAGCGGCATTAACCCCGCAGAAACGGCAGTGCGAGTTTGGAAGTTACTACCCCGCAGGAACATTTGTGAAGCCCCCCACCTGCGGCAAGCCCCAAGACGTTACGGCAGCGAAAATGCGAGGTAGGTAATGGGTTTGCCCATTGCAAGGAACTGCTGCTCGTAAAAGGTGCGGACAGACAGAATCTCAATCTCTTGATTCAACCCCAAAGCGTAAATATCGGGGCAGGCGTGCAGAACGGGATAGTGCAGGGTGTGTGCCACTTCGCAGGTAAAGTCATGAAGTTCACGACTGTCGGTTTTGAGGTGGATGGTGGCGCCGGAGCGCAGGAACCTTTGGTAGCGCTCTATGAACATGGGGTGGGTAAGGCGTTTGCGCTCCTTGTTGGGTTGCGGATCGGGAAAAGTGATCCAAATTTCATCCACCTCGTTGGGGGCAAAGAACGATTCAATAAACTCTATTCGGGTGCGTACAAAAGCGACGTTGGATAGCGCCTCTTCTGTGGCTGTTTTGGCGCCACGCCACAGCCGCGCCCCTTTAATATCAACGCCAATAAAATGACGCTCAGGATATTTGTGCGCCAATGCGAGCGTATATTCCCCTTTGCCGCACCCCAACTCTACACATATAGGCACCTCCCGCCCAAAAACAACGGAATTCCAAGCGCCTTTCAGGTGGTAATCTTTCCGGAAAACCGCCTCAAAAGGAGGTTGATGCAAACACCCAAACGTCAAATTCTCCTGAAACCGCCTATACTTATCTTTTCCCATACATCGCTATGTTCATTGTCCCAAATGAAGCAGTTCTTCCATTTTTGCTTTGAACCATTGTGTTTTTGCCAAATCACTTTTAGGGATATTTTGCCGTTGCGGCAACTGTGTGCAATAGGATTTCATGGGCAAAGATTTGTAGTAAGTGTCAAATTCATTGCTGTTTAGATAGCCTGCAACAATGGCAGATTGCGTTTCGTTCTCTTGTTTAATAGCGGCGTCTACAAAACCAAAGGCATCAAACAGCGAAGACTTTCCTGAACCATTTGCACCAATGAGCAGAACTAACTTTGAAGTTGAAGGAATATTGTCAATCAAAAGGTCGGCAAATCGTTTAAAATTTGTTAAGTGTATTTTTGATATTCTCATCGTAATATATGTTAGGTATTATTCTGTCAGCGTTGATCCGTGTGCCATATCGCGGACAATGATTCGATATTCTGACTTTCCGCATTGTGATAACGTTCTGTTACACGCTTCTTTAATTCGGTGATAAATGCTTCCAAAGGTACGGCATTACAATCGGTTACGGCTTTTTCAAAACTCTTTTTGTTAGCCTTGGTCGCCATACGAGAGGGTACATGTAACCATTGTTCTTTGCGAATGCAATTATTTATAACTACCGAATCCATTGCCTTGTGTTTATCATTTTTCGCAGCAAATATACATGAAATTTTTGGATTACACACAGACGGATAAATTTTTGCGGAAAAAATATAGAGGAAATATACATAAAATTTACTATTCCAACAGTGGTAACTTTATTGTCCCAAATACCGAAAGTTAGCGCTACATAATTCATCACTCCAATGCATGAATATAAACCCCCACCCCCATCACCCCACTAAGCACCTTTTCTCCCATATTATGCCGGAAAGTGAATTGCCATTTGCCTGATTCCAAAAAACATACGTGGCTGCAATAGGGAAAGCGAAACTCTTCCCAAAGCCGGTTGCGGGTATTTGTTACGCCAAAAGAGAGGGTGTCGCAAAACGAGCCTCCCGAAGGAGCGGTTACCTCCACAATGAGCGACAACGAATGATGGGGGTAGGTATTTCTGATTCGCCCCGTAAGTTCAATACCAAAGAGGGATAGGGTGTCTTCCATAAGCACCTCGCACACAAGTTCGTGTTGTTGCGACCATCCCTCCTTATCAATCTGTTGGCTTGATGCGTAGCTACTAAGTCCGTTGGGGGAGCAAGCCAATAGAAAGAGGCATGGAAAAAGGGAGAGCAGGCTATTCGACAGGTTATTCGACAGGCTATTCGATATGGGCAGATTCTTCACCGGTGTGCTGTTTAGGACGATTCTTTTGCTTGTTTCGTTTTTTTGCTCTTCGCGACTGTTCGTCAAATCGGGTCAGGCTGCCCTCGCCCACGGCGCTCCTAAACTCAGATTCGTGGTCAGTACCGCCTCTTTCTGAGGCGAGTGAAGGTACTTTTCCTCCTTTTTGATTGATACCGATCATCTCTCGAACAACGTGGGCAGGAAGTTCGTACATTTTTGAGAGGTCTTGGGGATCATACCCAAACCACATACGGCCACGCAGAATATCTGTTTTTAATAAATAGAGTGTGCCATCTTCAGCTTCAATGGGTTGTGTTACGTGCGGTAACCCCTTTTGGGCATCGATATAGGCGGCGGCTTCGTAATTGATACAGCATTTAAGTTTGCCGCATTGACCGGTCAACTTTTGGGGATTCAACGAAAGTTCCTGACAGCGAGCCGCCTGTGTGGTAATGGAGAAGAAGTTGACCATCCATCTGGAGCAGCAAAGTTCCTGTCCGCACACCCCGATTCCCCCAATCAACCCCGCCTCCTGACGGGCG
>Ga0082212_10011278_pt1 | contig 11342 bp, 10 predicted proteins | sample TergutNt197P3_FD_71548 | JGI IMG/M metagenome (GOLD analysis project Ga0082212, IMG submission 71548) | Neocapritermes taracua P3 segment gut microbial communities from Petit-Saut dam, French Guiana - Nt197 P3 | ecosystem: Host-associated > Arthropoda: Insects > Digestive system > Gut ... | reverse complement strand
TTGACCGCGATGACTTTTTGTTCAAACACGCGCTGGACCCGAAAGGGATATTGAATCCCGGAAAGGTTGTGGAGATGAACGATATTGTTTCACCTGAGTGCGCGAAACAGGCGAATGGGTTATAATCTGACCATGTTTGTTGATAAAGCGAAGATTGTGATTATATCCGGAAAGGGCGGCGATGGAGCCGTTTCTTTTCGCAGGGAACCTTATGTCCCCAATGGCGGGCCTGACGGCGGTAATGGCGGGAAGGGCGGCGATATAGTTTTTGCCGCTGACCGGGGGCTCCGCACACTGATGGACTTGAAATATATGAAAAAGTACAAGGCGCCGCCCGGCGCGAACGGTATGGGGTCGAATAAATACGGGAGAGGCGGAGAAGACCTTGTAATAAAGCTGCCGGTTGGGAGCGTGATCATCGACGAGGCGACCGGGGCGTTCATGGCGGACCTGGCGAACGACGGAGCGCGTTTTGTCGCCGCGCTCGGCGGTAAGGGCGGACTTGGCAACAGCAATTTTAAGAATTCAGTGAGACAGGCTCCGAATTTCGCCGAGGCGGGGACTCCGGGCCAGGAGCGTACAGTCGTAGTGGAGCTGAAACTGATTGCCGATGTCGGAATAGTAGGCCTGCCGAATGTCGGCAAGTCAACTTTGCTCGCTTCTTCAACCGGGGCAAAACCGAAGATCGCGAACTACCACTTCACGACGATCGCCCCGAATCTTGGGGTGGTAGAGCTTGCCAATACTTCTTTCGTACTCGCGGATATACCGGGGTTGATCGAGGGGGCAGCGGACGGCGCGGGGCTCGGACATGACTTTCTGAAACACATCGAGCGGACAAAGATGCTGATACATGTCGTCGACGCTACCGGTTCGGAAGAACGCGACCCTTTGGACGATTTTCTTACTATCCAGCGCGAGATGGGAGAGTATTCCCCGCTGCTTATGAAAAAGCCGCAGATCGTTGCGCTTAATAAAATCGACCTGGCAGCGGCTTCCACAGAATTGACGGAATATCTGGATACTGAGGAAATTGATTATTACAAAATCAGCGCGGCTACGGGGCAGGGCGTGCGGGAGCTGATGAACGCCGCCGCGGGACGGCTTGCCGCTATTGAGCTGGATGGGGCGGAAAACAGCGCCCCTGAATGGGGAGACCAGAGCAAGTGGATGCGCGTGACGCGGGTGGAAGATGATCCGGACTACCGCGATATCAAAATCTCCATAGATGAGGATGGGGCGTTCGCGCTTGCAGGGAAGCATTTATACAAAATATTCGATTCGACGAATTTTAATGACTATGAATCGCTGGGTTATCTGAATAAATACCTTGTTACGAAGGGGATAATCCGCAAGCTGAAAGATCGCGGGCTCGAAGACGGGGGTACGATCCGTATCAAGGATTTTGATATGGAATGGTATGACGACGAATGAGGCGTGAGGATTTTATAAGGATCCATGAAGGGCTGGGGACGCCTGAACATGTGAAGCGGCATTGTATGGCCGTCGGCGACGCCGCGGTCAATATTTACAGAGCTTTGGCGGACGCCGGTTTAACGGGGCTAAACGGGGACGCCATTTGCTTGGCAGGGTACTTGCACGATATGGCGCGCGCGGAGAAGGATCATGAGACGCTCGGCGCGGCGATGCTGAAGGAAATGGATTTTGAGGCCTCCGGGGGGTTTCCGGTGTCGGATGAGGCGCGCGAAGCCGCGGCGGATATTATAACGCGGCATATGCGATTCAGCTTCCCCGACTCCGCAGATGGTATCGATTCGGTCACCGTGGTATCGCTTGCTGATCGAACTATACTGGAAGATGTATATATCGGTTATAAGGCGCGTATGGACGAATTGCTCAGGCGTTTCGCGGCCGTGCCGGAAGTCGTGGACCGTGTGCATGAGAGTACTAAAAGCGCGTTGGCTTTGATAGAGGACATAGAGGGGCTGGTGGGCAGGCCTTTTCGGGACATAATAACCGGGGGGCGCGTTGACGCGGCTCCTTTGCTCGGCAGGGTTGAGAGGCCCGGGCGCTATATTGGGGGCGAGATAGGCAGCGCGCGAAAAGAATGGGATAACGTAGATTTTCGTTTTTGTTTCGCGTTTCCGGATTTATATGAAATCGGGATGTCATATACAGGCATGCAGATCATATACGGACTGTTAAACGAGCGTGATGATGTTTTATGCGAGAGGGTTTTCACGCCGGCCGAAGATATGGCGCTGGAGCTTTCCGGTCGTGGTTTGCCCCTGTTTTCGCTGGAAAACCGCATGCCGGTCAATCGCTTTGATATAGTCGGCTTTACGCTGCAATATGAGCTTTGTTATACGAATGTGATACGGATGCTAGCGCAGGCTGATATACCTTTGTACGCGTCAAAGCGCGGTTTTGGCGATCCTTTTGTAATAGCGGGCGGTCCGTGCTGCGCGAACGCGGAACCCATAGCTCCGTTTTTTGATCTGATTTGTCTCGGGGACGGGGAAGAAATGATGCCGGCAATCGCGGATACATATATCGCTTGGAAAAACGCCGGGAACGCGCGCCCGGAGCCGGACGGGCAAGGAGGTATCCGTCTTGACAGGGAAGAATTTTTGCTTATGTGCTCAAAAATCCCGGGTGTATACTCGCCTTTGTTCTATGAACCTGTTTTTGATGAGGTATTTATAAATTACACAAAAAAACACAAAGAACTTCCGGACATCGTGAGCAGGGCCGTGACCGGGGATCTTGAATCGGCGTTTTTCCCGACCAGGCCGCTCGTATCCCATATCGAAAGTGTGCATGACAGGGTTTCGATCGAAATCATGCGAGGGTGTTACCGGAAGTGCCTTTTTTGTCAGGCAAGCTATTCGCGCGAGGATGTAAGCAAAAGGTCGCCGGAACTTATCAAGAAACTATTATTTGAGGGATTGGCGAACACGGGTTACGATGAAGCGACTTTGCTCTCTCTTTCTACGGGCGATTATCCGGGGATCGACGCGCTGGTGATGGAGCTGATGGACAAACTGGCGGGGATCAACGCGACTCTTTCGATGCCGTCGCTCAGGTTGGATTCTCTGAAAGAGGACGCGCTTGCCGGTATCGCGGCATACAAACGCGCGGGGCTGACATTCGCGCCGGAGGCGGGGACACAGCGGCTTAGGGACGCCATAGGAAAGCAATTGACCGAAGAAGATATTTTTGGGGCGCTGGAAATCTGCCTGCCGCTTGGTTTCAGGAAGTTTAAGTTCTATTTTATGATCGGGCTCCCGGGCGAAAGGCGTGAGGATTTGGACGGGATAGCGCTGCTCGCGGGCAGGATTATAAAACATGTGAAGACGCTGGGCGCCGAAGCCGGCGAGAAGTATCAGATCAGTCTTTCAATAAGTGTTTCAAATTTTGTGCCGAAACCGGGCACGCCGCTTGAGAGGGCGCGCGGCAATACCGAAGAAGAACTGATAGAAAAGATTCATTACCTCAAGGACGCGGTGCGCAAGGTAAAGGGCGCAGGCTTCAAATACCATGATACGAGGATGAGCCGGATCGAAATGCTGCTGGCTAAAGGCGATCGGAGGATGGCTGAAGTTGTCCGGCTTGCCGCGGAGCGGGGCAGGGGTTTTGATTCCTGGCGCGAGAGCTTCAGCTATGATAACTGGCTATCGGCGTTCGCGGACGCGGGGCTGCCGCCATATGATTTATACGCGGAGGAAGGCGGTTTAGAGCTGACGGAAGGGCCGCAACCACTGCCGTGGTCGTTGATAGAAAAAGGGAAGGCGTATAACCCTCTATGAAGCTGGTATTCGAGTTTGTAAAAACAGGTAATATGATCTATATATCGCATCTGGATATGTCCAGGTTGTTTTTGCGTGTTTTTAGAATGACCGGATTGAGACCGGCATACTCACAAGGTTTTACCCCTCACCCGAAGCTGAGTTTTGCCTTGCCGCTTTCACTGGGGATCCACTCTGTATGTGAACTGCTTGAATTTGAGACCGATGATATTTCCGGCGCGGTGAAAGGGATAACATCCGGCGTGCGTGAGGAAATATCAAAAAAGGTCTCTGAGACGAACGGGAGGCTGCCGGAAGGGATGAGGATAAAGGCATGGTATGAAAAACCCGGGAAAATAACAAAGACTCTTGCCGCTCTCGCTATGTCGGCCACATATGAATTCATGTGCAATGATATAGCTGACGCGCCGGAAAAACTCGAGACGTTTTTCAAGCGGGACGCGGTGACAGCCGTAAAACGCGATAAAAAAACAAATAGTGACAAAGAGGCGGATATTCGATCGATGATGCTCGGATACCGGGTCACGAAGCATATCCGCGGCCGCCTGCTCGCTGAGGTCACACTTGCCGCGGCGCCTTCCCGGACCCTGAATCCGCGCGTCTTTTTCAGCGCGTTTTGCCAATACTCCGGAATCGACGCGGCCTTGCTGTCACCGGTGATCACGAGGACGGTTATACTCGGGGCGGATGGCAGGGCGCTGAAGGAGGTTTTGGGATGAACAGCCCGGCTCCGGAACATATATCCGACGCAAAACCGCTCTCTACAAGCACGCTCAAAATCATCGCTATTATCGCGATGGTCTGCGACCATGCCCCCTACCTCTTCGAAGACGCCAGAGCCGTGTACTACGACTTCCCGGTATTCCTCGCCCATGCCGTGGGGAGGATCACGGCGCCGATATTCTTTTACCTGCTCGCGCTCGGCTACAGGCGCACCCGCGACGCGAACCGTTATACCATAAGGCTGCTGGCTTTCGCGCTTTTTACATATGTGCCGTACATATGGTATTTCTACGAAAAGCCGGATTCGCAGAATTTTCTTAAATTAAATGTAATTTTCACAATGCTTGTCGGTTTGCTCCTGCTTCGCGCGGTGAATGAGGTGAGGAATACGGCGCTGAAAGCCGTTTTTGTCGTACTATGCCTGTTGTGCGGCTACTGGTGCGACTACGGATTGTACGGGCTCGCGCTGATCCTGGTATGCGATATAACCCGGAGCGGCAGGCGCGGCACGATCCTCGGGATGGGGGCTGTGATAATGACTTTCGCCTATGTCCGGCTGTCGGGGCTGTTCGGTTCGGATATGAGCCCGCTCGACTATATTCCGTATATCGCGGGCAATACGCGGGCGCCGGGCATATTGATAGTGCTTCTTTGTCAGCTTCTGCCGTTAATTTTTATCGCGTCTCACAAAAGATGGAGCCCGGACCCGGCCGAACCCAAGCCCGGCTTGTGGGCGAAATGGGGATTTTATATTTTCTATCCGGCGCATATAAGCGTCTTGTTGATCATTAAGCAAATATATCCATTTATGTAATATAATGGTTGACAAAACAAAATAATTCCAGTATTATCCATTTATATCGCGGCAAAACTATTCCGATCCGGAAAAGTACGCGGCTATGGCTTGTATGGCTGGAGGTATATGTCAAATGAAACGAAAAGGGCTTTCTGTAAAAAGTTTTTTTAGCGATGAGAAATATAGAAAACCTTTTATAACGGGAGTGGCTGTATTTATTATAGTCTTTATAGGGTTGGGGATTTATCAGGAAAAACAAAATAGCAATCAGGGTGATTTAATAATTATTAAAGACGAAACTGTTATGGAAAACGAAGCTGAAATGAATTTTGACAACTCGGAAGCCAATGCTGATATTGAAACAGGAAATAAAGAATACGACGAGGCGAATAATTATATAGAAAATGAACCCGGTGTGATATTCGTTGATATCGGGGGGTCGGTAAATATCAGCGGACTGTTCGCGCTGCCAAAGGGAAGCAGGGTTGATGACGCGATCGAAGCGGCAGGCGGCCTGCGTGATGAGGCGGAAACAAAATATCTGAACAGGGCTGTCGTACTGGCCGATGGGGACAGGCTTTATGTACCGTCTGTTTCCGAAGTTAGGGATGGTACGGCGCCGCCTACAGTCGGGCAGGTTACAGCGTCGGGAGGCTTTGCGGGGCCGCCGGCGGACGATGGCGGAGCGGGAGGCTCTGACGGGCAAAATACCCCGGGATCCGGACTGATAAACCTGAACAAAGCCGGTTCGGAAGAGCTTCAAAAACTGAACGGCGTAGGTCCGGTGACCGCGCAAAAAATTATCGATTATCGGGAAAAAAACGGTGGATTCAAGCGTATAGAAGAGCTTATGAGTGTTAGCGGGATAGGAGCGAAAACATATGAAAAGCTTAGAGACTATATTACGGTTTGACGACCGGGCCGAAAAAAAGTACACGAGAAACGGAGCTATGTATATCGAGACGCACAACGGCCTTTAGTAAGGCCCAAATGCCCTTCCAAAGTGGTAAAATAAGGGCATGGATCAGCAGTCATTATTTCAAGACCGGGCCTATATGCCGCTCGCCGCGAGGGTGCGCCCGAATACGCTCGAGGGATATATCGGGCAGAACCACTTGCTTGGGAAGGGCAAAGCGCTCCGCAATCTGATCGAAGGTGACCGGATCCCATCGATGATTTTCTGGGGGCCGCCGGGCGTCGGGAAAACCACGCTTGCCCGTATCATCGCCATGTACACAAACGCGCAGTTCATCGATTTCTCCGCTGTGACGAGCGGTATCAAAGAGATACGCGGCGTGATGGAAAAAGCGGAAAACAACCGGTTTTTGGGACAAAAGACAATTCTTTTTGTCGATGAGATTCATCGTTTCAATAAAGCGCAGCAGGACGCTTTTCTTCCTTTTGTAGAGAAGGGCAGTATCATCCTGATAGGAGCCACAACGGAAAATCCGTCATTTGAGATCAACTCTTCGCTGCTGTCGCGATGCAAAGTATTTGTGCTGCACGCGCTCACACAGGAGGATATCAAGTCACTGCTTCGTTATGCCGTGGATTTTTTGAACGATGAGTCGACTGATGAGGGGAAGCTGATTATTGAGGACAAGTATCTTGATATGCTTGCCGCTTTCTCGAACGGGGACGCGAGGGTGGCGCTAAATATCCTTGAAATGATCGCGACAAACGCGGCCGGCGCTGAGATAAACGACGAAGTGATTGGCCAGTTTATAAGCCGCAAATTCCTGCTTTATGACAAGGGCGGAGAGGAGCACTACAATATTATTTCGGCATTGCATAAGTCGATGAGAAATTCGGATACCCAGGCCGCGGTATATTGGCTGGCCCGTATGCTGGAAGGCGGCGAGGACCCGCTCTATATAGCGAGGCGCGTTGTGCGGTTCGCCAGCGAGGATATAGGGATGGCGGACAGCGAGGCGTTGACTATATCGGTCGCGGCCTACCAGGCATGCCATTTTATCGGGATGCCTGAGTGCAGCGTACATTTGACTCACGCTGTGGTATATTGTTCGCTCGCGCCGAAGTCCAACGCGCTTGACGCCGCGTACGGCGCAGCAAAGCGGGACGCCCAGGACACGATGGCCGAGCCGGTACCGCTTGTAATCCGCAACGCCCCGACGCGTCTGATGAAAGATCTGGGTTATGGGAGCGGCTATCAATACGCGCACGACTATGAAAACAAAATCACGGATATGCGGTGTTTACCCGAAAATCTGGAGGGGCGTGAATACTATCGCCCGACTGATCAGGGGCGTGAGGCGCGCGTGCGCGAGTGGATGGCAAAGATAGAGGAATTGCGAAAGAAAGTATGATAGAATACTATGCTTGTGGGCATGCGGCATATGATTGGGAAGCTTAATCTGGACAGGATAAATGAATTGGCGAGAGCCTCTAAGGAGCGGGAACTCAGCGAGGCTGAAAAAACAGAACAGGCCGCGTTGCGAGCCGAATACCTGGCAAAATTCCGCGAATCATTTCGCGCGCAGCTCGAAAACATAGAATTGGTTGATGGTGAAGCCGGATCGCCGGCAAGTGTGGAAAAGAAAAACTGATAAATGGAAAAATCGGATAGTAAAAAACAGGTGTACCTGGATTATTCGGCTACGACGCCGGTAAAGCCGGAAGTTCTCGAAGCGATGCTTCCCTGGTTCACCGAAAACTTTGGCAATCCCTCAAGCCTTTATACAATCGGGCAGAATTCAAAAAAAGCTCTGAATGACGCGCGTGGTCAGGTCGCTGAGCTGATCGGCGCGCAGGCGTCTGAAGTGTATTTTTGCGCTTCGGGTACCGAAGCGGACAACTGGGCTTTTGTCGGCACGGCAATGTGGAAAAGCAAAAAAGGAAAGCATGTAATTACAAGCAAAATCGAGCACCACGCTTTGACGCATAGCGCGAAGTACCTGGAAAAAGAGGGTTTCGAGGTAACATACCTGCCTGTGGACCGGCAGGGTTTTGTCCGGCCGGAAGACCTGAAAAACGCGCTTCGTGACGACACGACAGTGGTCAGCGTCATGTACGCCAACAATGAGATAGGTACGATAGAGCCGATAGAGGAGCTTTGTCGCGTAGCGCGCGAACGGGGCGCTATATTCCATACGGACGCGGTGCAGGCGCTGGGCAACACGGAGCTGGATGTCAGCAAAAGCCAAGTCGATATGATGAGTATGTCAGCCCATAAAATATACGGTCCGAAGGGGGTAGGGGCTCTATACATCAGGAAAGGGATCAACCTGCCCGCGTATATCCACGGCGGGGCGCAGGAGTCCGGCAAGCGGGCGGGTACGGAGAATCTCGCGTCGATCGTGGGCTTTGGTAAAGCGGCTGAAATCGCGCGGGAAAGCCTTGGGCCGCATATAGAAAAAGTACGCGGCCTGCGTGACTATTTTCTCGAAAAGGTACAGCTGGCCATCCCTGACATCATTGTTAACGGCAGCCTTGAGTCGAGGTTGCCGGGTAACGCCAATATCACATTTAAGTATATTGAAGGCGAGGCGATTTTACTGATGCTCGATATGGCGGGGATATATGTTTCAACGGGCAGCGCGTGCTCATCGGCGTCGCTTGAACCGTCGCATGTTTTACAGGCAATCGGAGTGCCGACGGCTGAAAGCCACGGGTCGATAAGGTTTTCTATGGGGGATTTTACAACAAAGGAAGATTTGGACTATACGGTCGATGTGCTTAAGAAATCGGTCGAAAAGCTAAGGAGTATTTCATCATTAGGTTGAAAACAAGGTTATCCGGGAGAATACACTATGTCAATGTACAACGAAAAAGTTATCGATCATTTTACAAACCCGCGCAATGTAGGCGAGATGGAAGACCCGGACGGTGAAGGCATATATGGCAGTCCGGTCTGCGGCGATATGATGAAAATTATGATTCGCGTCGATGAAAACGACGTCATCAAGGACGCGAAGTTTAAAACATTCGGGTGCGGTTCCGCGATAGCTTCCTCATCGGTCGCGACCGAAATGATTATAGGCAAAAATATCGAAGAAGTCCTGAGAATTACGAATAAAGATGTGCTTGAAGAGCTTGGGGGGCTGCCCGCCATCAAGACCCATTGTTCGGTACTCGCCGACCACGCGATAAAGAGCGCGATATATGACTATGCCCGGAAAAACGGTAAACGATACGCGGACCTTGAGGGATTCGATCCCAACGCGGACGAGGATGACGTGCACCATGGCTGCGATATGGAAACTTCGCTGCCCGAAAGTTTTAAGGACCTGTAGGGTTTCAGGTCACAGCATTATCAGCGCGCGAGTCGGGCAGACGTACGCGCAATAGCCGCAAAGTACGCATTTTGTTTGGTCTATCACGGCGATCCCGTTTTCATCAAGGCGGGTCGCTTTTGATGTACAGCGCAGCGCGCAGGCTCCGCAGCCTTCGCAATCGCCTCTGTCGACAAACATTCGCTTCTCTGATACGTCCGGAATAAACCCGGCGGGAAGGCGGTTTTCAAAATACGCTACGGCGTCATCGACATCTTTTTCAGAACCCAAACCGATCATCGCGCTCGTAATCCCGGGAAGGGATGTGGTGTAGTCGAGCGCTTTTGTATAATCCCCGAGCAGGTTTCCGCCGCCGAAAGCCTTCATGGAAAAAACCCCGATCCCGCGCTCCGCAGCGGTTTTTATCACGATTTCCATCTCCTCTTTAGTGCCGGTACTCGCTCCTTTTCGTATACCGAGCCCCCGGAAGTTTATCAGCGGGAAAAGTATATCCAGGCCGGGGGTATTGATCGCGTCTGCCGCCGCGCAGATATGATGTGTGGAAATCCCGATGGCTCTGACGAGACCTTTGTCTTTTGCTTCGAGCAGACATTCCCAGGCTCCCGTCCGGTTTTCAAAATCCGGCGCCTCCCGTACTTCGTGCAGCAGGAAAATATCGATCGCGTCGATACCCAGCGCTTCGCGGCAGTCTTTGATCGCGCGGCGCATACCGACGTAAGAGGGCGCGAGCGACTTGCTCGCTATTATCGGGCGGGAAAGGGCGCCGCTTAAAAAAGCGGGCTCAAGCGCGTCGAGCGCGTGCCGTATATATGGATATGTCTCGTAGAATTCGGCGGTATCGAGAAAATTGATTCCGCTTTCAAGCGCGTGTTGAATGACCGCTGCCCCTGTTTCTACCCGCAGGCCGAGCTGGGTACGGCCGATAGTCAGTACGCCCATGCCTACAGGGGTTACGAAAAGCTCTGTGTTTCCAAGCCTTTTTCTGTCCATACGCGGAACTCAACCCACAGACGGCACGCGGATGAGGGCTTTTAGAATACAGCCCGCAGAAAGGCGCTGAGGCGTTCGGTTTGCGGAGAATCAAAGATCTGCTCCGGGGAGCCTTCTTCAGCAATAAGCCCTTCGTCGAGGAAGATGGCGCGGTCGGAAACTTCACGCGCGAAACCGATTTCGTGCGTTACGATGATCATGGTAAGGTTCTGTCTGGCGAGGTCTTTGATCGCGAGCAGGACCTCACCGGATATTTCCGGGTCCAGGGCGCTTGTCGGTTCGTCAAAACATAAAATATCGGGGTGCAGCGCGAGCGCCCTCGCTATCGCGACACGTTGCTGCTGCCCGCCGGAGAGCTCATGCGGATAGTTTCCGGCCTTATCGGAAAGGCCGACCTGGTTCAGAAGGGCGGCGGCCTCTTCTTCAATCGCCTTCATAACGCTTGCTTTGTTATGTTTATAATCCGGCTGTTCCTTTACCAGTAATCCTTTCGCGAGCGTGACGTTTTGAAGCGCCGTGTATTGCGGAAACAGATTGAAATTTTGAAACACCAGGCCGAAATGAAGCCGTTTTTTGCGTTTATCGGATTCACGGTATGTGTTCGGGTCCGCTGAGTCGAATAATACCTCGCCGTTCACGATGATTTTGCCGGCGTCCGGCGTTTCAAGGAAATTAAGGCAGCGGAGCAGGGTGGTTTTGCCGCTGCCGGATGAGCCTATCATGGAAAGGACTTCGCCGCGCTCAAGAGAGAAACTGATGCCGAGCAATACCTCGGTTTTATCAAAGCTTTTATGTATGTTTTCGACAGTG
>Ga0082212_10011277_pt1 | contig 11342 bp, 13 predicted proteins | sample TergutNt197P3_FD_71548 | JGI IMG/M metagenome (GOLD analysis project Ga0082212, IMG submission 71548) | Neocapritermes taracua P3 segment gut microbial communities from Petit-Saut dam, French Guiana - Nt197 P3 | ecosystem: Host-associated > Arthropoda: Insects > Digestive system > Gut ... | reverse complement strand
TTCATAATTTTCTGTATATTTGCAACGCGTCAAAGGAATGAAGGAAAGAAGGGAGGAAGGGAGGAAGGGAGGTTGGAAGGAGGGAAAGAAGGAAAGGAGGGGACGAGGGAAGGGAAAAAAGTTTGTTGCTTCGCTCGTTATGGATCCAGGGAAGAGACTTTTTCAGTGGTTTCGGACGGTTCTTTTTGTGTTGCTTTTTGTCCTGCTACTATCTGCCGGATGAAAAATAGTCCTTCGCAAGGATAGCGTAATGCGCCGCGTCGCAGATCCCCTGGTTGCACATGTGGGATTCGCGCAAGGTCCCCTCGTACAGCAGCCCCGCCTTTTGCATCACCTTCCCGCTGTTCGGGTTGCGCGGGTCATGGTAGGCCTCGATCCTGTTTACGCCCACGTCCTCAAAGAAAAACCGCACAAGGCGGGCCAACGCTTCCGAGGTATACCCCATGCGCCACCAACCCTTGCCTATGCAGTAGCCGACATCCAGCTTTCTTATTTGGTCATCCAGCGCAACAGCGCCGATGCTCCCGATTACCTCGCAGGCGCTTTTCACCTCGATCGCCCACTGATAGAAGTCCGGCTTATCATACCCAAGGAGCCAATCGTCCAGGATACGGCGGCTTGCCTCAACGGATTCATGGACCGGCCACGTAAGGAATTTGGTAACGTCGGGATCGCTCGCCCAGTTACGGAATATGGCGTCTGCGTCGCCTTTCGCAAACCGCCGCAAAACCAACCGCCCTGTCTCAAGCCTCACTGACCCTTTATGCTGCATTATTCTTTTCTCCTTCACCTTTATCTTCACCTTCACCTTCTCATCATCCATTACCGCTGCTCCCGTACTCTCTTATTATTAGCGCTTCGCCGGTATTTTCATACCCAAGTTTCCCGTACAATGACTGGGCGTTTTTGTATAATGACTGGGCCTTGTTGTGCTAATCTGTTTTTTCCATTAATATTTCACCTGTTTTTACGTATCCAAGTTTCCCATATTATGACTGGGCCTTGTTGTATAATGACTGGGCTTTGCTGTGCTAATCTGATTTTTCCATTAATATTTCACCTGTTTTTACGTATCCAAGTTCTCTATACAATGATTGGGCATTATTGCGTTAATATGTTTTTTCCATTAGTATTTCGCCTGTTTTTATATATCCAAGTTCTCCATACAATGATTGGGCATTATTGCAAATTTGTTTTTTCCATTAGTATTTCGCCTGTTTTTATATATCCAAGTTCTCTATACAATGATTGGGCATTTTTGTTTTCTGCATGAGTGTTTATATGATAGTGGGCAACGCCATATGCCGCAAGCGCTTTTTCCAAACACTTTAAAAGAGCCCTGCCCACGCCCTGCCGACGGTATTCTTCCCTCACAAACAGCGCCTCAATATCACCGCGGCATTCAGCATAGCACATAGACCTGACAATCAACCCGCTGCAATACCCGGCGGGAACGCCACCGACGTAAGCTATGCATACAACCTCCCGGCCGTTTTCAATGAGCGACTTCTTCAGCAGGCCAATGGTCGTATCATTTTCAAAAAGCTCGTTCAGCCCAAACAAGCCCTCCGCGTCATCAACCGTTGCGATTCTTACTTCCATAGAGACAGTCCCCGCCTTCCTTTCCTGCGCACTCCCCGATTATATCACAGGGCAAAGGAGGCGGTTCTTTTCAGAGCAATGGGGACGTCAAACACAGTGGGGACGGTTCTTTTTGTGTTCCTGGAACACAGTGGGGACGGGTTCTTTTTGTCCCGTTATTGCACGGTTGACGCCTGTGCTGCCGTTTCAGCTTCCCCTTTTTTCTTTCTTTGGAAGGTTACTATAATGCTGAACAGCAGCGGTTGCACCGTTATTTCAAGGAAGCTCAGCAGGCTATTGGCAGGCACATCCTCGAAATTGGAAAGGTCAAGGTATATCATCCCTTCGATAGAGCCCATGTTGGGCCCGTAGGAGTTGAAGACGCCAAGTATAATAAGAATGCCCCAAAGCTTCAGCCAGCCCAGCTTTTTACCTATTACACTGTCTCTGATCCACCAGATTACAAACCCGAACAAAACGCCCCGGGCTACCTGTCCAAGAATGATCACTGCCGCAGGGATTTCCGCCATAGGCCGGAAGCCTATGAGCTCCACGAAATCCCCATAGCCGAACAGGTGGTAGGCAGCCATACCGCAGGCAAAGTAAGTAACGACGTGCGCCGCAATTATTCTCGCAAAAAACCTAAACTTTAGATTTGGATCCAGTCTACGCATTTTTCCTCCTTGTTTTTCACACTTTGTTTTTCACACTTGCTCCTATTTCGCGCCTTGGCTAAAATAGGATTGCAGCGATGCTTCCATATACTGCTTCGCTTTCTCAGAGGTTTCGTCACCACCCGGCCCGCTTTTCCCAAACTGCTCGTTCATCTCTTGCAGCTTTGCCATATCGCCGCCGGTAATCTCCATGAGCCATTTCCAGTACCTGTCCGCAAACTCCTGGCCTTTCCCGCTTTCGGGCGCCACGCCGTCGTCATGCAGCCTGGCCGCCTCTGCGATGAAACCGTTGCTGAAATACATTGCCAGTGAAGATTTCATAAAGAGAAGTGCCTTTTCCATGACTTCATCATGTTTTTCATCCGACTCGCTTTTTGTCGTTTGCTCGACTATTCTTTGGATCATGCCCATGTCGCCGCCTGTAACCTCCATGATCCATTTCCAGTATTTTTCCGCAAAATCCTTTGCTTGCTCGCTTTCGGGGGATACGCCGCCGCCTTGAAGCCTTGCAGCCTCGTCAATGAAGCTGTTTGCGTCTTCAACCAGCCTTGCTGCGTTTTCTTCGCCCCACGCCTCGTTGTTCGCCATCAACGTATCAAGCACGTCGCTGTCAAAGTATTTCACAAGCCAGTAACGCTTGTTCTTCATTTGCAGATGGGTGAGGATGTCCGCATATTTCCTGTAGTCCACAGAATCCACCTGCACAATTTCTTCCGCCAGGGATTCAATAGCGCAAAGCGACCCCGTCAAATGCTCGATTTCCTTGCGGATATTCGCAGCGTGCCCCGAAAGGGCATCCAGGACCTCTTCTGTTGTGTCCATGGCGGCGATCCTCTTCTTTATCCCGCCGAGCGAAAAGCCGAGTTGCTTCATCATCAGGATCTGCACCAGCTTCACCAAATCCTTGTCGGTATAAAGCCTGAACCCGCCCTCGCTTTCCGCTGACGGCGGCAACAAGCCTTCCTTGTCGTAATACTGCAGGGTGCGGACAGTGACCCCTGCTTTCTTTGCCAGCTCTCCGACTTTCATGTACCCATCCGGTACCGCACGGTGGTTTTCCATCTTTACAGGCCTCCCTGCATAGTATTATAAACCGTGACGTATACGTCACAGTCAAGGCCTTTTTTGAAAATCCTACAAACCTTTCAAAGCCCGGCAGAAATGCCCGGCTCTGCCTCCATCGCTCATTCTTCCTTCAAGAGGAACTCGTTGTTCAGCACCTTGAACGATACATCCTTGATTGCCGCCCCCCCTGCGCTCCTGACGACAATGCCCTCTTTGTCTTTGCCCGAAGCGTACTTGCCCTTGGCCTTTTCGAGTAGCTCGGCCATAGTGTAATTGAACGCCTCCCCGGTTTCCTCCACGGGAACCATTTTCAGATCCAAAGCGCAAGTAACCGTTTTCAGCTCATCAAATGTCACGTACCGCCCGCCGGCCACGTCAAAAACAATGGCGTCAAAAACATACCAGTCTATTTCAGCAAGACCCAGCCTGTTCTTCTGGATCCCCGGCCCCACGATCTCGCCGATAAGGACAATCCCGCCAAAACCGGAATCCACGGCATACCTGCCAAGCTTGTCAGCCAGGCCATATTTAAAAACAGGCTTCCAGTACAGGGCGTCCTCGCCCTGGGCGATATCAAGGTTGCGCGAGCATGCGCCAAGCCTGCCATCCAGGCAGTAGACTGTCCCGCTGGTCCCGTCCATCTTTGTTGTGATGTAATAAGGTTTTCCTGCAAGCGCTTCCATCATTGAAGGGTCCGACTGGACACGGGTTTCGTCCGATGCCCGCACCCCTGCCGGCCGGTCCCCGATCGCGATCCCGCCGCCAGTAGCGAATTCGGGAATCATCCATTTCTTAACCCCCAGCAGGCCCGTAACATCGTCGCCTGCATGTGCGCCTGCTATCTCCGGAAACGCGGCCACCGGCATGAACAGTCCCTGCGAAAGCGCCCCGCGCATCCTCATGGTCTTGATCCGGAACCCCTCGCCGTTGTACTCGTTGTCGCGGTAGCTCGATTTCCTTAAGAATTCATATCTTTCGTCAACCGGCAGAAAGCTGTCGACCTCGAAAAACACCCCGGCGTCCCCGGCATGGAATTCACCCTTCTTTACAACACACTGCCATCCTTTGATAACGGCAAGCTCGATGGCATCCGCCCCTTCGATCGGGATGATGTCTATTGCCTCCTGAATGCTGGCCAGCGCCCTTTCCTTTTCCATTGTTCCTAATCCTTTCCTTCTGTTCATAAAAACTGTCTGCCGTTCTTTGTGGATACTGCCTTCGTGTGCTATCTGCACGTTTCGGCGGATACTATCTGCACGATTCTGCCTCCTTGAGGTAGTCTTTCAGGTTCTTGCCCATGATGACGCGCTTGCCGCCGAACCGGCTGTACTTCAGCCCCTTTTTCATCATCACATAGATGGAGGAGCGGCTTACGACAAAACCCGCCGTCAGGTCATTGATGGTGTAGTATGTCTCGTCCTTCACTTCGAGCAACCCACTCGCCTCCTCATGATACTTTTCGCCAGCCCTCCTCTATTGTGCCGCTTCTTCCGGTAGCGATAAAAAACCGTCTGCCGCATGAGCAGACGGATGTTTTCATTTCCCTTCCGAATGCCTATGCTATGGGAACCAAATACGCTTGTCAAGCGAAATTGTGAAACCTGGACGCCGATGGACACATGTGGAAAACCGTTTCGCCTGCCACTGCGTCATTCCTGTTTGCCAATGACAGCCAAATGCGGCATCCCGCATAACAAACAGTATACCAAATGCCTGCCATAATGCAAACGTTTGTTTTTAAACGCAATAGCTTTTACCAGGACATCCTCTAAATATTCACGCTTGCCCAATTATTAAAATACATTACCGAGTCTGCCAGAATGGAATTCGTTTTTATTGCCATGACCACTTCTTCTATGGTGTCTTGCCTGTACATACCTGACAACACTATTTTGTCGATTTGTTCTTTGTCAAGAGTCAGCTCGCCGGAAAGGTAATTTCTGTAGTCTTCATTGTTTTTGATGATTTTTTTCAGTGTGCTCCCAGCCTTCCCGAGATCGTCCATTTTGTAGTGCATTACAGCCATGGGGAAAAGCATGCTATAGGAATCATCCTTAAACTTACTGTAAAGGCCCTTGGCGGCATCCGCATCTTCCAAGTAAGCATACAATGCCATCAGCTGATATCGTACCCCCATATTGTCATTTTCATTCAGGCGGATGATGTCTTCGCATTCGGATACAGCCTTTTTGACCTTGCCCATTTCAACCAGCACTTCAATATAGGCATCCCTTGCCCGCATATATGGCCTTGTTTCAATAATGCCCCAGAAACTGCCGACGTCGTCGGTAAAGTAGCCTTCCTTCTCAAGGCGTTTGGTTTCGCCCTTGATCAAGTCTTCAAGCTGTTTCTTCACGGATTCCAAATCGTCCTCAAATTGGAGTATTAACAATCTTGCATCCACCAAATCCCTATCAAGCTTGAGCGCTTTCTTGGCGTATTCGATTGCTTTATCCCGGGACGTGGCATTATATGCCATGTCGAGATAGTCATCAGCGCTCTTTTTCGCCGACTTCACATTAGAGTCAAGGCCTTTATTATAATTTTCCATAAACGCAGCCAACTCTTTTTGGACTTCCTCTTCGCTGTCAAATTCTTTCCCTTCAATATATTTGTTGAAATCTTTGAATATTTTTTCAGTTTCTCTACTCATGTCCCCTCCTGTCGGAAATAATGAAACGCATTTGTACACTGAATTATAACGCAGGGCATTATCAGCCCCGGAGCCCGCTGATATCTATCTCTAAAATATCTGCCCGCAGCGGCCTACAACACAAGGCACTCATTTCAGCCCCGGAGCCCGCTGATATCTATCTCCAAAATATATTTGCCCGCAGCGGCCTGAAAACCTGAACTCACAACATAGAAACTATTATTCTCGACGGAATGAGTGAATACAAACGGGGCGATCTTATTCTCGTGAATAGCGAATTCCGCAAGACGCTCCTGACTATCAACATCGTATACCAAAACCGAGCCTCTGTAATCATCGACCCCGCCTCTTTCTGTAACCGCGACCGCAAAGATTTTACCGTCGGGGGTAAACCCGGAGCAGGTATAGAATTCGTGCGCTATCCCATCGTCTTCCGGCAAGCCTGGCATAAGCGGGCTGGTTTCATAAGTGTTTATATCGACCCTTGTAAACCAGGATTCCTGGCTGTCATCAGCCAGAGGGACCCCTCTCATATATGCATGATCCCCGTAGAGACCAACGAAATTCTTCCATTCGCCCGCAGAATGCATGATCGGGTGGTCAGAAAAATCTGAAATATCATATATTCCCGCCCCATGGTCGCGCCATCCTGTATTTTGATAAATGAATCTGTGCTCATCTATCCTTTCTTCAAAATATACATCATACTCAAATCCGTTTTCATCGATTCCGCCTTCAAGAATTAACCTTTTGTCCCCGGTTTGTTCATTTACATAATACAGGTTTGTGTCTTCCATAAGAATACAGGCGTTTTCCGTCAGGTAAGACTTCAGCGGCCAGCCGGCGCTCACTCGACTATTATGGTCGTTCAGCCAATCCGCGTATTTTTTGTTTTCCGGCAGATGAATGTCCACGAGCCTTATTTCATCATCAGCGTCAAAACCTGTCCCTTCGCCGTCCGAAGCCGCATCTTCCTCTATAGTGGCGCCGGGAGGCTCAACAACTTGAGCAGGGTCTTGTCCACCCTGTTCCTCCGGTAGCTGCTTACAGGCGCTAAAGCACAGCGCCAACGCTACAACCGCCAATATCAACCGAAAATCAATCAACGATACTCACCTCCCGGATACCGCAACACAAATGGGGACGGTTCTTTTTGTGTTCTCCAACACAATATAACACAATGGGGACGGTTCGACCTCGATTTCCTTTCCCGATGTTGACGCGTAAGCCCCCGGCGGATACACTGGTAACGATTTATCCGTTAGAACGATGAGTGTCCGGTGGGCGATGCCCATGGGCTGCACTATGCAAATCGATATTGTTTCAGGAGGGCAAAAATGGGCAAGGGACATATTATCTCAGTCGATGAATCGCGGTGCAACCGTTGCGGGCTGTGCCGGAAGGATTGCCCACATGATATATGGGCCATCACCGACCTGGGTGCGGGAACTACAAAGCAGGACTGCTTGAAATGCGGGCACTGCGTCGCAATCTGCCCACAAAATGCCGTTTCCATCTCCGGCTTTGAGGACGCGCCAGAAGAAATCATCCATGACATCAGGCCGGCCCCGGAAACCCTGTTGGCGATGATGAAAGGCAGGCGCTCGATACGCCATTTTACGCAGCAGGATGTGCCGCCGGAACTAATAGAGAAGATCATTGAGGCCGGGCGGTATACACCGACCGGTTTGAACAGACAGGGCGTATCCTATGTGGTTTTGCGTAAGGATAAAGACGAATACGAAAGGATCGCCGTCTCCTGGTTTCGCAAGTTGCGCCCCTTCATCGGCATATTTATGAAGCATTTCAGGCACTTGCATATCGATGACCATTTTTTCTTCAAGGGAGCGCCGGTCGTAATAGTGATAAAATCGGAAAAAGGCGCCACCGGCGTTATCGACGGGGCATTGGCTGCTTCCGCAATGGAGCTTATGGCGCGTTCATACGGCCTGGGGGTGCTGTACCTCGGGTTCTTTCCCATAATAGCCAGGATATCACGAAAGCTGAACCGTATGCTGTCCGCAGTGTCAAAAGGGAAGGTTGTCACTACATTGGTACTGGGGTACCCCGCAGTGAAATACCACAGGACAGCGCAGAGGGAACGCCCGCGGATTCAGTTTGTGTAATTAACCCTCTATTTATTCCGGCAGCGTCTCAAAACCATCCATCAAAAAGTGCAGATGGTCTATACACTTGTCAATATGCCAATGCCCGCAAAACCAGTGTTTGTATATCAGACGATCCTCGATTTCATCCAGCCAGTCTTCCGTACCCCTGTCCACTTTGGCCTGGTCTATCCCGGGCAAAAACGCTTCCGCCGGGATATACTTCGCGGGGCATGTATGCGACAAGACCGTATCGATACGCCAATCGATCCGTTCAAGCGCAGACAAAACGCGAGCCTTGATTTCCGCAGACGGCTGCTCGTCCGCAAACCAATCAAGGCCGCGCCCGAGCCTGTAGTACTTGTCGACCGAATAGGCGCCGCCGATCACGATAGCCTGGCGGCCATCCAATTCATAGCATTCGCCGTCTTTTGCGAAAATGAGATTTGGGAAAGCGTCTTCAATATAGACAGCCCCGCCGTGCCAGCGTGATTCTTTATAGTAATCCAGCGATTCCGGGCGGCGTTCGTGGTTGCCATGTATACAAAATAATGTGACACCTGTGTCATTCAAACGGCGTTTGACGTGCTTGTCTCCACGGTCGTTGCCGTAATAATTATATCCGGCATCCCCAAGTATTACGATCGTGTCGTCTGCGCAAAGCCCAAAACGCTGGACGAAACCAAGTATCTTTTCGTCCCGCCCGTGCGTGTCGCCTGTATAGTAAACCATCTGCCTTTATCGCTGGCTTCCCTCTATGACGGCAAATACAATTGCACCCGCCACTTTGATAAGGATCGTCCCATATGCTTCCAGAAAGTCTGCCAGCGCCCTTTCTTTTCTATTTTTTCAATAATGCTATTACACATACTATTCTAACTTGAAACCCTTCCGTTTATTGATAAAAAAACGGCTGAAACAGAAACCCGGACGCTGGTGGAACCAGGTGGAATAATGTTTCATAAGCCTTGTTGACCAAACATTTTTTCTCTGATAACGTTTTTCTTCGAGTCCTGGAAGAACGCATTCCGCGGCAATGCAGTTTCCGGAGAAAGGAATTACTCGAACTTATGGACACGGGATCGGCAATTGATTATTCACCTCTTGGAAGGCTGATCGATATATCCGAACTTAACAGATGCATCGCCGATGGGTACGTGTCTGTGCGCCCGCACCCAAAGGACAGCCGGCTGAAAATCTTGAACTATACTGCAAAATGCCAATATTCTGGGATGTGGAGCCCTGTAACGAAGGCCTGCCGCGGCTTGATCATCCACCTCTGCGGCGAGGACGCTATCGGAGACAATGCTGTTGTCGTTGCCCGGCCCTGGGAAAAGTTTTTCACTTTGGAGCAGATAGAGTCAGGGTGGGCATTGAAGGACGAAGATGAAGGCAAGACAGTAGCCGGCCACCACGTCTCACTTACAGAACCGGCGGAAGCGACCGATAAAATTGACGGCTCTATGCTGGTTTTGTATGAATGGGCGGGCCGCGTCATGTTTGCGACCAGAGGCTCGTTCGATTCCGCGCAGGCCAAAGCCGCCAACGAGTTTTTGAATAAGAATATCAGCGCCGCCGGAATGGCCTGCCTTAAAGGCGCGATCCGGGAAGGCTATACCCTTATCTTTGAGTATGTGTCCCCCGGCAACAGGATCGTCATCAGCTATGGAAAGGAAGATGTGGTTTTCCTTGGCGGTGTAGTAACGGCTACCGGCCAGTACATATCCCCGCTTAGCTTCCCGCACATTAAAGAGCATTTCACTGTAACAGAAGTATTCCCCGCCGCGACATTGCAGGAAGCCCTGGAGCTGCCTCCACGCGAAAATGCCGAAGGGATCGTTGTCCGGTCGCTTACAGGCAATGTCCAGTACAAAATCAAGCAGGAAGACTACCTCAGGATGTACCGGCAGATATGCAAGCTGACCAGCAGGGCCCTTTATGAAAGATGGCTCATGTCGGCAGCAGATCCTGTGGCCTTTCAGGATTTTAAAATCAGCGTAATGGATATTTTGCGCGAGGCGGATTTTGACAAAGTCGACGAGTATTTGAGAAGCCTCGATGAAGAATACTCCAGGCTGTTCAAACGCTCTTTTTACGCACACAAAGAAATCGTATTGTCCCTGGAATCCGATAGCCGAAAAGAATATGTCGAAAAAGCAAAGACGGCGGCGCCGGATATATTCCACGTGCTTATGGCTATATACGACAAGGACTACTCAAGGGCTGCTTCTGTGATAGCGAAAATGCTCAAGCCCGAATCCAACTGGTTCATCGTCTGCGCAGCAGAGGAAGCGTGACAAGGCAAGGGGCAATGAGGACAGCTCTGGCATATTCAGCCCTCTTCACTGCAAAGGACCCTCTTTTTGTTCGCCGAGCTCTACTTTTTCAGTGATTTCGAACCGTTCGAACCGTTCCCATTGTCTCCCATTTGCCTGCCGTTCGCATTCCTCCGAAAGGTACGGGTAAGCGTCGGCAATGGCTCTTAGGACCTTTGACCGAAGAAGCCTGTAGCCTTCTGCCCGCCCCACTTTCCCGAATAAAAGGATGCAGTGCGAATCATACTTTGTAAGATTGTGGCGGATATAGTTGACCATCCACCGCTGGATCGTTTCCGCGTCTGCATCATGTACGCTTTCGTATATTTCGTTTTGGGAATACCAGTTTCCCCGGCTTGCAAGGGCCTTTTTTTTAAGGACGCTTTCCTCAAGCCTTCTTACACTTATCGGCAGCCCTTCAATAGTTGCAAGGAGCTGTCCCTGCTTTGTCAGCACGGCTTTCTGCTGCGCTGCGCTCCTCTCCTCTTTCTTTTTCTTTGCAACCAGGAATTCCTCGCATTTTTCCATTTGCTCAACGACATCGACATCCCAGAGGAGCATTGGCGGTGCGCTTTTGTACCAGGGGTTGACCGCCTCTTTTGGTCTTGGTAACAACACCTCTATGGTTTTTTTCGTCCATCCGCGCGCAAGCAGCTCAGATTGGCAAAGTGTGCTTCTTTTTGTCTCCTCCATTTTTTAGTCTTCCCTTATATCATACATGCGCGGGCAGCCCTGGCTGATCCCGACCAAAATATACTTGTGCAATTTTCCGCTATAACCTGTATCAATCATTTCATATCACCTCTTGTTATCCTACTGCGGGACACGCCGCCATCTGATATTCCGGCTGCAATCCCTCTGGTTGTCGGTTTTCCGCAGTCTTCCGAAATCCTGGATACCAACCAAAATAAGCTTATTCATTTTTTTGCTAAAAACTGTTTCGACCATT
>Ga0082212_10011276_pt1 | contig 11343 bp, 12 predicted proteins | sample TergutNt197P3_FD_71548 | JGI IMG/M metagenome (GOLD analysis project Ga0082212, IMG submission 71548) | Neocapritermes taracua P3 segment gut microbial communities from Petit-Saut dam, French Guiana - Nt197 P3 | ecosystem: Host-associated > Arthropoda: Insects > Digestive system > Gut ... | reverse complement strand
GGCCGTCGCAACGTATGCCGAAAATATCAAACAAAAATCACACGCCAAGCAAATTATTCACACCAGTTCGTGAACACTTGGAATAATTGTCGATGCGATCTCGGTTTGTCACCGAAAGAAGTGGAAAAACTGCGTGATTCGGATTGATTTCAAAATCAAGCGGGAATAGTCAACATGGGGCTTGAAATCGCGGAATTTATGATCGCACTTGAAGACGAATTGGATATTCGTTTTGACGAAGCCAGTCCCTTTGAGGCCGAAATCGAAGTGACCGTCCGCATGGTGGTTGATTGCGTCGAACGGAAAATCCGCGATAAGGAGATCGACGAACTCATGGCGGCAACATATCCGCAAAAGGTGTTCGAGCAAACGGCAACAATAATGGCACAGTTCGCCGAAGTACCGACAAATGACATTACACCGGAAACGCTCTTGACGGATTTGTTCCCTGATGCCAGACATTGGCAGAAAATGTGGAAAAAAAAGTTGCCTCAAAAAACAGAGATGGCCACTACACTGGCCGGATTGTTGGCTTTTAAACCGCGCAAAAAGAATTTATTCCATATTCTCTATGTTTTGGGGGCTGTAATTTTTTTTATATCAATACTGGTGTTACATCCATTTGGGAATCAAGTCCTCAAACTCCGATTAATGTGTGTAATATCTTTAATTGTCGGCCTGCCGTTCCTATTTATTCTTGGACAACTTTTTTGGAAGAATCCCAAGGAATATCGTGACTTCCCCCCGGATGACATCACCGTCGGTCAATTTGCCGAAGCGATCACCGCACACCGGCACAGGTTTCTTGCCCCGGACGGTTCGCCGATGACGCGTTCGACGATTGAACTGCGAGTGATCGAAATCCTTGCCGACATCATCGCAGTGAAACCCAACGACATCATGCTCACCGACCGTTTGGTGCAGGATTTGAAAATGGGATAATCTAAATCCGACCTCTAAGACACTCGACTAAATTTGAAATTGAAAACACACTGCCATGAACACAACAAACGAACAACCCGATGTCACGCGAAACTTGCGTTGGCAGATTTACGGCATTTTGATCATGCTCTCCGCCGGGCTGTGTCTCGGGCGGATTGTCGCCGTCGATAATATCACCGACCGCGCGCTTCAGGATTATCGGCTCAAGACGGTCAAAAGGCAGCGGCTTGATGAAAAACGCAAGGAACTGGAACAGGATGTGCGAAACTTTCCACAAGATGTGATTGAAAAGGAACTAAAACGAATTGATGAAGCCCTGACGAAAAACTTTCTTACCGCGCGGCCTACTTTGAGTGCCAATGATCGCAGCCGTTTTTGCACGATTCGCGCGTTGGTCGAGCCGGAATTCCGCGAAAAACGCACCGTTGTCATCAACGGTGAGCAGGTTGAGCAGGTGGTGCCCTACGCGATTGACAAAATTCGGACGCGAACAGGCTGGGATACCATCGACATGGTTTACCATGCACTGCCCGACGATCCCGATGCCCGTTATATGTACTCGTCGAAACCGCCGCTGCTGCCGACCGTCATGGCGATTCCGTACTGGGGCATTTACAACACGACAGGTTGTACTTTCGACACGCATCCCTATTTACTCACACGTATCACGCTGATCCTTTGCCACCTGCTGCCGCTGGTCATCGGCTGGTATCTCATGGCCTCACTGATTGAGCGGTTCGGGTTCAGCGATTGGGGACGCCTTTTCGCCGTCGCGTTGACTTGTTTTGCGACGTTTTTGTCAACCTTCGTCGTGACGCTCAACAATCATATTCCCGCAATTTTCTGCATTATCGTTGCCGTTTACGCCGGCGTGCGTATTTGGTTTGACGGTGACACGCGGAAACGCTGGTTCGTCCTGGCGGGATTTTTTGCAGCGTTTGCTTTTGCCAACGAGCTACCGTCAGCCGTGTTTTTTGCGATTTTGGGGATGGCTCTGCTGCTCAAGTTTCCGCGTCAGACGTTCATGGCAGGCGTGCCGGCAGCGGTGGTGGTTGTGGCTGCGTTTTTTGCGACGAATTACATTGCGCACAAAACGCTGCTACCGGCCTATTCGCAGCCGGATTGGTACAAATTTGACGATTTCGTAAAATACGAAAAACTTGTCAAATGTCATTGGAACAACCCGTCAGGTCCCGACATCGGCGAGCCAAACACCGGCGTTTACGCCTTTCACACGATTGCCGGTCATCACGGCATTTTGTCACTCACACCGGTTTGGGTGATTGCGATCTTCGGGGGATATATAATGATCAGACGGCCGGCTTCAGGCTTCAGGCTTCAGAAAGAAGTATCGAATACCAACACCGAAGTCGGAAGCCCGAAGTCAGAAACCCAAAGCCCGATGCGTGATTTCGCGTTGATGACGCTGGTGATGACGCTGATTTGCATAGTGTTTTATGTTTTTGTGATGAAGCAGGAGAACCGCAATTATGGCGGCATGACTTGCGGTCATCGGTGGTCGTTCTGGCTCATCCCATTTTGGACGCTGTGCCTGTTGCCTGCGTTGGACAGCATGGCAAAGCATCGATCATTACGGTGGTGTGGTTTATTTCTGTTGTTGCTATCGGCCATGTCGGTGGCCTACCCGCTCTGGAACCCGTGGTCTGTGCCCTGGCTACAGTATTTCATGCTGTACCTCGGTCTGCTGTGATGCCACCGTGTGCCACTGCACGAGTTTTTTTCGCCACCTTGTAAAACCACTGGCGATGCCGACAACTGCGGTTCACCAAACGTTGCCGGTGTCCGATCCGCCCGGAATTTGACTTCCGCCTTGCGTTCTTCGAGCAATTCGTTTATACTTTTTTTCACCTGAAATTCCTGCATTAGCGGATTTTGAACACCGTTATTTTCAGCAATCGGTGCTGAAAAACATGGGAAATTTCAGTTTTTTAATTTCATGCCCTTGCTGGCTTTGCTGAATTAAGGTTTAGCTAACCCCTGTCCCCCTTGAGGAGAAAAAAATGAATTTTGGCATCAATTTATTGCTATGGACGGACACATTGTCCGACGACAAGTTTTATTTACTGGACTTGGCCAAAGACATCGGTTACGATGTGGTGGAGCTGCCCATGTTTGATAAAAATGTGGCCAACTGCGCCAAGTGGGGTAAAAAGCTGGACGAACTCGGCCTGCTCCGCAGCGGCACCTGCGCTTACGGGCCCGACGACAACATGATTAGTGCCGACCCCAAAGTGCGTCGTCAGGGCATCGACACGAACAAGGCGATTCTCGATTGCTGCGCTGCGGCGGGTTGTACTCTCATGGCAGGCAATTCGGCGTCGTCGCTGGGCATCTTTTCCGGTTCCCCGCCGACTGACGACGAGTTCCAATGGGCTGTCGAAGGAATGCAGGAAGTCGCCGAACATGCACAGCAAGTCAACGTCAAAATCGCGATGGAAGCCCTCAATCGTTTCGAAGCTTATTTCGTCAATTGTGCGGCGGACGGCTTGAAATTCGTCAAGGCGGTCAACAACCATTACTGCGGTATGATGTACGACACGTTCCATTCGCACTTCGAAGAGAAAAACATACCCGACGCGATTCGCTCGCTCAAGGATGTTCTCCTTCACGTCCACATTTCGGAATGCGATCGCAGCACGCCGGGCAAGGGTAATGTCCGCTGGACGGAAACATTCGACACGCTCCACGAAATAGGTTATAATAACTTTCTTGTGGTCGAAGCGTTCGGAATGGCATTGCCCAAACTGGCGGCGGCCACGAAAATCTGGCGTCGTATGTACGACACGGAAAATCAACTGGCCACCGATGCCCTGGCGTTTATGAAAGCCGAAGTTGCGAAACGCTGGAAATAAGGGAACAGGGGGCAAGGGATAAAAGTTTTCATTTTCATGTCCCCTTTTCCCTTTCCCCTACTACTACTCAAACAAAAGAAGGATAATCATAATGACAAAACACACAAATACACGTCGTGATTTTCTCAAAACATCCGCCGCGATTGCAGCGGTCAGTGTTGCGTCGCCGACGTTCATTCCCCGGACGGCATTGGCACAAGGCAGGACGGTTGGTGCCAACGATCGCATCATTGTCGGTTTCGTCGGAACCGGCGGTCGTGCGCAACAACTCATGTCGCATATTCCCAAGAATCGCGCAAAGATCGTCGCCGTGTCCGACCTCTGGCACAGCAAAATGGAAGGTGCCGTCAGGAACAAGAAAAACGAACAGAACCCTGACTTTCAAATCGACAACATTGATGACTGGAAGCTCTACGACAGTGATCTGGAAATGTATGACAAGGAAAAACTGGACTGCTCCTTCGTCGTCACGCAGGATTTTACGCGGACTTTTGCCGGCATTCGCGCCATGATGGCCGGGCTGGATGTTTACGCGGAAAAAGCCCTCACGACCTACATTGCCGAAGGCCGCGAATTGGTCAAATGTGCCCGTAAGCTCAACAAAATTTTCCAAGTCGGGAGCCAACAACGGTCGATGCGGCTGAACGAATACGGTTGCAGGATGGTGCGTGAGAGAAAGTTCGGCAATGTCCGTTTGGTACAGGCTTGCAATTATCCCGGCGGACGCTGGATTCCCGCCGACCTGGGTAAGCAGGATTGCCCTGCCGATCTCAATTGGGACGCATGGCAAGGTCCGACGGAGTACCGCGAATATCACGGTGCGTTGCTCGGCTGGATGGGATGGCGCGAATACGCCAACGGTGAAGTGACCAACTGGGGGGCGCATGGAATCGATCAGCTTCAATGGGCACTTGGTGCCGATGAAACCGGCCCGGTTGAACTTTGGCCGCTGGAAGGTCAGGAAGACGTGGCCGCACCGAACAAGAAAATCGGCATGAAATACGCAAACGGCGTTGAAGTGCGGACTGATCTTGATAGCGGGCCGATGGGTGGTGCCAAGTTTCTTTGCACGCGAGGAAACCTTGAGATCAACCGGAACATTCTCAGATGGAACCTTCAAGAGGAACTGCAATCGCTGATCGACAATGCGCCAGAACCAGACCCCGATGAAGGACCGACCTGGATCGCGCGACCGCACATCGAGAACTTTTTCGACTGCATGGTGTCACGCGAAAAGCCAAACGCCGATGTGGAAATCGGGCACCGCAGCGTTTCGGTCTGCCACCTGATCGGCCTCACGCGCGACCTGAACCGCCGCCTCAAATGGGACCCGGTCAAGGAACAATTCGTCGGCGACGACGAAGCGAACAAGCTCGTTGACCGTCCCCGCCGCAAGGGTTTCGAACTTCCGGCTTATTAATGGGCTTCCAGCCGTCCAGTGTATAGTCCAATGGCACACTACGCCGTTAAGTGTTTTTCACGCTTGTTTTTCAATAGTTTTGCATTTTTCCTTTGTCTTTTTGTTGCGGTTTCCATTTTTGGTTCACCGGTCGGTGTTCGTTTTGACTTGCGAGGATACTCGCGGTTCGTCTTCTCGCCCTTGCGTTCATAGTCATCTTTCAATGCCCCGCCAAGAAGACAACGAAGACTGTGCATCGCATCCTTCGGGTCGCTCCGATATTCACGGCAGGTTTTCGTGAAGGCCCGAATCGCCTTCGCCGGACTTAATCGCGAGACTTCGTAACGTTTGCCGATCTCCTCCTTTCCGTACAAGCACATCACCCATAAGCCAATCAATGACCACTCCAGTTCCAACGTCACATTCACCGAGCCTGTGCATTTCAACTTGCCTTTGTCGAATGGTAGCCGTTCACGGTGATTTTTGAATTGGTCTTGATTTGATTGGTGTTTTATTGTTATCCTTCGCGTGTTATGGATATGAAAAAAATCATAGTCCGGCTTCGATCTGAACTGCGTCAACGCGATCAAACCATCTCGGAGTTGACGGAGCGCATCGCCGTTCTTGAAAAAAACTCCGCGAATTCCTCCAAGCCGCCGTCGATATCGTCAAGCCGCCGAAAGCCCCCAAGTCCAAAGGCAAAGACAAAGGTAACGGTCAAGGCAAAGGCACCGGTCAAAAACGCAAGCCCGGCGGCCAACAAGGTCACAAGCAAAACCTGCGCAAGCCCATCGCACCGAAACTCATCGACGAAATCGTCAAGCTCGAACTGACCAAGTGCCCCGATTGCGGACATAAACTCGACCTCGCCAACGCGACGCCCAAAATCACGCAGCAATGGGCTTGGTGTTTCGTTGCGGAATTTTTCACGTTTTTCAAGATCGACGCCTCGCGTGGCAGCCAGGTGTTGCATGATACGCTCGGCGAGGATTTCCTCGGCAGCATCAGCAGCGACTTTTTCTCGGCCTACTTGAAGTACAAGAAGGAGACGGAAACGCTTTTTCAATTCTGTTGGGCACATCTGATTCGCGAGATCAAGTTTTTGGCGACGCTTGACGACACGAAGGCGTATGGCAAGCGTTTGTTGAAGTACGTCAAAAAGATGTTTGCAACGATTCATCGGCAGGATGAGCTGACGGAGATCGGCTTCAAGCGTTTGATGAACCGTCACAAAAAGGCGATTCAAAAGACGGTTCAGCGATTTGTTCCGGATCACAAAAAGGCGACGGTGATTGCGGATCGTTTTGAAAAACATGGCGAGAGTTACTTTTTGTTCATCGACGAGCCGATGCAAAAAGATGAGGAGCGTTGCAACCCGCAAATCGGTCCGACGAACAACGTGGCGGAGCGTGAGATTCGCACTTTGGTGATGGATCGATTGGTGACGCAAGGCGTTCGGAGCGAGTCGGGCAATGAATGGCATGAACGTTTTTGGACGACCGTGGCGACATGCCGACGCCAGGGCAGAAATGTGATGTCGTTTTTGCGGGATGCGATCTTCTGTTTTTTGCACGGTCTTTCTCCACCGACACTTCTACCCGAACCGGCCACAACGTGAAAACTCGCGGTAAACAATCTTGACGACTTGACAACAGCCATGAAATGAATTGGCGTGAACGGCTACCAGAAATGAATCTCGCCGTACAGTGCCCTGTGAAGACCAGGACACAATCATCGGGAAGAACCGTGTTCTTGAGGACAAAATCATTGCCGGAAAACACCAGGTCACCGGAAAGCACGTATTGCGTCTGCTCAAGTTCCAGCAGATGAAGCTTCCCTGTGGTGATATGCATGGCTTTCCCGTTTTGACTGAAACAACCTGAATAATACGGAGCAAAATCCAACCCGCCTCCAAACGTCACGGCTTCCGCCAGCGTGAAATCCCCGCTTGCCAGCGTTGCAAGCCCCGCCGGTTTGTCCGCCGACAGACCGACCGCGTTGTCGCCGATGGCAATGGTCTGATCGCCGGTGCCCGCAAGATGTATTCGGATTCCCGACAAGTCCCACTCCGCAGACGCGGTCAGGTCGCCGAAACACGTGACGTCGCCGGTCACGTGGCTGTTCGCGGGACACGTCAGGAAATCCGCATCCGGCAAAACCAGTTCCCCGGCAATCACGATGCCGGAATACCCCGTCACCTGATGAATCTCGACACTCCGAACGGCACGCAAATCGCCGCTCAACACGGAATTGTTTGCACGCATCGTGACGACGCAGTGAATGTTTCCCGCCATCACGCCTGCGGCCACGCTTGCCTGCGACTCCAGAGAAATCGTCCGCAACTCCGCTCCGTTGTTGACCACCCCGCCGAGATTGACAAACGACGGAGCACCGCTGCTGAAGGCCGACGTGACGTTCGCGTCCGTCATGTCAAGCCGTCCGCCTTCTTCAATCGTGATTCCGATGCCGTTGCTGTTGAGGCGGGCAAGCGTCGTCATTTGCGAATCAAACGCATGGACGCCGGGAACATACCGGACGGAACCGCCGTTTTTGATCGTGAGTTTGCGAAAACTGCCTGTGGCCGACTGTTTCACCGTGCAGGGACTGTAAAACTCATAAGCCAGCGACGTTGCCCCGCCGCCCCCGCCGATATAAACGTCGTCGCAATGCAGACGAATCGTTCCGCTTCTTACCGCGCTAAACGTCGCAATTTGGTAATACCGTCCGTTGCCGCCGTTGCCGACGGTGAAAATTTTTCCGTTCGGATTAAACGCGGGGGAATAGGAAATGAACTCACCGCACACGGCGTTGTCGTCCGTCAACACACAGGCCGCACTGCCTGCGTCCAGCCATGCACAATCGTCAACGGTCGGCACGCCCGCCGGTTCCCAGTTGGCAGGTTCGTGCCAGTTTGACGTCGCCGTGGTTTTATAATGCTTGTCGGCCATTATTCACACTCAATTCTGATGGTTCGGGTGGCCACGTATTTGGGACCACCGACGGACGGGAAAAAGCGGACAATGAAATCGTAAGTCGCACCGGCTTCGGTGAAGGGAACAATATCGTTGCCGGCATCATCGACCGCCGGAATAATGAACAAAAAGTTGTATGCAACGTTGTCGATGGGATCGACCGGCGGGTTGTCCCGAATACATGAAGTCACAGGGATTTCAACATCGGTGTGATCAGGCAACGGCACGTCCGGCGGAGTCCCTATTTGGATCGTGTGTCGCTCTCCCCGCTTGATAATGGAGTAGGTCACTTTGCTCAAATCGCTCTGTTTGATGACCGTGCCGGTTTCGCGGTCAATCAAACGCAATGCCGCCGCACGGTTTTCGCCCTGCCGCACCTTGTAGGTTGCGTCAATCAGACTTGAACTCATCGGATACCTCCTTCTGTGATAGTGATTTTTTCAATCATCTTGCTGTGCGTTGCAAACACCCAAACGACCATGCCGCCGGACAGGATTTGCCACCAGCCGTTATTGTCGAATGTGCCGGTGAATCCGTCAAGGAGAAATTGTTGCCGTTCCAGCACACCGCAAAGCGTCACGTTGCCGTTGCCCTGGAGCGTTAAAGCACCGTTGACCGTTCCTCGCAGACACACATCGCCGGTCACGATAACAATGAGATTTCCGTCCGACTTGTCCAATTCAAGACAGGTCGAAACGCCCGTCAGGTCAAGCGTGTCATCCTGATTCCCGTTCAAAATGATGTGATCGATGCTGATTGTTCCCATCTGATGACTCCGTCCGGCGTTGTTAATGTTTAACACCGCTCCTTGAGAGCGGTCTCAGTAGTCACCCCGCTCCTTGAGAGCGGTCTCAGTAGTCACCCCGCTCCTTGAGAGCGGTCTCAGTAGTCACCCCGCTCCTTGAGAGCGGGCTCATCGGTATCAGTATTTTGTACTCAGTCGCGATGAAGGCAATCGGGTTGCCGAACCGTCCGAACATGGCAAATTTGTCAATGTTGCCCTGTTGAATGAATCCGCCGGATTGCCCGTTCAGATAACTGTTGCCCCAACTGTTTTGGTAGTAAGGCATCTCGCGTTTGAAGTCCCAGCCGATCAACGCCATGCAATGACCGCCCGACGTGGCCCTGGTGACGTTGCCGTTGGCATCAAGACTGGTGGGGATATACATGGAGCCGAACATGACGCCGAACCCGGCCTGCAAAAATTTCACAAGGCTGGATTTGTTGGTCAAAGAACAAATCGACGATTGATATTCCCCGGCATTCGTCTTGTCCCACATCGCCTTCGTGATATTTCGCGACACGCAGTCCTCACCGGCCAGCCGGGTCGGGCTGTTGCCCAACTCGACCATGTTCTTTGCGAATGTCCAGAGATTTTCGCCGTCGGAATAACGAAAGCCCTTGCCCCGCATGTAAAGATACAGCGGATTGAAGTTTTCATAACGCAGTGCCGTGCCGAATAAGTAACTATAACCCTGCGTTGCCTGAGCTGCGTGCGTGCCTCCCATCGACGTGCAGGAACCGTTGCTTCGCTGATTCCAGTCTTTCCATCCCGGGATCAGACGCGGTGAAAGGGAATCATGACGCTTGCTGAAGAAGTCTATCCGTTGTTCGACATACTTTTGCAGTTCGGGATCGTTTTCCTGCAAAATATGGCCTTTCGATTCATCCTCGGCTCCGATCAGCCGATAGGCCGTGACGTTGGATTCCAGATAGGCGATGCGTTCGGACGTGAGTTCCGTACTCTCCTCCAGACAGCCGTTCAAAACGTTTCGTGGAATCGCGTTCCAGTTGATAAGATCGTGTTCGGACATAATACCTCCTGTCCGGCGTTCAGGACGCCGGGCTAAACGTTTAACCCCCGCTCCTTGAGAGCGGGCTCAGTAGTCACACCGATCCTTGAGATCGGTCTCAGAAATTCGTAACGTACTCTTTTGCAAAATCAACGGCTTTTTCCGTCGGCCATCCCAACTTTTGCACAATCTCCTGACTTGCCCACACGATTCGCTGGTTGTACGTATGGGTGGTGTTCATCCCGTTGGCTTGCGTGCAAATGTCGATGGCCTTCTGTTCGTCCGTGTCGGGTTGCGGTTTGGGATTCGGACCCGGGTTCGGAATCGGGTTCGGAATCGGACCCGGGTTGGGGGTAATGTTGCAACCCTTGAACATCGCTTGCCCTATGACGAGAACAGCGAAACAAAGGATCGTAATCGCCATCGGCTTGACCAGCCGCTCGATCACGAGGACTCTTTCCAAAATCGTTGCGAGCATCTGATTTTGGGTGGGCTTCGTGCTTCGTGAAGTCTGACGTCTGGAGTCTGAAACCTTTTTCGTTGTTTTTTTTGTCATCGTTTTTTTTGTCATATTCGACCGGTAATTCGTTATAATGATGAAATCCAAAATGTATATCAAAATGATTGTCGTGCCAAACACGGCAAGGATTGCGAAACCGAAAACAAACTGTAATGTTGTCATTTTTTATCTTCGAAACAAGCCCCATCCGCGCGACGGATAGGACGGATAGGTGTAATATTGTTGCGTCGGGTAACACGTGCCGTCGGCACAATCACCGGCCGTTTGGGGTTGGATCGCCCTGGGTTGGGCCGTTGTCTGTGTTTTGACCACCGGTTGTTCCGCCGGTTGTTCCGCCGGCTTTGGCTTCTGTTTTTCCCATTCGCTCTTTTGCGTTGCTTCGATCTTTTGCACGTGCTCAAGGAGTTCCGCGAACCGGTCATCGTAATTGGGTTGTTGCGGCGGGGGTTGTGCCATGACGCTTGTCATGACGGATTGAGCGTCGGCGATTTTGTTCAGTTTCAGCCCCTGTTCCACCTGCCAGATCAAGAGTCTCTTCTGTGCCTCATGATAGGCATCCGAAAACTTCTGAATCGCATCGACAAGCTGAAAGGTGGCGGGTCCCATCACGATCAGAAACGAAATCCACGGCAATAAGTGGCCGATGTTGAATTTTTTATGGGGTTGTTGCATGGTTTCTCTTTCTATTCTTGTTGTTTGTAAAAATCAATGGCACGCTGAATAAGAGGCTATTTGGAAATTGATATTTACGTAAAACTCTATTTTTGCTATACTTGCTGAAAACATTGAAACAAGGAGCAAAAATATGGTCGAAGGGACTCGTCAAGCTTATCCGTCGGACATG
>Ga0082212_10011275_pt1 | contig 11343 bp, 11 predicted proteins | sample TergutNt197P3_FD_71548 | JGI IMG/M metagenome (GOLD analysis project Ga0082212, IMG submission 71548) | Neocapritermes taracua P3 segment gut microbial communities from Petit-Saut dam, French Guiana - Nt197 P3 | ecosystem: Host-associated > Arthropoda: Insects > Digestive system > Gut ... | reverse complement strand
TTTTTGAGACCTTTGAGAAGCGTTGGGATACTTTTCGTGGCACGAAACAGAATACCGATACTTCGGTTCGGATGCTTTTTGTGTAACTGTTCGATTCGATTCAGCGCGGGTGTCCAATCGGCATCCTCGTCGTCATCGCTTTCGATTGAATCGTCGATGGCAGCGGTTTCAAGAACGCAGTACCCTTTTTCCTTGGTGGAACTGAGCGTTTCGTGTTTTGCATTGCCGAACCACTCTTGCCATGTTTCGGCGGCAACGGGAGATTTGTCGCAAACGACGGCGTTCGTGCCGATGTTCATGAAAACCTGATTGACCGCATCAATCACCGCTTGCGAATTTCGCCGAGTTTCGTTCATCAACGGCATTTCCGGCGGGTCAGCACCCTCGCTTTCGAGAACGTCGCTGACGGTTTCAAAAATTTCGGCAACGCCGCCGCGCCAACCGTAGATCGCTTGCTTCAAATCCCCCACGCAAAAAAAGGATGCCGCCGCATCTTTGGTGACAGATTGCACAAAGGGCTTCAAAATGCTCCATTGCGACAGGGAGGTATCCTGAAATTCATCGAGGAGCAAATGCTTCGTGGGAGCATCCATCCGATGTGAAAGCACTTTTTGCGGTAAGACATTCGGATTGCGGCGAAACAACTCGCCGAGGCAAAAAGTAATATCCTCAAATCGAAACCCCCGCTTCTGTTGCAAGATGGCTTCCAATTTTTCCCAAACGAGAGCGAGCAATGCCTGCGTCGCCGCCGTTTGATGAATGATCGTTTCCGCCCAGATGGCTTTGGCATGTCGAACAAGGGGATCAAGAAATTCGATGAGCGGCGTGTCGAACGTTTTTCTGTTGAATTTATTTTCACCGGACACGATTCCTGCGCAAATTCCATCGCCAAGTATTCCTTCCCAGTTTTGGGCAGCAATTTTGTCGAACAGTGTGTTAAACGCCTTTTTACAGACAGCATCCACTTCTCCGAGTTCCGATTTTTTTTTCGGTTTGTTGCGAGGAAGAATACTTAAACGTAAGTCGGGCTCCTCCAAAAACGGAGCAATATGTTTTTGGAGGGTCGTGTCCGTCATTTTGCCCTGTGTGAGTGGACCGAGTTTATCGGAATCGGTATGATTCCACTGTGCCGCTTCGGTGCTCCGACTGAGTGGCAGGAGAACATTAGCCAAATCGACAACTTCCCGAGTAACATATTGGATTTGCTTCCCTTTTTGAAGCAGATGGAGTAATTTACGTGCCTCATTTTTTTTTGATTCGTCGAAAACTTCCTGTACGGCTTCGTGGATACTTCGTTGATATTCGATGTCATCCATGATCGACCATCCGGGAGGCAGAGCGAGTTCCAACGCAAAGGAAGAAGCAATTTTATTGAAAAATGAGTCGAGTGTGCAGATTCGCAACCGGTACAGGTTTCTGGCAATGTCCGCTACCGTTTTTTGGAGCAGTTCCGTCCGTTCGGCAGTGCTTGTTACCGGCAGATCAACGTGTTTGGCAAATTCGTGTTGTTCGTTTTCATCGAGGGCGGCTTCGGCGAGTCGGCTCAGGATTCGGTCTAAAATTTCCCCCGCGGCTTTGCGTGAAAAGGTGGAAGCCAGTATGGAACCGACCTTTTCGCTGGTTCTTCCATTGTCGGCTTGGAAAACGATACCGAGAAATTCGTTGCTCAGCTGGAAGGTTTTTCCAGAACCTGCGGAAGCCTTGATGATGGTGTTCGGCATGTCGTCATTCTACACTTTCGGCGAAAAGTTATCAACACAACCGGGTGCGTTAATCCCCAGTTGCGCGATTGGGGAAGATGGTGATAGGCATGTTCCCGCCGCCGGTTTTGAACCTGCTCTCTGTGCGATATTCTGGAACATTACAATTTTTCCTTTTCTTGCGGTTGGATTTTGCCGATAGTAGGGATTAGGCGGACTGCGCCCAATTTCGAGATATTCTGATAATGAACAAGATCGTTTTCGTATCAATTTTAATAATTTGGGTAGTTTGGACAAACGGAATTCAAGCACAAACGGTAATCGAAGCGGCAAAAATAGTACGGCTCCATGAGGAAGTTGGCAAAACAAGCCCCATTCCCATCGTGAAATGTCTCGACTTGGAGCAGCGCGCGCAACTGCTCGCCCTCGGAGGCGATGACCACATCGTTCGGCTTTGGAACGTTCAGGAACAAAAATTCATCGCTCAACTGCGGGATCACAAAGAATCGGTGCTCGGTTTGGCGTTCAGTCCCGATACTACCAAATTGGTAACAGCCGCCCAAGACGGTCAAATACACATTTGGAATGCCCAAGATGGTAGCCGACTTCATACGTTGAACGAACCTGTGCGAGGAACACGACGCATCTGTTTTCAGCCCGACGGTTCACGATTTGCCGTTTGCGGTTTTGACCGAAATGTTCGAATTTACGATTCGGCAACCTATAAATTGGTCGTAACGATTCCCGCTCACAACACGAACAACGAAGCGATTGCCTATTCTGCCGACGGCTCACTCTTGGCAGTCGGTGGTCGCACCGGCATTATCCGAGTGTGGCGGACTTCCGATCATAAACACTTGACCGACATCGAAGGGGACAGCCGCAGGGTACGTGCTCTTGCATTCAGCCCTGACGGCTCCTTGCTTGCCACAGGCGGAGAGGGTCCCTTTATTATGCTCTGGAATCCGAAGGATGGACGACTTGTTCGCACTTTTGCGGAGCGACCGGGCAAAACATTTGCACTGACATTTTGCGGCAACAATGTCTTGGCATCGGGTGAAAGCGACAATATGGTTCGCCTTTGGAATCCGGCGACGGGCGAGCAAACGGCGTTTTTATCGGGACATACCGGCACAATTTCGACGATGACCTTCGAACCGAAAACGCAGAATCTCGTAACGGGAAGTTTTGATGCGTCCATTCGGTTTTGGGAGTTGCCCCAAGTAACGATGTCGATTGCCCCCGCACCACTGACGCTACCGGAGTCGTCTTTTCCGGCAATATCGACGCAACAATCGCCAATCGGATTTGAAGGCTTCAGTTTTTAGAGCACATTCGGAATCGGTCAGTCCTTGCGTGTTTGCCCAATCGTTTTATAATACCCGGTAATGATTACCAAAATTACCGGTCTATTATCGACACTTCACGACGACAGTGCCATTGTGGCGGCACCGCCGTTTGAATACGAAGTCCTGATTCCCGAATACACCCGCCGTCATTTGCAAAGCGAACTCGGAAAAACCGTTTCGCTCCACACGATTTATTCGCTGGATGGCAATCCGCAAGGAAAAATGACTCCGCGACTCATCGGTTTTCTCACCGAAGCGGAGCGGCAATTTTTCGAGTTGTTTTGCAGCGTCGATGGAGTCGGCACAAGAAAAGCCCTGCGGGCAATGGTGCGTCCTGTCAAAGAGGTTGCTGAAGCGATTGAAGAGAAAGATGAAAAATTTCTTTCGAGTCTTCCCGGCATCGGGGCGGCAATGGCAGAACGGATTGTCGCCAAACTCCGCCGCAAAGTTTCGCGGTTCGCCCTTCTGGTTGCCCGATCACTGCCCGATTCGGAACAGAAAATTGATGTCGTCTCGGAAACATACGAAGCGTTACTTGCGTTAGGACACAGCGAAGCAGATGCACGTCGGCTCGTCGATGCGGCACTTCAAACGAAAACAAAATTCAAAGACTCCGCTGAAATGATCCAAGCCATTTACCAAAATAGCCGGTAAAATACAAAAACGCCGAAACGGGACCATTCCCTTTTCGGCGTTTTGCGTTTTTTAACCACAACATTCAAAACCTTACTGCGGCGGGATGTATCCCGGGAACGGCGGATAACCGGCGTAGGGATCATACCCAATGTAAGGACGTGGTGCGGAAAGCAACATCACGAAATTCTTGATCGGAGTGGGACGATAGAATACCACCGGCTCTTCCGGTATCATAGGAACCGCACCGGGTCCTTCGTGATGCATCATCGGCACCGGCGGCAACGGATGAGGTTGCATCGTAGGCGGAGCCAACCGGGCTCTCAACCCTCCCCCTCCAAAACGACGAGGAGTACGAGGATACGAATACGGAACTCCAAAAGCGGGATTGCCATCCACTGTCGGATAGGGTGGATACCCAAACGGCAACACCTGCGGAGTCACAGGAGCACTGTGAGGGGTGTGGGCTTTGCCAATGATGTCTTCAATAGACAACGGAGCATCTGCTTGAGCGGGAACAACATCGGACTGCGCAAAACTCACTTTACTCAAGATGAGAATCACAGCGACACAGGAAACGAGAACTGATATTTTTTTCATTGGGAAGCCTCCTTTTTGGGCACTAAACGGGAGCACGGGCGATACTATATCGCTTACTATCGGGGGGAGTATAGTACAAAAAACAGCAAAATCAAATTTTTTGCGCTGCTTTTTGGGACATATTCGGGCAGAGTAACAATACTATCGTTACGAACGTTATAATTCAACAGATTGACGCCGTTTAGTTGGTACATTTCAATTTGTGTGTCGTATAATGAAAGTAACAATCGTTCCCGCGGGACAGAGGTTGGGGATACGAACGACTACACCAATTCCACGTTCACCAGTTTTCCCTCTTGCCGTAGTTTTTCGGCTAGGAGCGGAATCAGCACCTTTCGGGAAAGTACCCCACGCTGCCGGAAGGAAATGTCTGCATTCGCCGTGTTGTCTGCCTTGCCGAGGATAATGTTCAATTTGTCCGCAACTCCCAACAGCAACCGCAACTCCGTTACGCCGCTATCCTCTTGTAAATTGGCAATGTCCTCGTCCAAAATGTTGTACACCTGATTAAGCGTTACCGCCCCTTCTGTTACCAAATTGATCCCCCTGATACCGTATCGGGGTGGAGCAATGGTACTCATCGGTTCACTCTCCATTTCCAGCGGCACATTCAAGTATTTCGCCACGAGTTTTGCCGTGGTGCCGCCGCAAACGATTTTCACACCGGGAAGCCCAAGAAACCGCTTCACCGTCGGCATATCGTTGTCCCGATCCTGTGGTGGTCCTGTAAAGATATTGACCGTTTGTCCCATCCGGCACAACCCCAGCATAATGCTACAATCGTCACCGGTAACTTTAGCAGATTGACGTACTGTTGCCTGGTGTTGCAAATCCGGAGAATAGGGAGAAAAGGAATGTGCGGATGCAGGTCGGGGATTTTCATGAACTTCCCCTTTCCAGCGAGCCAATGCTTCCTTGTGCAACATTTCCGGGGCGAGTGCCAATTTAAACCGCGAACTGATTTTGCTGTTGATAAAGCGGACGACTCCTTCCGATGTCCACTCGATATTCGCACCGTATCCGAGACCGGATTGCGTGATGCCGTCGCTCATCAGCAAAATTCCTTCTCCCATATTGAGTTGGCAGTGGCTCTCCATCGCCAAACCGCCGGGCAAGGGAAACGGACGGTTGGCAAGCACCGTTGCTCCTTGCTGACTGATTAAAATGGGTAATGGTGCATCATACGAAAACACGGTGGCGTTACCATCGGAGCGTATTCGGGCAATGCTGAATGCCGCAAAGGGTTTTTGCGGATCACGGCACGCCTGCATCGACGTAGCAACGGATTGAAATACAGTCCGCAGTGAGAGTTCCTGTTGTAGCGACCCGATCAATCGGGAAACGCACATTTGGGCGGCAATGTGAGCACGGATGCCCGAACCAATACCATCGGCACAGATGATCGTTGTGCCGGTATTGGTTCGCATAGTCGCCAACATATCGCCGCAGGGCATTCCCGACTTCTTGGACGACTGAATGGAGTGAACGTCAACGTGAGTGTAGTCCGACATAGAACCGTTATACCACCGAGCAGCGCATTTGAAAAGATGGTGAAAACGTAAAAACGGGATGCGTGTTAAAGAATCGCCAAAGTTGGCACACCGATTTTGTCATTGCTGTCGGCTTTGTTTTAAGTATGCGGGAGCGGCGGTCTTTCCCACCTGGAGTCGGCGCAAGTCTTTTTCTGCTTTGTCTTTTTGTTCCGCCGCCTTTTCAAGGCTTTTTTCATCATTTTCCATAATCTGTTCCAGCAACGTCTTGCATCGGTTCAGTGCCAACTCGGTCAGACTCCGTTCTTCGGTACTTGTCCAAACACGTCGCTCAGGGGGAATTCCCTTGTGCGGAGCAAGTTGCTGTTCCAATAGTTCAAACTCGTTCCAAAGTTGTGCCCGCCGTTCCAGGTGTTGAACCAATACCGTGCCATTGCCAGCCTGCGTCAGTTCCCACTGCCGCTGCGATACTAACAACAGCCGCTTCAATAACTCTTCTTCTCTTCGGATCAATTCGGAAAAGGATGGGGGAGGCATAGGGGAATTAGGTGAAAAGGTAGGGGGAGCACGAATTCTAGACCACTTTCCACGGTGGTTCGTTTGGCAAATATCGGTTAAATTCGTCTAACAATTCCTGCTGATACGTTCCAGCAAACGTTCCCGCAAAAAAGCGATCCAATCCTTCTGTATGCAGCCGCTGCCAACTCTGCTCTTCCGCTCCCGGATTGATTGGAAAAAATAACGCCTTGTTTGCTACCGCTGCTTTGTGATCACCTGGTGCATCGCCAATCATCAGTATTCGATTCTCACCGTAATTGCCAATTTTTTGGGCTTTTTCCAGCGATTCTTTCTTTGTACCGACTTCCTGACCGCAAATTGCCGCCACGTACTGACCAATGTTCTGTTCTTCCCACTCTCGTACCAACGCCTCTTGCGGCGTTGCCGAAACGACTAGCACGTCCGCCTTGCCCTTCATCTTTTCCAGCGATTCCCGAACGAAAGGAAATGGCGGAACCCCTTTATCCACAATAAAATCGACCGTCTTGTTGATTGCCAACGACCATTCTAACGTTTGTTTCAACCCGGGGTCGGGATTGCGTTCGACCTCTTCTTCCAAAGCGGGATTGCCGAGTTTCGTTTCCCGAGCGACCCAATCGATTAACGATTGCGGGATTTCAATTTTGATGTTACGTCGTTTTACTTCGGGACGACACCCCAGCCGCTGCAAGGTCTCTATCAGAGCGGGAAAGCGATTGATTCCCCGGCTTTTGGAATACAGATTGACGAACTCGAATGTCTCCCGGGCGTATTTGCTGATCCCTTGAAGGTTCCAGTATTTAATGGTGTTCGGCACAAAACATTCTTTGTGTTTCAGTTCCATCGTGTCGAACGCACAGCCATCGGAGTCGATGCCGATGAGAAAATCATGTTGCGGCTTATAATCGAAGTTCATAGACTGGATTCTAACTGTTCGGCTCACTTTGGTCAAGGCAACATTGTGTGAAAACGAGATAGGCAACGTCCTTCGCACAGCATCAAAGAAACCTGCGTCCGTATCACCGACTTGACGATTGCATACGGGACGAAAATGAAAAGCCAAACTTTTTGAAATCGGACAGGAAAAGGGATGCATACAAATTCCGCATGCCAATTTGAATACCCACAACGGGACAGCAATTAACCGATGGAAGCCAAATACCGCCGATAAGAACATTGTTCTTCATTGCAGTACATCTTTTGCCGGGCGAGAAGTACGTCCCACTGGACCGCTTTTGCGTCAAATTCGGGACCGTCCACACATGTAAACTTTGTTTCGTTGCCGATCTGCACCCGACACACGCCGCACATGCCGGTGCCGTCAACCATCATGCTGTTCAAACTAACAATCCCTTTCACGTTGTACGGAGCCATCGTTTGGGCACAGAATTTCATCATCGTGGCAGGACCGATCATATACACGCAACCGATTTCCTCTTCTCGGTTTTCCAAAATTTCCCGGAGCGGCTCCGTTACCAATGCCTTGCGACCTGCGCTACCATCGTCCGTTGTTACGATGTATTCGTCGCTGATAGAAGATACTTTACTTTTCCAAAAGAGTAGATCATGATTTCTCGCTCCTTGAATCGTAATGACGTTGTTTCCGAAATTGCTCAACGCTTTTGCAATTGGGTAGATCGGAGCGACTCCGACACCGCCCGCCACCATGATAACGGTGCCGTAATCTTCAATTTCGCTGGGATGTCCCAGCGGACCCATGAGAGCAAAGAGCGTGTCTCCACTTTTTTTCCGAACCAATTTTTTGGTGGAAGTCCCGACCGCCATAACGACGAGCGTGAGCGTTCCCGCCTCGGCATCGAAATCAGCCGCAGTCAACGGAATACGTTCGCCATCCGCTTCGGACATAACGATTACGAAATGTCCCGGCTTGACTTTTTTTGCCAATCGGCGATGTTCGACGACCATTTCAAAAATGTTCGGCGCAATTTCTTCGTTTTTTAGGATGGGAATCATAAGAATTGGGTAATCTTCACATGTTGCGTAAAATTGTACCTTGTCGGCAGAGAGGGGTCAAGATTGCGCTTTTGTGAAACAGAAACCATATGCAAAAATGAGCCGTTCAATCCTTCCGATCCTGTGTGAGGAAAACGGAGTACGTGATCGGTTCGTCTTTCATCAGGCAGTCTCCCGGCGTTTACGGATACGGCAAATCGCTTGACTGGCAGGCACAACTTTTCCTTCGTCGATTTGTTTGTTGCCCAGTGCAAGGATTTTCAGCAAGGCAAACGTTTCACGAGACTGTTTGTAACTGTCGTAATCCAAAAGCACCGCCTTTGCCTCGCCGTTTTGCGTGATAATGAGCGGTTCTCCGTTTTCCGATAGCGAACCGACGATTTCCGAAACGTGCGATTTGACGTAACTGATCGGTTTGATACGTTCAGAAGGTTTCATAAGTCCTAATATAGTCCGAATTTTGATCGGTGTCAAGATGAACAATGCGCCCTTAGTAGCACCGATTCGCCATCTCCACACGCCCTTATGAAACTGCGATAAGGGTATAGGAATACACAAACGTCCCGTCGGGACAGAAGAATATGCGCAATCTTACGACTGCGACTCTGCTTACACATCCAAATTTTTCACTTCGAGAGCATGCTTTTCGATGAATTCCCGGCGAGGTTCGACGCAGGTTTGCTAAACGTCCGTTTTCTTTCGCTTCTCTTCGGCAATTTTGGCACGGACCCGTGCGAGGGCATCTTCTACCGTACCGACTTGCTTGTAATACTCTTGCCGTGCTTCAAACGTGGGATATTTTTCGGAAATTTCTTCACGATGTTTGCGGAGCCAAACAAGCGGATCGCCTTCATCGGGGAGATTCCGCGCATCAATTTCTTCAAGGGTTACTGTCATTTTCAATCTCCATTAGGAATAAATGTTGTTCTGGTGTCAATAAACGAGTCAAACGAAAACCAGCATCAAGCAAGACGGCTTCAATTAGCCAGCGATTGGCATTTGTAGCGATATGCTTTTGGTTCCAAGTAATCAGAAAATCCATACCATAAATGGCAGAATAAGCAATATGTTCTGCATCTGCTACCGATTTAGCGGGAATTGCACCTGCTCGGAGAAACGCGTGGGCTAACGGCTTGATTTTATCGTTGCTTTCTAGGATAGGAATGTCTTTCGCAATTTCCAATCTTGCCTCTGCCGCTTGTGTATCGCCATCTGCGATTTCCTCAAGCACCGTTTGGGAAATGTAGAAATCGAACTTTTCACGTTGTTCCCACCACAGGCGAGTGAGAATCTGCTTTGCTTTCCGAATCGGTTCATCCGTCGGTCTCGCTGTCAGATAACTGATCGTCGAGGATTCAAGATAAACCTTTGGTTTGTCCAGCGTTGCCATGTCTCGATTGTAATCGGAAAAAGAAAATTTTCAAGAATGGAGAAATGCTCAAAGTATCGGAGTACCGGTTAACTGTTTCAGGACAGCATACGCCAACCAAATGCACCGCCGAGCAGGAGAGCGGAGACCAAAAAGAAAATAATGATCTGATTCCGCAGTGCCTTTGGGGAAGGCATTTTATCGTGGAACAGTTCCTCAAACCGCTTTCGATCTTCCTCACAGCGGAAGGCAGAAATGGGAATGGGAACGAATGAAATTCTATTCACAAACAGCCGATAATAATTACCGAGGCGATCCATGCGTGGAACATGACTTAATAGGATATGCGACTCCGAACCGTCCTCGGTATGAATATGAAATTTTTCGGCATCAAACGAAATGTTTCGTTTTTGATAAAAATGAGAATCTTTCACTGATGGAGAATAAGACCAATAGCGGAAACAATGGACAATAGAGAAAACGATTAAAAAAACCGACACAAAAACCGTCAGATAGAACCAATCGTCGGCAACGATTGACAGGGCGGTTAAAAAAACAACAAGGTAGGCAAATGCTCGGATGTTCTGTGGGTATCCGTGCCAGAATATCATTTTCAATAATTCTTTTCGGGATATTTCAAATTCGTCCAGTTCGATCATGGCGTTGTTCCTTTTTTACTACTGATACTTCAGAGCCGCAATCTTACGATTGCGGCTCTGCTTACACATCCAAATTTTTCACTTCGAGCGCATGCTTTTCGATGAATTCCCGGCGAGGTTCGACTTTGTCCCCCATCAAAATACGGAACAAATCGTCTGCCGCCGCCGCATCTTCCATCGTTACCTGAATCAACGTCCGATTCTCCGGGTTGAGCGTCGTGTCCCGAAGTTCCTCGGCATTCATTTCGCCCAAACCCTTGAAACGTGTTACCTGCATTCCCTTTTGACCGCCGGTTCGAATCTCACTGAGCAATTCACGCAAATCTTCGATGCCCCTTGCCTCTTCGCCTCGCCGTAAATGATACCGGGATGTGTCCGTTCCCGTGCGCTCCTGCGGTAAGAGGGCTTCAATCTCGAAACCCAATTCACGCAGTTCCAATAAATGCTTATTGAGCGTTCGTACTTCGTGCAGTTCGATGACGTGTAAGCGCGGTGCCGCATTTTCGATCCCCTCTCCCTTTGGGAGAGGGTTAGGGTGAGGGCTACTGCTACTGGAATTGTCGCCGGGTTGCCCCCACCCTTGCCTTCCCCCAGAGGGGGAGGGGACGTTGGAGTGCCCACCTCCGGGGGAGGGGACGTTGGAGTGCCCACCGCCGGGGGAGGCGATGTTGGGAGAATCACCCAGCGAAATTTCCTTGCCGGACTCCGCTTCGATCTTTTCCTGAAACGCCTTTAACTTTTCCCTGTCGGTGAACCACTCCTCCTGCTTGTCGTAGAAAACGTGATACACCGGCAATCTGCCCGAGTCCTTGTCCTGCCGCTTGGAATGTTCCCGAAGACCAATGCCCCGCCGCTCCAATGCCAGCGTCGCATCCTCCAAACCGGCAAGCGTTTTGCAGAGTTTTTCCATCGCTTCTCCCTCAAAAGTCCGACCATCCCCCGGATCGAATACCGCATTATTCAAACCGAGATCGAGCAAAATTCGGTGCATCTCATCGTCGGTCGAAATGTACCGATCCGAATGTCCCTTGG
>Ga0082212_10011274_pt1 | contig 11344 bp, 2 predicted proteins | sample TergutNt197P3_FD_71548 | JGI IMG/M metagenome (GOLD analysis project Ga0082212, IMG submission 71548) | Neocapritermes taracua P3 segment gut microbial communities from Petit-Saut dam, French Guiana - Nt197 P3 | ecosystem: Host-associated > Arthropoda: Insects > Digestive system > Gut ... | reverse complement strand
CGGCCGTGTTCTTGGCCGCATCGGCCGAGCGGATGGCCAGGTTGCGCACCTCGTCGGCCACCACCGCGAAACCGGCCCCGGCCTCCCCGGCCCGGGCCGCCTCCACCGCCGCGTTCAGGGCCAGAAGATTGGTCTGGAAGGCTATCTCGTCTATGGTCTTGATTATCTTGCCTATCTCGTTGCCGGAAACCGATATCTCTCCCATGGCCTTGATGACCAGGTCCATGGAATTCTCGGCCTTGTCCACGGCCGCGTTGGCCTGGTTCATCAGGGAGCTGGCCTCAATGGCGTTGTCGGCATTGCGCCCGGTCATGGAGCTGAGCTCCTCCAGGGCCGCGCTGGTCTCCTCCAGGCTGGCCGCGTTTTTCGTGGCCCCTTCGGCCAAAGTGTTGGAAGACCCGGTGAGCTGGGCGGAGGCCTCGTCCACTTCCCGGGCGCTTTCCGAAAGGGCGTCAATGATGCGGTTGACGGGGATGGTTATGCCGCGGGTTATGAAAACCGCGAGAACCAGGCCGGCCAGCACCACCACGGCCACGGCGCCGGCCATCACCCACAGCGAATAATTGGCCATTCGGATTATGTTGGCGCTGTTTTCCCGGAGGGCCGACGCCGCGTCATCCATGGACCTGGCCGCGGCCGCGGAAACGGCGCCGGTGTCCCCGTCAATGTCGCGGTAGGCTTCCAGCATCTGCTCGGTCAACCGGGACACCCGTTTGAAGACTTCCCTGGTGGCGTTTATGCCGTCCTGGAACTTGCTAATGGGCGCATAAAGGGAGGCGAATTTTTCCCGGTCATCCTCCCGGGTGACTTTTTGCGGGGTGTTGTAGTTTTTCAGGCTGTTTTCAGCGGAGGCCAGTTCGGCGGCGGCGGAATCGAAGAGTCTGTCCGCCGCATCACCCGTAAAACTCAAGGCCCTCACATAGGCCAGCCGGGCCGCGGATATGGACAGCTCAAGCTCACTTAAGACCACCAGGCGCTCGATGCGGCTGGACAGGTCGTTCTGGAAGGCCTCCAGCCTTTCGGCATACATCGAATCCACGGTTCTGAGCACGATCTTATGCGTGGCGTCCACGAGTTCCTTGGTCGTGTTGACCAGTTCGTCGCCGGTGGCGGCCGCGGCCGTCCGGATCGCCAGGTATTCCTGGTTGGCGGCCTTGAGCTGGTTGGCTATTTCCTCGAACTTGGCGGTGTTCGCCCTAAGAGCCGGCAGCTTTTGGCGGGTGGTGGGCAGGTGGTCGGCCGGAATTTTGGCCAGGATCTTGTCTATTTCATTTTCCGAATCGCGCATCCTGGCCAGAAAGTCGGTGCCCTGGGCAAAATCGGCTTCGTCCTGGTTGAAGGAATAGCCGTAAAGAAAGAAACCGGCCGCTATGGTATCGGAGGACAACTGGGCGGAAAGATTGTTGACCGGAGCCAACTCGTCGCTTATCACCGATATCCCCAGGCCGGACTCGACCAGCCTGGCCTCGGTCTGGTAAAACACCCGGACCGCTATCCCGCCCATGATCATGGCCAGGACCACCATGATCAAAAATCCCGTATACAGTTTGGCGCGTAAACTCATAAGTCCAACCCTTTCCAAAAACCGTGACCGGAAGACAGTTTCATCATTAAGAAATCAATATAAGTGGGGCTGAAACAACTATAGCATTGGTTTTTCCCAAGGTCAACCAGGGTTTCTCCCCGGGCCCTCAGCCGGCGGCCCCTGGTCCCGGGCCAGGATCCGGAGGCCTTCGGCCAGGGAGACCAGAGGTTGATAGCCAAGGTCTTGCCGGGCCCGGCTGAGGTCGAACCAGTGGGGCAGGGTCAGTTCTTCGGCCACGAAGCGGGTCAGGGGCGGTTCGCCCGGCAGGCCCAAAAGGCTCCATATTTTTTCCAGGCCCGTGGCCGCGGCCAGGCCCAGCCCGGCCGGAAGCGTACCGGCCGCCTTAAGCAGCGGCCCTCCGGGAGGTGAGACAGCGGCCAGGAGTTTTTCTATCATGCCCGCGGCGGTCAGGGGTTCCCCTTGGGCTATGAAATAGGCCCGGCCGCTTATGGGGGCGCCTGAGGCCAGTTTTTCCGCGGCCAGAACATGGGCCCAGGCGGCGTTGTCGATATAGGTGGCGTCCAGGAGAGCCTTTGATTCAAGCAGAAAGAGCCGGCCGGACCTGGCCCGGGCCACCAGGCGGGGGAGAAAATGGGGGTCGCCCGGTCCCCAGATAAGGTGGGGCCGGAGGGCCACGGCGGGAAGGCCGGAGCCCAGGACCAGGCGTTCGGCCAGCATCTTGGAATAGGGGTAGCCCGGGCCGGCCGAAAGATAGGGCGCGCTCTCGTCCACCCCATCCAGGGGCCGGCCGGTGTGGACCACGCTGGGAGAACTGGTGTGGACGAACCACCCCAGGCCGCTTACACGAACCGCGGTCAAAAGGTTCAGGGTGGTCAGGAAATTGGCCTGGATGAAGTCCGGGAGTTGTCCCCAGACCCCGCTCCGGGCCGCACAGTGGATGACCCCCCCGCAACCGGCCGCGGCCCGGGCCAGGACCTCCGGCCCGGCGGACAGGTCGGCTTCCCGGATCTCGGCCAGGCCGGACAGTTCCGGGGCCGGCCGCCGGACCAGGACCCGGACCTCGTGCCCCCGCTCCCGCAGCATCTCCAGGACCCGGCGCCCTAAAAAACCCTGGGCTCCGGTCAGTAAGATTTTCATATCAGGACTCGGGCCAGGAATTCCAAAAGTCCCGGCAACTCGGCCGACCAGTAGGCCCAGTCGTGGCCGCCGGGTTTTTCCTGATAGACATGGTCAATGCCCAGGCGGCCCAGTTGCCGGGTGAAGGCCCGGTTTTCAGCCAGGGTCAGCCCGTCGGCCGAGCCCACGCCCAAGAACAGAGGCCGGCCTTGCCAGGCTTCGGGCCTGGCTTCCCACAGGCCAGCTGCCCCGAAGGAGCGCCAGTTCCGGCCTTCCGGGCCGGCCGGCCCCAGGACCCGGTCAATGGCCAGCTCGGGATCGAGTTTATGCGCGCCGGCATGGACGGCCAGGTCGGTCACCGCGCTTAAGGCGGCCGCGGCCTGGAAAAGGTCGGGCCGCTTAAGGGCCAGGGTCAGGGCTCCGTGTCCGCCCATGGACAGGCCCGCCGCCCCCAGCCGATTCGGGTCGGCGGCGGTTTTTTTCAGCATCTCGGGCAGAAAGTCATCCAGTATAAAAGTTTCCACCGCCGTTTCCGGGCCGTCGAGATACCAGCCGAAGGGGCCGCCTTCTGGGAGGAGAAGGATGACCCCCAGGCGGTCGGCCAAGGCCAGAAGGGTCTCCCGGCCCAGTTCCCGCTCCCAGACCGCGGCGCTGTCCCAGGCGCCGTGGAGGAGCAGGATGGCCGGGAAGGGCTCGGGCCTGTTTGGCCCGGGCCGGGGCTCGACCAGGCGGAAGGCCGTTTCGCGCCCCAGGGCCGGGGAGTAAAAGAAACCTTCTGACCAGATCGCCTCTCCTTCGTCAGCCGAGCCGTCGCCGGCCGAAGGGGCAACAGGGAGTTTTGACCCCACGGGCAGGGGGTCGACGAATTCGTCGTCTTCCGGCTCGTTCGGTTCATATTGGTCTTCCGGCGGCCAGACCGGGCTGGCGAAGGGAGAGACCGGCCTGGGGCGCTGGGGCGGCAGAGGCGGGACCCCCATTCGGGTCAGGGGGGTGGCGCGCGGTTCCGTTCCGGGCTGCTCAGGTTCAATAGTGTCAGGCTGATAGGCCGCGGCGGCCGGCTCCGCCGACGGAGCCGCCGGTTCTTCTCCGGTCCGATAGTCGGCCCAATCCACGGTTTCGGTCAAAAACTTATGAGCCATGATCCGGCCGCCTTCTTCAGTCAGATGGATGAAATCCCGGCCCCTGAGCCTGAGGCGCCGCCCGTTCCCATCCAGGGCGTAGGAGGTGAAGCGGCCTTTGGAGTCGGCCACTGAGAGCCAGGAATCCCAGAAACGGCAGTTGGGGGCTCCGAGGCAGGCGGCGGCGGCCACGGCGTTGATGTCGGCCACCCGGCTGCCGTAGGGCTCGCGGCCCATTATGGGCAGCCCCACCCAGAATACCCGGACGCCCCGGTCCTCGGCCAGTTTCAGGAGCCCGGCCACACGGCCGGCGTAGAGTTCGTTCCATTCGGCCGTACCTATCAGGATGCGCCGCCGGCCCGGAGGCCCTTCCGGGTCGAGAATATCCTGGGGGTCGTTGGCCCCGATGGTGAGGATGACCAGGTCGGGACTGTATTTGACCAGCATCCGCTCGAAAAAATCCAGCCAGTCGAAGTAGTCCAGGCGGGTCAGGCCCGTGCCGTAGCGGCCGTCGCGCTCGACCGTGAGGTTTTCATGCCGCCGCCTCAGTTCCTTCTGAAGCTGGGGCCCCAGGCCCTCCAGCATCATGGAATCACCCAACAGCAGAACTTTGCCGAAACGCGGGGGCGGGGGAGCCGGGGCCGGCCCGGGGGCCACGGCGGGGCTTTCCGGGGCGGAACCGGGGAAATGCTCATCGGGGTTGACCTGGGTGAGCCAGGCGGCCGGGTCGGCTTCCGGGTCCGGCCAGGCTGGGCCGACGGCCGGCGGGATCTCGAACCCGGAAGGCCGGTCCGCTTCCGGGGCTTCTTCTCCGCCAGGGTCCGGCCTCTCCGCCCGCGGCCGGATCGCCCCTATTTCCACTTCCGGGGTCAGGCCGTACAGCAGCTTGTCTTCCCAATGGTTGAGCTGGGACGGGCCATAAGGGAAGACCTTTTCCTTCAAGATCCCGGCCAGGACCAGGGCGGTTTCGCCCAGGCGGTCATCCCGCTCCAGGGCCTGGTTCTCAAACCATTCTGCCACCCGGCCGGACTGGTGCCAGCCCGCCAAAATGAAGGCCAGGCCATAAACTAAGACCGCCCGGAAGGGGGTCATTTCCCATCGCCGGGGGCGCCTGAACCGGACTTGACTCACGTCATTGCTGGAGGGCGGCCAGAATTTTTTGAGCCAGTTCCTGGCTCAAGCCGCGTTTACCGAGTTCAATGAGGCCGATGAGGGTAGCGGTCACGCCCACCTCCTCGGCCAGCTTTCTCTGGCTCAGGCCCCGGGCCTGCCGCCGGGCCCGCAGATCCTCCGGCCTGAGCAGGCCTAAAGCGTGTCCCTCCCGCCGGCTGGAAAGGCCGCCCTGGCGGGGGGGAGGAGCGTCTTGATCCGCCGCGGTCTCCGCGGATGCGGATTGAAAAACGGCCATGAACTTTTCAGCCATGGGGGGGCTTACGTTGCGCTTGCCCCTTTCCATGAGGCTTATATAAATGGGGGTCACCCCCATAAGCCTGGCCAATTGGCCCTGGCTGAGATTATTGGCTTTACGCCAATCCAGGATCATCTCGCTGGTGATGGCGCCGACGGACCGGGCCCGGGACCGGGCCGGTTTAGGAGGGGCCACGACGCGCCGGCGGACAGGCCCCGGGTCCAGGCCTATGGTGAATCCTTCCATCTTGTATATCGGCAGGTCATCGGTCAGAAGCAGGCCGTCCACGGTCAAAAGACGACGGGCCGGGTCGGCCGCCCGGACGACCAGTTTGACGGCCATCTCTTTTTTGGCCGGCGTCACCTGGCCCCGGTAGAGCCACTCGTGGGTCTGGTGGAGGGCCGGGGCCGCCCAGCCCCAGGCCTTGCCCTCCGAGGCGCCGAAAATGTGGACGGCCAGGGCCTTGCCCGCCTGCAGCAGGCTCTCCAGGCCCAGGGAGCCCGGGCAGACCGGATCCTGGTAGAAATGGGCCCGGAAAAACCAGGCCTGGGGATCGACCCGGGTGACGGCAAAGGCCGACCCCAGGCCCTCCGGACCGCCACGGGGGTCGAGGGCTATTTTTTCCACGAGACGCCATTTCCCGGTGGGGAAGACCGGGCCCTGGGGGTAGGGGCGCAGGGCATCGGCTTCCGGGCGGGCCGGCCAGCCGGCCGAAGATACGCCGGCCAGGCCGGCTTGGCGGGCCAGGGCCCCGGGGCTGAAAAAGCCGAAGTGGGTCACCCCCTGATAGACCGGCCGGCTGCCTACGGCGCATTCGAATTCGTAGTGCTGGATGATCATCTCGCCGAGGCGGCTGTCGCGGACAAACCTGGCCCGGGTATCCACCGCTTCGCCTCCGGCCACCTCGGCCAGGACCGTGGCCCGGCCGCCGAGGTTGCGGAAATGCATGGGAGAATCGAAGGGCAGGGCCGACCCCATGTAAGAGGCCAGAAAGCCACAGGGCTGAAGGGCTATCTCGTTTAAGACGGCGTAGGGCAGGACCGGCCGGACGCCCCCGGCCTCGCTGAAAAGCCAGCCATCGGCCTCCACCACGTAACGGGCCAGGACTTCGGTGCCTGGTTCGACTTCGTAGCGCCGGCCCTTGATCATGGCGGCCTGGTCGAGAAAGTCATAAGGGGGCCGGGGCAGGCGGGCCAGAAAGTCTCCGTCATCGAAGCGGGCGAAGGCCGGACCCAGGGCCTCGCTGGGCCGGCCCTCGGCCAGGGCCAGGATGCGGGCCTTGTTGTAAGTGCGGGGGTCGTCCTCGGCCGGGGGCCGGGGAGACCCGGGACGGCCCCAGACCCGACGGAGCCGGGCCGCGGAAGAGCCCCGTAGGCGCAGATTGAGATTGCGCACTTCCACTATGGGGCGGTCGTCGGCCAGCATGACCGCCTCGGCCAGGGCCACCGGCTCGGGCTCGCCTCCGCCCTCGGGGGCTTTGAATTCCAGGCGCCTTACGTGGACTTCGTAGGCCGCCCGTTTGACCCTGGCCGTCACCTGGCCCCGGCATTTCAAGGCGGCCGCGACCCCGGGGACGGGCTGCCAGTCCGCAGTCCCCGGTTCGTCCACCCAGCCCGAGGCCATAAGGAAGACCCGGAGGGTCTGAAGGCAGCTTTCATACATCAGGGTCCCGGGCATGACTTCGTCACCCGGAAAATGGGAGGTCAAAAACCAGGCCCGGGGGTCGATATCGATCTCGGCGCGGATGAAACCGGCCCGGCCGCGGCCGCCGCCCGGCTCCAGCCGGGTCACCCGGTCCAGGAGGGCCAGGCGGCCGCCGGGCAGGGTCGGGGCCTGGCTGAGGTTCGGGGAGAATCCGGGCCCGAAGGCGCCGGCCAGATCGCCGGCCCGGAGGGCGGCCAGGGCCGGGGCCGAAAGGCTGCCCGGGAGTTTGCCGGGGAAGTGGCCCACGGCGGCGGGGTCCACGAAGGGCGGCGGGAGTTCCTCGGTCAATCCGCCGCCCGGCAGGCCCCGGCCGCCGGCCAGTTCCGCCGGGGTGAAGAAACCGGCGCAGCCGCCGCGCATGGTCATCAGGGGACGATCCCCGGCCAGGCCGTCATATTCAAAGCGGAAGAGGTGGGTCTGGCCGTATTTGAAAAAGCGGACCAGGCGGATGTCGTAACGGGCCGTCTCTCCCGGCCGGGGCAGTTCCCGGTGGAAGGTGACCTCGGCGTCCAGGAGGCGGTAGAAGGCCAAGCCCCGGGTGGCCAGGTCCACCCCCAGCCAGCCCGAGAGCATCAGGTCGGCCTGGCCGGCTTCAATGGCCAGGCCCGCCGGCATATGTCCCTGGTCAAGATACCAGGCATCAGGGCCGACCTCGTGTTCGGTGACGATGCGGCCCGGGCCCAGGGAGAGGGGCCGGCCTTCCAGGGCCAGCACCCGGTCCACAAACATCAGGGGCTCGTCGGGCAGGCGCACCCGGGAAGGCAGCCGGTCCACTTCCTCGAAACCGGGGCCGAAGGCTTCGGCGGCCCGGCCGATGGCGAAGGCCAGGCAGCGGGCCCGGTCGATCGGAGCGGTCGGAGAAGGGGCGGCCGAAGGGCGGCGGTCGGGGGCCGCCTCCGGCGGTCCGGCCCCGTTCCGGGCCAAGGCCAGTTCGCCCGGCTCGGGCCAGGGTTCGGACAAGGGGGCCAGGACTATGTTAATGGGCAGGGTCGGCTGGGCCCCGGCGGCCTGGGGGTAGAGGACCGACATCTTCAAGGGGTAACCGGCCATCCACAGTTCCACCAGGAGCCGGTTGACCCCCAGCCAGCCCTCCTCGGCCGGGCCGGGGGCCAGGGAAGCGGCCAGGTGGGGCCGGCCTTTCAGAATGATGTCGATGAGGCGGCTGGTCGAGGCCCCGGGACCAACTTCCACGAAAAAGCGCACACCGTCGGCGTAGGCCCGTTCAATGAGCTTGGGGAAGTCCAGGCCGCGGATGGCCTGTTCGGTGAGGGAATCGGCCGCGCCGGCCATGGTCGGCTCGTAGGGCCGGCCCAGGGCCGTGGAATAGTAGCGTAGCCCGGTGGCCGGGGTGGTGGGGCGGGTGTGAAAACGGCGATAGTCCTCGGCCACCGCGGCCACAGTGGGGTTGTGGACCGCGGCCACACCCTCCAGGGGGATGAGGTTGCTCCCCAGGGCCTGGACCAGGGCCCGCACCGCGCCCTCCTCGCCGCCCACCACGGCCTCGCCTGGAGCGTTGATGGACATCAGGAAAACCCGGCCGGCCCAGGGCTCGGCCAGCTTGGCCAGGGCGGCCCGGATCTCGGGGGCCGGTTTCAAAAGGACGCCCATGGTCCACTTGAAGGAGCGGTCGTCCGGCCAACGGAAATGCCGCCGGGCCGCCAGGCAGGGCCCGGCCAGTTCCTGGGTGAAGAGATTCGATTTGACCAGGTCGTCGTACAGGCCTTCCCGGTCGGCCCAGGCCCCGGTGGCGAGCAAGGCCGTGGTCTCCCCCAGGGAGTAGCCCAGGACCGCCTGGGGGCGGATATTGAAGCTGTCCAGCACCTCGGCCCCCAAAAGCCCGAAGGAGACCTGGCCCAAAATGGCCTGGAGAGGGGTGACTTCCCGGGTTTGGGCGCCCCAGAATACGGAGCTTTGAAAATGGTCGGCCAGGCGGCTGACCTGGTCTTCCAGGCGGCCCATGAGGTGGGGAAAGGCCATGGCCAGCCGCCGGCCCAGGCCGTGGTAATGGCTGCCCGAGCCGGGGAAGACCCAGGCCAGTTCCCCGCTGACCCTTTCGCTGTCCAGGGCCCAGAGGAGGCGGTGGCTCTGGTCCGGGGAAAGGGGCGGGTTGGCCCCCTTAAGACGGGCCCGGGCCTTATTGATCAGTTCCAGGAGATCGTCGAAACCGCGGGCCAGGATGGCCAGGGTCGGCCTGGCCCCGGAGGTTCCGCCGTATTCGGACCAAAAGCGGTCTCCCAAACGTTTGAGAGCTCTTTTTTCGGCCCGGACAGGGCCCAGGACTTCCACCAGTTGGAAGCGGGTATCCTCGGTCCGGGCCAGTTGTTCCAGGCGGCTTAAGAGCCCCAGGCCATCCTCCCGGCCCCGGGCCCGGACCAGGAACCAGGTGGCGTCCTCATAGGAGAAGGGGGGTGAGGAAACTTCCTCGCCGCCCTTTTCGGTAATGGCGAAACCGGAGGACTCCAGGCGGCGCGGCGGATCGCTCCGGTTCTTTATCCAGTAGGCAGCCCCGGCCCCCAGCCCCCGGGAAACCAGGCGGTGGCGGATGAAAAAGGCATTGCGGACCAGGGGAAAGAAACCGCCGAGGCCCCCCAGGCGGCCTCCCGGCTCCGAGGTTATCGACAGTTCCGGGGCCTGGCCGCGGCCCAGAATGAAGGCCGCCTCCTCCGAAGCCGCCACCAGCATGGCCGCCCCTTCTTCCCAGAGGCGTCCCGGTTCCAGGGCGGCGGTCTTGGGGTCTCCGAGGGTGTCCACCACCCCCACCAGGGCCAGGTCGATCTCCCCCCGGCCGATGGCCTCCATGGCCAGCCTGAGAGCCCGGAGCCCGGAAGCCCCTTCCTCGGTCACGGTATAGGCCGGGCCGCCCGAACCCACGAAGCGGGCCACCCGGCTGGCCACCAGGCTGCCCAGGGCGCCCACGACCCGGCTGGCCGTCAGGGCCGGCTGGCCACGCTGCCTTAAGGCTTCCACGAACTCCGGCACGTCCCGGGGCCTGAGTTCCCCGGCGGCCACCTGGGCCTCGGCGGCCCGCAAGGGTCCCAGCCAGCGGAAGGCGTAATCGGCCGAGCGGGGGTCCACGTCCACCCCCATGTAAACTCCAACCCGGGTCTTGGGAAGGCCTCTGGCAGCGGCTTCGGCCCCAAGGCCGGTTATGACGCTCCGGTCGTGGTGAGCCGTAAGGCGGGCCTCGCGGAGAGCCACCGAGGCCGTTTTAAGGGCCAGGGCCTGCTGGGGCAGTATGTTGGCCAGGTCCTTGGGGGCCAGGCGCAGATCGGCCCCTTCCAGGACCAGACTGTTGAAGAACAGCCCCGTGGCCTTCAGACCTCCGAAGCGCCGGGTGGCGATTATGGGCGGTCCCTCCGAATCCATCCAGTTCTGGGCCAGGGAGGCGAAGTCCGGCCAGGGGGCTGAAAGGGCCAGGGCCGACAAAAGCCGGACCGGCGGGGGGACGGCCGCCGGGGCGGGCGCGGCTTTAAGGTCAGGGGCGGCGGTCGGGCCGCCCGGCCGGCTTTCCGGCACGTATTCCTCCACAATGACCTGGGCATTGACCCCGCCGAAGCCGAAGGCATTGACCACGGCCAAGCGGGGATCCCGGCCCTCCGGCCAGGGCTCGGGCCGGGTAAGGATGCGGAGGGCCGGAGCGGCGGCCAGGTCAAGACCCGGAGCCTCGGCTTGAAAGCCGGCGGTGGGCGGCAGGGTGCGGCGGGACAGGGCCAGGATGACCTTGGCCAAACCGGCCGCCCCGGCGGCGGACAAAAGATGACCGATGTTGCTTTTGACCGAGCCGAGGACCGGCGCGGCGGACGGGGCGGCCTGGGGCCGGGGAAAATCCGGGTCGGTCAGAAGGGCCTTGATGGTCTCCACTTCCACCCGATCGCCCAGTATGGTGCCGGTGCCGTGGGCTTCAATGAGGCCCAGGCCGGCCGGGGCCAGCCCGGCGGCTTGCCAGGCGGCCTTCATGGCCCGGGCCTGGCCTTCAGCCTGGGGAGCCAGTATATTGCCGGTCTGGTCGTTGGACAGACCCACGCCCCGGATGAGGGCCAGCACCGTATCGCCGTCGGCCAGGGCCCGGTCCAGGCGCTTGAGGACCAGGGCCACGGCCCCTTCACCGACGATGAGGCCGTCGGCTGAACGGTCAAAGGGGGTCAGGGCCCCGGAGGCGGACAGGGCCCGGAGCTGGCAGAAGCCCATCTGGGTGAAGAGAGCGTCGGCCTTGGCCACCCCGCCGGTGATGACGGCCTGCATTTCGCCGTTTAAAAGCTTCCTCGCGGCCAGGTGGACGGCGTAGAGGGAAGAGGCGCAGGCGGCGTCTATGGTGAAGGCCTCGCCACTGAAACCTAAGGCTCGGGCCAAAAGGCGGGCCGAGTGGCCCAAAAGGCGAAAGGCTCCCGGGGGGGGGGGGTTTAACCTGGGGTTGGGGGGCCCAGTCCCTGGGGGCCTCGCGGGGGGGGGGTT
>Ga0082212_10004103_pt2 | contig 11344 bp, 12 predicted proteins | sample TergutNt197P3_FD_71548 | JGI IMG/M metagenome (GOLD analysis project Ga0082212, IMG submission 71548) | Neocapritermes taracua P3 segment gut microbial communities from Petit-Saut dam, French Guiana - Nt197 P3 | ecosystem: Host-associated > Arthropoda: Insects > Digestive system > Gut ... | reverse complement strand
TGACGGTTAACCGCGCCCTGCACCGCACGACATGGTTCTATATCGACGAGATGCACTTGCTTCTCAAAGAGGAGCAGACTTCGGCATATACAGTAGAGATATGGAAACGCTTCCGTAAATGGGGCGGAATACCCAGCGGCCTGACGCAGAATGTGAAGGATTTGCTGGCATCGAGGGAAATCGAAAATATTTTTGAGAACAGCGACTTCATCTATATGCCCTCGCAGCCGACAAGGTGCAACTTTTCCAATCCGAACTGCTCCATGAAAACATCTACGCCTTTTGGTCGTATGAAATGTGTCTGAGTGAATGAAATGCCACTGAAATCCTCGTCTTTGCTCATCAGTGAAAAATACTTTTGTTGACTATCGTCAAGAATAGTCTCCGGTACACGCGATAAGTAGTCCCATACAGCGGCGTATGATGATATAAACGCGCAAAACAGCAGCCCGCTCGATTTGAGTAGTCGCATAGCAGCGGTCACAGCTTTTATCCTGTCGGTTTCTTCTGGTAAATGATAGAGAGGACCCATCAGGAGAACATGGTCATACACGCCATTCACTAATGCATCAGCAATGCATGCATTACCACAAATAGTGTTGATTGATAAACCTTGTTCGGCGGCGCGTTCTTCTGCAAAGGCAATATTAGCATCAGATAAATCGAATAGCGTAACATCACAACCTTTTTCTGAAAGGTAGACAGAATATCTTCCGGGGCCACCACCTATGTCGAGAACGCTATCACCAGGTTTTATGTAACGATCAATGTACCGGGATGTGATGGCATACTCTACAGGATGGCGGAGTAATCGCTCCCATTCCATGACGACATCTCCGTTGTAGGTGTCTTTAACCATTTGAATTTCACTATTCATTGTGACTCCTCCTAATTTTACAAATTAAAAACGGCTAAGGTCTTATTTTTGCCTTAGCCGCTTAGTGCTTTATTTCAGTTGATATTACTTCTTCAACTGCAACAAGTCGAACGGACTAAAGCCTGTGTTCCTTTACAACCGAACGCAGACTTGCCGTTATTATCAGTGTTGAAAAACGTCACTGTAAGCATACCTAATATGCTCCCTCACGGAAATTACACTGACTATAACAGATGTGAATCTGGAAAACAAGCCCTTAATTATGGATTTTCGAATTATTTATTGCTTTTTCTCATTCTCCATGATAAAGTGACGTAATCTCAAACAAGAACGACAGAGAGGAATCTATATGTCGCATCAGTCCATGAACACTACCACTACCTTGCAGAGTTAGCATTTGCAGTCAGCCAGTCCGCCGACGACAAGTGTTAGCTCCAAAAGTCGTTGGTGGGTGGATTGGGATGTAGTATTTCACCTTACCGGCGTCGAATCGGTAAGGTGTTTTTAATTTCCCGGAAGGGGGGTGATCGCCCTGATTACATATGCGTATTCATATCGTCCAGACGGGCGGATAACCAAATGCTCTCTAATCGCGAGTTAAAAATCAAAAAAAAGGAGAGCAAATCATGTTAGATTTCAAAAATAAACTTTTGGTGTTGCTGCGAACAGCCGTAGTTGAGCTGTACTCGGGAACGACGGTATACGGGGAGATTACCGAAAGCGGCTTCTTCTGCGACTTTGATTTACCGGAACCGATAAATCCGGAGAAAATTGCTGCGATTGACGATTGGCTGTCAGAAAAAGAAATTCAATGCGCCTATGAACTATCCGGGTTTTCCGGCGCGTATCTGGACGGCGATTCGAATAAGAAAATGCTTCAGAGGGTTTATGTCACAGCATTTGAAACGAAAGAAGAATTACTGGAGCATCAAGAGAAGCTGGCGAAAGCCGTTGAACACGACCATAAAAAAATCGGAACACAGCTCGGATTCTTCTCCACATCGGAGGATATCGGGCAGGGGCTTGTGCTGTGGCATCCGAAGGGCGCAATGGTAAGGTTTCTGCTGGAACGCTTTAGTCAGGAAGCGCATCTGCTAAATGGCTACCAATGGGCGTACACCCCGCATATCGGACGCTCTGAGCTTTGGAAGATATCGGGCCATTTGGAGAACTTCAGGGATTCTATGTATAACGCCATCGACATTGACGGCGATGAATACTATCTCAAGCCGATGAACTGCCCATTCCACTTTATCATTTACAACAGCGAAATACGCTCATACCGGGACCTGCCTTTCCGCATGGCTGAGTTCGGAACGGTATACAGGTATGAGTTGTCCGGCACTCTGCATGGCTTAACGAGGGTAAGAGGTTTTACGCAGGATGACGCCCATATCATCTGTACTCCTGAGCAGGTGGAAAGTGAAGTCGCATCCGCGCTCCGCTTCTCGCTCTATATCCTACGGTCATTTGGACTGACTGAGTTCAAGCCCTATGTCTCCACGAAGCCTGAGAAAAAATCCATCGGTTCCGACGAACAATGGGAGATGGCGACGGAAGTCCTGAAGAAAGCCGCAGTCGCTGCAGGTCTCGACTATGAGATAGACGAGGGCGGCGGAGCGTTTTACGGTCCGAAGATTGACCTGAAGCTGTACGATTCTCTCGGACGGGAATGGCAATGCAGCACGATTCAGTTCGACTTCAACCTCCCGGAACGATTCAAAATGAAGTATGTCGGGAGCGACGGTAAAAACCATACGCCGTATGTTGTCCACCGGGCACTGTTCGGCGCTATCGAACGCTTCTTTGCATTGCTTGTTGAGCATTACAAAGGCGATTTCCCTTTTTGGTTCGCGCCGATACAGTTCGCCATCGTTCCGATAAACCAATCCCATAACGATTACTGCAAAAAGCTGGAAATAGCCCTTAAAAGCCGTGGGCTACGTGTGGAAGCAGACTATATTGAAACCCATATGAGGGAGAAAATTAAGAGCTTTGAAACACAGAAAGTACCTTATATGCTGGTTATCGGCGACAAGGATATCGAAGCAGGCGGCTTCTCAGTCAGGAGCCGCAGGGATGGAAATCTCGGCATGATGACCCTTGACGAGCTTGTTGAATATATCAAGGATGATATCGGGCAGGGGAAACCGAAGTATATCATGGAGGAGGCAGAGCTATGATTAGGAAACTTGAATCTTCTGCATTTTCACTTGCTACTGAAGTGATTCGCACCAGTTTTGCGACAGTAGCGAATGACTTAGGTATAACAGAAGAAAACTGCCCGAAATATGTAGGTTTTATTACCACAGCAGAGAGGTTGGAAACTCATCGCGAATGGGGCTGGTTTCAGTACGGATTCTATGAAAATGAGCAGCTTGCCGGGTATATCTCGATTTCAAAGGAGAATAGCGGAGCATTCGAATTACATAACCTTTCTGTCCTTCCTCATCTCAGGCACAAAGGATTCGGCAAGCAGCTTCTTGACTACTCCTTGGAGAAAATAAAGGAAATGGGCGGTAAGAAAGTCGAAATCAGCATCGTTGAAGAAAACACTGTTCTGAAAGAATGGTACACAGCATATGGGTTCATTCATACAGGCACGAAGAAATATGACCATCTGCCGTTTACGAGCGGCTATATGGAAATCGCAATAGATGCGAAGGAGGTATAGTCATGGGACTTAAAGTAGGCGTATTGGGCGTCGGCCCGGTCGGAGAGCACATCGTTCGTGTGCTTGGCGAGAGGGCTTTCCCACTTGACGGAGCAATCACAATCATGGCAACCAGCGAGCGCGAAGACATGATAAACGGCGAGTCGGTTCATGTCCGAAAAGCCAGCGCGGATTTATTCAAGCAGCTTGACCTTGTGTTCTTTGCAGGGAAAGAAGGCGCAAAGGGCGCAAGCATGGAATGGGCGGACATCGCAGTCAAAAGCGGCTGCGCCGTTATCGACAACGGCGGGGATTTGCGTATGTACCCAAATATTCCACTCGTCATCCCGGAAATCAATATGGATGTAATTACAAAGGACACGCGGCTAATATGCAACCCGAACTGTTCAACCATACAGATGGCAGTCGCACTTTATCCCCTGCATAAAATCGCCCGATTACGGCGCGTCGTCGTATCAACATATCAATCAGTAAGCGGGCACAGCGGCGCAGGGATGGAGCAGTTGAGAGACGAGCTGCGCCAGGCGTTATCCGATGAGCAGATTCAGGAGAACCCTTCGGTTTTTGCGAGGACCATAGCCTTTAACTGCATTCCCCATATAGACCGCTTTGAGCAAAACGGATATACGCGTGAAGAAATGAAGATGGTAAATGAAACACGGAAGATTTTCGGTGAACCTAACTTGCTTATAAGCGCGACGACTGTCCGTGTGCCTGTGCTAGTCGGACACGCCGAATCCGTCAACGCAGAATTTATGGAGCCGATGCGTGCAGAGAGAGCCATAGAGGTTCTCTCCAATCCGGAACTGTCCCCCGGAGTTGTCTGCATTGACGGTATTACCGATAATAACGACGCAACGCAAATCCGTAACGATCCGTTTGAGCGTCGCTATCCTGTTCCGATTGATCTTCAGAATGACAAACTCAAGGATGCTGTGCTGGCTGGTAGGATACGGGATGACATGACCGCGCCAAACACAATCAACCTCTGGTGCGTTTCCGACAACTTGCGGAAAGGTGCTGCCACAAACGCTGTCCAGATTGCCGAGGGGATGCTGGCTAGAGGGCTGTTGTAAAGCTTTCGATGTTTTCAGAGCGATGGCTGCTCACAGCTAAAGCCAGAGCAGCCACCGTTTTTTGTTGTGTTATTTGCATCTGATTGGCACATATATATCCATCTGCACCATATTCTCGTGAAGCCAGGCATGATCGCGTTCGTCATATGCTTCGAAGTCCAGACGGGTATCATCGTATTCGTACTGTGCCTGGGGCATCCATTTAGTCAGTATTTCTTGCCAAGTATCGGCAATGGATTGCGGGTATTGCTCACTTGATACTTTAGGCGTGGTAAACACAGCATATAGCCCGCCAGATATCTTAGCCTTCCGCATATCCGGTTCGAGATTTGCTTCATCAGCCTTGTCGTCAAAAGCCACGCCCAACAGATACATGAACTCGCCGGTCTGTTCGTTTACTTCGCAGCAAAGCCCATATTCACCATGCTTTTCCGGCGCAAAGGCGTCGTAGCACCTTGTCAGGTGTGTACTGTAATCCATTGATATCGTATTCCAGTAAGCCGGTATATCTGAACTTCTCTTTACATTCGGCAATGATTGACGGCTGGTGACGCCGACGACAGTAAACGGCTGTATCTCCTTGATTTGAACCTGCATATTAACTCCTCCATGTTTTTGTTTTACGCTTTCAATCGTCTCTTTACTAGGAGGCATTGGCAGGATATGAAGGCGGTACAATGAAGGAGGGTATCCGAAACATTTCTTAAAGGCTTTCGTAAACCCTGCGTGTGTTTCAAATCCATAATCCATTGCCACGTCTATTATCCTTCTGCCTTGCGACAAATCGTAAAGCGCGTATTCCAGCTTACGCCGGTTAACATAGGTCATAACCGGCGTCCCGGTCAATGACATAAACACGCGGCAGAAATGGTATACGGAATAGTTGGCTTTGCGCGCCAGTTCATCAACCCGGATATTTTCAGTTATTATTGCGTCGATATCATCCAGAACCGATTGAACCATAGCTCTATACTCCATAACGCCACTTCCTTCTTTCTGGTAGCTTTAGTGTAGCGTGGATTTATTATGTCTGCTTTTCCTAATTTGCTATGATTCAAGCTAGTTCCATTATGGCGTGTTCGTCAATTCGTCGAACAACGCTGTGGGTATAGGCGTCGAAGTATTTGAGCCAGAAAGCGTAAGCAGTTGGGTTAATGCTCTCGAAGTCCACGCCGAAACGAGTGTATCCTTGATCTTTTAACTTATGGACCATCAAGCTAAGCAATTTTTGATGCAGTCCGGCTCCCCGATGTTCAGGCAAGCAATATGCTCCCATGACATGAGCGTAATCAACGGCGTTGCAAATAAACGTCTCGCCGTCGCGTTCCGCTCTCAGATACGCGACAATCTTATTGTCTCTTGTTGTGACAAAGATAATTGGGTGATTACAGCTAACTTTTTCTTCAAATATTTCTTTCGTATCCGATGGACGGAGTATGAATACCGGGCTTGACGCCATGTGAGCGTCCAGCTTATGGATGAGTGGCAACACTTGCGAGGATTCGTCTCTGTTAAGCTCAGCGAAATCATATCCCTCGCAAGGCGGTTCCGCGATATCATCCATATCCCGAATTGCGTCAACGCAACGTAAGCCAAACCCATATCGGAAAAACTGTTCCTGAGCTTCTTTATTATGGGCATACAGGCATATAGCATGACTGGATGCTCCGGCTTCCGCCCATTTCTCGCCTACTGCCTGATACATTCTGGCATAGATATTAGCTCGATCCTTGACGATTGCGCCGTTTGCTCCCATTGGAGAAAACACCCCGACAGCATCGGTGGAGCGGAAAGCGTTTTTGAATGGTGATTCGCTGCATAGAAATCCGAGCATGGAATCGCCTTCAAACGCAGCGACGCCGAGGCCATTCTCCACATAAGGTGATAAGTCTGGCGCTTTGTCAATGGCAGGCAGCGCGGGGACAAACCCGCGCTCCTCATCATAGTTTTGTTTTGCGATTCTCGCTGCCTGCTCGATATGGACAGCGGCGAAATCAACGACCCGCATCATTATTCTCCTCGCTTCCGTATTTGCTTACGATAACAGTAAACGTCGAAACCAAATGAACCGACGTAATGTATCGCCTCAAAACCGCGAGTTGTCTTTTCTTCATCCAACTTCATGTCTCGCTCGGAATCGCTAGGGCAGTCGAGCAACAATCCGCCAGGTCTGCACACTCTTTCGAGTTCTGCTATTTCATCGTGGTAATTATCCCCAACGACATGACCAGACATTACAACATCAAACGAGTTGTCAGGGTAAGGCAGTTCTGTAACAAATCCGTCAAGAACACGGATGTTCTTAACCCCTTCTTTTGCGATTTTATCCCGCATGAACTCTCGTAATGTCCCGACAGGTTCACTTGCATAGACCCACGCGGCTCTCTCGGCGGCAGCAAATGTCAGCCGGCCCGAACCTGCACCGACATCAAGCACCGTTTTTCCGGACAGGTCAGCAAGGTCAAACAATCGTGATTTATCCCAGCCACGTATGAAATCGCATTTCTCAGCCATGACCTCCGGGGTCGTGTATACTGTGAAGTCTTCCACGCTAATCAAGGCGTATGACTCAGCACTCCTGATTTGTTCCTCGTCTGCGACTTCTGGAGCATTCGCTGCCAACTCAATAATACTCGGCATACATTCCGGGCAGCGACGCATTAGATACCATTTGACGGCTGGGTTGGCGTTTAATGCAATACCCATGTTTTGTCGCCATTCTTCCTTGTTATTCCGCCAGCCGCCTGACGCCAACATTAAGCGAATTTGAAACCGCTCTAAGAGTAAAAAGCTATTGAAGGAATATTCCTCCGGGTTAATCCAATTGAAAGGCATAAGCTCCTCCTTTGAAGTTTAGAAGGGCCAGAAATTGTTCGCCCTCCGATTCATGATAATGCTTGAGAGTAATACGATACACTTCATTTCAATCATCCCCTTCAATATGATATTTTTACAGCGCCGAGGCGATACAAATCACTTATTCATTTAAATCTTTATCCAACCTGTCGAGCGGAAACGGCGGCATGGCCAGAGGCTTAACAGCCATAGACATGAGCAGGACTGAGTTGTCATCTGCCGCTATCCGGTTTGAACTGAGCGTACCGCAGACTCGACAACGGTGGATTATTGCCCATTCGCCACTTTTTCGCACCCATACACCGATGGCGTCCATGACGCCTCCACAATCAGATGCAGCGCGGTCACCTGGCTTTTCATCCAAATGAACGCTTGATAAGCAATTATAACAATGATTGCGATATCTACTTCCCGCGCCTTCAAGTGAGTTCACTGTTCCACATACCTTGCAGGTAAAGTTCTTATTCATTCAATATCCATCCTTCGGTCTAGGTGATTTTGCACATAAAAATGCCACGGTACAAGCAGCCTCGCTAGAAGCTGCTGTCTCATGGCATAAATAAAGGGATACGACCTTCATCGTATCCCGCTAACAGCAGTATTCACGAAAGGTTACTGTTGACGGCATAGCCAAATACACGGGTAATGTCCCGTTATCTCCACTACAAGGTACTCAGCCTATTTGTGGTCGCTATGCCCGATATTCAGCTAAGCTAAAATCACCAATATAACCGACATCCACTACAACTCCTTCCGGGATGAGATATCTCGAACATGAGATGAGCATATTGTAAAACAGTGGAAATGGATTGTCAATGTGATTTTGTAAATGTTTGCACTTTCTAATTCTGTTTTTTGTACCGTATTGTGCTACAGATGCTACAGAAGTGAAGCGGTATTGTTGCGTACTCCTCTTTGCTGCGGTAGGGTTATAACTGAATAGAATCAACGTAGCGGAAACTGTCCTGTATCCAACCGTCAACATATTCTTCAAGCTCCTGCACTATGTCCGATACCTTGTAGCTTTCAAGAAACGATGTGAGGTAGAAGAAGAAAAAGTGATAGCAATAATACGCCAGCCGTTCCGGTCGCAGAGTGTAAGTGATTCCATGTTGACGTAGTGCCTCATGAAAAGCGCTTCTCGCCCAATCCCGGTTACACATGACCCATGCGTCCCTCTCAGGCGGCGCGAGAATGGGATCGTCCCAATCTACGATGAAATACCGATCACCGTCTTTTACCAAATTCCCTCCGGCATCTCCGTGGGTGATAACGAAACCGGTCGTATCACCATTGCATTTTTCTGAGAACAATCTTAGCCTGTTAGCTCTGTGTTCAAATATAGCGCGCCTTTGCTCAAGCAGCGAGTTTATCTGTTCGTCATCTATAGCAGCCCATTGTGCGTAGAATTTATCCGCAGAATTGCTTTCAAAATCCTCGCATGGTATGCTGACGCCATTTGCAGGTACTTGATACACTCTCGCAAGCATATTGTATTCCGGGATTTTTGTTTCGTCTGTTTCGATATGCTCGCCGTCGATCCAGTTGAATAAGCCGAGTACCGCGCCGTCAAACCTTGTGGACAAGCCACCGTTTTTCGTCTTTACAATCTGGCTGATAAAATCTATACCATGACAACAGAGATGCTCGATTACAGTGAAACTCCGCTCGTAAATGCCTTGATGCGGCGAGTAATCCAGTTTAAGGAAATAGGATTTGTTTGCCGAATCCAACCGCCATGTTTCGCCATAGAATCCTCGTTTTGCCGGAGTGATGCTTATGAATTCTACCCCGTACTCGCTTCGGATAAACTCACATAGCAGTTTTTTATACTCGTCCGAACGGGATACATTACTGAACAACGCTTGTTCCTCCTATAGATCAGCAATAGTGTTCTCGCTAAATCTAAAGTGACGTTCTACATGCATGAGCGTTTTTTCAACCGTGCTGCTATCGTCACGCATGATGAAGAATAGGCCGCTCTCATAAAGCTCATCCAAATACAGTTGATTGCCATACATCAGCATTTTGTTACAGTTTTCAAGCGACGCGACGGGATCGCGCAGACTCATTATGCAATCGTAAATCTCCCTGTGACCTGGACGGTCATAGTAGTCTCTTACCACCCGTTCGGGAGTCGTGACCAAAAACACTATACGGTTTGGTTCCGTCAGGTCAAGCGCAATTTTCGGAGGCATATTATACATATCCACCGCAACTTGCCGGTCTGCTGATAGCCGGGTCAACTCCAACAATTCCATTGGCAGCATTTCGTCGCCGCAATCGCTGAGCCATTGATGGTATTCCTTGTATGGGCGATTAAAGTATGCTTCCCAATCAGTAGGGCGTGAACACCAAGCCGGTTGATGCCCAGGTTCTGCGATATCCGCCATCTGCTTGTTTAGCGTATCTTCGTCAAGCCAGACCAGGCCATGCCTATCAGCAAACGCTTTTGATATTGTGGTTTTACCACCGCAGGCTGTTCCACAGAAAAAATAGACGTTGCGGAGATAGTGTTTAAGCAGATTGTTTGCAATATTCACGAATTTATCCTCAATTCCTTGCTCATTAGTGATTCATCAATCAGTATATGGTAGAATAAGCGAAAATACAATAATTTGACTGAGCGTTGTGACAGAAGTCAACCATGCACTCAGCGGTTTATGCAGAATGGGGATTGGCAAAGTGAAGGATATAAAACTGATCGTTACCGATCTTGATGATACACTGTTGCGACGGGATAAAACAATCAGCGATTACACCGTTGACGTATTCAAGCGTGTGCGCGAACTTGGTGTACTGATGGCCTTTGCTACGGCGCGAAGCCTTGGAGATTCGCAGGAATATCGTATTATACTTAACCCTGACGGATATATTGTTACAGGCGGATGCTTGGTATATGCAGAAAAGCATTTACTCCGCAGTTACTTTATGCCTGAGCCGCAAGTGATGACCTTACTTGCAGAGCTTTGTTCAAACCCAGTAGTAAAAAGTGTTTCGGCTCGCTCGCTAAACGCAAGATACTCTAATATACCAATGGAAGGGCGGATATGTGTAGATTTTCGCGCACCGTTGCTAGAAAAGCTCCTGCATTGTTCATACCGTTCTGACGATAGGGCTTTATTATCTTCAATCGTTTCTCGGTATCCGGAGTTACTATTTCTTCATATTAGTGGAAGCGATTTGTATGATATCAACCCTAAAGAAGCAACGAAACTAAACGGAGTCAAGACTATATCGGAACATTTCAACATACGACTCTCAGAAGTGGTCGCATTTGGAGATGACTATAATGATGTCGATATGCTCAGTGAATGCGGTATAGGTGTGGCGATGGGCAACGCCATAAATGAATGTAAAGTTGTAGCAGATCATATTTGTGGCGACTGCGATGATGATGGTGTAGCAAAATGGCTGGAGAAAAACCTGTTATAGTGTAGAAACGAGAGGATATGTAATGATGCTTGTTCGGGAGGCGGAACATCGGGATTTCCCCATAATATGCGAGTTGATGAAAAATGAGCTTGGTTATCCTAACATAGATGAAGAAGAAGCGGTCAAGCGCCTAGGATATTTCAAAAGTAGCGACGATTGGGAGACATTCGTTGCTGTGATTGATGATGAAGTCGTAGGTTTTGTTGGAGTTATGAAAAATCTGGCGTACAACATCGAAGGGCTTTACTCACAAATAATGGCGCTCGCGGTCTCAGTAAAAAACCGACGTAGAGGTGTTGGCACTGCGCTTGTCAATAGGGCCGAGGAATGGTCTTTATCATATCGGATCACAGATGTTGGCGTAAACAGCAACATGAGACGTCTGGATGCCCATGCTTTCTATGAGGGTTTAGGATATACAAAAAA
>Ga0082212_10011273_pt1 | contig 11345 bp, 11 predicted proteins | sample TergutNt197P3_FD_71548 | JGI IMG/M metagenome (GOLD analysis project Ga0082212, IMG submission 71548) | Neocapritermes taracua P3 segment gut microbial communities from Petit-Saut dam, French Guiana - Nt197 P3 | ecosystem: Host-associated > Arthropoda: Insects > Digestive system > Gut ... | reverse complement strand
AATGCCGACAGACCGGTCATTGCAAAGGCGAACAGAACAAACAGTAGTCGATTGATGTGTTTCATTGCATGCATTGAAAAATTGGGGGGTAAAAGTTAGGGGCGCTAGATCGGAGACAAAATAGAGTCTCTGCCCATTTTCACTATATTATCTATCATGTTGGGCGATCTGTCAATGGGTTCACTCAATCCGCAAAGTGGCAACAAACCGTCCTCTTTCCCCCTGGGGAGGGGACTTGGGACTTTGCAAATCAAGTAGGGGGCATTGCAACCGGAGCAAATTGTGGCATAATTAGGGACTCCATAGATACGAGTGAACGCAGAAAATGGCAGATTATCATACATTGACGGTTGAATTGCGAGACGTGTGCGGCAAACGAGGTAATCGACGTTTGCGTAATTCCGGTCGAGTGCCGGCAGTTTTATACGGACACAAAAAAGAGGTCAAGAGTCTCGTTTTGTCGGCAGAAGAACTTGGTGCCGCCGTTCGGCATGGAAACCGATTTGTTGCTCTATCCGGCGGAGTCTCGGAAAACGCCTTCATCAAAGACGTTCAGTGGAACACTTGGGGAACGGAAATCCTGCACATTGATTTTGCCAGAGTGAGCGCACACGAGAAAGTTCACGTCACCGTTGGCATCGAACTGCGCGGCGAGTCGCCCGGCACGAAAGACGGCGGAGTCGTTAAACACGTTTTGCACACCATCGAACTCGAATGTGAGGCGGCATCGGTTCCCGAAAAAATCAGTGTGAGTATCAATCATCTTGACTTTGGCAAAGTGCTGCACGTGAGTGATCTTGAATTGCCCAAAGGAGTCAAAGCCTTGACCGACGCTGCCGCTCCTGTCGTGAGTTGTATTGCTCCGCTGGAAGTTTCCGACGAAGAATCGGCTTCCGCCGGTGATGAAGAGCCGGAAGTCATCGGACGCAAAAAATCCGAAGAGGAAGAAAATTGATACAAAATACCCCATGGCAGAACCTCGTATCATGATTACGCTGGATGGTCGCGGTCGTCGGCAGTATCGCCCCGGTGAGACGCTTGCCGGTAGTTACCGACTCGACTCGATGAGCGGAGACGATATTCGTGCCATCGAATGTTCCATTCTTTGGTACACCACCGGTAAAGGGAGCGAAGATTTGGGAATTTACTCTTTTTGGCGTTCTGCCATCGAGTCCGGCGATTGGATTGATCCGCGTTCTCCCGGTCGATTTAATACGGTATTGCCAAAGTCGCCGCTTTCCTATACAGGGGTGATTGTCAAAATTCATTGGACGATTCGTGTTCGTGTTTTTCTTGCCGATGGTCGGGAAATTGTCGAAGATTTTCCCTTTTGGCTTGGCTCGCTTCCCGATGTCCGAGGCGTAAAACCTGTTGTTTTGCCGTCGGTTTGAAAATTTACAGATCGAGTGTAACGCCCCCGGTTGAATCGGCAAACGGAATAGGGTACAATACCAAAGAGCCGGTGCAGTGCCGGTTAGTACACATTTTCACCCTCTATTAGGAGAATAACCCTTTATGGCAATCAAAGTTGGAATCAATGGCTTCGGTCGTATCGGTCGGATGGTTTTTAGAGCCGCCGTCGATCTTTTTGGAAAAGATATTGAAATCGTCGGCATCAACGACTTGTTGGAGCCTGCCTATCTCGCTTACATGTTGAAGTACGACTCGGTACACGGTCGCTTCAATCACGATGTTGCCGTCGATGGCGGCAATCTCGTCATCAATGGCAAGAAAATCCGGCTCACTGCCGAAAAAGACCCCGCCGCCCTGAAATGGGGGGATGTCGGTGCCGATGTCGTCGTCGAATCGACCGGTATCTTCCTCGAAAAATCCGGCGATAAAGGAGCCGACAAACACATCGCTGCCGGAGCGAAAAAGGTCATCATGTCCGCCCCGTCGAAAGATGATACCCCGATGTTCGTCTATGGCGTAAACAGCAGTTCCTATAAAGGCGAAACCATCATCTCGAATGCTTCCTGCACGACCAACTGTTTGGCACCGATTGCCAAAGTGCTGGACGAAAAATTCGGTATCGTCAAGGCTTTGATGACAACGATTCATGCGGCAACGGCAACGCAAAAGACGGTCGATGGACCTTCGTCCAAAGATTGGCGTGGCGGTCGTGGTATTCTGGAAAACATCATTCCGTCTTCGACCGGAGCGGCAAAAGCCGTCGGTGTGGTTCTCCCCCATTTGAAAGGCAAACTGACCGGTATGGCGTTCCGTATTCCGAGTTCCGACGTGTCGGTCGTTGACTTGACCGCCGTGTTCGACAAGCCGGTGACACAAGAAGCGATTGATGCGGCAATGAAATCGGCTTCCGAAGGGGACTTGAAAGGCGTGTTGGGTTACACCGACGAAGCGGTCGTTTCGACCGACTTCCGTGGTTGCCCGCTGACTTCGATTTATGATGCCAAGGCAGGAATCGTTTTGGATTCCAACTTTGCGAAGGTCGTCAGTTGGTACGACAATGAGTGGGGTTATTCCTGCAAGGTGCTGGAAATGGTCCGCGTTATGGCGAAATAGTAGCCGGCGACGGTGTCGCCGGTTTCTACCGGGGGGCTTACGCCCCCCGCTCATGTTTGTTGTTGCAAAATAATGCGATTTTTGCAAAAAAAGACAGACTATGTGTGTTTTTGCTACTCATACTTTGTGCATTTTAATACACTGTATTGTTTTGACGCACTCGATGAGTTGTCGTAACTCTTTTAATAAAAAGGAGTTTTGGCGATTATGTCCGAAAAAAAGAATTTTCTTGTTTTTGGCACGATAATCGCGGGGAATTATTTTAGAAACGGCATGCTCTTGGTGTGAGTTGCCGAAGATTTGGGATTGTCCGTTGGGACAATTGGCTTTCACGTTTTTTTGGAAAGAAAGGAAATTTATGTCGAAAAATTACATTATCTGCGTTGCGATTGCCATCGCGTTCTTGTTCGTCGCAAACGTTCGGGCGGACGTTACCGTGGGTACGCTCGATCTCAACAAAGTTGAAATGCTCTATTCGTTCACCATTGAAAGTAAGGATGGTAAACTTGTCTTTGGCGGTGACGATGCTGATAAAATTACCAGAACTGCCAATGACATTGACACACATGACGGAGTACCGCTTGGAGCCGTCTACACGCACTCGAGTTTGACGTTGTCTCTGCTCGCAAGTGAATCCGTTTCAGCCTTCGCCTTGTTCTGGGACAACAACTATGGTGTCGAAGTGAATCCAACCAAGTTCGGTACCTATAGTTTTATGAGCCACTTGCAGGTCAACGGGGATTATTTGCACGGAGAAGGTGTGGGATTTAACCAAGTCGACGATAGAGACCTTGGATACCTTAAGGACAATGGAAACTATTACGAGTTGGGCTGGACCGAATACGATCGACTCGTTTTTTCGTTTTTTGATTTCCACATCACCGACCCCGATTTTGGTTTAGGGGATGATGGAGTTTACACGTTTGCGGTTTATGGTACGCACAGTGCGGTTCCTGAACCTACAACGTTCGCAATACTGGGACTGGGACTGGTAGCAGGATTTGGTTTTGCACGCCGACGCAAATAAGTACAAGTACACAAAGAAAGAGCGGGGGGCGTTAGCCCCCCGGTTCTTTCACTTGGCACGATTTTCTTCACGAATCGATTCCAATGTATGCTCGGTCATTGTGTACGGTTGCCTATCAACCGGCAATGTATCGAGTCGGGCAAGCATTTCACGCCGCAGATTGCCTAACACACTCAACGGAAGCATCGGGTTGCCAATGATCTCCGCTTCTACGTTGCCGAGCGCATAAATCGTTCCGCCGAGCCGAGCCAATTGTTCTCGGAGCATTTCCAAAGCCAAAGGATGTTTTTGCGCCGGTGCGAGTTCTTCCGTACCAATCAGTTGAATGTCCGCCCCCAGTTTATGGGAAACAAAAATTTCGACCGGCTTGCCGACTTCTGCCCGAACTTTGATGTCCAGCGGAATACGCCGATTCGGTTGCGATGTTTTCCACGTCTTCTGTATTTCCCGTTCCCGGCGAGGGTCATCGGTTTTCCAGACCGATTGATTTTCAGCAACGTATTGAGCGTCAATCGAATGGTTCGCAAAGGTCAGCAGCACTTTTGCTCCGCTCTCGGCTTCTTTGACCGATTCTCTGCGTCGGATGATTTCATAGACCCGACCGCCCTGCGAACGTTCTGGCTCATTCGTATTTTCAAAGACCACGCCGTCGCCGCAGCGCACCGAGGCGGACAATTTCACCACGGCGGCATCACGCCGAACTTCGAGCACCGTACCGAGATGAGTTCCCCGGTGCGACGTAATATTCCCGGAAACAAGCCTGTGCGGATTTGCTCCTTCAAGCCAACCGGTGGAGAGTCCACGGGAAAATGTTTGTTCGAGATTCCGCATCGAACTGGCAATGGAAAACGTGTCTTCGGACATCATAAAAAAGGTTGCAAGCCCTTACACGAATCGTATTGTGTGCTACGTTTTGTAAAAAGTCAAGTAAAAATGCTTTGCGGGGACATCGTTTCCGGCTCTCTCGATTCCCGAATTTCAATTTTCGATGCGAAGTGTAGCATAATCCATACGTGAAAACGTCAGATAATTTGCTGACGGTTGACAAACAGGACTTTGTAGCCATTGCGCGCAGATGTCATCACGTATGGTTTTTATGTATCGCATTGATAAAATGTTATTCGTAATGTTTCCTTGAAGAACAAGGCAGATGAGTACACACTTTTGGGAAAGCAAAAAAGGACTTCTGCTGCAAATCTTACTGGTCTTTCTTCCGCCGGTTTTTGTCTTGAAAAGTGTCTTTCTGCTTCCGGCAATGGTCGTCAGTCTCCTTTTGGCTCGGGGAATGCTCCATTTGCAAAACAAAACATGGAGAGATGTCGGTTTTCGCAAACCGAAATATCTTGGTCGATTGCTCACTATCACACTGTTTGCAACAGTAATCCTGTTCCCATTGTCTTCAGTGGTCATACAGAGTGCCCGAATGCTCACAAACTCGGTGCCAAATCTGGAAGCCTTCAAGGTGATCCAAGGTAATCTCGTAGCGTTGACGGCAGGACTGGTTGTCGCCTGGATATTCGGAGCATTCGTCGAAGAATTGTTGTTTCGGGGATTCCTCTTGAACACACTTGCCAAATTATTTTCCCACAGCGGGAACCCTCTGTGGATTTCATGGATAGGTGCTGTTTTCATCACTTCCGTTTTCACGGGCGTGGGACACTTTTACCAGGGGATAGTGGGAATGCTCGGTACCGGTTTCATTGCTCTTGGTTTCAGTGCCGTTTATCTGCTCAATCGCCGCAATCTATGGTCGTGTATTTTGGCACACGGACTGTACGACACCGTTGCCTTCACTCTCGTCTATGCAGGAATACTCCTGTAAAAACATTCGTACACTATTTTACCGAGATTTTGCGTCCTCGACCTTCCAATCGAGTCCTTTCAGCGTCGTGCCGTCAGAAAGACCGAACGGCTTTTCTCCAAAATTGACCGTTACCGTTACACCATTGGAAAAGACCGACTGCTGAACCAAACGATCCGGCGACAAAATCTTGTGTTCGGTCATTTCGGCATACGCCGTTTTTCGGGCAACCGTTGTCGTCGTTTGGTAACTTTCCACAAACTTCTGCTTGTTTTCGTTCCAACTTCTCCGCGTGAACATGTACATCGGCGGCGTGCCGTACAGAGCGTTGAATAAATCCCGCTTGCGCCAAACCCTCGGCAACTTGTTGTTGTAGTCCCCCCAATACCATTGAGCGACCACACAATCGTGATACACGAGTTCCCACAATGGCAACCGCAGTGCCGGATTCACCTGAAATTGTTCGATCTGTGTCGGCACCTCGTCCACAATCTGAATCATATTGCGTCCGGAATCGGCAACACGATATTGACCGAGACTCAACATTCCCTCGAAATAATCGCAGAAAGGCACCGACGCATCATGTCCCGTCTCACTGCCGCAGACCAAACCGAGATCGCCGATCAGTTTGAGCAGTTCCATCTTGTGCTTTCGGCTATCGCTCCGCGTCATCGGATGGTCGGGATGGTAACACTCGAACCACGGGGCGGCAACGGTCGTGTCAATGAATCGGCAAAGATACGGTTTCGTTTTCAGTTCCTCCGAAATCCGTTTTTGTGCATACGGAACCGCCTTTGCATCGCAGATCACGGCACAGGGAATTCGCGGTAACGATCTGTCCTTTTGATCGACTTCCCAGCCTTTGCGCCAAGTACCGTCGGGACTCGTCCAGTTGATGTCATGATCCCACGCCTCGGTCGTCCAGTCGGAATGCACACTCCGCACGACATCGAATTTTGCCGGGTCCATAATGTCCTGATAAATATCGTACCGGCTTGTTAGCACGCCGTCGAGTTTGTTCAAGGCGGTCAGTTCCTCTGCCGTTCCTCCGCCGCTCCAAAGGATTCGGTTCATACCGGCTTCCTGCATTTCCTTGACGAGTTCGAGTCGGTTTCCTTCCCAGCACCAGATATTTGCCGCTCCGAGCAGTTTGTCGATGTTCGGATTTTTCTTGACCTTTTCGGTGAACGGCACGAGCAAGCCGATTTCTTTGGCGTATTGCCGATACCGTTTGCAGACGGCAACGTGTCCCCCTTTGTCGAAGAAAACGTATCTCACCGAACGCGGATACCGGAACTCTTTCATCGACGGTTCCCAGACGGCACCGACTTGCAACAGTTTATTCTTGTTCGGCGCGAAATCAATGGACGCATCGTCCGGCGTTTCGATGATGGCAACCATCCCGGCACCGGTTGCGTCGTCGATGTGTCCCCAGAATGCCATACAGATACCGTGTCCGCCGTAAGCGACCAATCGGTAAAGATGGGCTTCCTGCGTGGACATTTCGACGGGATAACTGATTCCTTCGTTGATCGGAATGATGAGTCGGTCGCCGGACTTGGAATCGAGCGGCGGCGGAAAGGCGAAATTGCCGGGCATTGCACCGGTCGCTTCGAGCCGAACGGTGAATTCCGGTGCGTCGGGTTCCAACGAGACAACAACTGTGCACCTTTGAAGCGTTTCCAAATTGTAAATATCGAAAGCCCTGTTTTCAGGAGTTGCATCTTGCAATCCCATCGCAAACGCTTGCAAGCCGGTGGTGCCGCTCCAGACTCGACCGGTTTGTTTGTCGGTAACGGTAAACGCCTCATTGGAAAACTCGACTTTCAGAAATTTGTTTTCCTTGACGAATTTCGTGAGATTATGGACCGGTAGCGAATTCGTCTTTTGGATGGTGAAGTCGGCGACTTGAACCGTTGCCGGTCCGTAACCGATGACTCGCGGTTCGATGGTTGCCGTACCGCGCGGCACGGCAAACTTGGTGCTGACGGCTTTCAAGGAGTCCGACTGCGGAAAATCTTTGCTGGCGTAACTCCACGCAAGGGGTTGCCCCTCCTTGTCGCGGGTTACGACGGAAATGGATGCACGCCCGGCACCGTCAGCGGCGGCATTGATTTTGAGTTCAAAAATTTCGCCGGGCGTAACGGCAATGCGATTTCCTTCGCTGAGTGCCCAGTCGTCTCTGCCAGTGTGGACGATTTTGGAGGTATCCCCTTCTTTCGTGAGTGCGGCGGCATTGGCAGCGCGAGTCCAGATGCGTCCATTGGACATTTTCCAATCCTGCGCAAAGGCGGGGACGCTGAGGGAGATAGTCAAGAGGAAGAATAGTAATTTTCTCATGAAAGATATTATAGCACAATCGCAAGAGCGGCACCCGCTAGGGTGCCGGTGAGTCGCTCGCGTTTACCGGCATACTTGCGTATGCCGCTCTTGCGACGAAATCGTTGCTCCTTTGCAAACAGACTGCCCGGAATCTCGGACGCAAGGGTGGTACTATTGCTTTCCGACTCATTTCCGTTAGAATGAGTCCCTCTCCAATTTTACTGACAAACCGGAGGTATTTTTATGGCTTATACATGGAGCCCTGCCCTCGAAACGGGACATTCCCTAATTGATGCACAGCATAAGGAATTGATCAAAACGGTCAATGAGTTGTTCGATGAGTGTTCACGCGGAAATGCGGCGGACCAAATCAGTAAGACCGTCGATTTTCTCGTCTCGTACACGAAACGACATTTCAGCGAAGAAGAAGCGTTGCAACAGCAGTCGGGCTATCCTGATTATCCGAACCATTGCAAAATGCATGCCGATTTGGTCCAAACATTATCGACATTGGCGGCGGAATTAAAACAGTCCGGTCCTACACCGACGGTGATCAATAAACTCATCCGTGGAGTCGGTGATTGGCTTGTCAATCATATCCAGCAACAAGACACCAAAGTCGCTGCTCACATCAAAACCGCAAAGGCAACGTAGTAAAGCCGGTCGATGACTTCGTCAAGTGTCATCCCATCCGAAACGATTCGGTGAGCATCCGCCGGTTCGCAAAGCGGACCGACCGACCGGGTTGCGTCTCGATTGTCCCGATCCGTGATTTGCCGGTAAATTTCGTCGAATTCGCCGGTGATTCCCCGCTGTTGCAACTCTCCGAGCCGCCGACGTGTTCGCTCTTCCGGCGTTGCGGTCAGGAAAATTTTGCACTCGGCATCGGGAAAGACGACCGTTCCCTGATCCCGACCTTCGGTAACGAGTCCTTTGCCAGCCGCAAGAAACGTTTGGGCAATGTTCCGTTGCTGTTCGACCATCATTTGCCGAATGACCGGATCGTTCGCCGCAAACCGACTCTTTTCCGTGATTGCCGGTGTGCGCACCGCCTCGGTAATGTCCTCGCCGTTCAACAGAGTGCGACCGTCAACGATATTGATGACGGCACTTTCGGCAACGTGTTCGAGTTGTACCGGGATTTGCCAATCGACGTTGTTGCGGATTCCGAGCAACGTCACGGCACGATACATCGAACCGGTATCGAGATATTCGAAGGTTTTGCCCCGTTTTTCGGTAAGCCGCTGAGCGAACAGTTTCGCAACGGTACTTTTTCCCGCTCCGGCTGGACCGTCAATGGTAACAATCATGATGCTTTCTTATCTGCAATATCGTTGAGGGAGCGTCCCAATTTTTTCGTACTTGCCGATGCGTTTCGACTGGAGATTTGTCTGACCGATGTTTCGTTATCGACATCGTTTCTCAAAAAACCGATAATTTTGTCTCTGCTGGCATCATCGGGGGGCAAGCCGATTTCTTCGATTGCGTCCCCTACTCCGAGTAGTATTGAACGTTTCGTGGCGTACCGGAAGATGTCGAATAAATTGAAATTCATAAAGGAATCCTTTCCATGGTGTTAGTGTAGCGTTGCTTTCTCATTGGCAACCGAAGGGAAGGATAGCGATTCGTGCCGCATCGGTCAAGGGGAAAATGTCGCAAACATCCTCATTCCAGCATTTTTTAGAATACTGGCATGAAGGTTGAAGTTCTCGGATATTACATGAGCGGATACGATCACTTGTATATTCTCTCTTTTGAGCCTTTATGATAGAATTCAACCCAATCGTAAAGGGCACTAAGAAAGAATACATTTCCATGCCGTTGTGAGTATAACGAACTCTTACCCCCTAATCAACTATGCAAGATCGACGAGAATTTTTGAAACGCTTCGCTTTACTAGGTGCTGTTGCGACGTTACCGGTCAACTCACTTCTCGCCCAAGATGTTCGGACACCGAAACCGATGGGCGATGGTTTAACCGCTGTACGTTTCGGTGCAGAACTCAGCCGAAAGAAAGGTCCGCCGCGAGTCATCACGATTCCTGATGTAGAAAATTACAAAGTCCTCAAAGGGGACTTCCACATGCACACGCTCTTTTCCGATGGACGTGTGATGCCGGTGGATAGAGTCAACGAAGCCGTCGATAATGGACTCGATGTCATTGCCATTACCGACCACATCGAATACCGCCCCAATATCGGCGGAGGAAAACTTAAATTGGCAGAAAATAATGACGATCACAATATCGCCTACAACATGGCGAAACCGGAAGCAGATAAGAACAAACTGATTCTCATTCGCGGTACAGAAATCACGAAAAGTACGATGCCGCCGGGACATTTCAATGCGATCTTCGTCAAGGATGTTAATCCGATAGCCGCTGTTGTCGACGACTGGAAAAAAATGCTTGCCGTTGCGACGGACCAGGGAGGATTCATAACATGGAATCACCCCGGCTGGGTCGCACCAAACAGCGGTGGACTCGCCGCCGGTGTGCCGATGTCCTTCACCGCTGAACATGAAGATGTTCGGAAGAAAGGGCATCTGCATGGAATCGAAGCATTCAACAGTACGGATTACTATCCGATTGTTCCCGAGTGGTGCAACGAACTTGATATCAGTGTCCTTGCGTGTAGCGACATTCATCCGTCGGAGTATCAACAATACGGAGTCCAAAATCCTCGCCGTCCGATGACGTTAATTCTAACGGAAGACCGAACAGAAGAGGCGATTCGGGAGGCATTTTTTGCTCATCGCACCGTCGGTTGGGCGGCGGACTTGATTTTCGGCAGACCGGAGTGGGTCGAAAAATTATTCCGCTCGTCCGTCGAGATCAAAAAGAATGCAAGCGGTTTGACGTTGCAGAATCTCAGTGATATTCCATGTCTCATTGGAACGTCGGAACTCGCGGCAAAGGGAACGTTGGAAATTGCCACCGTACAAAAGTTGACCGTGAACAACTGGTTCGTCGGCATGAATAAACCGCTGGAACTGACGGTGTAAAAGAAGGCGATATACGATCAATGGCAACAAATTGCTGTTTTGCTTGTGAAGAGTGCTTTGTGCCTTGTGGTTAAGAAAATCTTACCACAAGGCACGAAAGACACATAAGGATTCACAAAGCGAAAAAACAACGAATTTGTTCTCGTTTTGAATCTTCCTACTTGCAAAGAACTCTATCCGTGCTACACTTTTTTCATGGATGATTTCAAACCTAGTGTTTCCCAATACTACCGATACAAGTGGTACGTTGACGTTGCCGTTTCGATTCTAACGTTACCAGTGATCGGTTCAGTTATTCTCTTTTTTATGTTTTTGACGTGGCTGACATCCAAGGGACCCGTCATCTACGTGCAAATACGGAGCGGCAAAGATGGCAAACCGTTCAAAATGTACAAAATTCGCTCCATGGTAGTCGATGCCGAATCAAAAGGCGAGGCTGTTTGGGCTGAAAAAAGCGATCCCCGAATCACTGCCATCGGAAAAATTATGCGGAAACTACACATCGACGAACTGCCGCAAATAGTGAACGTCTGGCGCGGCGAAATGACGGTCGTCGGACCGCGTCCAGAACGTCCCGAATTCATCGAACAACTCAAAAAGGAACTCCCCGGCTACGAATATAGAATGTTGGTAGTACCCGGCATGACCGGTTTCGCTCAACTGAAT
>Ga0082212_10011271_pt1 | contig 11345 bp, 8 predicted proteins | sample TergutNt197P3_FD_71548 | JGI IMG/M metagenome (GOLD analysis project Ga0082212, IMG submission 71548) | Neocapritermes taracua P3 segment gut microbial communities from Petit-Saut dam, French Guiana - Nt197 P3 | ecosystem: Host-associated > Arthropoda: Insects > Digestive system > Gut ... | reverse complement strand
TGATATAGAGGAGTCAAGGTGAATAAAGCACTTCTGGTCCGCTTTTTGCTACACACACACACACACACACACACACACACACACATAACAACGCCGTATTCGCGCCCGCGCTGAAGCGCCGCGCGGTTTTCGGCGTTTCTCTCCCTTCATCTCTTCGCATCATCTCCGGAATTGATCCGTGGACGTGATGCTGAACCAACCCCTTCATGTGCTTCACGTCATTGAGGCCTTTGGAGGCGGAGCGCTTACCGCGCTTCTCTGTCTGTGTCAAAGCGCGCGGCAGGAGATCAGGCATTCCATTGCCCATGGGCTGCGCCCGGAAACTCCGCCTGATTTTGCGCGGATGTTTAGCCCCGATACGCGATTCCACGGGATACGCATGCGGCGTGTCATACACTTCATGAAGGATTCAGCCGCGCTATGGGAATTGATAGCCCTGATACGCGCCTGCAAACCGGATATCGTCCACTGTCATTCCTCAAAAGCCGGCGTGCTTGGCAGGCTGGCCGCACGGATATGTTCTGTGCCGTCCGTATATACGCCGCATGGCTATAGTTTTTTACGCACGGATATAGCGAAAACGGAAAAACAATTCTACCGGGCGGTGGAATGGATTTTCAGCCGTATCGGGGACGCGATCGCGGCCTGCGGCGATGAGGAATATGCTTTGGCGCGCGCCTTGGGTGTACCGGAAAGGGATGTGCGGCTAATTCGTAACGCGGTGGATTGTGACGCCCTGAATGCCGTTGCGCCGTACGACTGGAACCTGCAACTCCCCGTTGCAGGCATTTGCGGGCGATTTACGATGCAACGCAGACCGGATCTGTTTTTAGCCCTAGCCGAGCGTTTACAGTCCGATACTGCCTGGGTCTGGATAGGCGGCGCCGATGAACAACGCGCTTTACCAGTTTTTATTAAGATGACTCCCTGGCTTTTGCGGGAAGAGGCGCTTGCGCGTGTCGCCGGTCTTGACATCTACGTCCAGACTTCGTCCTGGGAAGGACTTTCATACGGCATCCTGGAGGCCATGGCCCTGGGGAAGCCGGTGGTCGCCTGCGACATCCCGTCCAACAGGGCGATCGTGGAACATGGCGTTACCGGATTTCTAGGCGCGACCGCCGATGATTTGGCTCGCTTTATCTCGCTCTTGGCATGTGATCCTTTATTGCGCGAAACAATGGGCGAGGCCGCGCGAAAACATATCGCAAAGCGACATGACATAAAAACCGCCTACCTGTCTTATACCGAGCTGTATCACGATCTGGCCGCGCACAAAAATGGGAAGCGCCGCATGGGCGGCATGCGCTTTTTTACCATGCCTGGCTCAGACACGGACGGAATGAAGAGAGGTTAACTTGCTCCACAAATTGATAAAATGGTTCAAAAACCGCTTGCCTTACAATCTGAAAGAAATAATTAAAAAAGTTCTAAGAGTCAGTTCGTCAGCGCATAAGGTGAATGTGTTCGCAATAGTGGAAACCGACCCTGATAAGATTAATATCGCGATATACGCAGGTGGAGGTTTAGGCGATTTTATCGTGTATAAGGCTGTTATTGACAACCTTATAGCAAATTACGAATGTCGTATATACCTGTTTACCATCAGTTACGAAAATGCTGAAGCCATACTTGGCGGGATAAAACACTTACATATTTATTACCCGACAGCGTTAACAGATAACAACTATTTCGATATGTACCTTGAATTTGATTATTATATAAATGTTAAAAAATGCAATATTACCAAAATAAAACAAAAATCTCTAAAATTGTACGAAAATATAAACAGGATTATGACTTACAACAAAACCTATATCCCAACTGTGGACAAAATCAGGGCACAACGGAGCGACATCATCTTCCGGGCAAAATTTTTGGGGTTGAACCGCTGGACCCAGCTTTCATGCGGCGGTGTTTTTGATTTGTCCGGCATGCGCAGCGGCATTGTTGTTGATGAGAACAGGAACGAAGTTTTGGACAGATACGGTTTGCGCGAGACGGCGTATATAACGCTGAGCCGCGGGGCGGATGCCGGCTTTGGAGGCATGCGTCATACAAAGTTATGGCCGCTTTACAGGTATGAAGAATTTACAAGGCTGTTCAATGACAAATATCCTGCAATTACGACAGTTCAATTAGCTAAAAAGGGAGAATCCCAAATCGGAGGCATCGATCTTTTCATTCAGGATTCCCAGTTTGAGGATGTAAAAGTGATCATGGCAAATTCATCGGTTCATATTGCAAATGATGGAGGCCTTGTTCATACAGCAACGCAGATAGGCACAAAATGCATTGTTCTATTCGGACCTACGCCAGAACATTATTACGGCTACCCTGAAAATGCCAATATAATCTCTCATACCTGTTCAGGATGTATGGAGGCAACAGATGATTGGTTTATTAACTGTCCTAAAGGACTAAATGTGCCGGAGTGTATGGAAGAGATAAGCGGTAAGATGGTTTTTGAAATATTTGAGAAGCTTTGTTAAAAATATGAATAGCGTACAAATACATAAAATACATTTTATAAACCGTATTGATGATATCAATATAGGTGATTGGCTCTGTTCTCCGATGAATTGGTTTTTTTATTATTTTAATAATTACAACATAATCCGTCATGATATGGGCTGGATCCAATGGAATCAGATCGCTAAAACAGATGTCGTTATCATAGGTGGCGGAGGCATGCTATATAACAGTAACGCCGGAAACGAAAATATAAATAGGATGTTAGGCCTGTGCGATACTGTTATCGGGTGGAGTGTCGGTTTTAACTCTCTTTTTCCTCCTCATCAATGGAACGGTGTGGTGGATAATGAAATTTCATTGGAAAAATTCCGCCTCATCGGCATCCGTGATTTTAATCATAAGTCCGGGCTGGAGTGGTTGCCTTGTCCATCATGTTTTGCCTTTGAATGGCAAAAAAAACGCGAGACTGTGAGGAAATTCGGAATTATCGAACACCGCTCAATTCCGATTGAGGGTTTGCCCTATGATAAAATCACAAATGCCTGCAGCGCGGAGCAAATTTCGGATTTTATCGCTTCCACCGGGGTGATCATTACAAATTCCTACCACATGGTCTATTTCAGCCAGCTTATGGGGAAAAAAGTTATCTGCGTGAATCCTTTTTCCACGAAGTTTAATTGGTTCAAGTATAAGCCTGTATTTTACAATGGAGGACTGAACGAAGATTTGATGGACGGATTGGTGAAACAGGCATCGTGCTGCGAAGGGGCATTGGAAGAATCCAGAAAGCTGAATTTATGTTTTTTTGAGCGCGTTAAGATGATTATTGAAGAAAGAATACCTGAAAAAAATAATGACTATGGTAAGGTATGGCTACTTAACCAACAATGTCTATGGCGCGAGTACGACTTTATGGACGGATCTTCACGTGATATTGCCTGGTTTAAGACAGAGCTTGAACGTATTGATGCACAGACGCGCATTTCCAACATCTTGTTCCGCTTGCTTTGCGCGCCGCTGACCTTGTTCAGGATATTGTTCAAAAGATATTTATCGCCCGCAGAAAAATAAATGTATAAACAACGAATAAAACAAGCGGCACAAACAATAACCAGAAAGGCAATTACCGGCGTGTGCGCCATATTGCCGGCACGGGTACGGCTAATTATCGCTAAATCAGTGCAATATGCCATACGGACGCTGTTCGAAAGCGTTCCCATATCTTCTCCGGAAAGGATCTCCATAGCGATATGCCTTGACGGAGGTCTCGGCGATACCTTGATTACGCTTGCCTGGATAAAAGAATTACATCGACATCTTGATGAAAAAATCCATATAGACATATATGGACGTTCAGAATATATGCCAACGGCGGCGTATCTACGCAGTTATATATCAAGGGTTATGGATCGCGGTTTTTACTCTCTTGCCGTTGGCTATGACCTCAAATTAAGAGTTCTTCACTTTTTTTTAGTGGAAGAGGTAAATATATCAAAAATTACCTCAAAGAGTCAAAAATTAGCTGATGTAACACAAAAATTACGCGATTTTGCCAACCTACATGGCAAATACGCTTACAAACAGCCTCTCTTTGATGGAGCATGGGCGGATTACTGCATTTTGCGGGGATGGAACCGTTGGGATGAATTAGGCGCAAACGAAGCCATATCATTTTCACACGAAACACGGATCGCGACGCATATAAATGTTGACGCCTTTTCCACGCTGGAAAGTCATGGTCTGACCGGGAAACCTTTTATTACCATTCATGCCGGAGGGGATAAAAGCGCTTACCGTTCCTCCCATGGAACAAAAATTTGGCCGCTTGAGCGGTGGGGACAATTTTGCCGCCTTTTTAAAAGCCGTTATCCATATATTGCCGTTGTTCAAATAGGGGTGGACAGTCATACGCCCATTGAGGGCGCTGATTTGCTTCTATGCGGCAAAACCAGCCTCGCCGAATCCATGGCGGTCTTAAAACAGGCGCTGCTGCATGTTGACGGAGAATCCGGGCTGGTGCATCTTCGCCGCCAGTTGGGCGGAAAAAGCGTTGTACTTTTCGGCCCGACGCCGGAAAAATATTTCGCCTATGCTGGCAATATCAATATTATCTCCCCATTTTGTACGAATTGCATGTGGAAGACAAATGACTGGCAGCTGAACTGCCCGCGAGGCTTCGCGCATCCGGAATGCATGCTGGCCATAACCCCTGAAAGCGTCATGGAAGCCGTGGGCGACGCTCTTGCCGGACAGAGAGAATATCAATATGCGGCGGTTCATCAGGATTTGTACTCATCCGCAGGATATGCACGGCGCCGGCCCATCCTTGACGACATCCTCGCGGCCTGTTCCATGGAAAAAAAACCTATATCCGAACATATCGTCGGCCCGGGGCAAACCTATATTCATGCCTCAAAACAATGGGAATATCCTTACGCGATAGAGCATATCAACACTATGGGAACCGGCCCGCTCCGCGTTGCCGATGTCGGCGGCGGGCGAGGAGCGCTTCCATGGTATCTGGCCCAGAAAGGCCATGCTGTGACTGTGTATGATATCAATTACTTTTGGGATCATGAAGGAAATATCGATGTTGAGAATCAGTTTTTTCATTTTGCCAAAACGCATGGCTTTAAGGCTGATTTTGGCTCTGTTTTTAACATCCCGGCAGATGACAACAGCTTTGACGTGGTGACCTGCATTTCCGTCATCGAGCATGTTCTATGGAAGGAGTACGCCATAAAGGAAATGCTGCGCGTTCTGAAACCTGGGGGAAGGCTTATTCTTACTTATGACCTTGTACAGAGTGATGCTTCAACGCAAGATGCTTTCCGGGCGGAAATTTTTACCCCGCGAACTATCGGCAACACGCTGAAAAAAATCGGCATCGCAGATGAAGGACTATATCCTGTGCATGATGTCATTGCAAGCCTTAAGGATATCAAAACAGATAACGTCAATATTGCTTCTGATATGACAGTTGGCGGACTTGTTATCACCAAAAAATATGATTGAATAGCGCGTCCTTCACAGGATCCCCAAGGAATATATGATGAAACAGTTGTTACGGAGTATTTACAGAAAATTGCCTTTGCCTCTGGCGATTCTTGCAAGAAATTTATATAATATCCATACTAGGCTATGGGGACACCGCATCGGAAAGCTTGAAGGCATCGCATATCAACAGTTGAAACTTTGCTATATAACAGGACGCTTGGATGTCCGGTTTCTTAGGATGGAAGTGCTCCTTTATTACGCCAACCCGGCGCATATGGCGATGTTGGATGAAGATCAAAAAAATTTCATTCAAAAACTTTGGACTGACTATAATTATGAATTTGATAAAAATACAATTCACCCTTCTGATGATTACTATACGGCGATCGATCCCCCACAGTTGACATACGAAGGCTACATTGAAAAAAATTTATGTGTGCCTCAGGTGCTTCAGGAAGGCGGTTCATGTTATATCACGTTGAACGGGCATAAAATTTATCTGCCCATGAACAAAGAGAAGGCGGAGGACTATATCCGGGATGCGTATCTCAATTTTGCCGCCGCCGATTCTCCCCATACCTATCTTAGACCGCAAGATGACGGCATAGATGTGCCGGAAGGCGCAATTATTGCCGATGTCGGTGCGGCGGAGGGTTTTTTTGGCATCAAGCATCTTGATCGTTGCAAAAAGGTGTATTTTTTTGAATACGATTACAAATGGCTCAGGGCATTGCGTAAAACTTGCGCGCCGCATGGCGGTAAGGTCGAAATTATAGAAGGGATTGTGGGAGATCAGCCGGGGAATATTCGCTTGGATGAATTTTTTGCCCGACGAAATGAGAAACCGGGTTTAATCAAGATGGATATAGAGGGCGCTGAAGGCCGCGCTTTACGCGGCATGGCGGGACTGCTTGCCGACGCGTTCCCTCTTGTTCTTTTGATATGCACATACCACCGTCAGGAAGATTGGGACAATTATTATTCCATGTTGCATGAACGTTTTAGCATCAATTCGTCCAACGGCTATTATTGGCACTTGGCTAACGCGAGACCGCCGTTCCTCCGAAGGGGAGTCATGCGGGCCGTAAAAAAAACTGTGACTTGAAAGCAGTTCACTTTATGCGACACAAAAATATTCTCTATTATTTCGATCTCTTTTTCGTTCTGACGAAAAAGGAGTTTGTGGTGCAGTATAAAGCCAGTATCATCGGCTACCTGTGGTCCGTCCTCAGCCCGTTGGCGCAAGGGCTGGTATTTTTTCTGGCTTTTGGCATTTTTATGCGTTTTTCTCAGGAAAATTACCTGCTCTTTTTGCTCAGCGCCCTGTATCCCTGGCAGTGGGTTTCCAATTCTATGGGACACGCGCCCAAGATATTTCTGGCTGCTCCCTCCCTGGTCAAAAAAGTATACTTCCCCCGCTTTTTCATCCCTCTGACCAACTGTTTCCAGCACATGCTGCATTGTCTTCTCGCCCTTCCGGCGTATATGTTTTTTTTGCTGTTATACGGAATCATGCCAACCCCAAAGCTTCTTATATATGTTCCTCTGCTCATTCTTGTATCGTATGCCATCATTGCCCCTCTGGGACTGGCGCTCGCCTGTCTGAACGTCTACGTGCGGGATCTGGAAAACATTATGCCGCTCATCCTGCAACTGCTTTTTTTTCTTACGCCGATCGTCTATCCTTTGGATGTTGTGCCGGAGCGCATACGTTTTTTGCTGTACTGCAATCCTTTTTTTCCCGTCATCGCGGCTTGGCGTTCCGTACTCCTTAACCAGGCTATGCCCTGGGATCTGTTTGGCGCATCCTGTATGGTCGCGCTGGCGGCCTGCGTTATCGGCGCATACATATACAAAAAGCTTTCCTGGAAGCTGGCGGAACTCCTGTGAGTGCGCCGGATATAGTTTTTGACGGCCTGCACAAGGATTATACCTTGTACGCGTCCATGGGGCATGGCTACAAATCCATCCTGACGGGCATACTGCAAGGGAAAATAACCCGCAGAACGTGCCACCGCGCCTTACGGGGGATTACTTTTTCCATTAGCCGTGGAGAATCTGTGGGCATCATTGGGCGCAACGGCGCGGGCAAGAGTACCCTTCTCGGGCTAATGGCGGGTGTTCTCAAGCCCAGTTCAGGAAGCGTAGCTGTTAACAGGGCCGTTTCTCCAATGCTGGAGCTGGGGGCCGGGTTTCACCAGGATCTGACCGGCCGGGAGAATATTCTGATGAACGGCGTTCTGCTGGGCATGCGCCGCCATGAGGTAGCCGAAAAAATTGAGTCTATCGTTGAGTATGCGGAATTGAACGAATTTATTGATCAGCCTGTCCGCACCTATTCCTCTGGAATGCTGGCACGGTTGGGCTTTTCCGTCATCGTGCGGCTCGATCCGCAAATTCTTTTGCTGGATGAGGTATTCGCCGTGGGGGACGCACGTTTTCAAGCCAAATGCCGGGCAAGCATCATGGAATACAACCGTAGCCGCAACGTGACCACAATCTTTGTCTCGCATAATCTGCGCGGCGTGGCGGAGCTTTGCGCCCGTTGCATCTGGATCGAAGGCGGAGTGGTGCGGATGGACGGCGCAACGCCGGCTGTGTTGGACGCCTATACGCACGCAATGGAATAACAAATCTCCGAAAGGAGGATAAACTTTAAGATTACTGCCGGCTTGGCTGGAAAAAACGCAGGCGCAGGGCGTTGCCGACCACGGAAAGAGAACTCAAGGCCATGGCCCCGCCGGCCAGCATAGGCGAAAGGGAAGGCCCGCCGAAGAGAAGCGGGATCCCGGCGGCCACCGGGATGCCAAGCACATTGTAAGCGAAGGCCCAGAAGAGATTTTGCCGGACATTGCGCATGACCGCCCGGCTGAGTTCCAAGGCGACTGGCAGACCAGCCAGAGACGGCCGCATCAGCACCACATCCCCGGCCTCCACCGCTATATCGGCGCCGCCGCCCAGGACAAAGCCAACATCCGCCAAAGCCAGAGCCGGGGCATCGTTGATCCCGTCCCCCACCATTCCGGTCTTCAGGCCGCCCTCCTTCAATCCGGCAATTTTAGCGGCCTTGTCTTCGGGCAGAACCTCGGCCAGGAACTCATCCAGCCCCAACCTCGCGGCCATGGCCCCGGCGGTTCTCCGGTTGTCGCCGGTAAGCATCAGCACCTTTAATCCCATCCGGCGCAAGGATCGAATCACTCCGGCGCTCTCCGGTCTGGGAGGGTCGGCCACCGCCAGCAGGGCCACGGACTCCCGCCCGCGTGACAGGAGAAGCGGAGTTTTGCCTTCCTCCCCCAGCTTCTTCAGAAGCCCTTCCAATTCAACGTCCGCCCCCGATGCGTCCTGCCCCCGGCCCAGGCGGTAATGCTCCACCCCCCGATCCAGCACGAGATCCGCCTCCACCCCCAGTCCGGGCAGCGCCTGAAAATCACGCGCCGGATGTAAAGCCAGTCCACGCTCCCGCGCCTCCCTGCTCACGGCCAGGGCAAGGGGATGTTCTGAAAAGGCCTCCAGGGACGCGGCCAGGGCCAGAATTTCGTCCTCTTGCAAGGATCTGCCGGCGGAGAGCGGGAGTATATCCGTAAGGGCCGGCTGCCCAAGGGTCAGGGTGCCGGTTTTGTCCAGGACCAGGACCCGCAGGGCGGCGGCTTTTTCCAAGGCTTCCCCGCCTTTGAAGAAGATTCCCAGCTGCGCCCCCCTTCCGGTCCCAGCTATGATGGATATGGGCGTGGCCAGACCCAGGGCGCAGGGGCAGGCAATGACCATGACCGAGATAAAGACGCGCGCGGCAAAGGCGGCGCCGGCCCCGCCGGCCAGCCAGGCCAAGGCGGCGCAAAGGGCCACGGCCATGACCGCCGGCACAAAATACAGGCTGACGCGGTCGGCCAGGGCGGCTATGGGGGCCTTGCCCCCCTGGGCGCTCCGCACCATGGCGATAATCCGCGCCAGGGCCATATCCGCCCCTACCCGCTCGGCGCGCATGGCAAAGACCCCATGTAAATTCAAGGTTCCTCCAACGATCTGCTCCCCAGGGGTTTTATCCACCGGCAGGCTTTCGCCGGTGAGCATGGATTCGTCCAGACTGGATCTCCCTTCCAGGAGAGCGCCATCCACCGGAACCCGCTCCCCGGGACGGACCAGCAACACATCACCAACCCGCACCCCGGCGGCGGAAATCTCCCGCCTGGAACCATCCATGCGCCCATCCGGCAGGAGGGTGGTCCGGACCGGGGCCAGATCCAGCAAACCTTTGACCGCCGCCGAAGTTTTTGCCCTGGCGCGCAATTCCAGGTACTTGCCCAGAGAAACCAAAACCAGGATTACGGCCGCGGATTCATAATACAGATCCATGACCAGAGGCACGGCCGCCTGGGCCCCTACGGGCAGGAGCAAAACCTCCGCCGTGTTGAAAAGGCTGTGCAGAAAGGCCGCGCCCGTGCCCAGGGCCACCAGGGAATCCATGTTGGGAACGAGACGCCGCAGAGCCGGCAGCCCGGAAAGGTAAAAACGCCTCCCGGCCAAAAGCGCCGGCAGACACAAGGCCAGTTGGACCAGGGCGAAAACGCGCGGGGAGCTGTGGGAGTCCATAAAAAAAGGCAAGGGCAGGCCGAGCATGTGCCCCATGGAAAGGATCAACAGGGCCAGGGCGAAGCCCATGGCCAAACGCAGCTCCCGCCAACGCCGGGCCAGATCGGCCTCCTGCCTGGCCTCCTGTTCTTTCCAACGGATCGCGGCCTCGCTCAGGGGCACGCCGCCATCCGGCCCGTATTCCTCCAAGGCCGCGCTAAAACCTAAACCTTCAACCCGGCTGAGCGCCAACCGGCAGATCCCGGTCAGCTCCGCCCTTTCTTCCAGAAACACACGGGCCTTTTCCGTGACCAAGTTCACCTCGGCCCGCTGAACTCCCGCCAGAGCGGACAAGGCGCGTTCAATACGGCTGGAACAGGCGGCGCAGTGCATGCCGCTGACGGCGAATTCCAGGATACGGGGACGGGTTTCCATAAAACGAAGCCTCCGGGGGGCTGCGCCCCCCGGAATTATGAAGAACGGATAAAATAAATCAATATGATATCACAAAATTGCGGCCATACTCTTCTTCCAGGGTCCGGGCCACGCCGTTGGCCTGTTCCAGGCGGGCGTACGGCCCCACCTGCACCCGCCAGAGCTTGTTGCCATCGGAATAAAGCGTGCGGACGTTGTAGCCCCTTGAACGCAATTGCTGCATCAGCCTGTTGGCGTTGGGCTCCACGGAAAAAGCCCCCACCTGGATGTAAAAACCGCTTTCAGACTGGCTCGCGGTCTGGACAGCCGAAGAAGAAGGGACCGGCGCGGAGACGGCGGCAGGCGGAAGGCTCACGGCGCTCCTCTGCGTCTGGCCGGCGGAAGGGGCATCTTCCAAAGCGGTCAGGCGCACTATGGCCGTGCCGCTTTCCGCAAAACCCAGTTGCGTCGCCCCGCTGTAAGTCAGATCAATGATCCGCTCGCCCACGAAAGGCCCGCGGTCATTGATGCGCACCACCACGCTCCGGTTGTTCTCCAGGTTGGTTACCCGCACCATGCTGCCGAAGGGCAGGGTCTTATGCGCGGCGGTCATTGCGTTCATGTCGTAACGCTCACCGTTGGCCGTCTGTTTGCCGTGGAAATCCTTGCCGTACCAGGAGGCAATGCCTTCCTCCACAAACCCGGAGGCGCTGGTCAGCGGCACATAAGTTTTTCCGTTTTTGATATACGGCCTGCTGCCTCCGGACAGATCCGCGGACACGGCACCGTCTCCCTCAACCGCGGTGGAATCCCAGGTTTCCGCCGGCGCCTGATCCGAACCGGGCTGGATGGTCTGTTTGCCGCAGGCGCTGAGGAAAAACACGCTGACGACGGCC
>Ga0082212_10011270_pt1 | contig 11347 bp, 6 predicted proteins | sample TergutNt197P3_FD_71548 | JGI IMG/M metagenome (GOLD analysis project Ga0082212, IMG submission 71548) | Neocapritermes taracua P3 segment gut microbial communities from Petit-Saut dam, French Guiana - Nt197 P3 | ecosystem: Host-associated > Arthropoda: Insects > Digestive system > Gut ... | reverse complement strand
TCGCGGAGTTGGCGGCGCCCAGGGTCACGATTTCATTGAGGGCATCGCCGGAAGAATCGGCCAAGCCGTTGGCCTCGGCCACGCTGGCGACGGACTTGCCAACTTCTTCAATGTTGACGTGCACGGACTGTTGCACCGCATGAATGGAGGAGCCAACTTCCTGGGTCGCCTGCATGGTCTTTTCCGCGAGCTTCCTGACTTCATCAGCGACCACGGCGAAACCGCGCCCGGCCTCGCCGGCCCGGGCGGCTTCAATAGCCGCGTTCAACGCCAGCAGGTTAGTCTGGTCCGCGATGTCGGAAATGACGTTCATCACGTTGCCGATGTTCTCGGCCTGCTTGCCCAGTTCCTGCATATTGCTCTGCAGGTTCTGCCCCACCGCGTTCACCATGCCGATGGCGGCCATGACCTTGTTGACCAGTTCCGCTCCATGCTGCGCCTTGGCGCGGGCGCCTTCGCTCTGATCGGAGGCTTCGCCCGCGCTTTTCGCCACCTCAAGCACGGTGGCATTCATTTCAGTCATGGCGCTGGCGGTGGAATGCACCCGGTCGCGCTGCATTTCCGCTCCGCGGGAGATCTGCTCCACCTGCGCGGCAAGCTCTTCCGAGGCGGCGGCCACGCGGTCGGAAATTTCCATGGCCTGCCCGGCCACTTTTTTCATGGTGTCATGCCTGGTCTTGGTTTCGGTTATGTCCGTGCAGATTTCCATGAAACCCCGCATGGTCCCGGAGGCATCGTATAACGGAATGGCATTGACGGAAAGTTCCAGCTTGGAGCCGGTCACAGGGAAAACGCTTACCTCGCCGTTGGCCGCCTGCGCGCTGGACATGGCCCTGTTGGCGAGACAGTTGGGCGTGTTGCACAGAGCGGTCTTGAGGCAGCCGCCGCAGGTCTGGCCGATCATTTCTCCGCCTAGAACAGCCTGGGTCAGCTTGTTGAGATAAGTCATCTTATAATCGGTATCGGCGCTGAAAATGGCTAGAGGAAGCTCGTCCAGGATCTTGGTGTAGGCGTCACTCACCGTATTGATAGAGTGAGCCATGTCCTTGAAGGCGCCGGGGAAGGCGCCGGCATCGGTGCGCGCCCGATATTGCCCTATCAGGATCTTGTCGGCCATGGCGTGGCTCTCGGCGATCAGTTTTCCAATCCTGGCAGGAATATGCCGCAAGGCGGCGATCATCGCGCCGATTTCACCCTTTTCTTTTGTATCGAGCCGGTGGGTCAAATCGCCGTTGGCCACGGCTTCGGCATAGGCGGAAAGGTCGTTCAGGATACGGATCAGCCCCCAAATGATCAGCGCGGCCAACAGCACCCCCGCCAGCACGCCGACCACGCCGCCGGACAGCAGCACTCCCTGGGCATAGCCGGTTTCCGCGGACAGCTCATCGCCATAAACGTTCATATGCTCATCGAAGCGTTCGCTCATGGCCGTAATTTCCACGGACATTGCGTTGCGGATCGCGCGAATCTTGGTAACAAAATCGTTGGCATGCATCCCCGATTCATGCATGGCGACGATGGCCGCGAACATGTTCTTGGCCGCGGCCATAAGCCGGCCATGGGCTTCGCGGACCAGCGGCGTGAGGATGAACTGCCTCATCTCCAGCAGCATGGGTTCCAGACGGACGATGCTTGCCAAAACTTCATTGATGTCATCGTCGCCACGGCTATGGACAAAACGCCCCAAGGCGAAAAGCATGCCGGAGTATTCACTCTCCGCCTTTACAATGGCATTCAGCAAATCCGGGTTGTTGACCCGGTGCGCGGCATCAGCCGCGAAATCGAATACCTCCTTCATGATCGCGTGGCTGGGGAGCACCTTGTCCCGGTACCCGCCCAGCATCTCGTTGAACGCGTCCAAGGAATCCCCCAGCCCCTTCTTGTAGATGACCACGTTCTTGCGGATGCCCTCCGCCGTATCAATAACCTGCTGCTCCTTCATATCTTTCATGGCGGCGGCGATATCCGCCTCCAGCACATCCATGGCTTTCATGGCCGATACCATGAAAGCGTCATTGTAGTAGGCCAGGTACAGGCTCGTCCAGGTGCCGGCCGAGTTGAGATTGGTCAGGGCGTCGCTGAGACGCACATTCATCCGCGCATACCTGCGAAATTCGGAAACCCCTAGCGTGCTGCCGGCAAGATGCTTATACCCGATAACAGACACCGTCATAATGATGATTATCATGCTGACGAAACCCATGACGATCTTGTATTTAGTAGTCATAAAAATGAGACCCCCTTTAATCCCACACACGTTTATCCTCAATAAGGCGGATCTGTTGCGGAAGAGAGAGCCGGTGAGCGAGGATTTTCAGCTCCGGCCTGAGGTAGTGAAAAGTGAGATCCCCTTTAATCCCACACACGTTTATCCTCAATAAGGCGGATCTGTTGCGGAAGAGAGAGCCGGGAGCGAGGATTTTCAGCTCCGGCCTGAGGTAGTCATAAAAGTGAGATCCCCTTTAATCCCACACGCGTTTATCTTCAATAAGGCGGATCTGTCGCGGCAGAGAGCCGGGAATGAGGATTTCAGCTCCAGCCTGAGGTAGTCATAAAAAGTGAGAACCTCCTTTAATCCCACACACGTTTATCTTCAATAAGGCGGATCTGTTGCGGCAAAGAGCCGGGAGCCAGAATCTTCAGCTCCGGCCTGAGCTTGATGCGTTCCCTGAACGCGTGCAACAGTTCATCGGTGCGTTCAAAACTGGTCACCTCAACAAACAGGGTCATTTCGTCAATGCCGCCCGGATTGGTCACCTCAATCTGCCAACGTTTGATCTCTTCAAAACGGGCCATGACCTGTTCCACCTGGTGCGGATAGACAAACATGCCCTTGATCCGGGCGGTGGTATCCACCCGGCCCACAATGGCGCCCAGGCGCGGACTGGTGCGCCCGCAGGCGCACGGCTGACGATCCAGGTAGGACAAATCCCCGGTGGCCAGGCGGATAAGCGGATAGGTCTCATTAAAGGCGGTCACCACGATTTCGCCCACCTCGCCGTCTTTCAGCGGAATGCCCGTGTCCGGATGGCAGATCTCCACATAGGCCCGGCTGGCGATGTGCAGCCCGTTCTTATGAAAACACTCGTAGCCCACGCAACCCACATCCGCCGTACCGTAGCCCTGGCGCATGATGATATCGAACTTTTTTTCCAGGTGAGAACGCATTTTCTCGGAAAATTTCTCCCCGGTGACAAAAGCCACCTCCAGAAACAAATCCTTGCGCAGGTTCAGCCCCTTTTCTTCCGCCTTCTGGGCCAGGTGCAGCAGGTAGCTCGGCGACCCCACATAGCCGGAAACCCGCAGCTTTTGCATTACCTCCAGTTGCGTGCCCGCATTGCCCGGACCGGCCGGTACGACCGCGCAGCCCAAGTTGCGCAATGGTTCCTCAAACATCAGCCCGGCTGGCGAAAGATGGTAATTCAAGGTAATCTGGGCCACGTCGTTGGGGCGGAAACCCACGGAGTAAAAAGCTTCCGTATAGCCCCAGTAATCGTCAGAGCGGTCTTCGGGATCAAAAATGGGGCCAGGAGAAAGAAAAATACGCTTGAGTTCGCCCAAATCCTTGGTCAAGAGGCCCCCCAGGCGCGGTCCCATGGATTGCAGAAAAATCAGCTCTTTTTTCTTCAAAATAGGTATCTGTTTGAGATCGGCCAGGACTTTGAACTTTTCCACATTGAACTGGGCGCGGTCAAAGCGCTTCTTGACATCTTCGGAGTAACGGTAGGCGTAAGAAAGTAAATTTTTAAGCTGAATCAGGTAAAACTGCCTACGCTCGCCTTCGTCCAGCACCTCGCGGCGGCTGAAGATACCTTCGGTGCGATCTTTACGGGTCATAGCATCTCCTGGAGCGGCGCTAAAGGCCGCACGGCTTTTGAAGATGACGTAAAAAGTTTCGAAGAAAAATGCAAGACATATTTTTTTTATTCAATAAATACACCATATTACGACATAGACCCCAAGACTTCCAGCATCTCTTCCACAGAGCTGAACCAGCTCCTGACCATGTGGCGCATCAGCCCAACCTCTTCGGATTTGGCCAGGAGGCCAAAAATGGGGACTCGCGCGCCATAGGCCGCGCCCACCTCGGCCCAGGCGTCGCATCCGGAAGGCCCCAGGTAAATGAGCAAATCCGCGCCTACCGCCGAAGCTGCGCAGAATTCAAAGATACGCCGGCCTTCTTTGGAGCGGATGAATACGGCCAGTTCCCGCTGAGATAAAAAAGCCTCTTCCGGACGGCCCTCCCGCAGCCATGAAAGGACTTCATGCCCGCGCTCCTCCAATCTGGCGGTCAACATGCCCACCGCATGCTGGTGCTTCCAGGAAGCGGCTATATAGATACGCACCCCAGGCTACCTTTTTTCCAGATCGGCGGTATCCTGAAGCGTCTCCAGGTACTCGCTGATCTTCTCATATTCAAGGTCATCCGTCTGTTTCCGCAGCCAAAGCACTAGATCATCCCTCTGGTCATAACTATAGCGTTCCATTTGAACCAGAATATTTTCCATGGCCTCATAGTCATACTTACGGCTGGCGGACAGTATTTTTTCGAGCAAATCCGGATCCGGCTCAGACCGGCGCGGGCGATCGTCCTTCGCGGGTTCGCTTTCCCGGTAATGGCAAAGCGCCTCCATTTCACCCAGGAGCTTCCCCAGCTTATCCAAAAAATAGGCATTATGCGCGCTGATATAGGCCCAATCTCCTTTATTGGCCGCTTTTTCCAGGTGTTCAGCCATAAATCCGACCTCAAAGGCGCACAAAGAATAGCTGCTGCCCTTGAGCGCATGCACCGCCATCGCATATTCGGCTATGGATTCACGGCGCACCTGGCCGAGTTTTTTCATAATTTCAGAGGTATTGACGATATAGGAACGAAGCAGATGCAAATAAAGCCGCTCATCCCCGTCAAAACGCTCCATACCCTTGCCCAGATCCAGCCCGTTCACATGCATGCCGGCCAGGTTGAAAGGCGCTCCCAGGGATTCGTAAGCAGAGTCTTCCACCTCCAGCTTCATATTCTTGTCTTTCAAAAGTTTCTCTTCCTGTTCAGCGTCCCTCGCCCAGACGTTCAAAACCTCGTCCAGCTTGAAGCTGTCAATGGGCTTGGCCAGAAAGGCCTGGAAGCCGTTCTGCAAAAACATGTCCCGGTCGCCGATCAGGGCGTTGGCCGTCAAGGCCACAATGGGAACATTGCTGGCATAGTCGCCGCCTATCTCATCGCGGATGATGCGCACCGCCTCCACCCCGTCCATGCCGGGCATGCGGTGGTCCATAAAAACCAACTGGTAGCGGCCAGGGGCGGAACGGATCAAATCTATGGCCTCCTGCCCTCCCAAGGCCGTATCCACGGCAATTTTGTAAGGCGCGAGCAGCCCCTTGACCACATCCAGGTTGGTTTCCAGGTCGTCCACCACCAAGGCCCGGGCATAGGGCATGAGGATCTTTTTAAACTTCCGCCGGCGGTTCCGGCTGGCCCCAAGACGGAAATGGCTCAAGGCGGCGGCCGTATCCTGGCCGATAGCCTCGGCATCCCGCACCAACTGCGGCAGAACGAACGTAAAAGCGCTGCCCTGTCCGTGCTCGCTCTCCACGGAAAGCGTGCCGCCCATCATGGCGCTGAGGTTCCGGCAGATGGCCAGGCCCAGGCCGGTGCCCTCGATCATGCGGTTGGCGTAAACGTCCACCTGGCTGTATGGGGAGAAGATCTTTTCCAAATCCTTTTTGAGAATGCCCCGGCCGGTATCCCGCACCACAAAGCGCACCAGTATGGCCGAACCCGGCCTTATCGCGTTTTCTTCATCCGCCTGCCCCTGATCCAGGCGTATTTCCAAGGTTACTGACCCAGCCTTGGTAAACTTGAAGGCATTGCTGAGCAGATTGTTAAGAACCTGTTTGATCCGGAGCTCGTCGCCGAATAATCTGCGGGGCAGCCTTTCATCCACCTCCAGGTTGAAAACCACGGGTTTGGTGCCGATGCGCACCATATTGATATTGATGGTGTCATTGATCATGGAGGAAACGTCATACTCTGTTTCCACCATTTCAAAACTGCCGGACTCAATCTTGGAAATATCCAGGATGTCGTTGACCATGCTGAGGAGGGTACGCCCGGCGCTGTAAATTTTGTCCAGGCTGTCCAGGGTTTCCGGCGGCATATCCCTTTGCATGGCTACTTCGCAATAGCCGATAATGGCATTCAGCGGGGTGCGGATCTCATGGCTCATCTTGGCCAAAAATTCACTCTTGCCCTTGGAGAGCAGTTCCGCGGCCTTGGCCTGCACCTCCAGCTCCTGGGCGCGCCGGTTCACCTCCTGTAGCTGACGCTCCTTGTTTTTGATCTCCGCCAGGTTACGGACATAGACCACCACCCGGAAGCCGTCCTGCCACCTGACCCGCACCAGGGAAACTTCCGAGGGATAAAGCTGGCCGTCCATCGTGCGGTGCATCCATTCGCGCTCCAGATGCCCCTTATCCATGGTTTCGTGGACAAAGCGCAAGACTCCCTCCCGGCTGTTCACGCCGTCCGGCTGGGTTTCAGGCATGCACTCGCTGAAAAAATTCTTGAAAAAAGCCCGCTTGGAGGAGGCTTTGAACTGCCTGAGCGCCTCCTGGTTACATTCGACGATCTCCCCATCTTCCAGAAAAAGACAGGCCAAGGGCATAGCGTTGAGCATGGCCCGCGAGTATTGTTCCACCGCCCAGGCCCTGTCCGCGCTGACCTTGATGGGGCGCAGATCGTGGATGTAGGCGAAGAGCATGGTCTGCTTTCCCCAGACAATAGATGACAGGATGACCCAGGTGGGGATTCGCACGCCGTTCACATCGCAATGTTCCCAGTCAAATTCCGCATACCCGGAACGCAGGGCCTTGCGGATCATGGCCGCGGCCTTGTCCGTGCTGCTCTGTCCGCATGGCTGGAACTTGGACGCGAAATTCTGGGGGTTTTCCAGGAATTCACCGGCGTTATCCAGTCCCAAAAGATCCAGCATCGCCCGGTTGCAACGGATAAGCGCGCCGCGAACATTGCGCAGGGTGCAGGGCAACGGCATTTCATCAAGAATACGCCAGATATGTTCGACGATCTCGGCTTCCGACTTGGGCTGCTCCATTCCGGATATGCGGCTCTTAGCCTCGATTAGGCTGCGCTTCATGGCGGACAGCCTTTCTTTCAGGCGGGCGTTTTCCCGCTTCAGGCCCTGTTCCAGCGCCGGCCCGACGTTTTTTTTATCCATTGCAGACTCCGTTACAAAACACGCCGCAAGCGCTTCTCCGCTGACTGGCAACGGCTGTGGCGACACGCGGCATGGTCAATTTATCAAGGCAGGATTCTTATCTCATCCACGACGCGCTCGAAGGCGTCCAGCACCCTGGGGTCAAACTCCGTCTCACGGCCGGCCATGATACGGGCGCAAGCCTCATCATGGCTCAAGGCCAGACGAAAAACGGAATCCGAGATCAACGAGGCATAAACATTAACCACCGCCATAATCCTGGCGCTCAAGGGAATATCCTCGCCGCGCAATCCGTGTGGATAACCCTGGCCGTCATAACGCTCATGGTGGTTCTCGGCCATAACGGCGGCGCAGAGCAAATGCTCCTGGAACTTGTTATGCTCATGGAGCCTGCGCAAGACCCTGCCCCCGATGGCCGTATGCTCCTTGACTATCGCGAATTCTTCGGGACTGAGCTTGCCGGGCTTAAGCAAAATCGTATCGCTGATGCCTATTTTGCCTATGTCGTGCAAGGGCGCGGCCCGCACCATGTCACGTATGCGCTCTTCGTCCAGCTCGCCGGCGAATTCTCCGGCATCCAGCAGTTCATGGCAGAGTATCCGCATGAGCTGGCCGACCTTACGGTCATGGTTGTTGATATTTTTCCCCCGGGTTTCGATAAGGTCGGCGAAAGAAATTATGATGCTGTCTTCCAGCGAGGCCAGCACACGTTCAATATCCCGCTGGTATTGCGTAATTTGCAGATGCAAGCCGATTCTGTGCAATAGCACATCCTCTTCCACGGGTTTGACGATAAAATCCGCCGCCCCGGACTCCAGGGCCATGACTTCCGTCTCCTCGTCGCCGCACCCGGTCAGAAAAATAACCGGAACCCAAGCCAGGGCCGGAATTTTCCGCAGTCTGGACAAAAGTTCAAACCCATCCATGTCCGGCAGCCTCACCTCCAGCAGGATCAGATCCAAGGGCTGGCGCAGGGCTTTTTCCAGGGCCTGCCCTCCGGTCTCGGCCATGATGACCATGTGCCTGCCTTCAAGGTATTCGCATATTTCCATGCGGCTGAATGACTGTTCGTCAACAAGCAGAATCTGTCGCATAAGTTTCAAAAATTCTCCCGTATGGCGGCGAAGCGCTCGTGGTTATCCTCAAAGATCTCCACAATGTACGGGTCGAAATGCTTCCCCTTGCCTTCAAGGATGATCTGGCGGGCCTCCTCGTGGCTCATGGCCTTGCGGTAAACCCGGTCGACCACTAGGGCGTCGTATACATCCGCCAGCGACATGATCCGGGCGCACAGGGGAATAGCCTCGCGGCGCAAACCGTGGGGATAGCCCAGGCCGTCATAGCGCTCATGATGGCTTTCAGCGATTTTTTTGGCGTATACCAGGTAGCGCTGGGTGGAGCTGCGCTGGAACATGGCCTCCAGAATACTCGCCCCGATCAGGGAATGGTCCCGCATAATGGCATACTCATCGGGAGTCAGCCTGGACGGCTTGAGCAGCACCCGGTCGCTGATCCCGATCTTGCCTATGTCATGCAGGGGCGCGGCCCGGATGATCATGTCCAGTTCACTCGGCTGCAATTCGTCCGTGAAAAGCTTTCTCTCCAGCAGACCCCGGCCTATGATGGAAACATAGTCGCTGGTGCGCTGCACATGCCCGCCGGTATCGGTGTCCCGGCATTCGATAAGTTCAGCGAAAGAATAGGCCAGGCTATCTTCCAGGTCCCGCACCCGGTCTTCCAGGTGGCGCTGATAGCCGACAAGGCGCAGATGCAAATCAACCCTGTGCTGGAGAACCTTCTTGGTAAAGGGCTTGGTGATAAAATCACAGGCTCCCATTTGCAGGGCCTTGACTTCAGAGGCGCTGTCCTGTTTCCCGGTGAGGAAAATGACCGGCACCCTGGCGAGGCGCTCGTACTGGCGCATACGGACCAAGGTTTCAAAACCGTCCATCCCCGGCATTTCAATATCCAGCAAAATCAAATCCGGAGCGCTCATCAAAGCGATTTTCAGGGCCTGTTCCCCGGATTTAGCCAGTTTTATAGCATAGGAAGCATCGGCCAGTTGAAGACCGGCATATTTAAGATTGGTCAGGTTGTCGTCCACAAGCAAAATCAACGGCAACATAACTTGTCCCCCGCGGAGATTAAGCCTTGAAACTATCATCTCAAAACGTCTTGCTGTCAAACCTTTTTTATTAGTTAAACCACCCTAACGCGCGCCAAGCGAGCAATTTACTTTTACCCGCCAGGCATGCTATTGCAAGGGATGGCCCATCCCGAGCATTACCTGGCGGTTTGCTGCATCCTCAAAGACGAAGACCCTTTTCTGGAGGAATGGTTCACTTATCACCGGCTTATCGGGGTGGAGCATTTTTTTGTTTATGACAACATGAGCGCCCGGCCCCTGGATGAAAATCCCTTTATCCGCAAACTCATCGATGCCGGCGGCCTCACGCTGAACAGCATCGCCGGCCGGGCCATGCAGCTTCCGGCCTATGCCCATTGCCTGCAAAACTACGGCCCGCGCTGCAAATGGCTGGCCTTCATTGATCTGGACGAATTCCTATGCCCGCTGGAAACCGATGATTTGCGCCGGCTCCTGTCTGAGTACGAGGAATTTTCCTGCCTGGCCCTGAACTGGAAATGCTTCGGCTCCAGCGGCTTCATCAGCCGCCCGTCCGGCCTGGTGCTGCGCAATTACCAGGAACGTTTCATTAAAGCGCACCCACTGCATTTCCATGTCAAAAGCCTGGTGCAGCCGGAAAAAACCGCCAACGTGAATACCGCCCACGCCTTTTTTCCCTGCCGCGGAGAAAAGGCGGTCAACGAGCATTTCCGCCCTCTGCCCTTCGGAGCTTCCCTGGCCCCCATCTCCTGGGACCGGGCCTGCGTCAACCACTACCTGCTCAAATCCCAGCAGGATGTGGAGCGGCGCATCCACCGCGGACGCTCGGACGTGCTCTCCTCCAAGCCCACGGTGGATTATGCGGATTTCCAGCGTCTGCTGGCGGAAAAACAGGAAAAAGACACGGCCGCGCTGCGTTTTTTGCCAGCCTTGGAAGAACGCCTCGCGCGGGGAAACTCCCCGGACATGATTACGGCTGAAGACGCTTTTCCTCAGCCTCCGGACGAAAGCGAACTGGAAACCTACACCCGCCTGTCCGGACTGTGCGCCCAGGACCGGCGCTTCAGCGAAGCCGAACTGCTCTTGTGCAGAGCCAGCCTACGCCATGCCGGGCGGGCCGAACTCTGGACCTTCAGGGCGAACCTGTCCAGGATGCAAGGGCGGCGCGGGCCGGCCCTGCGTTTTCTGCGCAAGGCCCTGAGCCTGAACGAGATCCCCCAATGCTATGAAGAGCTGCTGGACCTCTTCATCCAAGGCGGACACGTTTCCGAGGGCCGGGCCGTACTGACCTTTCTTCTGCACGCTTCCACCGTGCGCACCGATGACGCCGGCTTCAACCATAAGCTGGCCGTGGCCAAGGAACTCCTGGCCCGAAGCTCCAGGGGAAGAGAGAGCGCATGAAGCACTATCTGGCCTTGTGCTGCATCGCCAAGGACGAAGAATTCTTCATCGAGGAATGGCTATGTTACCACAGCCTGCGCGGGGTGGAGCATTTTTATATTTATGACAACATGAGCGCCCTGCCCCTGCGCTCCCTCCCGGCCCTGCAAACCTACCTGGCCCAAGGGCGGGTCACCCTGGTGGAGGTGGAGGGGCAGGGGCGACAAATGCCCAGCTACGACCACTGCCTGCTCCATTATGGCCCGGAATGCCGCTGGATTGGCTTCATTGACCTGGATGAATTCATCCAGGTCCAACGCTATGCCGACCTGCGCGCCTTTCTCTCCGAATTCGAACCTTACGCCGGGCTGGTCTTGAACTGGCGCATCTTCGGGTCCAACGGGCACCTTTCCCGGCCTTCCGGGCTGGTCATAAGCAACTACACCGAAAGCCTGGCCCGCCCAGGGGCGGAACTGCACTTCAAAAGCCTGGTAGACCCCAGGCAGACCCTTTCGGCTAAAAACCCGCATACCTTCTTCCTCCGGCCCGGAACCTTCTGCGTGGGCGAAAGCCACCTGCCCGTCCCGGCGGAAGAAGCCTTTGCCCCGCT
>Ga0082212_10011269_pt1 | contig 11347 bp, 8 predicted proteins | sample TergutNt197P3_FD_71548 | JGI IMG/M metagenome (GOLD analysis project Ga0082212, IMG submission 71548) | Neocapritermes taracua P3 segment gut microbial communities from Petit-Saut dam, French Guiana - Nt197 P3 | ecosystem: Host-associated > Arthropoda: Insects > Digestive system > Gut ... | reverse complement strand
ATACCACTTTGTTTGAAGGATGGGGAATTGGAGCAGAAGGATTTGGAGGCGGAACGATTAATCATGCGTGGAGTGGCGGCCCGTTAACGATATTGAGTCAGAAAATATGTGGAATAGAGCCCACATCACCTGGTTTCGGGACATTCAGGGTCGCGCCTCAGTTAGGCCCGCTCACCGAAGTTTCGGCATCGGTTGTTTCTGTAAATGGTGAAATTAAGGCGGTTATCAAAAAAACCGGTAAGAAACTGACAGTTGATGTGATTGTACCTGATGGAACATCTTGTGAATTAGTTTTTCCGAATGGAAGGAGAATAACACTTCCGAGTGGAAATCATAATATCAAAGAATGAAATTGATAACTTAGTAAACCATAAAAACATGAAAAACAAGAAAATAAAAGTAGGTTTGTTTGGCGTAGGTTTGGATACCTATTGGCCTCAATTTGAAGGGTTACACGATCGTTTGTCGGGTTATCAGAATGAGATAGCCACACGTATGGGGACATTTGATGTCGATGTTGTGAATGCCGGTTTGGTTGATTGTCCCGAAAAGGCATCCGAAGCTACTGACCTCCTGCAGAAAGAAGGAGTTGAAATGGTGTTTCTGTTCATATCTACTTATTCTAAGTCGTTTACCGTTTTACCGGTAGCACAAAGAGTACGTATTCCCATAGTGATTCTTAACGTGTCGCCTGTTGCCGCCATTGACTATGAGGCATTGAATGGGTTGGGCGATCGTGGAAAGATGACGGGTGAATGGTTGGCGCACTGTCAGGCATGTTCCGTACCCGAATTTGCATCAGTATTCAACCGGTCGGGCATTTTCTACGATATTGTAACAGGTTACCTGCAGGAAGATTGCGTTTGGAAGGAAATAAAGGAGTGGATTGACGCTGCCCGCGTCAAATACAGTATGAGCAGAAACCGCATGGGCATACTCGGACACTTTTTCTGTGGTATGCTCGACACCTACACCGATCTCACCATGCAATCAGCCGTTTTCGGGACACATGTTGAACTATTGGAAATGTGCGAACTTAAAAATCTACGCGATGGCATTACCGAAAACGAACTTTCTGCCAAATTGAAAGAGTTTCACGAACGTTTTGATGTTTCGCCGGAATGTGAGCCTGCCGAATTGGAACGTGCTGCGCGAACAGCCATTGCGCTTGACAAGTTGGTGGTCGCACATCAATTAGGTTCCATGGCTTATTATTACGAAGGTCAAGCAGGTAACGAATATGAAAACATAGTTACATCTGTAATTGCCGGTAATACGCTCCTCACCGGAAATGACGTACCCATATCCGGCGAGTGCGAAGTAAAAAACGTACAGGCGATGAAAATCATGTCGTTGCTTGGTGCAGGCGGCTCGTTTTCTGAATTTTACGCCATGGATTTCAATGACGATATTGTGATGCTTGGGCACGATGGACCGGCGCATTTCGCCATTGCCGAAGGACGTGTCGGATTAGTGCCTCTTCCGGTATATCACGGTAAGCCTGGAAAAGGGCTTTCTATCCAGATGAGCGTCAAACACGGACCTGTTACTCTGCTCTCCGTATGCGAAGGCGTTGACGGTATTTTTCTACTTGTAGCCGAAGGTGAATCGATTCCTGGTCCAGTACTTAAAATCGGCAATACCAACAGCCGCTATCGTTTTACTTGTGGCGCCCGTAACTTTATCAATCAATGGTCCAAAGCAGGTCCCTCGCATCATTGTGCCATAGGAGTGGGACACAGGGCTGACACACTTAAAAAATTAGCGAGGTTGACAGAAATCCCGATAGTACAGGTGTGCTAATGAAACAAACGTTGTTCAAATTGTAACAAAAACCTTTATAAAAAATGTATCAAAAAATAGCACAAGTTTTAAAATCAGCGAGTGAAACACGTGTCTTACAAATTGATGTCAATATTCTGAATCGGCTTCCTATAATGTTTGCAGAACAGTTTCCCGGAAAAAAAGCCATCATTGTTGCAGATGTCACAACTTATGAAGTAGCGGGGAGAGCGGCATCTGAATTTCTTCGTAATGCGGGCATAGCGCAAGAGAAGCCTTTTATATTTACTGAACCTGACTTACATGCCGAAATTATTTACGTGGAAAAGTTAGAAAAGTCGTTGGTTTCAACTGATGTAATTCCTGTTGCTGTGGGTTCGGGTACGATTAACGATATGACCAAACTGGCAGCCCATCGTATGGGACGACAATACCTCTGTGTTGCCACAGCCGCCTCGATGGACGGATATACCGCTTATGGAGCATCTATTATTTACCAAGGCAACAAACAAACGTTTACCTGTCCTGCGCCACAAGCCATACTTGCCGATATTGAGATTATCCGCAAAGCGCCTTCCGAGTTGACAGCATCGGGCTATGCCGACCTGTTCGCGAAAATCGTCGCCGGCGCCGATTGGATTTTGGCAGACGAATTAGGTGTAGAAGCCATTGATCCGACAGCTTGGTCGATCGTACAGGATGGGTTGCACGATGCGTTGGCTTATCCCGACGGAGTGCGTACAGGAACAGTTGAAGCCATTTCTCCATTGGTCGAAGGTTTGATGCTGGGTGGTTTTGCCATGCAATGGTTGCGAACAAGCCGTCCCGCATCGGGCGCCGAACATCAGTTCAGCCATCTCTGGGATATGGAACATCATACATACAACGGAAAAGCGCCTGCACATGGGTTTAAAGTGGGAATTGCCACTTTATATATTTCAGCCCTGTACGAACAGTTGTTAAATTTTCCGGTCGAACAACTTGATATAGAAGCATGTTGCGCACAATGGCATGACTTGGATCGACAGGAGGCGTGTACAAAAGAAATGTTTTCGAATACGGGTTTTCTCGAAACGGCGTTAACTGAAATACGCGCTAAATACATCTCAAAGGAAGATTTGGCCAAGCAGTTGGAAACTTTAAAGGAAAAATGGACGGTCATCAGGAATCGCCTTTCCCGACAGTTGTTATCTCCAGATGAAGTGAAACGTCGCCTGCAATTAGTAGGAGCGCCTGTCGATCCGAAAGATATTGGCATCAGTCAAGCCCGACTTCGCGACAGTTTCCTGAAGGCGCAACATCTCCGCCGCCGTTTTACCATCCTCGATGTGGCAGTACGTACCGCTTGTCTCGACTTGTGGTTAGATAAAATATTCAAAAAATAACAAAAAAAGGCAGTTTATATAAATCATAAATAAGAATAAAATGAACACTTTAATAGGTTTATTGATTATTGCGGTCGGAAGTTTTGGCGCATCGAGTTCGTACGTTCCCATCAAAAAAATAAAAGACTGGGCGTGGGAATGTTTTTGGTTGACGCAGGGCGTCTTTGCATGGCTATTATTTCCATATCTGGGCGCTTTATTGGCTATTCCTGCTGATATCTCGTTGGGAGAAATTTTGTCTACTACTGACACCGAAGACACAGTAGTGGCTTGGAAAACAATGGGCTTTGGGGCGCTTTGGGGCGTTGGCGGTTTAACATTTGGTTTAAGTATGCGCTATCTTGGCGTGGCTATGGGGCAGTCGTTGTCATTAGGTATATGCTCGACTTTTGGGACGCTGATTCCTGCTTTGCTTAAGGGCGATAGCCTGTTCCGTGGCGACGGATTGATTCTGCTTATTGGCGTGTGTATTGCCATTGCGGGTATTGCTGTCATCGGTTATGCCGGAAGTCTTCGTGACATAAACATGACCGAGGAAGAAAAACACAAAGCCGTGAAGGATTTTGCCCTGAAAAAAGGTATTCTGATCGCACTGCTGTCTGGTGTGATGAGTGCCTGCTTTAACTTGGGACTCGAAGCCGGCGATCCTATCAAAGCAAAAGTGTTGGATATGGGAGCAAATGAATTGCTGGCGCTCAACCCTGTTGTCTTTTTAGCAACCATAGGCGGCTTTTGCACCAATGCCGTATTTTGTATCTACAACAATCTAAAGAATCAGACAGGAAAACAGTATTTTTCCGTACCCTGTAATATATTGATCAACAATCTGTTGTTTTGTTCGTTGGCTGGTGTGTTGTGGTATTCGCAATTTTTCGGGCTGGGTATAGGTAGAAGTTTCTTACAGGATAGTCCTGTTATGTTAGCTTTTTCATGGAGTATCCTCATGTCTCTGAATGTGTTTTCCAGTAATATATGGGGTATCCTGCTGAAAGAATGGAAAGGTGCAGGTCATCAAACGATAACAGTGTTGATCATCGGTTTGATAATACTTGTGTTTTCTATCATGTTTCCTCAATTAATAAATTAGATAAATAATAAATATTTTTGTACATACATAATTTTGTTGACCATGAAAGAATCAATCGTAAAAGCAGCCTACGAAGCTGCAAAGGAACAATATGCCTCGTTGGGCGTTGATACCGAAAAGGTATTGAAACAACTCGTAAATATTTCGTTAAGCCTGCACTGCTGGCAAACGGATGATGGACTGGGATTTGAAAATCCTGAAGGCGGTTTGACGGGTGGTATTATTGCTACCGGTAATTTTCCCGGACGCGCCCGTAACATCGAAGAAGTAAGGGCTGACCTGACCAAAGCCGTGTCGCTGTTGCCGGGTAAACATCGTGTGAATCTGCATGCCATTTACGGCGATTTTGCCGGAAAATTTGTTGATCGCAACCAGATCGAACCCGAACATTTCAAAAGTTGGATCGATTGGGCGAAAGCCAACGAAGTGAAACTCGATTTCAACTGTACGTTATATTCGCACGAGAAATCAGCATCCGGATTCACTCTATCGAACAGAGACAAGGCTATCCGTGACTTCTGGATAGAACATGTGGACAGATGCCGCCGCATCAGCCAATACATGGGTAAGGAACTCGGTTCGGAGTGTATTCACAACATCTGGGCGCCCGACGGTTCAAAAGATATCACTGTCGATAGATATTTTTATCGCAAGAATCTGCTCGAATCATTAGATAAAATTTTCAAAAAGGAATATACCAACATGAAAGACTGCATCGAATGTAAACTATTCGGCATCGGCAGCGAATCGTATGTAGTAGGATCACATGAGTTCTACATGGGTTATGGTTTTTCGCGCAAACGGATGATTACGCTCGACATGGGTCACTTTCATCCTACCGAATCGGTAGCCGACAAGATTTCGTCGCTGTTGCTGTTCTCCGACAAGTTGATGTTCCACGTTAGCCGCGGTGTACGTTGGGATAGCGACCATGTGGTGATACTCAACGACGACCTGCTTAGCTTTGCGCAGGAAATCGTACGTATGGACGCCCTGAATCGCGTACACATAGGCCTCGACTATTTCGATGCCTCCATCAACCGTATCGGCGCTTATGTAACCGGGGCGCGTTCCGCACAGAAAGCATTCCTGTTCGCATTGCTCGAACCGTTGAAAAAACTTCGGGAGTACGAAGAAACCGGTCGTGGTTACGAACGACTTGCACTGCTCGAAGAAAGCAAAAGTTTCCCATGGATGGCCGTTTGGGATTATTTCTGCCTCGTCAACAACGTACCTTCGGGATTGGAATGTATCGAAGACATTGCCTGGTACGAAAAGAATGTGTTAAGTAAACGATCATAAAAGGAGGTTGTTAAAGTCAATGAAAAATTATTTGAAAGATTTTCCGGTAAAGGAACAATTGATATTGGAATCAAAAGAGTTGGAACTTGCGCCGCTCCTTGTAAATGCCCATATACACAGTCCGTATTCGTTCAGTTCGTTTACCGGCTTGGAACAGGCTTTCGAAATGTCCCAAAATGAAAATGTCAAGGTATTGGGAATAAACGATTTTTATGTAACCGACGGTTATGATGAATTTGCACAATTGGCGCATCAAAACAAGATTTTTCCATTGTTCAACATTGAGGCGATTGCCCTGTCGAAAAAATTGCAGGATCAAGGTATTCGGGTGAACGATCCCAACAATCCGGGACGTACCTATACGTGCGGTAAAGGATTGAATTTTCCTTCGATTTTAGTTGGGGAAATGATCGAAAGCGTCAAAACAGAAAGTCAGCGTCAGATCGTGGAAATGATCGAAAAACTGAACGCATGGCTAAAAGAAATCGATATGGAATTTCAGTTCACGTATGATGAGGTACGTCGGCGTTTTGCACGTCGGTTGGTTCGCGAACGACATATCGCCCAGGCTTTGCGTCATGCCGTTTTTGAACATTATAGGGATGATCCGCAACGCAATGATGCGTTACAAAAAATTTACGGCGGTGTGCCTTCCGGAGTCGATATGCACAATGAAGCGGCGCTTGAAAACGAATTGCGCAACAACATTCTGAAAGCAGGGAAAAAAGCGTTTGTACCCGAAGATGAAAAAGCGTTTTTATCGATAGAACAAGTGTGTGAAATTTTCCTCAAAGCCGGCGGAATACCCTGTTATCCTGTATTGCTCGACGATTCGTCGGGAAATATCACTGAATTTGAAGTCGATAGAGAAAGTCTCTATCAAAATTTAGTTGATTGGGACATCTGGTGTATCGAACTGATACCGCAACGTAACCGATTGGAAATCATGGAGCCTTTTGTTCGCTATTTCTACGAAAAAGGTTTTGTGGTAACACTCGGCACCGAACACAATGCACCCGGTTTAACGCCTGTAGCGCCTTATTGCAGCAACAAACCGCTTACCGGTTTCCTTCGGCAGGTGAATTACGAAGGAGCCTGCGTGATTGCCGCTCACCAGTATCTGCAAGCGTTAGGCGAATGTGGCTTTATCGACGAACATCAAAAAGCAAAGCCCGAAACCCGAAATGAACTGACACGGCTTGGAAATGTGGTCATCAAAAGATGGATGGGAAAGTAAAAAACTTAATACATAAATATCAATATCTTAGATGAAAGAGATTCAGGAATTAGTAGAAATATCGCAGTTTTACGGAAAAAACAGCGATTATATCATTGCCGGAGGCGGCAATACATCATTCAAAACCGCCGACCGTCTGTGGGTAAAGGCAAGCGGTATCACACTGGGAGATATTACCGAAAACGGCTTTGCTGTGCTTGATCGTACACAACTTGCGCAAATTGCCGTCAACCAATACAGTAACGACTCCAATCAGCGTGAACATGAAATCAAGACCGATTTGTTCCGCGCCAATGTTGAGCCGGAGAATAAGTTGCGTCCGTCGGTAGAATCATCCTTGCACGATATGATTCGTTACCGGTTTGTAGTACACACACATCCCACAATGGTTAATGCCTTGTTGTGCGGAAACCGCGCCGAAACCGAAGCAAAGAGCATATTCGGAAATGAAGTGGTGTACATTCCTTATACCGACCCGGGTTACGTACTGTTTAAGAAAGTGGAAAGCGAATTGTTGAAATACCGCAAAACCCACAACAATGCTGATCCGCATATTATTTTGCTGGAAAACCACGGTATTTTTGTATCGGCTGATACCACTTCCGAAATCAAAAAAATCTATGAGGAGGTGATGTCCAAAATCGAAGCGAAAATCACCAACAGACAGAAAATAGAATTGTTGCCGGTGGACGACAAAGTATCCGGTATTGTGTCGGCTATCCGTAAGATGCTTTCAACAGAGGGAAACGACAAAATAGTTATGGCGCGTAATAATACGTTGATTGCCGGATTCTGTAAAGACGCGCAGGCTTTTGCAGGAGCATCGGCGCCATTTTCACCCGACATCATTGTGTATTGCAAGGCATATCCCATATTTGTAGAAAAAACGGAAACGGCCGACGAAGCCATTACCGAGTTTCAAACCAAATTGGAACAATATCGCAAAGATCATGGCTATAACCCGAAGATCATTCTCCTGAAAGGGCTGGGATTAGTTGGCGTGGAAGACAACCAGCGTTCGACTGTTATTGCCCTGGATATGTTTGAGGATTTGATGAAAATCAGTCTTTATTCCAACAATTTTGGCGGTCCGCATTTTCTGAACGAATCCCAGATAGACTTTATCGACAATTGGGAAGTGGAAAATTATCGCCGTGCCTTATCGAAAAACGTAGGGGCGAAAACAAAGTAGTGTAATGACGTGATGAAAACCAAAGCAGTACGTATATATGGCAAGAATGACCTCCGTTTGGAGGAATTTGAATTGCCTGCCATGAAAGATGATGAAATTCTGGCAAAAGTTGTTTGCGACAGTATTTGTATGTCGAGTTACAAAGCCGCGAAACAGGGCGCCGAACATAAACGGATACCCTGCAATGTAGCCGAAAATCCGACCATCATTGGTCACGAGTTTTGCGGTGAAATTGTGGAAGTCGGTAAAAAATGGCAAGGGAAATTCCGTCCGGGAATGAAGTTTACCCTTCAAACTACGTTGAATTACAAAGGCAGTTTGGACGCGCCCGGCTATTCGTATCCATACATTGGCGGTAATGCTACGTATGTCATTATCCCACAGGAAGTCATGGAAATGGAATGTTTGCTGGAATACACCGGCGAAGCGTTTTTCCTTGGCTCGATGGCTGAACCGTTGTCGTGCGTGATTGGCGCCTTCCACGCAAGTTACCACACCACTTTTGCCAGTTACACACACCGGATGGGTATCAAAGAAGGCGGTAACATGGCTATTCTGGCAGGAGTAGGTCCCATGGGATTAGCAGCCATCAACTATATTATTCATTGTTCGCGCAAGCCGGGTTTGCTGGTGGTGACCGATATTGACGATGTACGTCTCAAACGTGCCGCATCGTTATATACCGTTGAGGAAGCCGCGCAAAACGGTATCCGTTTGGTGTATCTCAACACCAAAGAAACGCCCGACGCCGGGAATTATATGAAGAGTCTCACCGGCGACAAAGGTTACGACGATGTGTTGGTATTCGCTCCCGTCAAACAAGTGGTAGAACAAGCCGACCGGCTTCTGGGAATAGACGGATGCCTCAACTTTTTTGCCGGGCCTGCGGACATAAATTTCAAGGCCGAGATGAATTTTTACAACGTGCACTATGCTTTTACGCACGTTGTGGGAACCACCGGCGGTAATACAGACGACATGATTGAAGCGCTTGAAATGATGTCATCCGGACGGCTCAATCCCGCAGCAATGATTACGCACATCGGCGGATTGAATGCAGCCGTGGACACCACCATCAACCTGCCCCATATTCCCGGCGGCAAAAAACTGATTTACAATCATGTCAATATGCCGTTGATCGCTCTTGATGAATTTGAAGAAAAGGGTAAAAATGATCCGTTTTTGGCCAAACTCGCCGAATTGGTGAAAGCAAACAACGGCGTATGGTCTGTAGAAGCTGAAAAATATTTATTGGAAAATGCAGCAAAAATATAAAAAAATGACCCCAAAAGAAAGAGTGAAAGCGGCTTTAGAGCACAGGAAAACCGATATAACGCCTTATAATATTGAACTTACAAGTGCGGCAATGAGCGCGTTTACCGCAAAATATAACATCAAAAAAGAGGATTTCCTTGCGTTTGCGGGCAATCATATTGAGAAAGCGAGCTATAACGGCGGAGAATTTGTATATCCCTGTTTTTTTAAGGATGAATTTGGCGTCGTTTGGAACAGGAGCGGGGGTGACGATATTGGCGTTGTGGAAAATTATTTGTTAACAAAACCGGAGTTAAAAGATTTTAAGTTTCCCGCAATTAACATTACAAACGTCGAACGGTGCACCGAAAATCTGTTGACTAACGGAAACGATTCATTTAAACTTGCAAAAATAGGCATGTTGCTGTTTGAGCGGGCATGGAGTTTGCGCGGTATGGAAGAACTGCTGATGGATTTCTTTGTGAATGAGGAATTTATCGAGCAATTGTTTGCCACGATAACCGATTATAACCTGACAATCATTAACGAAGTCTTGAAATATCCCGTTGACGGCTTTTATTTTGGTGACGATTATGGTCAGCAGAACGGTCTTATTATGGGCGTTCCCCTATGGCAAAAATATATAAAACCGCAACTTGCCCGCACATTTGCGCCTGTCAAAGCAAAGGGATTACCCGTATTTTTACATTCGTGCGGCAATATTTACGATATTCTGGACGATCTTATTGAGATAGGATTGGATTGCTACCAAACAGTACAACCCGAAATTTATGATTTGAAACTGCTTAAAGATAATTTTGGCGGCCGTTTAACTTTCTACGGCGCGGTTAGTACACAACAGTTTTTACCCTTTGCAAAACCCTGCGAAGTTAAGGATAAACTGAAAGAAACAATCGCAATTCTGGGGAAAAACGGAGGATATATCTGTGCGCCGACACATCAGGCGCCGCCGGATGTTCCACCGGAAAACATCATGGCGATGATCGAAACGCTTAACACGAATTAATAATAATAATAAAAGAATATGATAATGAAGAAGTTTTTATGTGTAGCCTTTATCGTGTGTTATTCGTCTTTGTGTTTGGCGGATACCGGATGGAAAGGAAAATTGATAAGTTTTGAAAATGACCAGAGTAAAACCAATACATGGATTGCTTACCGAAAAGATATAAATCTTTCAAAAGAGCCTTCAAGCCTGATAGCGCGTATTGCCACCGATACGAAATACTGGCTCTGGATTAACGATGAACCGGTTGTTTTTGAAGGTGGACTGAAACGGGGTCCGACACGCAATGCGGCGTATTATGACGAGGTGGAGATTGCGCCTTTTCTGACCAAAGGCGACAATACGATTGCGGTATTGGTCTGGCATTTCGGTAAAAATGGTTTTAATCATGCCAATAGCGGATCATCATCTCTATTGTTTGATGCGGTAAACGCTGATATAGAGATTGTTTCCGACGATAGTTGGACGGGTATGGTTTATGATGCCTATCAGGATACAGAGGCTCCATATCCAAATTTTCGCCTGCCTGAAAGTAATATCCGGTTTGATGCACGGAAAGAAGTAATCGGATGGAATATGAAAGCATTTGGCGGACGTCTGTGGAAGGTAACCATTATTGAAGATGTAGCGGATTCGCCTTTGGGACAATTAGTGAAACGTCCGATTCCTTTTTGGAAAAATTCGGGGTTGAGGGATTATCCCAATGTTCGGAAGTCGGTTAATGGGGACACGCTTTTTTGTAAACTGCCTTATAACAGTCAGATTACTCCCTATTTCAAGGTAAAATCTAAAGCAGGCGCAATGATTCGTATCCAGACCGACAATTATATGGGAGGCAGTGCGCCCAATGTTCGCGCCGAGTACATCACCCGCGACGGAGAACAGGAATATGAAAGTTTTGGCTGGATGAATGGCCATGAGGTCTGGTATGTTTTTCCGAAGGAAGTTGAAGTATTAGAGGTGAAATACCGGGAAACAGGATATGATACGGAGTTTGTTGAGCCTTTCCGTTGTAATGATGAGTTTCTGAATGAGTTGTGGAAACGTTCGGCGCGCACATTGTACATAAATATGCGTGATT
>Ga0082212_10011268_pt1 | contig 11347 bp, 10 predicted proteins | sample TergutNt197P3_FD_71548 | JGI IMG/M metagenome (GOLD analysis project Ga0082212, IMG submission 71548) | Neocapritermes taracua P3 segment gut microbial communities from Petit-Saut dam, French Guiana - Nt197 P3 | ecosystem: Host-associated > Arthropoda: Insects > Digestive system > Gut ... | reverse complement strand
ATTTATGTTGAAAAAACCGCAAAGGCTCTCGGAGCACGGGCCGCCGCGCATATAGCGGATCTTTTAAGAAAAACCATCGCGGAAAAAGGTTCTGCCCGGCTGATCCTTTCCACCGGGGCGTCGCAGTTCGAAACCATCGCCGCCCTTGTCGCCGAAAAGCTTGATTGGACAAAAGTGGAAATGTTCCATCTTGATGAGTATGTGGGCCTTCGCGAAAGCCACAAGGCGAGTTTTCGCGGGTATCTCAAAAAGCGTTTTACATCCAAAGTACCCCTCAAGGCCGCCCATTTTGTGAACGGCGAGGGAGATGTCAAAGCGAACATTGCCGCTCTGACAAAAGAGCTTGCCAAGGCCCCCATTGATGTGGGCGTCATAGGAATAGGCGAGAACGGCCACGTGGCGTTTAACGATCCTCCGGCTGATTTTACCACAAACAAAAGTTATATGGTCGTTACCCTCGATAAAAAATGCAGACAGCAGCAGGTCGGCGAAGGCTGGTTCACGGGCCTTTCCGATGTCCCCCCCCGCGCCATTACCATGACGCCCCGCCAGATACTCAAATGCCGCCACATCATCAGCTGTGTCCCGCACAGCGTCAAAGCGCAGGCTGTGCTGAATACGCTTACCAAAAAGCCCGCGCCTTCGGTTCCGGCGAGTATCCTCAAAACGCACCCTGACTGGAACCTCTATCTGAACGCGGATTCGGCGGCCCTCGTGTTTCCCCTGAAATAGATTCCGCGGGCACAGGGGACCCTCTTCATGGACGGCCTTCCGGCACTGAATGAACTAAGCTCTTTTCTGGAGAGCCTTGAGGAGGAGATCATCGGGCGGTTTATCAGCAGGGCGCAGTTCCGCCATAATCCCGGCATCTACGAAGCGGAGGGCTTTGCCGACGGGCTGTCCGGCAGCCTTTTTTCCCTGCGCCTTTTGCATCAGGAAAAAATGGACGCCGTGTTCGGACGGTACGCCCTTGCCCAGGAGAGGCCGCTCTCCTGCGGGCTGCCTCCGGCGCAGAGAGAGCTCTCTCCCTCCGGTGTGGTTTTCCCCCTGGCCGATTACAATACCGTTAATCTCATGAAGGACATAGTTCAGTCTTACTGCTGGCTTGTGCCGAAGATCTGCCGCCCCGGCAGCGACGAGTACTCCGGTTACTCTGCCGAATGTGATGTTCTTGCTGTTCAGGCCCTGGGCCGCCGCATCCACTACGGATCTTTTTATGTTGCCGAGCGCAAGTACCGCGACGCTCCTGATTTTTACCGCGCGCTGATAGACGCCAAAGACGCGGACGGCATCACAGCGGCCCTGACGCGGCCGGAGGTTGAGGAGGCCACGATACGCAGGGTGCGGGAGAAAACCGAGGCTCTCCAGGGCCGCGCCTCTGCCGGCCGGATACGGCTGCCGCCCGACGCGGCAGGCGATTTTTACAGCGACGTGATTATCCCGTTAACGCGGAAGGGCGAACTTCTGTACCTGATGAACCGCATACGGTAAGCCCTGTTTCAACTTTTTTATTCCACAGGGAAAGAGGGGAATTTATAAAAGGCACATGGCCACAAAATCAATAGGTGGCATGAGCGAGGGCGGGCGCGGCTTCGGGTCTTCCCGCTAGAGCGCACGCACTCGCTCATGACGGTCCCTGAATTTATATCATTCGCGCTTTGCTACACTATAGTGGCAGCGGGAAAAGGAATCGCGGCTTCCACGAGGTCGCGGGCTGCGGGCCGCGTTATTCTGCGGTAATCGGCTCCGATGGCTGCGGCAAGCTCCTCCGCTGCCGTTTTTCCGGCTCCCGGAGAGCCGGTATCCACAAACACCGCGCGTACTCCTTCGGCGCGGATACGGCTCCCCAGCTTTTTTATTTCCGCGATCTTGTTCGCTCCCGGCGCAAGGGGAACGTTGGCTTCGCCGTCGGAAACCACAACAAGAACCGCCTCGCGGGAAGAGCCTTTTAGTTTTTCGGCGCGGATAATTCCCCAGGCTTTCAGAAGGCCGGCAGCAAAGGGCGTGGCTCCCCCGGAGGACAGGCGGCGCAGTTTTTTCCGCGCAAGCTCCACGCTGACCGTGGGCGCGAGGAGTACGGAGGCTTCCTCTCCGCGAAAGGCCACAAGGCCCACCCTGTCCCGCCGCAGGTATGCCGCACCCAGAAGTGCGAGTACCGCTCCCTGCGCCGCGGCAAGCTGGGAGGAGGCGCCCATGGAATCCGAGGCGTCTACAAGAAAAAGGATAAGGCCCGAGCCGCGCTGCCGGCGGATTTTTTTTCGCAGATCAATGGGCAAAACAGGGCCAGAGGGCTTTTCTTCTTCCGCGCGGCGCAGGGCCGCAGCCGCGAGGGTGGCAAGGAGGGCGGGGTCAACAACTTTTTCTCCCGGCGCGGGAGAGGCCGCGCGGATAAAGCGCCCGCGCTTTCCGGAAGACCGCGACAGGGAAAACCGCCCCCGCGCCGGAGCCTTCCGGGACAGCCGCGCAAGGCCAAGGTCTCCGTCAAGGATTACCTCTTCGGGTCCGCTCTGCCATCCAGGAGTTTTTTTTTAAGGTAAGAAAAAAGAATGCTGCCTGCCGCCGTGGAACCGGGAACCTGCATTTCCGCAAGAAGCTCCGGGTCTATGCCGAACTCCTCGGTATATTCTTCGGGGATCTCGTCTTCCCCGAAAGGGGGATTTTCTGCGCCGCCCCGAAGCGCAAGATCCGCCGCGGCGGGGGCGAAGAGATTTTCGATCTTCTCCCGCACGCCTTCCGGAGTTTCCGGAACGCCCGCGGCCATTCTGTGGGGCAGTACCAGCCGCGCCGCCTCCCGCACGTGGAACTCGCCAACGCGGCGCGATTCGGTAAAAGCCGCGAGGGCCAGCGCTGTCTTCATCATGGCGATTTCCGCCCTGTGCCCCGCGGTTCGGGCGCGGGATGCCGTCTGCACGATAAGGCGCAAAACCTTCTCATCAAGCTCTACGCCGGCAAGCGCCCCGCGCGCCTTCACTATCTGCCGCGCGAGAGCCGCGTCTTCGGCCTCCCATGCGGGGGGAAGCCGCTCTTTCCCGTCTGTGGCGCGCTCAAAGAGAAACCTCCGGCGGAGGATTTCCAGCCTTTCTTCCTCGTCCGTCAGGCTTGATACCGAAACGCACATACCGAAACGATCAAGAAACTGGGGCCGCAGTTCGCCCTCCTCCGGGTTCATCGTTCCCACGAGCATAAACGCCGCGGGGTGGGAAAAGGAAATACCCTCCCGTTCAACGCGGTTTATCCCCGTAGCCGCCGCGTCCAGAAGCATATCGACAAGATGATCCTCAAGGAGATTCACCTCGTCGATGTAGAGTATGCCCCTGTTTGCCGCAGCGAGGAGCCCCGGCTCAAAACGCCGCTTTCCCGCGGCAAGCGCTTCCTCAATGCAGAGCGTTCCCACAAGCCTGTCCTCCGTCGCGTTCAGGGGAAGATCAACGAGGGGCGTGGGGATTTCTTCGGTTTCGAGGTTTTTGCCGCGCCGTCGGCATTCATCATGCATCTTCGTGGGGTCGTCCGGCGGGCAGTGGTAGGGGCAGTCTTTGACAACAGTGATGGACGGCAGAACAGACCGCAGGGAGCGGACGGCCGTGGTTTTCCCCGTGCCTTTCTGCCCGCGGATCAGCACCCCTCCTATGGAAGGGTCAACGGCGTTCAAAACAAGCGCGCTTCTCATAAGTTCCTGTCCCACGAGGGCGGAAAAAGGGAAACTTCCCGGGTGCATTGCGCCATGCTACCTGTTTGCGGGGGTTTGGACAAGTACGGTTTTTGTGAGTTTACATCAATTGTTGGGAAGATTGCAAAAAGCAGGATGAGGAGAGCCGCCGGCTCTCCTCACTACCAGGGGTTATACAACCCCTTTTTTAGTATCTGTCGCCGCGATCGCGATAGCCGCCGCGATCGGAGTTTTCCCTGCGGGGTCTTTTCCCCTGTTCCATCGCTTCGTTAACGCGCAGCTGGCGGCCCCGCAGTTCCATGCCGTTTGTCGCCTCAATCGCGGCTTTGGCGGCCTCGGGGGTTGCCATCTCCACAAAGCCGAAGCCGCGCGCGCGGCCTGTTACTTTGTCGGTAATAATACTGACGGAGGACACTTCCCCATACTGGGAAAATACGCTCTGCAGTTCCGTCTCGTCGGTTGAGTAATTCAGGTTCCCGACATACAATTTGTTCGCCATAGGATGACGTTCCTTTGGGTCGTCTCGACCCCGTATCAAATCTTCTGGAGTCTATCGACGACAGACCAATCGTGTAACGTACCGCTTTTCAGGAACATACGTAAGAAATGAGTGAACTCTCCCGAATACACCGTCAATCGCAGAAAAAACTCCCCTTCGCGCAGTCGATGAACACAGATACCTGCTATGCAAGCCAGATACCATGATTATAGCACGGAATTCGAATATGTGTCAAGCGCTGGACATTCCCCGCAGGACTTATTACCATTTCCCCGCCATGGGGAGACAGGAAAACATTATCCGCCATCTTGACCTGGATTATTCGGAGCCCATACGCGATCCGCTGTGGAAGCACATTTATCTGTCGCCCGCGATGATGGCTCTGATTGCCTCTGCCCCCTTCCGCAAGATCGCGGGCATCAAACAGCTGGGGGTCGCTCACCTTGTGTATCCCGGCGCGACGCATACGCGCTTTGTACACAGCCTGGGGGTTTTCTGCCTTGCGAAGAGGATAATCCGCGTGCTTCTCGCCTGCCCGGAGGCGCCGGAGCTGAGCCTTGAAGGAGTAAAGGCTTTTCTCTGCGCGGCCCTCCTCCACGACATTGGACATTTTCCCTTTACGCACTCGCTGAAGGATCTGCCTTTGAAGTCCCACGAGGCTCTCACGGCCGCGCTTATTCTGGAGGAACCTCTTTCGGGGATTATCTCCGGTACGGTGGGAACGGATCCCCTGCTCTGCGCCGCCATCGTGGACGAACACAGAACAGAAGGCGGTAAGGAGGCGGCGTTCTTCCGGCGCATTCTCTCCGGCGTGCTGGACCCGGACAAGCTGGATTACCTTAACCGCGACGCTTATTACTGCGGCGTACCCTACGGCGTGCAGGATACCGATTTTGTTATCGACCGCATACATCCGCATCCCGACAAGGGTATAGCCCTCGAGGCGAGCGGCCTGCCCGCGGTGGAGAATATTCTTTTTTCAAAGTACCTCATGTACCGCACCGTGTACTGGCACAGGACGGTACGCATAGCCACGGCCATGATAAAAAAAGCCGTGTTTCTTGCCCTTGACGAAGGAGTTATCGCGCCGGAGGACCTTTACGGTCTTGACGACGAGGACTTTTTCCGTACCGTGGCCGCGCGGGATTATCCGCCTTTTACTTTGATACGCAAAGCGGCCGCCCGCGATCTCTACAAGACGGCGGCGGAGGCATCATGCGAAGAGGAGGCGTTCAGCGCCCTTGCCGATTTACAGAGGCGCGCCGCGGCGGAAGCTTTTCTTGCCCGCGAAATAAGCCGCGCGACGGGCCTTGCCGTGAAGCCCGAAGAGGTTGTCATCGACATTCCGGAGAACATCAATTTTGAGGTAGAGCTTCCCATTCTGAGGCCGGACGGCAGCCTTGCGGAGTATTCTCTTGCCGACTCGGTATTCAGCTCTCCGTCCGCCGGAAACTTCTCGCGCCCCCTGCGCGTGCTGCGTCTTGTCCTCCCCGCGGAAGCCGCGCGGAAGCTGAAAAACGGCGTGGACCTGCTCCGCGAAGCGGCGAAGGCATAAAGAGGCGCGCGCGGGATTGACCCTGGGGCGCAAGCGATTGGAGGGGCGCGGAGCGGCCACCGTCTTCGGTGGCGGAACCCCCGGAAAGCGCGGTCTGACCACTTCGCAAGAAGTGATCAGAGGCGCCAGAAAAAGAGCTGCCGCGCGGTGACATTGACGGCTCCCCGCGGCGCGGGTAGTATAGGCTATGGACATAATAACGGAAACCAAAAAACAGGTGGGATATGCCGCCGCGGACGAGTTCGTAAAAAGCGGCATGAAGATAGGCCTCGGTACGGGCAGCACCGCTGTGTGGGCGCTGCGGCGGGTGGGGGAACTCCTGGCTGCGGGAAAACTTACCGGTATACGCGCCGTGGCCACAAGCTTGCAGACGGAAATGGAGTGCCAGGCCGCGGGCATTCCCCTGCGATCCCTGTGCGACCCTGAAATTTCCGGCAGCCTTGACCTTGCCATAGACGGCGCGGACGAGGTGGACGAGAATTTGTGCCTCACCAAGGGAGGGGGAGGAGCTCTGCTTATTGAAAAAATCGTCGCGTACTCCGCGAAGAAATTCATCGTGGTTGTGGATTCCTCAAAGCTGGTTAAGAACCTGGGCTTGAGTTTTCCCGTTCCCGTGGAAGTTCTGCGGGAGGCCCGCCTTACGGCCGCGGAGGCTTTTACCGGATTGGGGGCGCGGGCCGAACTGCGTATGGCGGTAAAAAAAATGGGCGCCGTGATTACCGACAACGGAAACATCCTCCTCGATCTGAGGTTCGAAAAACCTTTTGATCCGCGCGAGATGGAAAACAGGCTGTCCGGAATTCCCGGCGTACTGGGGAACGGTATTTTTTCGCGGAATGTAACGGAGGTCCTGGTGACTCACTCCGACGGACGCATAGAGCGCCTCGCAAAGAAAAGGTAGGGCGCGTGTACTGCGAGCGCGACTATGTTGTGAAAGCCTCCGATGTGGGAGGGCTTCTTGCGGAATGCGACTGCGTTGGCCTCGTGTTTTCCGCGGAAAAAGAAGCGGCTCTCCGGGCGGCGCTTGAAGATGCCCGCAGGCAGCGTGAGCCCCGCAGTCTGCCCTTTCTGAATCTCCTTGCGGGATGGGACGAAAAACGGGAAAAGTATTATCTTGCCGTAAGGGATATGTACGACCCCCGGAATCTCCTGGAGGTGCTCTACGATCGCCTTGTCGTGGAAAAAACCGGCAATCCGGAAAAGGAAAACGAGAAGGCAGGCTCGCTCATAGGCGCATATCTGGGCGTTATCGAAGAGAAAGAGCATATATCCCTTGCCGAAACGCGGGAAAAGCTCACGCGGCTGACCGCGGACATGCACAGGACTCTGGCTGTGTACGAAGACGAGGAATACTCCCCGGAGGAACTGGAGAGGCTCTACGATACCCTGACCAAAGCTTACTTTGATCCTGTCCGGGAACTCCTGGAAGGCGTTATCGTGGCGATAGCGGGGAACTAAAATGAGCCTCCCCCTCGCGGGCTTCCCTGCCGGCCTGTGCAAAAACCTCGAATACATTTTTACGGATGTCGACGACACCATCACCACGGACGGGAGCCTTCCCGCCGGCGCTTACAGCTCCCTCTGGAGCCTCCGCGACGCCGGGATTAAGGTTGTCCCCGTTACGGGCGGACCCGCGGGCTGGTGCGACCTCATGGCGCGCCTGTGGCCCGTGGCGGGCGTTATCGGCGAGAGCGGCGCTTTCTATTTTGTTTACAGCCGCGAAGAGAAAAAGATGCGCCGCGTCTTCAGCCACAGCGAAGAGGTTTTGCGGGAGAACGACAGGAAAAAAGAGGCTCTCCTGGCGCGCCTGTGCGCGGAAGTGCCCGGAGCGGGAGCCGCCTCGGACCAAAGATACAGAATCGCGGACCTCGCAATCGACATACGCCAGGATGTGCCGCCCCTTGCGCCCGAAGCGATACAGAAAATATATGACATCGTTAAGGAGGAGGGGGCTTCGTGTGCCACCTCGAGTATCCACGTGAACTGCTGGTTCGGCGCCTACGACAAAATCTCCTGCATAAAGGACTTCCTCCTGCGCGAGGCGGGGCGGCCCTTTGACAGCATGGGGGAGAGCATCCTCTACATAGGCGACGGCCTGAACGACGAACCCGCCTTCCGCGAAATACGGCATTCGGTGGGCGTTGCCAACATCCGCGATGTTCTGGCGAGCCTGCGGTTTGCACCCCGCTACATCTGCGAAAAGCGAAGCTCCGAAGGTTTTGCGGAAGCCGCCGCGTATATCCTTGGCGCACGGAGATAATTCGGGATATACTCTTCACTGCCATGAATCAGGATCAGGTAAAAAAGCAGCTCCTTCGGCTTGAGCCGGATACCGAGGAGTTTACGGTAGTTTTCTCGGGAAAAAAGAGCCGCAAGGTCCACGGCTTGTATGAGTCGGATATACGGAAAATTCTGCTCCACAACAAAAACTTTGCGGACGACAACGATCTTATGTATACCGCCATCCACGAGTTTGCCCATCACCTGCACTTTACCCGCTCGCCCGTTCCCATCTCCAGCAAGGCCCATACGACGGAGTTCTGGAGCATTTTCCACGGGCTTCTGGGAAAGGCCGAAGAAATGGAAATCTACCAAAGCGTCTTCGACGGGGACAGCGAGCTCGCGGCGTTGACAAAAAAAATCCGCGATGATTTTCTTGCGCGTAACGGGAAACTCATCAAGGAACTCGGCGGGATTCTCGCGAAGGCGGAAGAACTGTGCAGAAAAAAGAACCTGCGTTTTGAGGACTACGTGAGCCGCGTTCTGTGCCTTGACCGCTCCTGCGCGCGGCTTTTTATGCGCGTGCGGGAACTGGACATTGACCCCGCGCTGGGCTTTGATAACATGAAGACCGTCGCCGCCCTGCGCGACGAGGGCGACCGCGCGGCGGCCCAGGCAGCTTTTCTTTCCGGCAAAAGCCCCGATTCGGTAAAAGCCGAGTTCGCCAACAAACCCAAAGAGAAAGACCCCGCCGCCGCCCTCCTCCAGGAGAAGCGCCGCATCGAGAGAACCATAGCTTCCCTGCAAAGCCGCCTTACGGAGATAGACGACCGGCTTACGAAACTGGATCCGCCGTAAGGCGTGGTTTGCGCTGGTATGCCATATCCGCGGCCCCGCGCGCGGTGATTTTAACCGCCAAGGGGGAACAGGTATGAAAACCCGAACCGCCACTGCGAGTTTCTGAAATAGTCGGCGTAAATGCTTACCTTGTAGCCGTCGCTGTAGGATGAATCACGGATTAGTATGGCGCCCCGCCAGTAACCCAGCGCGGACTTGTTGTCATCAATCCGGGCGGCAATCAGGCCGCTGTCCGTAAAGCCCAGGCCGAAACCGATCCCCCAGTCGCCGCCGAAGTACAGCTCGCCTATCGCGCTGGCTCCCCAGAGCCCCACATAAATCATGGCTATTCCCCCGACTTCCACCTGCCCCAGCACATCCAGCTCAAAGTCGCCGCCGGGATTAAACGCGAGGCCGGCCTGCAGCGCAAGACCAAAAGAAATATAATCATAGTAACCCACGTTCATGTATATGCCGCCAAGCAGACAGCCCTCCACAGCGTCATTATCATACGACGGAGGAGGCCCGGGACGCCGCGCCTGCTCGGCTCTGCGCCGCTCTTCGTCGGCTCTCCTGCGCCGTTCTTCCTCGGCCCGTCTGCGGGCGTCGGCAGCGGCTTTCTCCTGTTCGGCTTTTCTGCGGGCATCGGCAGCGGCCTCCTGCTCGGCTATTCCGCGTCTGTCTTCGTCCGTAAACCATCGCCGCCGTATGGGGTCGTAGGTGTACGTTCCTTCGGCTTTCCCTTTTGCGCTATAATATGCGGCGAAATTATTATCAAAACTCTGGCTGCCGAGATTGACGTTTTCACTTATGGTTAGCTTTTCTATGGAATTATTGGCGAAAGCTCCCTGCCCTATGTTCCGTATGCCGCGGATATCGACGCTCACAAGGCCCTTGCCTTTCAGCGCGTTCTCCCCGATTTCAACCCGCACTCCTTCCCGGGTGGGCTGAATGGTAATGGCGTTTCCCCTGCCCGTATAATCACGGATTACCGCTCTTTGTTCCGCCCCTGTAACGTCCTTCGTAATATCAACACGGTAATCTTCCCATCTGGTGGTTTGCGCGAAAAGGGAAACGCATACAGAAAAAAAGACGCCTGCAACAAAAAACTTTTTCATCGCGTTCTACCTTTGGGGGAGCGACCGCGCGAGGCGGAAACCCAGGCTGTCGTCCTTGTAATCAGGTTTGCTCGAACCCCGGTACGCCGACCGTATCTGCGCGTTCACGGAAAGCCAACTGCCGCCGCGCTGCGTCCGCAATGTACCCGAGGCGGGACCAACGGGGTCTACAGCCCGTCCCGCGGCGTAGGGGCCGAACCAGTCCCAGCACCATTCCCATACATTGCCGTGCATATCATAGAGGCCCCAGGGATTGGGATCGACGCTGCCCACGGTATTCGTCTTGGTTCCCCTGTCGCGTATGTCCTTCATGAAGCTTGCCCTGCTGACACTGTAGGGGCCGCTGTTCCCCGCGCGGCAGGCGTATTCCCATTCGGCTTCCGTGGGCAGGCGGTAGCCGTTGGCATTCCGGTTCCACGTTACATTCGTTCCGTTAATCGTATAGGCGGGAACAAGGCCCTCGCGGCGGCTCCTTTCGTTGCAGTAGCGTACCGCGTCAAACCAGCTTACTGTTTCCACGGGCAGGTTGTCGCCGCGGAAGCCGCTGGGGTTAGTGCGCATGATGTTCGTGTATTCCTTTTGGGTTACCTCATGTTTGGCTATGAAAAAACCACTCACCTGTACGCTGCGCTGCATTTCATTGGCGGAGCGGTGTTCTTCCGCGGCGGGGCTGCCCATGATAAAGGTTCCGCCGGGTATGTGGATAAAACCCGCGGGAGCAACAATAGGTTTCTCGGGAATGCCCGTAAAGGCTACGGTTATGCTTTCTCCGCTCTGGAAAGTCTCTTCTCTGTCTTCCGGCGCCACCTGCGCCCTGTAGTTCATGGTAAACTTATACGTGCCCTTCCGCAGGGAAATCTTCTGATTTTTGCCGGCCTCCAGGTTCAGTTTCTTCTCCGGGTCTTCGCCCTGTATCGTCAGTTGTCCGGCTGTCCGCGCGTTGACTGTTACTTCCGCGGGAGGCCAGTCCAGGTCAAAAAGATTAAAATTTTCCCTGGATGACTTTGCCACCGGTTCCTGCACGAAGCTTTCCAGGTCGGTCCAGCCTTTTGTCGCTACCGTTCCTGCCGGAACAGACATGGCCTCCGCGCGCGCGTTCGCGATGTTCTCTGAAACAGCCATTGCCTGATTTGCAATAATTTGTCCGGCTTTCTCCGTCGCTTTCCGCTGTGCCGCGTCCATCATGCGGTTTACCGCCACATAGGGTTCCGCCGGCGGGCGCTCCTTAAGGGCCTGCAGTACGGCCCAGGTAAGCACACCCTGTTTTTCTTCCTGCGATTCTATGGAGAACTGATCCCCCGCCGCCGCCATCAGTATGGCAAGGTTTTTATTCTGCGCGAGGTCCCCCCAGGCTCTGTCCACGGCGCTGGTTACCGCTTCCAGCGCGCCGGCCTTGCAGGTGTCCAGCATAACAAAAATGTTCCGCGCCTTCATTTTAAACAGATTCCCCA
>Ga0082212_10011267_pt1 | contig 11347 bp, 13 predicted proteins | sample TergutNt197P3_FD_71548 | JGI IMG/M metagenome (GOLD analysis project Ga0082212, IMG submission 71548) | Neocapritermes taracua P3 segment gut microbial communities from Petit-Saut dam, French Guiana - Nt197 P3 | ecosystem: Host-associated > Arthropoda: Insects > Digestive system > Gut ... | reverse complement strand
GACTGCAACATCAATCATGATATATTCAAATTCAAAAAAAAAATAAATTTCGCGAAAGAAACATTTTTTTTTGTATTATAAAAAATTATTTCTATTTTTGTAGTCATTTCAATTCTGATATATATATAAGTAACAATCAATTAATAAAGTAATTAAAGCAATGAAAAAGAAGTTTATATGTACAGTGTGTGGCTATGTCCACGAAGGAGATGAGGCTCCCGATTTTTGTCCTCAATGCAAGCAGCCCAAATCCAAATTCAAAGAAGTGGAAACGGACAGAGCTATTGAATGGGCTGACGAACACCGCATAGGCGTTGCCAATAATGTTGATCCTGAAATTGAGGAAGGACTGAAAGCACATTTTAACGGCGAATGCTGTGAAGTGGGCATGTACCTGGCGATGAGCCGGCAGGCCGACAGGGAAGGATACCCCGAAATAGCAGAGGCATACAAAAGGATTGCCTGGGAAGAAGCCGAACATGCCGCCAAATTTGCGGAATTGCTGGGCGAAGTGGTTTGGGACACCAAAACCAATCTGAAAGCGAGAGTTGAGGCCGAAGCCGGCGCCTGTGCCGATAAAAAGAGAATTGCAACACGTGCAAAACAGTTGAATCTGGATGCCATACACGACACCGTTCACGAAATGTGTAAAGATGAAGCCCGTCACGGACAGGCTTTTGAAGGACTGTTAAAACGGTTTTTTTCGTAATCATTTAATATTTGAAACCATGACTCTAACTGAAAAATTATCAGATGCTTTTAATGAACAGATCAAGGCTGAAATGTGGTCTTCAAATCTCTATCTGTCAATGGCTGTATATTTCATGGATACAGGTCTCGACGGCTGCGCCCACTGGATGAAAAAACAGACGGCAGAAGAATTGGAACACGCGCACAAACTGATTGACTATGCTGTCCTGCGTGGCGGTAAAGTAACTATTAGCCAAATAGATGCTGTGCCAACCCAATGGGATAACCCCCAGGCCGTGTTTGAACATGTGTATCAGCACGAACTTCATGTGTCGGAACTGATAGATAAGTTGATGGATCTGGCTATCGCCGAAAATGACAAGGCAACACAGGAATTTCTAAGATGGTTCATCAACGAACAGGTCGAAGAAGAAGAAAACGCCAAAGGTATCGTGGACAAATTTAATCTTTTTGGCGTACACGGGTTGTATTGCATCAACCACGATTTAGCCAAAAGATAACTTTAATTGAAGCTCATGAAAAAGTATGAATGTACAGTTTGCGGATATATATACGATCCCGCAAAAGGCGATCCCGACAGCGGGATACCGCCCGGAACTGCTTTCGAAGACATCCCCAGCGATTGGGAATGTCCGCTCTGCGGAGTGGGGAAAGAAGATTTCGCTCCTGTAATTTGAAAAGGTTTCTGGACTTCTTTTTGTTAGACACATCTTAACTGATCATCTGCGGAAACTTAGCGGAGCGATCTCACCGAAGGTAACCGTTCGTTGTGTTGCAGTGTATTGTGATTAGCATTATTAATCTTCAGTTTGCCTGTTGTTAGTCGAACTTTCTGATGAACGGTTGTTGTTTCTGTTTGACGGTCTGGAAGCATTTCGTCTTTCTGTCCGGTTTGTTTCGGATGTAGTAGAACGTTCTCTTTCGTTTGTCTGTTCCTGAACAGTTCTTCCCGAACCGGGACGCCTGCCTGGTCTTTTCGAACTTTGCGTTTCACGTTGCCTATTACCCGGATCGACCGCAACGGATGGCGACGGTGATGGTCTGGACACTGGTGGACGTACATCAGGGGCTGGACGAACCGGTTGAGAAGTGTGAAATGGTGGCGGTGGAAGTGGTGGCGGAGACGGGGCATATACCACATCTTCGCTCAGAAATTCATACCTGATTAATTGGTCGTTCAGAAATTCCAGCATATAAACATCGTTACCGATTATGTGTGCCAATATTTCCTGACATCCATGGTCAGTCATACTAACTATCAGGACTTTTTCGGGACGACCGAATATGTTTTCTACATCTGCCCGGCTCATACCTAATTGTAACCGGTCAACAGTCAGTGTTTTAAATATTCCACAAGACATCAGGAATATCAATGGAAGAAGAAAAAATGTCTTTTTCATTGTATTGGTTTTTATTGAATTTTACACCAAAGTATCAATATATTAAACACAAAGATCATGCCATAATCTTTTATCTCTAATGTTGTCGGTTTGGCGCAACGGCGACTTCCATTAACGTTTCTGCGGGGTCACTGTCGCCACCTCGCCAACTCGATCTCACGAACGTTAGTAAGTAACCGATCTCACCGAAGGTAAACCGCTCATTAGTGGCTGGGGCTACCTTTTCACGCCCGTTCTCTATTCTATGTCAATTTTTTGGCTCAAAAATTTTGGTTGTTTACCGGTAAAAACATCCACAAATACTTTTACACGGTCAAATTTTTATAATGATAATAATATTTTGTAAAAAAAAAAAAGATAACTATCTTTGCGGCCTCAAAAAAATCATTTTTAATATTAAAATATTTAATAATAGTTATTTATGTTAAATCATTACGAGACCGTTTTCATAGTAACTCCCGTTTTGTCTGAAGCCCAGATGAAGGAAACGGTTCAAAAATTCAAAGACCTCATCACGGGCGAAGGAGGCGAAATAGTGTATGAAGAGGATTGGGGCCTGCGTAAGTTGGCATATCCTATTCAGAAAAAGAACACAGGGTATTATTACCTTATCGAATTTAAGGCGAATGGCGTTTTCATTAAAAAGTTTGAAACCGAATACCGTCGTGACGAACGAATCATACGTTTCCTGACGTTTGCCATGGAAAAACACGCCATCGAATACAGTGAAAAGAGGCGAAATAAGAAAAAAGAATCAACAACAGAAAAATCAAAGGAGGAATAGATCATGACACATAATCCATCGGAAATCAGATTTTTAACCCCGGTAGCGGTTGATGTACATCGGAAAAAATATTGCCGTTTCAAAAAAATGGGGATCAAATATATTGATTATAAAGACCCTGATTTTTTGAAAAAATTCCTGAATGAGCAGGGTAAAATTCTACCACGCAGACTCACAGGGACTTCGTTGAAGTACCAAAGAAAAATGGCCACCGCTATCAAGCGTGCACGTCATCTGGCTTTGTTGCCGTATGTTACCGATTTGATGAAATAATAAGGAGATTAGAAGAAATGGAAATTATTTTGAAACAGGATATCAATAATCTTGGGGTGAAAGATGATATTGTCGTTGTGAAAGATGGGTATGCCCGCAATTTTCTTTTACCTAAGGGATTCGCTACGACGGCAACTCCATCGGCAAAAAAAGTGCTTGCCGAAAACATCAAGCAAAGAGCGCACAAAGAAATTAAGATAAAAGGTGAAGCCGAAAAGATTGCCGCCAGAATGAAAGGTTTAACACTTACCATCGGCGCCAAGACAAGTTCTACCGGAAAAATATTTGGTTCGGTGAACACCATTCAAATAGCAGAAGCATTGCAACGGCATGATTTTGAGATAGATCGAAAGAATATCCAGTTGCAGGAAGAACATATCAAAGAAGTGGGAACCTACAAAGCCAAAATCAGGTTGCATAAGGATGTGTCTGTAGATGTTAATTTTGTGGTCATTTCCGAGTAAATAACTGATATGTTGACTGTCGAAAAGATTGGTGGTGCTTCCATGTTGAAGTTTCACGACGTACTGAATAACATTATCGTGGGTAAGCGTACGCCGGATCAAATGTACAATCGTATTTTTGTGGTATCGGCGTACAAAAATGTGACCAATTGGCTGCTCGAACATAAAAAATCGGGGCAACCCGGCATCTATACCAAGTTTTATTACAGTGAAGATTACGAAACTGCATTAGACGAATTGTGCAGTAAATTGATTGAACTCAACCGTCAATTTGAAGACATTAAGTTGGTGCAAGCCGAAGCCGACCAGTTCATCAAGAAACGAATCGCACAGGCGCGACATTATCTCAACAGCATGGCCAAGGTGGTAGCATCGGGATATGTCAATAAAAATGACTTGTATCTGGCTGCCCGTGAGATACTGGCTTCTATCGGTGAAGCACATTCGGCGTGGAATTCGGTGAACATACTGAACAACAACGGTATCAATGCTACTTTTGTTGATCTGTGCGGTTTCTATGACTCGGAACCGCTCACTATTGACGAACGAATCAAGAAAGTATTCCGCGATATCAACTTCTCAAAAACACTTTGTGTGGCTACCGGATATACCAAGGGAACGGAAGGTATTATGCGTGCTTTCGACCGCGGATACTCCGAGGTTACTTTCAGCAAAATTGCCGTAGAAGTGAAAGCCGACGAGGCCATCATCCACAAGGAATACCATCTGTCGAGCGCTGATCCGAACATCGTGGGTGAAGATAAATGTGTACCGGTGGGGCACACCAGTTTCATCATTGCCGACCAACTTGCCGACATCGGCATGGAAGCCATTCATCCGAAAGCAGCCAAACCGCTTGAAATGAACGGCATCAATATCCGTATCAAAAATACCTTCGAGCCGGAACATGAAGGTACGCTGATCAACAGAAATTATGTCAGCCCAACCTCTAAAGTCGAGATCGTTTCGGGAACTGATCATGTATCCGCCATCGAAATTTATGATCCGTTGATGGTAGGAGAAGTGGGTTTTGACAAAAATATCATGGAAATTTTTGCGCAACACGGTGTCAGTTATATTCTCAAATCAACTAATGCCAACTGTATCACTATGGTGGTATGGGATTCGCCTGTAAATGAGGCTTTGGTTGATGAATTATGCTGCCATTACGAAGAAGTGCGGGTGGAGCCTGTCGCCATGGTTTGTTGCATGGGAACCAACATTGCCATCCCGGGTATGTTGGGATGTGCCGCCAATGCGTTGCATGATCGCGGTATCAATATTGAAGCATTCAGTCAATCATTGCGGCAGGTGAACATGCAGTTCGTCATCAGACGCGAACGGTATAAGGACGCCATTATTGCATTGAACGAAGCCTTGTGCCTTGGCGCATGAGTTTATTCAGGTGAAGCATTTTATTTGGTCATGATCCACAGTTCAGGATCCAGTTTATTAAATTCTTCCCATATTTCGAAATGCAGTATAGCCGTTTTAGCGCCTTTTTCAGTGAATACTTTTCCAATCGTTTCTTTAAATTTGATTTTGTCGCCCTGTTTCACTTTCACATCCACCAGATTCTGGTACACTGTGATATAATTTCCATGCCGCACAAGTACGAACAGGTTTTCACCCGGAATACCGCCAATACCTGTTATTTCACCACCGAAAACTGCCCGCACATCCGAGCCTCCGACAGTGGTGATATCAACGCCGGTATTGTTGGTCCATATACCCTTGAAAATCGGATGTGCGTTCATGCCGAAAAAACCGGTGATGCTACCTTTTTCGGTAGGCCATGGTAAACTACCCTTGTTTCCCTTGAAATTTTCGGATACCAAACGTTCTTCCGGCGTCAGTTTATTATAAAAGTTGTCCGGCGTTGTATTTCTTTTTTTCGCTTCGGCGGTAATGATTTTTTGGATGTCGTTCCGGAGTTTTTGTTCTTTCTTTTTTTGTTCATCCAGTTGAGCTCTTAATTTTCGCTCCTTCGATTTCAAGTTGTTGACTTCTTTATTCTGTTCGGTTTTGACCGCCTCTAATTGCTTACTTTCCCGTCGTTGTACGGCAAGCAGTTGTTCTTTTTCCGCTTTTTGCACTGCTAACTGTTCGACTACAACTTGCAATTCCACCTGTTTTGCCGTGATTTCAATTAACTGTTTTTTACGGTATTCGCTGTATTGCTGAAAATACTTCATGCGCCGGTATGCTTCGTTGAAATCCTTTGCCGAAATCACATATATCAGTTTGTTGTATTTTCCTCTGTTCTTGTAAGCTTGAAACACCAACTGAGCGTATTCTGCTTTCATCTTCTCAATTTCGGCGCTCATTTGCGTCACTTTAGCTGAAGTTTCGGCAATTTGCCGCTCGGTGTGAGTAATCTCGGCATTGATACTGTTGATAAGTCGGTTGAACTGTTTGATCTGTACATTCAATAGGTTGAGTTTCTCAAACGATTTTTTTTGACTTTGCTGTGTTTCTTTCAGGTAACGGCCTGTTTCTTCGATTTCCTGCAATGCTTGCTTGCGCTGTTCCTCCAGTTTCTGACGCGGCTGTGCAGCCGTTTCGAACATCAACAGATACAGAAGTACAGGTAAAATGATAAGATGATGATATGGACGATAAAACACCAAATTGATTCACTTAAAAATTCGCACAAAGATAAGAAATTTGTCGGTTTTTTGATTGTTTTTTAGCAGGTTTTTCTTTCAACATTTTCTCTTTCGTTACCTCCTTTACCGGTGAAGATTTTGACGGTTTTGGCAACGAACTCTTTTTCAATTTCTTACTTTCATGTGGTGTTTGTATATCTTTGAGATGTTTCCACTGTCCTCTTTTAAATTTTAGTGCATCGCGAAACAAGTCAGGCTCATAATATTCGTATTCGCCCACTAAATAGGGCATCAGTGGCGCCAGATGGTCAAATTCGATCCTGCGCTTGAACCGGTTGTATTCAAGGAACATGCTTTGTTGTGCGGAAAATTCAAATATCACTCTGTGTTTTTCCCAGCCGTTCAATTCGATGATGGGAGCGCCAAATTGAAGATTCCCGTTCGGGTCGAATGACAGTATCTCTATCAATTTCTTTTTTGTTTTCAGATCGTGCATATCCAACCCCAAAAGCGTATAGTATATCTTTCCGTCTTTCCCGCGTTTTTTCGGTATAATCTTGTAATACAGACACCCTAACCATTGATCGGCGCCAAGTATTTGCCGGTCGGGTTTGGGTATTGAATCTGTTGTTTCGGTCAGACGGATCACCTTGTTCGGTTCGTCTTTCGCACCGGGAAATACCATCAGGGTAAAATATCTGTATGTACCGTCACGATTCGAATGATTCCAGTTGAAAATACAAAAATCCTTACGTGGTGCATAAATTTTGCCGATCATTCCCAACGAGTCGAATTTATGCTTATAGGCTTCAGGAACAACAAGCGCTTGTGCCAGTATTTCTTCTATTTGTTCATGTAAGCTGACGGCAAGACTATCGTCCTTTGTTTCTCTAATATCCCTGAATAATTGTAATATAGATGCTTCTGTTGGCCAAAAATCAACATGCGGTTTCTTTTTCCCATGAATTTCTGCCGGTTGAAACAGTAGTCCGATGATGAAAAAAACCGGAATAAATTTACCGTGCGATAACATTTAGTTCTTTCAATAATTTATCTTTGAATGATTTTCCAATAGGAATACTATTCTTTGCATTATCTATCGTTTTGACAATTATTGTGTTTTCCTCGATGCTGTGGATACTATTTATATTAATGATAAACGATCTGTGAACACGCATGAACGGTTTCTGGGGAAATTTTTCCTCAATAGCACGCATTGTAAAATGGATGGTGTACCTATCGTCGAATGTATGTAGAACGATATAATTTTCCATCGCTTCCACCCAAAGAATATCGGAATATTTCAATTTAACTAACGACGCATTGTGTTTAATGAAAATCTCTTCGCTTTTGGCATACATTCTGTTTTTCCCCATACGCTCAAAGGCTTTGTTCACAGCTCTGTAAAAACGGCTATAATCGAATGGCTTCAATATATAGTCAGTAACGTCGTAATCGAACGCTTTGATGGCATATTTTTCTTTCGATGATATGATAATGATCTGTGGCAATGCGCTCATTGCATTCAGAAATTCAATACCCGTCATCTCAGGCATCTCAATATCAAGAAATATCAAATCTATGTTCTCATTTGAGTTCAATACACTGATACCTTCCACTGCGCTGGAAAGTGAGTGTAAAAGCCTGAGCGATTCCGTTTTTTTTACAAAATCTTCAGTTATTTTACGCACAAAACTATCATCATCAATGATTATGCAATTCATTTTATCAATTCTTTACCTTAAAATGAAAAGTACAAATATAGTCAATTTTTTTGAAAAATAACCTAAAAAAACATTTTTTCGTATTTTTTTTTATCTTTGTCAGTTTTTGAATCAAAAAAAATCAATCATAAAATTCATGATATGGAATTATTATCAAAAAGATTAACCTGTCTTTCGGAATCACAGACCATGGCCATGAACGCTAAGAGTCAGGATCTGCAGGCACAGGGTGTTGATGTGGTAAATCTCAGTGTGGGCGAGCCCGACTTTTTCACGCCCAACCATGTGAAAGAAGCAGCCAAAGAAGCTGTGGATAAGAACTTTTCATTCTATTCGCCCGGCGATGGTTACATGGATCTTCGAAAAGCCATTGTTGCCAAATTCAAGAATGAAAACAATCTCGATTTCACACCGGGGCAGATCATCGTTTCTAATGGCGCCAAACATTCGCTGGCCAATGTGATCATGTCGGTAGTTGATGACGACGACGAAGTGATCGTACCTGCTCCCTACTGGGTAACATATACGGAATTAGTGAAATTGGCCGGTGGTATCAATGTCATCATAGATACTACCGTTGAAAACGATTTTAAGATGTCACCCGCTCAGTTGGAAGCCGCCATCACACACAAAACAAAAGCGCTGTTGCTCTGTTCGCCGTCGAATCCCACCGGTAGCGTTTATTCGAGGGATGAATTGAAAGCAATGGCCGACATCTTAGCCAAACATCCGAAAATCATCATCGTTGCCGACGAAATATACGAACACATTAATTTTGTAGGTAAACACGAGAGCATTGCACAGTTCGACAGTGTACGCGACCGCACGGTAGTGATCAACGGGGTATCGAAAGGTTTTGCCATGACCGGTTACCGTATTGGTTACATCGGAGCGCCGCTGTGGATTGCCAAGGCTTGCTCCAAACTGCAAAGCCAGTTCACGTCGGGACCGTCGTCCATCGCGCAACGTGCAGCTTTGAAGGCTTTAACTTCCGACAATTCATTTACCGTGGAGATGAAAAAAGTGTTTGAGTCGCGTCGTGACCTTGTGTTGCAGGGTCTTTCAGAAATTCCCGGTCTGAAATACAACGTTCCGCAGGGTGCATTTTATGTATTCCCTAATGTCAGCGCTTATTTCGGTAAGAATGACGGCGAAACCGTGATCAATAACTGTACCGACATGAGCCTTTATTTGCTGGGTAAGGCTTACGTAGCCACCGTTCCGGGCGACGCTTTCGGCGAACCTAAATGCATCCGACTGTCGTATGCCACAGCCGACGAAAAACTGAAAAAGGCAATGGTACAAATGAAGGAGGCTTTCGCAAAACTGAAATAGTTTTTAGACCTGTCAGGTCTTTTGATCAAAATTTAGATGTATGAACGACCGTTACTTGCAGCGCGGTGTTTCGGCGACCAAGGAAGATGTACACCAAGCCATTGAAAATATAGACAAGGGCTTGTATCCGAGAGCCTTTTGCAAGGTGTTGCCCGACATATTGGGAGGTGATCCTGAGTTTTGTAATATCATGCACGCCGATGGGGCAGGAACGAAATCATCACTGGCGTACATGTATTGGCGCGAAACAGGCGATCTGTCTGTGTGGCGCGGCATTGCGCAGGATGCGCTGGTGATGAATACCGATGATCTCTTATGTGTGGGCGCTGTCAATAAAATATTGGTGTCGTCAACTATCGGACGCAATAAGATGCTGATTCCGGGCGAAGTGATCAGCGCCATCATCAATGGTACAGAAGAATTGATCGAGCGTATGCGCAGTTTCGGGATTGAGATATACCTGTCGGGCGGCGAAACAGCCGATGTGGGCGATCTGGTGCGCACCGTCATTGTGGATTCGACTGTAATCTGCCGTATGCCACGAAGCGAAGTAATCACTAACGAACAAATCAGTCCGGGCGACGTGATCGTTGGGCTTTCGTCGTCGGGTCAGGCAACTTACGAAGACGAGTACAACGGCGGAATGGGCAGTAACGGTCTGACTTCGGCGCGGCACGACGTATTTGCCAAATATCTGACGGCCAAATATCCCGAAAGTTATGACCATGTCATAGACAGTGGTTTGGTATATTCCGGCAGTTACCGCCTCACGGATGCCATTGAGGAATTGGGCGTGGATGCAGGTAAATTGGTGCTTTCGCCTACACGGACGTATGCGCCGATCATTCGTCAGATATTGAACGAGATGCGTTCTGCCGTTCATGGAATAATTCACTGCTCGGGCGGAGCGCAAACCAAGATCCTGCATTTTATAGACAACATGCACGTGATCAAGGACAACCTGTTCGACACACCGCCATTGTTTCGTATCATACAGGAACAGTCGGGAACGTCGTGGCAGGAAATGTATCAGGTTTTCAATATGGGACACCGTATGGAAATCTGTCTTGCCAAAGAAAATGCCGCTCGGATCATCGAAATAGCCAATACTTTTGGCATCGAAGCAAAAATCATCGGACGGTGCGAAGCAGCCGAGAAAAAGAAATTGACAATTAGCAGTAATTATGGAGTTTTTGAATATTTTTTAAATGGATGAATCCTTGTGTCGAATGGTGAAGATTTATCTTTTTGTGCTTATTTTCAGCATTTTTTCCCCACTCAGTATTTTTGCTTTTGATATTTCGGGAACTGTAACCGACCAGACTGGAGCACCTGTAGCCAACGCCAAAATACGTTTTGTCAATTCAAAAGATCCGACAGATGTGTATGAAGCCTCCACCGACCTGTTGGGACATTACAGCAATATCGAGGTTGCTGCTGCAGACGGTCTTTCTAACGGGCCTTCTGCATTATTTTGTTATCCCAATCCGTTCAACAGGCAAACTGTAATTTCGTTCTATCTCGGACAGAAACAACGAGTGGAAGTATCCATTTATAATATATTGGGACAAAAAGTAAGGGTGGTTATAGATGGCGAATTAGACGAAGGACGCAATCAAATGGTATGGGATGGGTTGTCGGGATATGGTATGCCGATCATACCCGGTTTGTATTTTTGTCAAGTCCAATCCAAATTAGGACGAAAAGTATTTAAAATTGTCATATTGGGCGGTGAAAATACAGCTATTCCTAATTGGTCATCCGGTGGAGAACCGGGGTCAACATATCCGGGGTTATTCACTGCATACATTTCGGGCGCCGACTTTCCGACCCATCATGTAGATGGAATAGATCTGGCTAATACCACCACAAAGGATTTTGTTATTAACCGCAATGTATGGGCGCCGTTCAGCACAACGGGTGATTACCTCGGTTTTTACAACGGAGAGGAGTATAAGCCCGTTTTTATTAAAGGAATTAATCTGGGTGCGACCATTCCGGGGTCATGGCCGGGACAGTTGGCAATTTCGGCCGAACAATATGCCCG
>Ga0082212_10011266_pt1 | contig 11348 bp, 10 predicted proteins | sample TergutNt197P3_FD_71548 | JGI IMG/M metagenome (GOLD analysis project Ga0082212, IMG submission 71548) | Neocapritermes taracua P3 segment gut microbial communities from Petit-Saut dam, French Guiana - Nt197 P3 | ecosystem: Host-associated > Arthropoda: Insects > Digestive system > Gut ... | reverse complement strand
TCCGGCAGTCAGCGTCCAACGTTTATTCCAACGACGGGAATACCATTTGGCGTTGTAGGAAAAAGTGTACAGGTTCATATCCAGTGCGGCATCTTCGTCTTCGTGCGCCTCTGTCGCTTCGTGATGTTCATCCTCAAACTCTTTACGGTTGTTGAAGACATATCCCACATTTATTTTTAGTTTTGAGCCATTGTCAAAGAAGCGGGTATTTTCTGAACTGATAACATGCGTGGCCAAATCCTGATAAGGCATATATGGTTTTCGTCTGTTAATATATGTTTCCTCATCATCGCCATCTTCTGTTTCCGTCAAACCATATTTCTCATTCAAGAAACTATACTTCAACGATGTGGAAAATTTATTGCCGGTATACCCCAGTGTCGTTTTCAGATTGCCGGTATTGAAACGGCTGTTGGGAACCAAATCATTTTTGCCGTCTTTGTAGTCTTTGTGCGTGGTATATCCGCCAAACAAATTCCAGTGCAGGCGATTTTTTGATAATTTAACAGCTCCGTTGTTTTTGAAACCGAGCGTGTTGCTGTTAAATTCCGAAGTCAACGCGGCTTCAATGCTGTTGTTCTTTGCATACCGCTCATCTACAAAATAAAGCACCCCGCCCAAAGCATCACTTCCGTATAACAGAGAAGCAGGACCTTTGATAATTTCCACTAATTCATAGCCGTTCTCATCAAGACCTAATCCATGATCGTCGCCCCACTGCTGATTTTCGAGCCGTACACTCTGCGAAAAGACAGCAATTCGGCTACCACTCATTCCGCGAATAACCGGTTTACCAATGCCTGCGCCCGTGCCCAAATTGTCTATTCCCGCTATTGAAGCCAGCTTATCGGCAAGCGAAACACCTTGAACGGTTTCGTTTTTGAAACTCAATTTTTCGACATTGATCACATTTTCACCCTGCAAACGTGAAGTGTTTTCAATAATCACCACTTCTTTCAATTCGTGAGAAACGGGCTGCAAGTAGACAGTGTGTTGATGATCGGTTATATTGATGTAATTGAGGAAAGTTTGATAGCCTATTGCAGATATTTGTACCAAAATTTGCGGTATTGCAAAATCTGCCTTGAATTGTCCGAGTGTGTCGGTAACAGTACCTGTTTTAGTATCAGGGTAATAGACATTGGCGTATGCGATCGGCGCGTTGCTCTCTCTGTCTATAACCCTTATTGTGCTTTGGGCAAAACCTACGATTTGTCCCGCAAACAACAGAATGAGCAAACCAACAATCTTCAAATTGGCTGAAAAAATAACGCTAAAACTTCAAAAAAGTTGATGGCTTAGTGCCGCACAAAGGACAATTGTCCAGCCCTTCGATGGTATTGAACAAGTCGCCGCATTTCGGGCATACATACCATACCGGAGCTACTGTTTCATCACTTTCGGTGGCAATCAATACCTTCAGCGCTTCAGTGTACATTTTGGCATGTGTGATTTCGGCATCGTTCGCCCATGTGAAAGAGGTAAGCGCATCATTACATTTTTCACTGACGGCGATGTCAATAAAACCCGGATACATCACGGTAAATTCGTATGTTTCACCGTCAATGGCTGCCTGAAGATTTTCAGCCATTGCAGATACTTTTGGCGTATCTGCGGTGGGGGTACATGCTTCTTCGCCCAACTTCGCCAATACTGCGTTGTGGTTTTTCACGTGAATGGCTTCGGCTGCGGAAGCGGCAGCAAACATTTTGGAAATGTTGGGATAACCGTCTTCGGCTGCTTTTCCAGAAAATGCCTGATAGGTTGCACTGGCATTGGTTTCACCTTTGATAGCCGCTTTCAAGTTTTCAATGGTTTTTTCGGGTTTCGGACTTCCGCACGAAACGAATATAGCGACAACCGCTATACATACTACTGACAATTGAATAATTCTTTTCATTTTCATTTAATTTATTGATATTTAATTATTTATTTTTTGTATTGATTATAAACCAATCATATAAGTGTACACCAAATTACCTCCCATGTATCCGGTTGCGCCAATCAAAATGGCCGAAAATACATAAAACAGCAGTCCCGCGATATGAAACGTTTTGCGGTTTTGTTTTCCGAAACGGGCCAACAGGTAGAAAAGCGCGGTCAGCGATAGCGCAATGGTTGATAACGTCGCCAATAATAAATGCAGATTTCTAACTTCAAGAGATCTCCCCGAAAACGAGCTGGTAAAAAGAAATCCGCTCAGTAATGAAAATATCGCAGAAACAACAGCAAAATACAGTATCAGTTCCCCGCATGGTAATTTGGATTCAGTTTTGCAAAAGAAAAAACGGACTACTTCAATGATCATCCCTACCATCGTCAAGGCGATGGGAAAATGAACCAACATTGGATGAAAATGGCTGGTATCAAACATGATTACAGTATTTTATAAAATATTAACACTCATTTCAAATCACAAAGATACAACTTTTTTCTGAAATCCATTGGTACAGTCTTTTTTTTTTTGAAGGAAATACTTTACTTTGCAAAAATTTAAATCTGTTTACCATTATTTATTCAATATATGTCAGACATTTTATTACATACAGCGCACAGCACGGAGCCATTATATTTGAATGCCCGTATGGCTAACCGCCACGGTTTGATAGCCGGCGCCACAGGGACAGGGAAAACGGTTTCGCTTCAGGTATTGGCCGAAGCATTTAGCGAACAGGGCGTACCTGTTTTTATGGCCGATGTGAAAGGAGACCTTTCGGGTATAGGAAAGGCGGGTACGATGAACAAAGTCATCGCGGCACGAACGGAAGAATTTGGATTGAATGATTTCGAATTTCAACCGTACCCTGTTTGCTTTTATGACGTGTTTGGCAATCAGGGGCATCCTTTACGCACTACTATTTCCTCGATTGGGCCTTTGTTGCTGTCTCGCCTGCTCAATCTGAACGAAACGCAGAGCGGAGTGCTCAACCTGCTGTTCCGCATCGCTGACGACAATGGATGGCTGCTCATTGACATGAAGGACATTCGCTTCCTGATTGACCATATAGGGAAAAACGCCCGTCAATACACCACCGAGTACGGAACTGTTACAAGCGTCAGCATTGGCGCTATACAAAGAGCTTTGCTGACGCTTGAAGATCAGGGCGGCAATGTTTTTTTCGGTGAACCCGCTTTTGATATTTTCGACTTGATGCGGATACAAAGCGGAAAAGGTATCGTCAACATACTGGCTGCCGACAAACTGATACAGTCGCCGACACTGTACTCCACCATGCTGTTGTGGATGCTGTCAGATCTTTACGAAAATCTGCCCGAAGTGGGCGACCAGCCCAAACCGAAATTAGTTTTCTTTTTCGACGAAGCGCACCTGTTGTTCAATAATGCTCCGAAAGTTCTGACCGATAAAATTGAACAAATCGTCCGGCTGATACGCTCCAAAGGTGTTGGCGTGTATTTCATTTCGCAAAGCCCGTCGGATATTCCCGATAATGTTCTGGGACAGTTGGGAAACCGCGTACAACACGCATTACGCGCCTATACGCCGCGCGATCAGAAAGCCGTGAAGACAGCCGCTCAGACTTTCCGTCCTAATCCGGCGCTTAAAACAGAGCAGGTCATCACCGAACTGGGTGTGGGCGAGGCTCTGGTTTCCTTTCTTGACCCTGCAGGACGTCCCACTATGGTGGAACGTGCCATGATGTTGCCTCCACATTCGCAAATCGGTCCACTCACCGACGACGAACGTGCGGCGCTCATCAAAATGTCTGCCATCTACGGTAAGTATGACCAATCGTTTGACCGTTATTCGGCTTACGAAATGTTACAGGACAAGGCGGCAAAAGAACAAGCAGAAAAGGAACAGCAGTTGAAAAATCAACCGGTAACGAAACCACAAACCCAACCGGTAACAAAAACAACAACCAAAACAACACGAACGCCCGCTTCCCAGAAGAAAACAACCGGAACAGGCGCAACTGTTTTCAAGACCGTAGTGGGAACGCTCGGCAGCCGTCAGGGACAGCAACTGATTCGTGGAATATTCGGGTCGCTCATTAAAAAATAACAGATGATGTCAAAACTAAAAACAGGCGACTATGCGCCCGATTTCAAGGGAAAAGGCCAAAATGGAAAGGAAGTCTGCTTTCAGGATTACCGAGGTAAAAAACTGATTCTGTATTTCTATCCCAAGGATAATACCAGTGGATGTACTGCAGAAGCTTGCAGTTTGCGGGATTCGTACAGCGATTTCCGCCGGCGCGGATACGAAATTATCGGTGTCAGTCCCGACAGCGAAAAGTCGCATACCGGATTTATCGCTAAATACAGCCTTCCGTTTACGCTTATTGCCGATACTGAAAAAACCATTGCCACCGCATATGGCGTATGGGCTGAAAAAAAGATGTACGGTCGCGCCTATATGGGTATTCTCCGAACTACCTTTGTGATTGACGAAAACGGCGTCATTGAGAACATCATCGAAAAAGTAGATACCAAAAACCACGCAAGTCAAATTATTTAGTATCTTTGAAGTGGATTTGACATAATAATAACTTGAAATGACACCTGAAGACTTTTCAAATAAACTAATCCTCGGCGACAATCTTGAAAAACTGAAAGAGATTGAAAGTGACAGCATTGATTTGATTTACGCCGACCCGCCGTTTTTCAGTAATCGGAACTATGAAGTCATCTGGGGCGATGAGGGAGAAGTACGCAGTTTTGAAGACCGTTGGTCAGGTGGTATTGAACAGTATATTTCCTGGCTCAAAGAAAGAGTCCGCGAAATGTACCGTGTTTTGAAACCAACAGGCTCTATTTTTCTGCATTGCGATTGGCACGCTGATGCTTATATTCGTGTAGATATTATGGATCAGATTTTTTTATCTCAAAATTTTAAAGGTGAAATAATATGGCAAAGACATAATGCTCATAATGACGCAAAGAAAAAGTTAGCAGTATTATCTGATACTATATGGTATTATTCAAAATCCGAAAAAAACCTATACAATCCAATCTATATTTCCTTTGACAAACACAATAATCACTACAATCTTGAAGACGAAAACGGGAAATATTTTTTAGGTGATTTAACAGCGCCAAATACAAGAAAAGGAGAATCCGGTTCAGAATGGAAAGGTATAAATCCTACTGAAAAAGGCAGGAGTTGGGCTGTCCCTAATATTATTGTAGAAAATCTTGCGGGAAATTCAGCAATAAAAACACTTACCGTTCAAGAAAAATTAGATTTATTGTATGATAATGGTTTTATTGTTTTTAGTAAAAATGGCATACCTTCTGTGAAACGTTATGAGTATATGTCAAAAGGCAGATTAGTGGGAAATCTTTGGTATGATATACAAAATGTTTCTGTTTCAAAAGAAAAAATCGGGTATCCTACCCAAAAACCTGAAGCCTTATTATACCGCATCATTGAAATGGCAAGCAACGAAGGCGACATTGTTCTTGATCCGTTTGTAGGCGGGGGAACTACCGTTGTCGTAGCCGACAAACTGAAAAGAAAATGGATAGGTATCGATCAATCCGTAGCGGCTATCAAGGTTTCCGACTTGCGTCTGAAAAATCAACAGGATTTATATTCAAAACCGTATGAATTACAACTTCGTGTTCATGATTATGACACTTTGCGCAGTAAGGATGCTTTTGAATTTGAAAAATGGATTATAGAAAAATTCGGCGGCATCTCCAATCAAAAACAACGCAACGATTTTGGTATGGACGGAAAAATGCCCGATAACACGCCGATACAGGTAAAACGTTCCGACAACATCGGCAGAAACGTGATTGATAATTTTCTTTCGGCAGTGCAACGAAGCGACGAACAGTTATTTGAGAAAAACAAAGCAGCAGGGAAAGCTGTTGGTTACATCATCGCTTTTTCGTTTGGCAGAGGGGCTGTTGAAGAAGTTGCACGACTGAAAAACAAAAAACACATTATTATCGAACTGAAAAAAGTCAGCGACATTGTACCTTATGGCAACGCGCCAAAGGTGTCGTTAACCGCCAACGAATTAGAAAATTACAAGTATGCTTTTGAAGCGACAGCCGAAAGCGACACAGGAATAGCATTTTATTCATGGGATTTCAACCACAAACCCGAAGACGGATTCAAAGCGGAAGTTTATTTGGATAAAGAAGGCAAGCAGGTTCGCAAGTTTCAGCCCGGCGAACATCAGATTGCCGTTGAAGCCACAGACAAAAGCGGTTTGGATGGTATGGACAAAATGGAACTGAAAGTACAAGAAGTAGAATAAATGAATAACACCATGACATCAAACAAACTTATACTCGGTGATAATCTTGAAAAACTGAAAGAGATTGAAAGCGACAGCATAGATTTGATTTATGCCGACCCGCCGTTTTTCAGCAATCGGAACTATGAAGTCATCTGGGGAGATGAGGGCGAAATACGCAGTTTTGAAGACCGCTGGTCGGGTGGAATTGAGCAATATATTTCCTGGCTCAAAGAAAGAGTCCTCGAAATGTATCGTGTTTTGAAGGCGACAGGATCGATTTTTCTGCATTGCGATTGGCACGCAGATGCATATATTCGCTGTGGTATTTTAGATGATATATTCTTGCCTCAAAATTTTAGAAATGAAATTATTTGGAGTTACCAAAGATGGACAGCAGGAAGTTCTTCTTTCCAAAGAACGCATGATAATATTTTTTTCTATTCAAAATCAAAAGAATTTAAATTTAATGTATTAACAGAAAATTATTCTGAAAAATCTGCTCATAAAGCGAAAAGATTTACAAAAGTTGAAAAAGGAAAGTTGATACAAAACTATACAGAAGATACGGTTAGAGAAAAATCAATGAGAGATGTTTGGGAAATTTCAATTCTAAATTCACAAGCAAAAGAGCGCATCGGCTACCCCACTCAAAAACCAGAAGCCTTACTGCAAAGAATTATCGAATGTGCCAGCAACGAGGGCGATATTGTTCTCGATCCCTTTGTTGGCGGTGGAACGACCATTGTCGTTGCCGATAAGTTGAACCGCAGATGGATAGGTATAGACCAGTCTGTAGCGGCAATAAAAGTTTCGGATTTACGCCTGAAAAATCAACATATTGGCAATCTTTTAGTTAAACCGTATGAATTACAACTTCGTGTTCATGATTATGACACTTTGCGCAGTCAGGATGCTTTTGAATTTGAAAAATGGATTATTGAACAATTCGGCGGCGTTTCCAACCAGAAACAACGCAATGATTTTGGCTTGGACGGCAAAATGCCCGATAACACGCCGATACAGGTAAAACGTTCCGATAACATCGGCAGAAATGTGATTGATAATTTCCTTTCGGCAGTGCAACAAAGCGATGAACAGTTATTTGAGAAAAACAAGGCAGCGGGGAAAGCCGTTGGTTATATCATCGCTTTTTCGTTTGGCAGAGGTGCTGTTGAAGAAGTTGCGCGACTGAAAAACAAAAAACATATTATTATCGAACTGAAAAAAGTCAGCGACATTGTACCTTATGGCAACGCGCCAAAGGTGTCGTTAACCGCCAACGAATTAGAAAATTACAAGTATGCTTTTGAAGCGACTGCCGAAAGCGATGCCGGAATAGCATTTTATTCATGGGATTTCAACCACAAACCCGAAGACGGGTTCAAAGCGGAAGTTTATTTGGACAAGGAAGGCAAGCAGGTTCGTAAATTTCAACCCGGCGAACATCAGATTGCCGTAGAAGCCACAGACAAAAGCGGTTTGGATGGTATGGACAAAATGGAACTGAAAGTAAAAGAAGTTGAGAATTAAGAATGACGTAAAAAAATGACAGAAGAAATTATCATAGCAGGTTTTGGCGGGCAGGGTGTCCTGTCGATGGGAAAGATATTAGCCTATTCGGGCATCATGCAGGGAATGGAAGTGAGTTGGATGCCTTCGTACGGACCGGAAATGCGCGGCGGAACAGCCAACGTTACGGTCATCTTGAGCGACTCGCCGGTAAGTTCGCCGGTGCTCACTCAATACGATACGGCTATTATCCTCAACCAGCAGTCGTTAGACAAATTTGAACCAATGGTCAAACCCGGCGGCATTTTGCTGTACGACAACAACGGCATAATACGCCACCCTCAACGCGCCGACATCAAAATATATTGCATAGAAGCAACCAAAGAAGCCGCCAAAACCGACCCGCGTGTTTTCAACATGATTGTGCTGGGAGGATACTTGGCTATTCGTCCGTTTATGAAACTGGAAAACGTTGTGGAAGGTCTCAAAAAATCGCTTCCCGAACGGCATCATAAACTTATTCCGCTTAACCAAAAGGCTATTTCTGCGGAGATGGATTTAGTAAAACCTTGGAAGGAATGATGAATCATTTAGAAATCAAAAAATAAAAATGAACCAACCTTATCTTTTAGCAAAAACTTACTGGAAAGAAGTGAAGGACGCCGATTTCGAGTTGGCGGTTCTTCCATGGGGCGCTACTGAAGCGCATAATTATCATTTGCCGTATGGCACCGACAACATTGAGGCAGAACTTATTGCAGCAGAAGCAGCACGTATTGCATGGGAAAGAGGCGTCAAACTGATTGTGTTGCCGAATATTCCTTTTGGCGTTAATACCGGACAATCCGACATCAAATTGGACATCAACATATACCCAAGCACGCAATTGGTGTTACTTTCGGATATCATCGAAAATATCCATCGGCACGGAATCCGCAAATTCGTAATTTTGAACAGTCATGGAGGTAACGATTTTAAACCCATAGTGCGTGAATTGGGCGCGAAATATCCCGATATGTTTATTTGTTTGTGCAATTGGTACCAGTGGCGCGGCAAGGACGCCTTTTTTGAGCAGAAAGGCGACCATGCTGATGAAATGGAAACCAGCCTGCTCCTGTATCTCACGCCAAATTTGGTTCGTCCGTTAGAAGAAGCAGGTGAAGGAAATGAGAAAAAAAACAAAATTGAAGCAATTCGACAGGGTTGGTGCTGGGCAGAGAGACGCTGGACGCAAGTGACGGAGGATACCGGCATTGGAAACCCAAAAGCGGCAACAAGTAAAAAGGGAGAAAAGTATTTCAAGGCGATCACTGAGGAAATTGCTACTGCTTTTTGGGAATTGGCCAAAAGTGATATGCAATATTTATATGAATAAATGTTTCTTGTATGAAACATAAACGACGTGATTTTATTAAAAAGGCGGGCTTTTTTTATGGAAGTATCCTGCTTTATCCTTCCTGCAATAGTGATGTAACGCTATACAGGGTTTTCACTGGCGATGAGGCAGATTGTCTCATCGCTCTGTGCGAGCAGATCATTCCTGCTGATCAGGATGCTGGCGCTACCGATGCCGGCGTCATCCATTTCATTGACCGACAAACCAGCATGAGATTTCCAGACAATCTGCCCGTTTTCCAAAAAGGAATTGCCGCACTTCAAACAACCTGCAAAGGATTGTATCACTTGTTGTTCGAACAGTTAGATGAAGTCGTTCAAATTGAAACGATGAAAAGCATGGAACAGGGTAGACTTCCGGCTGAATACTGGGCGGAAATAGACCAGCAATCATTCTTCAATCTCGTATTGAACCGTACCATGCAGGGTTTTTATGGCTCGCCTCGTCATGGCGGAAATAAAAACTATATCAGTTACCGGATGCTAAAACTGGATTATCCGCTTGTTGTGGGTCAAAACAGATACAGCGATGAAAAATAAACATGTCAATGTAATTGTGGTAGGTGCAGGAGCAGGCGGAGGCGTAGTTGCCAAGGAACTTGCTGTTGGCGGTTTTTCAGTCATCCTGTTTGAAAGGGGAGACTGGCCTGTTTACGACCGACACATCAATGATGAACTGATATCGCAACGCCTGCAGGTATTGGGCAATGCTTTTGGACCTGATTGGGAAAGGAATCCGCGTGTATTCATTGACCGTGAAGGAAAACGAACCACCATGACGCCGGCTGACGGGCGTTATAATCATAATGCAGCTTGTGTGGGTTCGGGGACAGTGAGTTATGGAGCTATGGCATGGCGGTTCATGCCTCAGGATTTCAAACTGAAAACCATTTATGGTTCTGTAGAAGGTTCAACACTCGACGACTGGCCTTTTACTTACGATGATTTAGAGCCTTATTATGCAAAAGCGGAATGGGAACTTGGCGTAGCCGGCGATGATACCAATCCTTTTGCCGGGCCAAGGAGTAAACCGTATCCCATGCCGCCATTTGAATTTAATAAGGAAGGTCGTTATTTTGCTGAGATATGCAAACGAATGGGGCTACATCCGTTTCCGATACCGATGTTACGTAATTCCGTTTCTTATAACGGAAGGCCTGCCTGTATTCGAAACCGCACCTGTGTTGGCTATGCCTGCCCTGTGGATGCTAAAAACGGAACACAAAATACAGTTATACCTGTTGCTATGAAAACCGGAAACTGCACGGTCAAAACTGGCTGCATGGTAGCCGAAATTATTGTAGATGACAGAGGACGAGCCACAGGTGTTCAATATTTTGATGAAAAAAAACAGGGACATTTCCAAACAGCCGATTTGGTAATCATATCAGGGTCAGCTACTGAAACGCCCCGATTATTGCTCAATTCCAAATCGAAACTGCATCCCAATGGCGCAGGCAACAACAACGACTGGGTAGGACGTAATCTTCAGGGACATGCTTACGCAGGTGCTATGGGACTGTTTGATTTTGAAATACTGGATTATGCAGGGCCGGGCGCCACTTTGGCCGTTTGCGATTTTAACCACCAAAATCCGGACACGATTGGCGGTGCTGTGTTGTGTACCGAATTTTTTCAAATGCCTTACGCTTTTGCGAGTACCCGTCCGCCCGGCGAACCCAGGTGGGGAAAAGAGCACAAGGATTTTCAACGTAATTATTTCTACCGGATCGGACGTTTGCACGGGCCAATACAGGAAATGCCATTGTTTGAGTCGCGTGTTACGGTTGATCCCGATGTGCGGGACTATTGGGGTATCCCTGTAGCCGCTTTGTCGGGAAGCATGCACCCGTTGGATAGAAAACACGGCTTTTACCTGATTTCAAAAGCCGAAGCTATACTGAAAGCGGCAGGCGCTTTTCGCACGTGGCCGAAAGGCCCGGCAAACGCAAGACCTGCAGGACCCAGTGGTGGACAACACCAAGCAGGTACATGTCGCATGGGAAACGACCCGAAAACTTCGGTCGTTAATTCTTTCGGTCAAGTGCATCAAATTGACAATCTTTTTGTAGCTGATGGGAGCGTGTTGGTTACCAACGGTGGATTTAACCCTGTACTTACCATCATGGCTGTGGCTTATCGAATCGGTGAATATATCGTCAAAAATTTTAAAGCTTGAAAACATCTGTGATATGAAGGGAAAATATTTAATATTGGTTTCAGGCGGCG
>Ga0082212_10011265_pt1 | contig 11349 bp, 7 predicted proteins | sample TergutNt197P3_FD_71548 | JGI IMG/M metagenome (GOLD analysis project Ga0082212, IMG submission 71548) | Neocapritermes taracua P3 segment gut microbial communities from Petit-Saut dam, French Guiana - Nt197 P3 | ecosystem: Host-associated > Arthropoda: Insects > Digestive system > Gut ... | reverse complement strand
AAATATCTGATAATCTTTGTTCAGTCTTTTAAGCTCTGCCTCAAATGCTTCAATACCTGCATTGATTCCGGGATCGTTACCGGCATAATGAGCCAGAATGGGAGCATTGATTTTCGCTACATCTCCTGTAGCCGGCTGACGACCATAGTATGGAACCGCAGCATTGAGGTCGGGCGAATTTACAGCAACGTTATTAGTCATTGCCCCACCCCAGCAAAATCCCGTACATCCGACTTTTCCTGTCGACAGCGGATGCGTTTTAAGATATTTGACCGCTGCAACCAAGTTGTTTACCGTATCTTCATTATTTAGTTGCCCTATTCGCTGGGCAGCCGTTGCCTGATCATTTTCAGGTGTTCCGCCGGCGGGGGTTAGCGCATCGGGAGCCAATGCAAGAAAGCCTTCATTTGCAAATCGTTTTGCAACATCCTGAATATGTGGCTGCAAACCTCGGTTTTCATGAATTACCACAACTGCCGGAAATTTCCCTCCTGTTTTAGGATGAGCCAAAAATCCTTTAATCTCCATTTTCGGGGCAGGATAGTTTACGAATTGTGAAACAGGCTCGTCGGCGAGCAAACTTGGATTGGGACTGTCAGCAGCCTTTAATACGGGTAAGAGTGCAAATGCAGCGGCTGAACTTCCTGTTAACAATGTCAGTTTTTTAAGAAAAGAACGGCGATTGATTTTGCCATCCTTATATTCTGCGTACAGTTTTGTTATATTGCGTTCCATAATACATATGTTTATATGGTGAATAAATTTAAACAGACAACAGCGGCCTTAGAAGTTATCTAAAGCCGCTAAAATGTTGATTTTATACATGGGTGGAAAATGGGACTCGAACCCACGACCCTCAGAACCACAATCTGATGCTCTAACCAACTGAGCTATGACCACCATATATTTTCCGCGCTGCAAAGTTAAATAAAATAATTGAGAGTTGAAAATTGAAAGTTGAAAATTATCAAAATATTTTTAATTCATAATTCTTTCCGTGTCGTCGTAAAATTGTTTCAGTTCTTTTTCTTCACCGGCAGTCATGGCGGGATAGCGTTCGGGATTACCTAAATAATCAAGTACAGGGATGAGCCGGTAAACATTGACGCCTCTTTCGAGATAACGACGTACCCAAAAAGGCTCGTAACGATAGGATTCGAGGGTTACAATGTCGCCGGTTTTCGTTAATGTGACATCGAGCATGATGCCGCCGTCGCTGTAACGCCAGCGTTGGTTCGAAACGAAATTCCCAAGCGAATAGGCGACAAGTACGGAATCAGTCCTATTTCCTGCTATTTTCTTGATGGGCTGTATGGCGTGGGGATGCGAACCAACGATGAGGTCACAACCGTTGCACGCAAGAAAACCGGCAATTTGACCTTGTGTTTCGTTCTCTTTGTTTTGGTATTCTTCTCCCCAATGAATGCAAGTAATAATATAATCGGCTTTCATTTCGCGGGCTTTGGTCAGGTCGGCAGCCATCTTTGTAGTATCAACATAATTGACTATACTGGGCGGTTTCGCCTCCAACATATTTGTACCGTACGTATAATTAAGAAAAGCCAATCTGAAACCGTTTTTTTCCACTATCAGCGGATAATTGGTTTTCCAACTAAGCGAATCCTTAAACGAGCCTGTGTGTAAAAACCGGAGACTGTCTAAAACATCAATGGTACGTTCCATCCCTTTTGCCTCGCGGTCCATGATATGGTTGTTTGCTGTAACCAATAAATTAAAGCCTGCGTCCTGCAAAGCGACAGCCAATGAAACGGGACTTGAAAACCTTGGATATCCGGTATAGGGTTCGCCTGCAAATGTTACTTCAAGGTTAGCGACAGCGATGTCGGCAGCGGATATGTATGTTTTCATCCATTGAAAAGTTGGGATATAATTGTAGCAACTGTCGCCTCCGTCGCGCCATGCGCCTTTGTTTTGCGTACTATGCCCCATTACATCACCGGCAAAAACCAAGCGGATGCTGCTTACAGTGGCTGCACTATTGTCTTCCTCAATACTTTCATAATCGCTATCAACTGAATCGTTCCCCGTCAGATATAGAGCGAGAAATGCTAAACAAATAATCACAAACAAAGATATGATAATCGTCCTCATCATTTAAAAAAGTGCGTGAAAATAATAAAAATATTCCAAATGAGAAGAATAGCCATCAATCTTTTTCGTTTATTTGAGGATTGACGCCACAAACCCATTCGGATATGATGGGTAGTTTTTTGGCAGCCTTATCACCTTTAAATCCGACAATATCGTCAATAGAAACCAATTCAAGGTATTTTTCGAGCACCAATCGCGATAACGGTTTGTAGCTCCAATGCCATTTTTCCTCCTGATAACCGGTAGGGCGTTTCTCGTCCAAAACGGTATAGGGTTGGTAGAATCCGTATTTTTTAGCGTTTTCTTTTAACCAATTATAGACTTTTTGTCCTTCCTGTGTTTGGAAATAAGCAAGATCGAAACTGTTCAGGTCGATATCCGTTCCCCAGTGGTGGCGTGTTGTTCCGGGCATTGCGCGGTATTGCAACAAATATCTTGCCTTATCGACCTCGTCCTTAAAAACCGTCTCTGTACGGGGGTTGTTCCACCGGAGTTCCCATTCATATACCTGTTCTGAGAAAATGCGATGACCGGATGTGATGAGCAAATGGACTCCATCTGCCAAAGCTGCTTTATACATTTTCTTGTACGCTTCATATACAGGATGAATCAAATAAATAGCCCGTTCGGTATGTTCACTGTCTACTTTAACAAACAGCGGATTTTCCTGACGTTGCCTGTAAGTAAAATTTCCCAATAGAAAATCCTTATTTACAAACTCGTTTACCCAGTCTTCATTTTCTTTATTGAATTTTTGTCTTTCAATTTCCTCTTCAGACAATACTTTTTCTGTTTCTATATGAGTTATTGACGAATTTTCGGTACCCTTTTTATCGGTCGAAACCGTGCAAGCCGTTATGAGGAACAGGCATAAAATGAAACATATAAACAGGTTTTTGGGGATTACCATACTTATCACTATTTTGCGCTTTCCGGTTATTGATAAATTACCTTTTTCGCTGCAAGTAGCGTGTTTTTCATCAAGGAAATGATTGTCATGGGACCTACTCCTCCCGGCACGGGAGTGATGTAGGAGCATTTGGGAGCGACTTCTTCGAATAAAACATCGCCTTTGAGTCTGAACCCCGATTTGGTTTCGGTGGAAGGAACACGGGTCGTCCCAACATCAATCACGACAGCGCCTTCTTTCACCATATCGCCTTTCAGAAATTCCGGAGAACCCAAAGCGGCAATGATAATATCGGCTTCATGGCAGTATTTTTCAATATTTACCGTACGACTGTGACAGACGGTAACGGTGGAATCGCCCGGACGGCTTTTTTGCATCAATAAAGTAGCGATAGGTTTCCCGACGATGTTGCTGCGACCCAAAACCACACAATTCTTACCGGAGGTTGTTATATCGTATCGTCGCAATAATTCCACAATTCCGGCAGGTGTGGCTGAAACAAAACAGGGCAAACCGATTGCCATGCGTCCCACGTTAATCGGGTGGAATCCGTCCACATCCTTGCGATAGTCGATGGTTTCTATTATTTTTTGTTCTGAAATATGCTTGGGTAAGGGCAATTGCACAATAAATCCGTCTATATCCGGAGTATCATTCAATTCTTTTATTTTTTCAAGAAGTTCCATTTCGGTCACATCTTCCTCGTAACGAATCAAGGTTGATTTGAAACCTATTTCCTCGCAAGTGCGGATTTTATTTGCGACGTAAGTTTCGCTACCTCCGTCGTGACCAACCAATATAGCTGCCAAGTGCGGCCGTTTTCCTCCGCATTGAATTATTTGCGCTACTTCTCCGGCAATTTCCGTCTTTATCTGTGCCGCAACCGCTTTCCCATCAATTAATATCATAATTATTTTTATTATTTAATCCGTACCCCTAAATCCCCTAAAGGGGACTTTCTCTTCTCCCCTTTAGGGGGTTGGGGGGTGGGGCTGGGGGGTTATAATCATTTTCTCCTAAACCCCGGCTTAACGGGCATTTTTGCTGTGGTCATCGTTTTCATCATTTTGCGCGTTTCATCAAATTGCTTTAACAATTTATTTACTTCCATTACGCTTGTGCCGCTTCCTTTTGCAATGCGCGAACGGCGCGAACCATTCAAAATTCCCGGATTGGAACGTTCAACAGGGGTCATAGAGTGGATTATTGCTTCTATTCCTTTGAAAGCATCGTCGTCAATATCAAGGTCTTTGATTGTTTTTCCTACACCCGGAATCATCGATGCCAAATCTTTCAGGTTCCCCATCTTTTTGATTTGATTCAGTTGGGAAAGAAAATCATTGAAATCGAATTGATTCTTAGCGATTTTCTTTTGTAGGCGACGCGCTTCCTCTTCACTGTATTGCTCCTGCGCTTTTTCGACCAAAGAGACAATATCGCCCATACCAAGAATACGGTCTGCCATACGTGTCGGATGAAACAGGTCGATGGCTTCCATTTTTTCACCGGTTCCCACAAATTTAATAGGCTTATTAACCACTGTGCGAATGGAAAGTGCTGCTCCTCCACGTGTATCGCCATCTAATTTGGTGAGAATTACACCTTGAAAGTCAAGCCGGTCGTTAAATTCTTTTGCCGTATTCACTGCATCCTGTCCGGTCATGGCATCGACAACGAACAGAACTTCATCGGGTTTGACAGCCGATTTGATGGATGCAATTTCGTTCATCATCTCTTCGTCGATGGCCAAACGTCCGGCGGTATCTATAATCACCACATCTTGCCCGAATTGTTTGGCGTGTTTGATGGCATTCAATGCAATCTGCACCGGATTTTTATTTTCAGGTTCGGCATAAACGGGAACGCTTATTTGTTCGCCCAGCACTTTCAATTGCTCAATAGCAGCCGGACGATAGATGTCGTCTGCAACCAACAGAGGCATTTTGCTTTTTTTGTCTTTCAACATCTTAGCCAACTTTCCGGCAAATGTGGTTTTTCCCGAACCTTGCAATCCCGACATCAGAATAATTGCCGGATTGTTTTTCAGGTTAATATCGGCTGTTTCACCGCCCATCAACGACGACAGTTCGTCGTGAACGATTTTTACCATCAACTCACCGGGCTTTACCGCCGTCAAAACATTTTGCCCCAAGGCTTTTTCCTTCACCGTATCGGTAAAGGTCTTAGCCACTTTGAAGTTGACATCGGCGTCGAGCAGGGCTTTACGAACGTCTTTCAGCGTTTCGGCTACATTGATTTCGGTGATTCTGCCTTCGCCTTTCAGTAACTTAAACGACCGTTCTAATCTATCACTCAGGTTTTCAAACATAATTCTTAAGAGTTAAAAACTAAAAGATAAAAACTAATAACTAAAAACTAAAAGATAAAAACTTAAAACTAAAAATGATTTTTAATTTTTTAATTCTTAATTTTTAATTGAATTTAGGGTACAAAAGTACAACAAAAGGAGCAAAAGTAAAAAAATAAAAAAATTAGGTTAAATATTTTTTTGAGGCGCTAAGGAAAAAATTTTACTGTTTCAGTATAAAAAACGGATATATACTTTTACAGAGTTATTCATATTTAGTCCTTCGGACTGTGGAAATAATATCTTTTGTCAACAAAATGATTTTCTTACACAGATTTTTTCCTTAGCAATAGCGAAGTCAGGAGTTTATCTATTCCCCCACAAACCTTACATCAATTCCGGTCTGTTTAATTGCTATTTCGCTTAGCTTGTAGGCGTCGTATTTCACTTTTCCGCCGACCAATTCGGGAATATTATACGACTTCATCAGACGATGATAGAAATCGGGGTCTTTTTGAGGCAACAAGAAAGGTTTGGCAGGGTTTCCGTCGGAATCGATGTATGCGATATAGGGTCGTGTGTAAAGTCCGTCGATCCTTCTGCTGCTGAAAACCACCCACCGGCTGTTGCTGCTCCATGAATGATAACTCTCCACATCCTTGCTGTTCAGCATGTCTAATGGAATCAGGTCTCCATTTTGAAGATTTATCATATACAGGTCTGCATCCTTGTGCCAAATAGAAAAATTACCATAGTCGGAAAGCGTAAACATCAGGAATTTCCCGTCGGGGGAAACACGGGGAAAAGAAGCGCTCTTCCCGTTTATCGACTTCGCCTGGTATAAAGTATCGACAGTTGCACCGAACCGGCGGTTCCCGGGGTCAAACGAAATGGCGCATAAACTATATTTCACATTTTGAAATTCATCCGGCATCGGACAGGAATCGGCTGTACAGAAAAACAAGGTTTTCCCATCCGGAGAAAACGTTGGAAAAGTCTCAAAGGCAGTGTTTGAAGACAAGGGCGGAGCAGTTATGATTTCATGCCTGTTCACATCATATACGACCACATCCGAAGCTAAGTCGTAAACCTCCACACGATTCGGATCGGTGGTATGAAAAAACTGACTTGTTTTATTTACAGAAAAAGATATGTATTTTCCCGAAGGATGCCAGGAAGGATAAACCAATGCCGAAAGGGTTTGCGGCGTTTTGGTATTTAGTTTTTCTATGTGGTCGCCATCCATGAGAAAGGTTCCCGAATGGGATTCGCGCATGTGAAACAACATCTTCTCAGGATTTTGCATACAAAACGAGTGGCAGTTGATACAGTTGTTGCCCGTTCGTTTGTTGTTTACTATGACAGATTCGGTAAAATCTTCAAGGCAACGCTGGTAAATCCCCATCTCGCTCCACAGTTCATACCCCGGCTCAATCAGCCGGTAAACCAACCATGAATCAATCGATTCAAACGCAACAAAAATCCGAAATGCAGGATAACTGAACCATTGACCTTGTGTTTTCACCCGTATCGTAATGCCGATTGAACTTCCGACAGCGTCTTTCATCAGTTTTTTCCATGATGAAAGCGGAATCGTGAAACATCCCTTTTTCGCCTTTACTTGCAGTCGCTGGTTTTTGCTTTCTATAGTAGCAAACGCTTTTTCATCATCCTGTAAATCCGTTAACTTGAAAGAAAGGGGAGCAATGTTAGGCGGGATGGTCACATCCTTATAATCCGGAAAAATAACAGGCGAACCGTCAAATATCTGTGTAATACGCATTTCATCTGTACACGAAACAGATATCAACAAAAACAAAACAAGCCGAAAGCAGTTTTTCGGCAGGAATGTGATTGACTTGAATTTTTCACTGATCATCTCACTCAACCGTCATTTTGGGTAAATAAATAATAATACCAGTAGGTATCGCCAAAACTCTTTTTTAGCAAACCCGGTAATGCCGCATCGTTTTGCCTGTTAGCTCCTATCAGCCTTCTCAATTCCTGATACCGGAGGATGACCGGTTCCGAAATAGCATACTGTTCAAGGCAAGCAGGATCTTGTTCCGACAAGATAATAATTGCTTCCTGATAGGATTTAGGTAACGCCGGCAGAACATCCGTTCCGTAATATTTTTCCACAAACGCTTTAAAAAGAAGTATTTCCTTCGACAGTAAATAGAACGCCCCCGCGTATTGTATGGATGCCTGATTAGCCGGATTATGTACGGCAATGTATTCCAAGTCATAAACAACATCCCGGAGTTCGGAGATAAAGTTTTCCTTTGGAATACATTTACGTTTTAAGCCCAACAGTGAATCGTTTTCTACTGCTTCGTCATTCCATAAAAAACGGCGGTGGGAACGCGCCCAATTTTTGTAATATTTCGTCTGTTCCAACAAGTCGATATATTTTTCGGCTACCGGATAGGCTCCAAAAATCAGGTTGGTTTGTATCAGTCGTTTCAACATACGCGGCCCGCCCGGATCCGGAATAATCTCATTGGCTTCAAAAGCCATCCGCTGAGCAAGCGCAATATGTCCCATTGAAAAATAAATATCACTTAACAAGACCGAAGATTGCAGCGATTTATTCCAGGGTAAAAAAACACCTCGTACTCCCTGCTGGGAGAATGAGAACATACGTTCGGATAAACTGCCTTTTTCAGACAGGGCTAAATTCAAACTGCACATATACATGTAATTTTTAATATTCCCGCTGCATCGTTTAATTATCCTATCCCACTGTTCGGTACGCATATAATAATCCAATTCCTTGTAAAAATCAGAACTGCGATTCACAAACTTACCCATTCCAAGTTGGAAACTTATCACTACCAATAACAATTGAAACGATGATTCTATATATTTTAATTTTCCCCTGATTTGTTTTCTGTCACGCATGAACCGGCACAATAACAAAAGAAGAAACAGGAAACCCCATGAAAAATAGATGACAATACCCGGACGGAGCCGGAAGTTATAATAACCGTCGGGTAGAATCAGAAAGCGATAGTCGCTGACCGAAGAGGAGTAAACACACCACAGAACCAAGCCTGACACCGGCAAAAGCGGTATAATAAAAGAAAGCGCCCGGTAGGAACGATTCAATATTTCCCACAGTAAAACACCTGCCAAAAAGAGAAAAGCGATTGCTCCAAGCCCCCAAAACAATACGATTCCGAAAATTGCACAATAAACAATCCGGTATACAGGTTTCGAGATGTATAAATAACCATACAATACCGCCAGCATGATAGTGAACGCAATTGTTCCAGCGTAGTAATAATACATATCGAAATGTAAAAAAAGCAGAAAAAAAACAGGCAGCAGACTTAATATAAATAAATTGGAGGTTGGAGCAATACGCCTGATAATCTCGGCTGTTAACATTCCGGCAGCGGTGAGCCACGCGCTCGTAATCAAGGCAGCCATATAGGGCGATATAAAAAATTGGATGCAAAACGCAGCCAACCATCCGGCAAGACCGGCAGGTTTCGTTATGAAAGAAAAAAAACAGTTCCGGCTCCAAAGAAACAACTGTTCCTGTTCAATAAAATAAAAATGGTAAACCAATTGCTTTTGTTGATAAAAAAATAACAACAAAAACACACAAAACCAAAAAGTTACGCGGGTATTCAATTTGGCAAAAAGACTTGGATACCATTTTATTTTATGGTTCTTCATTCATCCAAAGATAAGCCTCAAAAAACGGGGGCGTCCGCTTCGATGGAGGGCGTACCGCCGGCAACAGTAGGCCAATTGTCTACCCACACAATTTTATCCAAAAACAACCGTCTTCCACTTTGGTTGACTACGCTGAAGCCGTGATATAAAATCCAGTCATTACCGGCTTTGTCCTGCACGAGTCCCGAATTGTGTCCGACGCCGACAAAATGTCCGTTTTTGCTGATAACCGCTTCGTGATTGTTTTGCATCATCGGGCGTCCCTGTTTGTCGGTATAGGGTCCCCACAGGTTTTCCGACCTGCCTACAACAGTGGTGTAGGTACTTTCCAATCCATTGCAGCAACTGCCGACAGAGGCGAACAGATAATAATAGTTATTGCGTTTGTGGAGGGAAGCGGCTTCGTATGCCGTTCCCGCTATTTGCCGTTTTTCGCTCCCTTCTTTCAGTTTCAGTCCGTCATCAGTAAGTTCGATACCCCATATTCCATGCCAGCTTCCCCAAAACAAATACTTTCCGCCATTATCTTCAATAAAATCAGGGTCGATGCAATTTTGTACGCCGGTATTATCCATGTTTACAAGCAGACCTTTATCGGTGAAAGGACCTTCGGGATGGTCGGCGATAGCCACTCCTACGCTTGCAGTAGTCTCACCGCCCCATATCGACTGGGAATAATACATCACATATTTACCGTTGATGTAATTGATATTGGGCGCCCATATTCCTGCATTCGGCACTAAGGACGGACGGGTCTCATTGGTAAAGGCATTAGCCTTGGGCGTCCAGTTTACAAGGTCGGTTGAATGATATATGGAAACATTTTGAGCAGTACCGTATACATAAAAACCGCCATCCTCAAGCTGGATAATGGTTGGATCGGGAACGTTAGCCTGAATGACGGGGTTACGGTATTTCTTCTGGCCGGTGTTGTCCTGATCGATAACAGGCGTAAAATAATTGGGATCAACGGTCATGATTTCTTTTCCGTTTTCCTGTTTGAAGTTTACCGTACTGATGTGCATGATGCGGGGATGTATCTTCGTTTTGGAATTATGCGAGTGGAATACAATACGCAACTTCCCTTCCTTATCTGTAAACATGGCGCTATGACCTATTCCTACTAATTCGCCAACGTTCTGGTAAATCGGATTTTTGTCGTATTTTGTCCAGGGACCAAAAACATTGGTTGCCGTGGCAACACCAATCCCGTAGAAAGGACTTTCATAACTGTTGGCGGAATAAGTCATGTAATAGACGCCATTGTGTTTGACGACAAAAGCGCCTTCGTTCACACGCGGCCAAACTTCTTCCCAGGCTTGAGATACGTTGATACATTTCCGCATGGTTTCCGTTTTTAAGTTAATCAGGTCGTCTTCCAATTCGGCTACCCAGATATTCAAACCGTCATTGAAGCGGTCGAAAAACAGGTAAGCTTTGCCGTCGTCGTCGATGAACAGCGAGTTATCAATACATTTTTCGCTGTCTATCATGGGCTGTTGTTTTTCCTGACGAAATGGGCCAAGCGGACTGTCGGCAGTAGCGACGCAGATATGTTCATCGCCCGAATAATACATGTAGAATTTGCCGTTTACATGATATACTTCAGGCGCCCAAAACCACCTGTTTGCGTACACATCGTTTTTATGGAGCGCCAGTTTGCGTTCGGGCGCTTTCCAGGTGAGCAGGTCGTTGGAGGTGTAAACTTCAATGCCATCGCTTGATGCAGTTCCGTAAGCGTAATATACGCCATTATGAAGCAAAATGAAAGGATCTCCGAAAAAAACTTCAGAAACATTTGCCTCAGGCTCCAGGAACTGTTCTTCTTCCGATCCGCACAATGCTAAGCAAGCGATACAAAATACTATTCCAAAAAGAAAAAAAATAAATCTATTTTTCATTGTTCTATATAAATTATTTATGATTCGGGGAAATTCGTCGTATTTATCGTTTGGATTGTTTCTCTTTCGAGTCTGCCACCTCTATCTCGTACTCGCCCGAAGGACGATTGATGGGGACGTCCGGTAACACGGCGGCTCCGAAAAACGGGTTTCCTTCGGCATCGAAAGTGAATTTTTGCAACCGGGCTACACGATTCCATCCGGAAGTGGTATCGACTTTTGAATGATAATAAATCCACCACTCTTTATCGTCGGGAGAGGTGGTAAAACTGGCATGCCCCACTCCGAAAACTTTCTTGTCATCGCCCAAAAAGACAGGTCCCGACTTGATCCATGATTGGGGGTCGAGCGGATCGGCATCGGCGTTTTTGAGACGCAATTGTCCCAGCCGGTAGTGGATTGTCCATGAACCGCGTGTAGAGAACATGATA
>Ga0082212_10011264_pt1 | contig 11349 bp, 11 predicted proteins | sample TergutNt197P3_FD_71548 | JGI IMG/M metagenome (GOLD analysis project Ga0082212, IMG submission 71548) | Neocapritermes taracua P3 segment gut microbial communities from Petit-Saut dam, French Guiana - Nt197 P3 | ecosystem: Host-associated > Arthropoda: Insects > Digestive system > Gut ... | reverse complement strand
TAAAACTTTCCCATAATTGCCATTTTCCCTGTGTTTATTTTTCTTTCTGCAGTCCATTGAGGACAGGGGTTTCTCTGCATACCACTAATAAAATTTTAGAATGTTCTCAGCAACTTTGCAGATATGCCTGTATATACTGTTTTCCTGAAGGTTGGAATGCATAATTCTCTAGAAAGATATGTTTGTTAATGTTTGATTAGTGGTGTCCCCAAGACAGTGATGCCATCTGCTAGAATATATGGCTGGGTCATAATGCAATGCAAGGGTAAGTGGCATCATTTGTGATTGTGGGCAACCATTTATGAGAGATGAATTTTAAGGAAGTTTATGTGAATGCTTGAGATTAAAATACACATTACTTTGATAGGTGATACCAAAACTGTAAGTCTGTAGCTACAACTTGTGTACAGTGATTGTGTTTCATGCCATACATTGTAAATATTCATGGAATATTGTATATTTTGTTTGTATTTTATTTTTAAGTATTTCAAATTAAGCTTGTAACATTATGGAGAATAAGAAAAATAAGATAAATATGAAATATTATTCTTTTTATAGATGAGATACACACAATAGTTGGAGCAGGTGCCGCAGAAGGGGCAATTGATGCGGCAAATATTTTAAAACCGTTGTTGGCAAGAGGAGAAATACAAGTAGTAGGTGCAACAACAATAAAAGAATATAGAAAATATATTGAAAAAGATCCGGCATTGGAAAGAAGATTTCAACCTGTGAATGTAGAAGAACCAAGTGAGATTGATACAGAAAAAATATTAAAAGGGTTAAGAGATAAATATGAAGCACATCATAATGTAAAAATAACAGATGAAGCAATTAATTCAGCTACACAGTTATCGAGCAGATATATAAACGACAGATTTCTACCAGATAAAGCAATAGACTTAATAGATGAAGCATCTGCAAAAGCAAAACTCAGGTCTTTTGTAGAACCTGAAAAAATAAAAGAAATAGAAAAAGAAATAGAGAAAATGGAATATGAAAAAGAAGAGGCAATTAACACTCAAGATTTTGAGCGAGCAAGTAAGTTAAGAGATGAAGAGAGGAAACTAAAACAAGCATTAGAAAAAGAAAACGAGAATTGGAAAAATAAAAGAAATACAAATATTGTTAGTATAAAAAAGGAAGATATTGCACTTGTTATTTCAAGATGGACTGGTATACCTGTATATAAAATAAATGAAAACGAAAATGAGAAACTAAAGAACTTGGAAAATGAAATTGGAAAAAGAGTTATAGGCCAAAATGAAGCGATTGGGGCAATTTGCAAATCTATTAGAAGAAGTAGAGTAGGGCTAAAAGATCCGAAAAGGCCAATTGGTTCATTTTTATTTTTAGGGCCGACTGGTGTTGGGAAAACAGAAGTAACAAAAGCACTCTCAGAGAACTTGTTTGGAGATGAAGAGTCTATGATAAGAATAGACATGTCTGAATACATGGAGAGCCATACTGTATCGAAAATGATTGGCTCTCCGCCAGGTTATGTTGGGTACGAAGAAGCAGGTGGACTAACAGAAAAAATAAGGAGAAAACCATATTCAGTTATATTATTTGATGAAATAGAAAAAGCACATCCAGATGTTATTAATATTTTATTACAGATTTTGGAAGACGGTAGGCTTACAGATAGCCAAGGTAGGATTGTAAATTTCAAAAATGCAATTATAATAATGACATCAAACATAGGTGCAAGATTAATTACAGAAAAAAAGACATTAGGTTTTTCAAAAGATGAGTTATCAAACGATAAAGAATATGAAAATATAAAAAAGGCAGTGATGTCTGAAATAAAAAAAGATTTTAAACCAGAATTTTTAAATCGTATAGATGAAATAATAGTATTTCATAAACTAACAGAGCAAAATATAATAGAAATAGTAGGTTTAATGCTCAAAAACCTTGTAAACAGGATGAAAGAACAAGATATAATTATTAAAATCGACGATAAAGTAAAAGAGCATATTGCAAAAAATGGAATAGATTTGAATTATGGAGCAAGACCGCTTAGAAGAACAATACAAAATTTAATAGAAGATAAAATAGCAGAAGGAATTTTGGAAAAAAATATAAAGAAAAACAAAGTAATTAAAATAGGAATAGAAGACGGAAAAGTTACAATAATGTAATCGAAAAGACATGTTATGTTTATTGAATTTGAAGGGGTAGCATGGTATAATTTTATATAATAGGAAGAAACTGGGGGCATACCCTTAGTTTGGAAACAAAAGAAAGCGGTGTAGTTTTGGAATTTTTTGCAATAATATTTATATTAATAATGGTTATTTTATTTTTAACATTATTGGCAGTAGCTCAAATAAAAATGGCAGGAATGAATGTTAAGGATTTTTGGTCATTTGTGCAGGCAAACGAAGTTTTAGATAAATTATATGCATTTTGTAAAAAATATGACAAATTATCTCCACAGCAACAAGTAATTTTCTTAAAAGAAGCAGAAAAAATATTTAAGGCGTTTGACAAAGTCCCAAACTCACTATGGGAAGAAGATTATCAGAAATATATGGAAATTTTAAATAGATATAAAGAAATAAAAATTATAAGATGGGAAGCGAACTAAAGAGGAGAAACAAAATATGAAACACAGAAGTAGAATAGCTGTGAAAGAAAACGAATCTTTAAAAGCAAAAGGGACAGACTCAACTGGCAGATTAAAAAACATGCCAGTTAAAGCTGGCCCTTTTGTTTTTAACCTGTTTCTTTTATTAATATTAGGTGCATTTCTATCTCTTTCAACATATGCTTGGATTACATCAAACAGAACAGTAAAACTAAGAACATTAGATGTAGGAGTAGAAGTTTCAAATGGATTTCAAATATCAGTAGATGCAGTAAATTGGAAAGCAGTAGTAACACCATACGATATATTAGGAGACGAACAAGAAGGCGGAATGAATACATGGGCAGAACACATAAACCATATACCATCAGCAGACGAGATGAAACCAGTATCAACAATAGGAGAAATAGATGAAGATGGTTTTTTAGAGATGTTTGTGGGAAAAGTAGAAGCAGAACAATTTACTGGTCTGCTTGCATTAACAACAGAATTGTCTCCAGATGAAAAAGGGAACCAAGACTATATAGCATTTGATTTATTTTTTAAAACAAGCTATCATGTAGACTTGTTTTTAGAGAAATCTTCAAATGTAATAGGTGGACCAAACGCATCAGGATATACAAAAGGCCTAGAAAATGCAGTGAGGGTAGGATTTGTAAAACAAGGACATATAAGTTTAAATGATTATTCAAACCCAGGTGGGCTATTGGCAACAAGAAATTTAGATAGAGCAGAAAGTGTAACAATATGGGAGCCAAATAGTAATTCACATACAGCTCAGGCAATTAATGATGCATTCAATTCATATGGAGCAACAATAACTCAGTTTACAAGAGTAATGCCATATTCAGGAGTAAGAGATGAAATTCCAACAGAAACATTGTTAAGAAATGCAAACTATATAGATAGACCATTGCTATTTGGAGAAGTGCCAGAAGAAGCAGTAGATACATACATACAAAGTGACAAACCAATAGTAGAACCAGGAGATTACTATAGAAACTTTGGAAATGGCAGTATGTTATATGATGAAGATTTAGAAATAGAGTTAAGAGCAGGAATAACAAAGATAAGAGTATATATATGGATAGAAGGACAGGATTATGATTGCCAAGACTTTGCATCTGGAACAAATTTGGAATTTAATTTAAGATTTATAATATTTGGAACAGGAGGAATAGCAGGAAATCCACCAGATATAACAGGATTTAATGAAAACACAACATTCTATGTAACATATGATGCATTGGGAAATGAACATAATGAAACCCCACTTAGCAAACGAGCACCAAGAGGTTGGTACAATTATGAAGAGAAGAGATGGGCAAATATCGTAACCAGAAACAATGGAAAAGAAGCATATTTTGTATGGATACCAAGGTATCAATATAAAATAATGAACACAGATAGACCAATAGATGAACAATATGCAGATGTAGTATTTATCCCACAAGAGCAGATAATTGCAAATGAAGGATATGTAATCCCAGAAGCGTTTTCATTTGGAGGAGTCCAGCAGGCAGGATATTGGATGAGCAAATATGAAGTAAGTCCAGATTCAGTACCAGTAATAGATGCAGAATTAATAATAGAAGATAACAGTATAAAAGTAATGAATATAGATTATGGGGCAGGAATAAACCCAAGTGATTTAGTGATTGAATATTGGCTGGACGGTTTACCAAACTTAGCAGTAAATGGGGTATATGCAGGGCTAGAAGGAAGAAGTGAACACACAGTAAATATAATAGCAAGAAACAAATACACAGATGAATTTGTAGGAGCATTTACAAGAGAAGTACTAGTAGTACAAGGAGCAAACAAACCAGACCTAACAGGATTTAACCAAAACACAACATTTTATGTAACATGGGATGAATATGGAAACGAACATAATGAAATCCCAGTAAATATGGCTCCACCATCAGGCTGGTATGATTATGCAGATAAGAAGTGGGCGAACATTGTAACAAGAAACAATGGAAAAGAAGCATATTTTGTATGGATACCAAAATATGAATACAAGAAAATGAATCGGGGCATTGCCAGTATCTGAACAATACCCAGATGTATTGTTTATACCTAAAGACCAAACAATACCAGATGCAGAATATGTAATTCCAGAAGCATTTACATTTGGAGGAGACCAAATGGCAGGATATTGGATGAGCAAATATGAAGTGAATTCAGGTTCAGTAACAATGATGGCAGATATGGGAGTAAGAAATGACAGTATAAAAGTAAGCAATATATGGGGAGGTGGAATATGGGCACCAGGGGCATTAAATTTCGAATTCTACCTAGATGGAATATTAAAATCGACAGTCTATAGTGAAGAACTTGCAACAGGAGAATACACATATACAGGGTTAACAAAAGGAACCACACATACAGTAAATGTAATAGCAAGAGATGCAATTACAAATGCATATATGGGAGCAGTAACAAGAGAAATAAAAGTACAAGGACCAAATGAACCAGATTTAACTGGATTTAATCCAAATTGCACATATTTTGTAATGTTTGATGGTTCAGGAAACGAAATAGACCCAGGCAAAACAGACCCAGCTTCAAAAATACAGTTAGATGTAAATGGAAAAATAACAAATGCACCATCAGGCTGGTATGATTATGCAGATAAGAAATGGGCAAATGTGGTAACAATAAATGGAAGCAAAAAAGCATATTGGGTATGGGTACCAAGATATGCATACAAAATGTTATATGCTGATGTAAATACAACATACTCAAATTCAGAAATAGTATGGCTAAATGGAACAGATAGCTGGAGTGAAGTTCCACCAGGTGGATATGTAATACCAGAAGCATTTACATTTGGAGGAAATGAACAGACAGGATATTGGATGAGTAAATATGAAGTAAGTCCGTGAGGACAATTAATAATTAAAAATTATTAATTAAAAATTAAGGCAAGAATTCGCAAAGCGAATTCTAACCAAAATTATTAATTATTAATTATCAATTATTAATTAAAAAAGATAGAAGGAGAGAAAGATTATGAAAAGAAGAATATTTATTTTAGGAATTATGATTTTAATTATGTTGACAGGGGTGGTGCAGGCGAATTACCAGAGCAGGCCAGATGTGGCAAGTCAAAAAAGCGTAAATGCAGATACATTTTTTGTAAATATACGAAATATGGAAGCAACTGGACAGGTAATGGGATTAAATGCAACATTAAATGCAAATGGAATGGAGACAAGTGCACCAAACAATATAGATGTACACATGGCAAAAAATACAGAATGGGGAGCAGCAGCAATACTCGGTGCATCTCAATATGGAGAAATAGACCAAGGTACGCAAATAGGTGTAGCAGTAAGTTCAACAACAAGTAATAATTATGGAATATTTCAAATGAATGATACAACAGGAGAATATGTAGCAGCAATAAATGATGGAGCCTTACTAACAACAACTCATGGAAATTTAGGGAAAATTAAAACTGTGTCAATTAATGCTCCAAGATATGTAGATGTATACACAGGTGCAAATAATAATATTCCACCCAAAATAGGAGATGCAACAACTGGAACATATGGAACAGCAGGATGGAAAGGAGCACAGTATCAGATAGGGCTAGGAGATTCAAGTAAATTTATACTAATACGTGGACATGGTACAGTAAGCGGATCACAAAATAGTATTTTTAGCTTTATGGGATCGATAGGGCAATCAGGATCATCCCCATATGGACCTCTACTAAACACGAATAGTGAGGGTGGTAATGCAAGGCCGTATGCTGGTCAGGCTACAGCTACAATTTCTTCTCGTGCAGTAGTAATGTGTGGAGCTCGGATTATAAAGGAAAGGGGACACTCTTCTTGCAAGTAGTATCTGCCAATGGGGACAGGTCTGCCAGGAGGGACGGTTCTCCTGGCAGACCTGTCCCCATTGGCAGATATGTATTAGTGAAGTGTAATTGTGTATACTTCACTTCTTTTTATTTAATAATATGTATTGACAAAAATAATTAAAGATGTTATAAAATAAACATAGTAGGACTTACTATAGGGGGCAATTTTGAACGATGAAAAGAGGTGAGAGTATGCCAACTATTAGTACGTTTTATGGAATTATTGTCCGAATGTTCAAAGAAGATGATGAAAAACACAATTTACCACATATTCATGCAAAATACAATGAATATGAAATAGCAGTATCTTTTAACGGAGAAATATTAGAAGGTAAAATGCCAGTAAAACAATTAAAGTTCTTGCAAGCATGGATTGCTATTCATGAAGAAGATTTAAAAGTAAATTGGGAATTGCTTTTAAATGGAGAACAATCATTTAAAATAGACCCATTAAAATAAAAATTGTAATTTGAGGAGGGGTGGATATGCTACAGCCTAACATAGTTAATGTAATTCCATTAGAAAATTACATGCTTGAGCTACATTATGAAAATGGTGAAAAAAGAATATTTGATGTAAAACCATACATAAAAGGAGATTGGTATGGAAAGCTAAAAGATATTTCTCTATTTGAAACAGTAAAAGTAGTTGATAATTGGACTATTGAATGGGGTGAAGGTCAAGATATTAACCCTAAAGAGCTATATGAAAAATCAAAGTTAATAAATAAATAAAATAAGACTGTGCAGACTAATCCTGCACAGTCTTATTTTATTCTATGACATTTAAATTATCAAAAGCATAATTTAATTCATATTATAAAAGTAGATGAGATTTAATTAATAATTAAAAATTATTAATTATTAATTATTAATTACAAAGAGGGATTTATAATATGAAAAATATGTATTTTGACCATGCAGCCACAACTGCGGTTGATGAAGAAGTGTTAAAAGAAATGATGCCATATTTTATAGATAGATTTGGTAATGCATCTGCATTATATAGAATTGGAAAAGAAAGCAAGGATGTTATAGAAAATGCAAGGGTGAGAATAGCACAAATATTAAATGTAAAACCAAACGAAATATATTTTACGAGTGGAGGAACAGAAAGCGATAACCTCATAATAAAAGGAATTGCATTAGCAAACAAGAGAAAAGGAAACCACATAATTACTAGCAGAATTGAGCATCCAGCTGTACTAAATACTTGCAATTTTTTAGAAAATATGGGGTTTAGAGTAACATATCTTGATGTTGATAAAAAAGGTTTTATAGATTTGGAACAATTAGAAAGAAGCATTAACAGAAACACAATATTAATAAGTATAATGTTTGCAAATAACGAAATTGGAACAATTGAACCAATAAAAGAGATTGCAGAAATAGCAAATAGATATGGTGTATATTTTCATACAGATGCAGTTCAGGCATTTGGAAATATAGAGTTGGATGTTAAAGCACTAGATATTGGTGCATTATCTTTATCGGCTCATAAATTTTATGGGCCGAAGGGAATTGGAATTGCGTATATAAGAGAAGATATACCATTTATAAGAATGGAAGATGGAGGGCATCAAGAAAGAGAGAAACGTTCTGGTACAGAAAATGTACCAGGTATTGTTGGAATGGCAAAAGCAGTAGAGATAAGTAATGCGAATTTTAACGAATACAATAGGAAACTAAAATATTTGCGTGATTATTATTTCTGGCAAGTGGAAAATACAATACCAGATATAAAAATAAATGGAGACAAAAAAATGAGATTGCCTGGTAATGCCAATATTTGTTTTACAGGTGTGGATGGCAAAGAATTATTGCTAGAATTAGACAAAAGAGGAATATGTGCATCAGGCGGGTCTGCTTGTAGTTCTGGGCTAATTTCACCATCACATGTTCTTTTGGCAATTGGTGTTCCCAAAAATTTGGCAGGGAGTAGCTTGAGAGTAACATTTGGCAAAGAAAATAGAGTTGAAGATGTGGAATATTTAGTAAACAGCTTACAAGAAATAGTGAAAAGACTGAGGAATTAGTAAACATAAAAGTGAACACTTTTCTCCGTCCCCAAGTGTTCATAAAACAGACAGTTGGGCTAGCCCAACTGTCTGTTTTAACCCCGTCCCTTTTTCAGACGGTTCTTTTTCATTTTTTATCGTCTTTAAATATTTCTTTAACTGCTCCTAAACTACTTAATGCTTTTGTTGCTTCAAAAGGAATAAATACTTTATTTGCTTCACCTTTTGCAACTTCTTGTAATGCTTCTAAAGATTTTAATTGAATTAGTTTATCATCTGGGCTAGCTTCTTTAATTGCATCATATACCATTTGTATTTCTTTTGCTTTAGCATCAGCTACTTGCTTAATTGCGTCAGCTTCACCGGCTGCTCTTCTAATTTTTGATTCTCTATCTGCTTCTGCATCTAGTATTGCAGCTTGCTTTCTACCTTCAGCAACTGTGATTGCAGCTTGCCTTTCTCCTTCTGCCTGAAGAATTACAGCTCTTTTATTTCTTTCTGCATTCATTTGCTTTTCCATTGCGTCTTTAACATCCTTTGGTGGTGATATATCTTTTATTTCCACTCTGTCTACTCTACAGCCCCAAGGGTCTGTAGCCTCGTCTAATATTATTCTTAACTTGTTGTTAATTTGGTCTCTTGAACTAAATGTTTCGTCTAACATCATCTTACCAACAATATCACGAATTGTTGTTATTGCTAAATATTCAATACCCTTTTTTAGAGATTGAATTTCATATACCGCTTTTGCAGGGTCTGTAATTTTGTAAAACACAACAGTGTCGATTGTAATTGTAACGTTATCTGTTGTGATAACTCCTTGTGGTGGTACATCCATAGTTTGTTGTTTTAAACTAACTACAGATCTTACTGTGTCTATGAAAGGTACGATTATTGTAAGTCCGGCATCTGCCACTTTATGAAACTTACCCAACCTTTCTATAATGTAGACTTCTGATTGTCTAACAACCTTAATTGTTTTAAATGCGATTATTATAAGAATAACAAATAATACTAATAAAACTGCCATTTTTTAACCTCCTAAAATTTTATTTATTTAATGGTAATACAATAGCTTTAACACCATCGATTTTTTCTATTGTAATTTCTGTGTCTTTTGGTATGTATGAATCGTTATGTGACTTTGCTGACCAAATCTCTCCATTTACTTTTATTTGACCAGTTCCTTCAGTTGGATTGATGTCTACAATTACTTTTCCGATTTTACCTTGAATTGCAAAAGCGTTTGTTTTTACATCTGTTGTGGCAACCGATTTAGATAAATTTTTTGTAAAAAATAAAAGTACAGTTGATGATACAAGAAATACGCCTGCTTGAACAACTACGTTTTTAATGAATAGGCTGGATATCATTGCAAGCAAAGCTCCCATGCCAAACCAAAAAACTAAAAATCCAGCTGTAAAAATTTCTAAGATTACGAAAAATCCCGCAATAATTAGCCAATAATGCCACATATTAACCTCCGTTCCTTAGATAAAATCTTTATCTAAAAATCAACATATAGTTATATTATACTACAAATTTATATAAAAGAAAAGATTTTTTTATAAATTTATTAAATTTTATTTACAATAAAATGGTTATATGATATTTTAAAACTAAACAATGGATTAATATATGTATATGTGGCAGAGGAGTAATAATGAAAAAAAGTAGATTAAGAATTTTAGTATTAACATTAGTTATAATAATGGTAATTTGTGTATTATCATTAATTGGGGCGTTTGCGTGGTATAAAAGTAGCCTAAAACCATTAAGCAATGAAAAATCAAATATTAGAATAGAAATAGAAGAAGGAACCAGAGTAGCGAAAATAGCGAAAATTCTTCAAGATAACGGGATAATCAGAAATGCAGATGTTATGAAAATTTATTTAAGAATAAATGGTATTACAAATTTGCAAGCTGGTATTTATGAATTGGATAGCTCAGAAGATATGCCTACAATAGTAGCACATATTTCAAATGGAGAAATAGCTTCAGATGAAATAAAAATTACTTTTATTGAAGGAAAAAATATGAGATGGATAGCAAAAACCATTGCAAACAACACTGTTAATACAGAAAAAGATGTTTTTGAACTGCTACAAGATAAAGAATATATAGATTCGTTAATTGAAAAATATTGGTTTTTAACAGATGAAATAAAAGATAAAAAAATATATTATCCATTAGAGGGGTATTTACTTCCAGATACATACATTTTTGAAAATGAAGAAGTTTCTGTTAAAACAATTTTTAATGTGATGTTGAATTTTATGGACAAGCTTTTGAAAAAATATGAAACAGAAATAGAGAATAATATATGTACAGTGCATCAAATTCTTACATTAGCATCTGTGGCAGAACTGGAGGCAAACAATACAGAAGATAGAGAAGAAGTTGTGGGTGTGTTTTTTAACAGAATATCGAAGAAAATGAACTTAGGTAGTGATGTTACAACATATTATGCATCTAAAGTTGATATGAGTGAAAGAAATTTAAATAAATCAGAATTAAATGCAGAAAACCCATATAATACCAGAGGGCCGAAAATGGAAGGAAAAATCCCAATAGGACCAATTTGTAATCCAAGTGAATCTTCAATAAAAGCAACATTAAATTACAAACAAACAAATGCACTTTTCTTTGTTGCCGATAAAAACGGAAAAGTATATTTTACAAAAACAAATGATGAACATAATAAAACAATACAAAAACTAAAAAATGAAGGTTTGTGGTTTGAGTATTGAAATGATTGAATGAACATCGGGGACGTGCCTAAAACGTTCAAAATGAACATTCGGGGACACACATAAAAAGGACAGAGCAGTTCGCTCTGTCCTTTTTATGTGTGTCCCCA
>Ga0082212_10011263_pt1 | contig 11350 bp, 8 predicted proteins | sample TergutNt197P3_FD_71548 | JGI IMG/M metagenome (GOLD analysis project Ga0082212, IMG submission 71548) | Neocapritermes taracua P3 segment gut microbial communities from Petit-Saut dam, French Guiana - Nt197 P3 | ecosystem: Host-associated > Arthropoda: Insects > Digestive system > Gut ... | reverse complement strand
GAAAATATTTCATTTTATTTTTTTGCAAAGATACAAATCAATTACGAATTACGAATTAAAAATTACGATTTTATATTTTATTCAACATTCAAACAAAATTATTTGCACTTTATAACTTGTAATTTCGTACCTTTCCTCTGAATATTTTGAGAAAAATATTTATTCGTTTATGTTTAATTCGAAAATTTCATGTACATTTGCACAAAATTTATAAAATGATTTTCACATAAAAAACGCCGTTATGTCATTACTAAACATTGCTTTTACGCTTCCGTTGAAAAATTCTGTTTTGATTTTTTCGCTGATTGTGTTTATCATTCTTTTTGCGCCGCTCATTTTGAACCGGCTCAAAATTCCCTATCTCATCGGATTAATCATTGCCGGAGCGATTATCGGACCAAGCGGATTTAATCTCATCGAGCGTGGCGACAGTTTTGAACTTTTCGGAACGGTGGGACTGCTCTACATCATGTTCCTTGCCGGATTGGAGATTGACCGGCGAGAATTTATGAAAAATAGTTGGAAAAGTCTGCTTTTCGGACTTTACACCTTCACCATTCCCATGGGGCTTGGGCTGCTTGCGAGTATTTATATCTTTGAATTTGAACTACTTACATCTATTCTTTTAGCCAGTATGTTTGCTTCGCACACGTTGATTGCCTATCCGATGATTAGCCGAATGGGAGTGGCGAAAAACAGGGCTGTAACCATCACTGTTGGCGGGACGTTGATAACCGATACGCTGGCGTTGTTGGTGTTGGCGGTGGTGGTGGGCATGGCTACCGGTCAAAATTCCGACAATTTTTGGATTACTCTTTCAGTACCGATTTTGATGTTTATCGCCATTGTGATTTTTCTGTTTCCAATCGTAACACGTTGGTTTTTCAAACGTTACGACGACAATATTACTCAATATGTCTTTGTGCTGGGAATGTTGTGTTTGGCAGCGTTTCTTGCCGAAGTCGCCGGCATAGAGCCGATTATCGGCGCATTCTTGGCAGGTTTGGCGCTCAACAGATTGATTCCGCGCACCTCTCCTTTAATGAATCGGATAGAGTTTGTCGGAAACGCTTTATTTATCCCATTTTTCCTTATCGGAGTGGGGATGTTGGTTGATTATCGGGCTTTTATCAAAGATTGGGATACCGTGAAAGTGGCGGGAGTCATCACCACCGTTGCCCTCTTCTCGAAGTTTGTAGCAGCATGGCTGACACAAAAAAGTTTCCGTTTCACAAAAGATGAACGGCATTTGATTTTCGGTTTGAGCAGCGCCCACGCAGCCGCTACGTTGGCAATTATTTTGGTGGGATATAACATCATTCTTAACCAGCCCGACATTGACGCCGCCGCCGCTGTCGGCACAATCATCGAACCCGTCCGCTTACTGAACGAAAGCGTGTTGAACGGCACCATCATCGCCATTTTAATCACCTGCACCATCGCCTCTTTGGTGGCGCAACGCGGCGCGCAAAACATTGCTTTACAGGAGGCTGCAGGAATGAACGATGAAAAAGATGACGGACAAGAGAAAATTTTGGTGGCTACCAACAGCGTTGAAATGACGGAAGAATTGGTCAATCTGTCCCTTATCATTAAGTCGAAATCGAACAAGAAAAATATCTTCGCCCTCAACGTGATTGACAGTGATAACTCCAAAGCCTCCGACGACAAGCAGTCGAAGAAAATCTTGGATAAAGCCGCCGTAACCGCCGCCGCCGCCGATGTTTACCTCCACGAATTGATGCGATACGACCTCAATGTTGTCAATGGCATCTCCGGCGTTGCCAAAGAACACAAAATCACCGATTTGATTTTAGGACTGCAACGTGAAAAAGGATTTTCCAAAAATTTCACCGGCAACCTGACCGAAGGAATTTTAACAAAATGTAACACTACCACGCTGATTTACAAACCCTCACAACCATTGTCCACCATCAAACGCCATTTAATTGTCGTCCCCGACCGTGCCGAAAAAGAAGTCGGATTTCCGTTCTGGCTACTGAAAATATGGAATATCGCCCGCAACACCGGCGCAAAATTGGTCTTCTATTCCACCGAACAAACGCTGAAATATATTAAAGACGTGAACAAAAGTCATCCCGTTGAATGTGAGTTTGTTATCTTTGAAGAATGGGACGATTTTTTGATTTTATCGCGCGACGTTAAACCCAACGACAACCTCGTTTTGGTTTTGAGCCGAAAAGAACGCCCATCATACAACGTGAATATGGCAAAAATGCCACATTACCTCAATAAATATTTTAAAGAAACCAACTTTATCCTCATCTATCCCACTCAGGCAGGCGTTTCGGACGAATCGCTCGCCGCACTCAAAAACCCATCTATCCTCGAACCTTTCGAAAAATTAGACGACTTCGGAAAAATTATTACTAATTTATTTAAAAGGAAGTAAAACCGATGCACATAGGCGAGTTATCCGCGCTTTGCGTAGCAATATGCTGGACGCTGAGCGCTTTATTTTTTGAAAAAGCAGGCAACAAAATCGGTTCTTTGTCGGTAAATGTCATTCGATTGATGACGGCAATCATACTTTTAGGTTTGATAGCATGGATAAAACGTGGATTTTTTTTCCCAACAGATGCTACTCATTATCAATGGTTTTGGCTATCGCTCTCCGGATTTATCGGTTTCTTTCTTGGCGACCTTTTCCTGTTTCATTCCTATTCCATCATCGGCTCTCGCATGGCGCAACTGATGATGACACTTGCGCCTCCCATTACAGCCGTAACAGGTTTTTTATTATTAAACGAACAACTTACTTTGAAACAAGGCACGGGCATTGCCATCATTGTTTGCGGAATTTTCGTTGCCATGTTTGGAAAAAGAAAAGGAGAAAAACTCAATTTCAACCTGCCGCTCAAAGGATTTTTATTGGCGCTCGGAGGAGCGGCAGGACAGGCTATAGGATTGGTTATCAGTAAAAAAGGACTATGCGATTACGATGTGATTTCTGCAACCCAAATTCGAGCCATTACGGGGGGCGTGTCGTTCCTTTTATTGGTAACATTTTTAAAACGATGGGGCAATATTTGGAAAGCATTTTCTAATAAATCGGGATTAAAATTTGTCTTATCAGGGTCTATTTTCGGACCTGTAATAGGCGTTTCACTCTCTCTTTTTGCCGTTCAGAATACCCAAACCGGCGTAGCAGCCACGTTGATGGCATTAGTTCCCATTCTGATTATTCTCCCATCGGCGTTGATGTTTAAGGAAAAAATAACCTTCTATCAAGTATTAGGAGCATTTGTAAGTGTGTCCGGCTGCGTGTTGCTGTTTTTGAAATGACAAAAAAAATTTTTTTTCATTAAATTTCGTACTTTTGCCAAAAATAAAATCATCATGAAAAAGTCGTTGTACTTCATTATCGTAACTTTATTGAGTATCTCTGTCATCAAAGCGCAAACCACCGGCGGCGCCGATTTCTGGCTAACTTTTGGCAATAACTATTGGGGAAATACCAGTGGACTTGATTTTCAAATACGTATTGTAGGCGGAGATTCGCATACCGAAGGAACCATTTATTTTACCGCATTGGGGACTTCAGCGCCTTTTTCCCTTTCGCCATACGAGGTATATACCCTTCAACTATCTCCTACTCAAAGGGCAGCAGTGTATAATACAACGCAAGGCAAATCTAATAAAAGCATTCATATTACCACCAATGATAATAAAGCAGTTACGGTGTATGCACTGAATCAAGCATCGGCTTCAACCGACGCTACCAATATTTTACCAATAACAGTATTAGACACAGCCTATTATCAAATATCTTACAGACCTATCACCTCGGGCAGTGATGCGTATGCGGTGATAGCCACCGAAAACAATACCAACATTTACCACAATGGAGACTTTGTAGAAACGCTTAATGCAGGGGAAGTTTATTACAAAACTTCTTCTACCGATATGACCGGCGCCCGTATAAATTCAACTTTTAATAAACCGGTCGCCTTTTTTGCACTTAATCAAGCCGCCTACATCCCTTATGGTGTAAGCAATTATGATTGTTTGTTTCAACAGTTGGCTCCGGTAAATACGTGGGGTAAAAATTTCTTTGTTCCGACGTCGCATCTGGGAAAAGACAGAGTGCGTATTGTGGTGGCAGAAAACAATACCACTATTTCCCTAATAGGAGGCACATTGAAAACAGATGTAATGTATGCACAAGATCATCTTAATAATCTAATGGCAGGACAATTTGTTGAAATAGAGGTAACACTTGCTGAAAAAGGCTGTTCTATCTCCGCCGACAAACGTATAGGCGTTTGTACCTATCTCACCGGTATAGATTACAATGGTTGGGGCGTTTCCGACCCTTCGCAGGCATGGCTTCCTGCCATAGAACAAACAACGCCTAATGCACTGATAGCGCCTTTTATGCCTACCGGAACGTCATACTTAAACGCACACTATGCCCTGGTGATGATGCCTACCGAAGCAAAAATCAACGCTAAAGTTTCTATCGGAGGAGGTCCGCCGGGAACTTTAACCGGAACTTGGTATGACAATGATGATGCAGGAATGTCCTTTTGTATCATGCAACTGACCAATACCACTGCATCTTACTATTTTACCAATGAAGCAGAACTTATTGTAATGGGTTATGGCGTTGGCAATACCGAATCGTATTACTATCTCGGCTATTCCGCCATGCGCAACCTTTCGGCAGCCTTTTCTGCCAATGGCGTTCCTTATACGAAGATGGCAGATTCTCTCTTTTGTGAAAATGAGATAACATTTACTACTGTCATAACAGGCGCATCAGAAATGGATTCCATAAAATGGTATAAGCAGAAAACGTCGGGAAATACTCCAGACCTTGATTACGTTTTAATCACCGACATCGTGGAAGACCCTCCGCTGGAATGGACACGCACTTTCAGAGCGGGAAATTATATGATTAAATTGGAAGTTTATCACAACGGCGAACTCGAACCGCTTGTTTATGAAGGCGAGTTGTGTGTTGGAGCGCATATTACCATCTATCCAACGCCGAATGATGGCGGTATGACAAAACCCACAACCGGTTGCTACAAAGTAGGAACACAACTGCCGATGGAGGCTTATCCTTATTAGCCCCCCCAAGCCCCCCCGAAGGGGGGGGTGTGAGATTTGCGGTTTGCGATTTGCGATTTGCGATGTGCGATGTGCGATTTGCAATTCGGGAAGGAGTGTGGCGTTTGCCAAGCCTCCCTCCTTTGGGGGGAATGAGGGGGGCTATTTCGGGGGGAATGAGGAGGGCTACTAACGGTTTTTTTTGATGTATGTTATTGTTGAAAAATGAATTATTAAGGAACGACTATTTAATGTAATCTATGTATAAAAATAAAATTTTGTGATTTTAAAATTAAAGGGTAAGAAAAAGTATTATTTTTGCAAAAATTTTTTAGAATAGAGTTATGGAAATGATGACAGTATTATTGATTTTGTTAGGTGTTTTGGCAATTCTTGTTATTTGGGCGATAGCCAAATACAATTTATTTGTCAAACTGCGGAATAACCGCGAAAATGCATTTGCAGATATTGATGTGCAGTTGAAACAGCGACACGATTTGATACCTCAATTAGTATCTACCGTAAAAGGTTATGCTTCACATGAAAAAGAAACACTTGACCGCATAGTCAGCGCACGTAGCGGAGCCGTCAACGCCAAAAGCATTGGTGAAAAAATCGTTGCCGAAAATGCGTTGAGTTCTGCGCTTGCCGGCTTAAAAGTTACCGTAGAGGCTTATCCCGACCTGAAAGCCAATACGAACTTCATGCAATTGCAAGAAGAAATTTCGGATATTGAAAACAAATTGGCGGCAGTACGGAGATTTTTCAATTCTGCTACCAAAGAGTTGAACACATCTGTTGAAATGTTTCCTGCGAATATCGTTGCAAAAATGTTTGGTTTTCGTAAAGAAATGATGTTCGATTTAGGCGTTTCCGAACGTCAAGTTATACAACAAGCGCCAACCATCAGTTTTTAAGTCATGTCATACGTTGGAATACACACACAGCAAGTACGAAATAACGTTCGTTCTATTGTTTTACTTTGTCTGTTTCCATGCTTGGTCGTTTTACTGATATTTCTGTTTTCATTGTTTTTAGCACGTTTAACATCAAACAGCCACGTAAACACAAATATATGGCAACCATCAATACAAATATCGCTACAAATGGCGCCTTATGTGCTTGGAGGCATAACAATTTGGTTTTTAATAGCCTATTTTACACATACCGCTATTATCCGCTCGGCTACCGGAGCGCGTCCGCTGTCTCGTAAAGAGAACAAGCGTGTTTACAATCTGGTGGAAAACCTGTGTATGACAAAAGGAATGACTATGCCGAAAATTAACGTTATTGAAGACGATTCGCTCAATGCTTTTGCCAGCGGCATCAACAACCGTACATACACCGTTAGCCTCTCACGCGGTATCATCGACAAACTGGACGACGATGAATTGGAAGGAGTTATCGCTCACGAATTAACACATATCCGTAACCGCGATGTACGAGTGCTTATTATATCCATTATCTTTGTGGGGATTTTTTCCATGTTGGCGCAAATTACACTTCGTTCCCTATTCCATTCATCCGGCAGAAGTCGGGACAGCAAAGATTGGAAAGGAATAATTATCATTATCATAATTGCAATGATTTTAGCCTTTGTTGGTTACTTTTTTACTATGCTGATGCGTTTTGCCATATCGCGTAACCGCGAATATATGGCAGACGCCGGCGCCGCCGAAATGACGCGTCAGCCTCATGCACTGGCAAATGCACTCCGTAAAATATCAAACGATCCGAATATTGAAGCCGTAACAAGAAATGATATAGCCCAGTTGTTTATCGAGCATCCCCGTAAAAAAGGAGAAAACTCCTCCGGAACTTCGGGTTTGTTCGCCACGCATCCCCCCATCGAAAAACGAATTGCCATATTGGAACAGTTTTAATTTTTATCAATAGTTGTTAGGTAAAGATTCCTCATTCCGTTACACTCCATTCGGAATGACTATCAATGACTTATGAGTAAAGAAGTTGTCTTAAAAGAACGCAGATGACGCGGATAACACGGATTTACACGGATAATAAAAATAAATATTGTTGATTATCAAGCAAATAAAATCAGCGATAATCAGTGTCATCCGCGTTATCCGCGTTCAAAAGACTTTTAAGACAGGCTCCACATTTTTTTTGCAAATGCCTGTCTGTCATTTCGAACGAAGTGAGAAACCTCCGAAAGGAGGAATCTTCTGCGACAAAACGTTTTTTACATTGCACATTATCAATTATTTATGATTTATTCGATGAAAATTTTAATGCGTTTGCCTTGTAAATAGTTTTTTATTCTCAATTATTTTTGTACCTTTGCGCCCCGATTCGTGAAATCGGAATAAATTTATTAAATAACTAAAAAACAAGAAGTTATGGCAACTAAAATTAGATTGCAACGTCATGGAAAGAAAAAACAACCTTTCTATCACATTGTTGTAGCCGATAGCCGCGCTCCACGCGATGGACGATTTATCGAAAATATTGGCTATTACGACCCCATTAAAGTTCCTGCGAAAATCAGTCTCGACTTTCAAAAAGCGTTAGATTGGTACAGCAAAGGCGCTCAACCTACCGACACCGTGCGTAATATTTTACGCCACGAAGGTGTTTTGTTACGTTATCATTTACAACTCGGAATCGCCAAAGGTGCGCTCACACAAGAACAAGCCGACGTGAAGTTCAACGATTGGAAACAGTCGAAAGACAACAGAGCGGCATCGAAACGTAATGAAATGGAACAACAAGAACGTTCAGACCGTAAAAAACAGTTAGAATCTGAAAAGAAAACCAGCGAAGACCGTTTGGCAAAAATCAATGAAAAGAACCTTGCCATTCTGAAAGAACGTGAAGATGCTGCCCGTCGCGCCTACGCCGAAGAGCATCCCGAAGAAGTTGTTGAACAACCGGTAGAAACTGTTGAAACAGTAGAAGAACAGCCCGTAGAAGTTGTTGAAGAACAACCTATTGAAACTGTTGAAGAACAACCGGCAGTAACAGAAGAACCCGCAGTAGAGACGGATAACAATCCGTCTGTAACAGAGGAACCGGCAGTAGCAGAAGAACCCGCAGTAGAGACGGATGGCAATCCGTCTGAACCCGCAGCAGAGGAAGAACCTGCTTCCGAAGCTTAACCAAGCGTGTTTTTTTCATTAAAAAGGAAAAAGGGGCTGTCTCAAAAGTAGCACAGCCTCTTTTTTTATGTAAAAACAATTGATTATTCAAAAAAAAGATGTATCTTTGTGGCTGATAATCAAAGATATAATATATGTCAAAGACGGTTTTTAAGCAGTATAATCAAGGTCAGGTATGTATGTTTCCGATGAGTTTGGATGAGAAGATTTCGTTGGAAGCGCCTGTTCGACTTGTTAGTCAAATAGTTGATAATCTTGATATTAGCGAAGTTTTTAAAACCTACAAGGGAGGCGGTACGAGCAGTTACCATCCCCGAATGATGCTCAAATTGGTTCTTTATGCCTATCTGAACAACATTTATTCGTGTCGCAAAATCGAAAAATAGGCACTTGAAAACATTCATTACATGTGGCTTAGACAAAGTCAAAATGGACTTTGGCATCCTTGCCGTTGCTTTCAACATTGGGAAACTGTTCAATAAATCCCAAAATACCTCTAAAAACCAGAAAAAACAACCATTCTCTTCAAAAATCATCATTATTATTGTCGTTTCACTTCTTCATCGTCCTAAAAATATTCAACAAACATTTTATCCCTGCTCATTACCACAACTTGCGGCTTAAATAAAAAAAAAGACTGCCTTTTTGAGACAGCCTCTTTTTTTTATTTAACTAAAATTATTTTAATAAAACAGATGTCTGTTGTCTTTTATTTTAGCGTTTTCGCGCAGGATATTTTGATATATTGCTAATGAATTACGAGTGCGGGCAGCAAATTCGTTTTGCATTTGTGTACGTTCTTCGGTGTAATCTTCTTTGGGTTCGGCGGGTGTACGTCCGGTTTCTTTGATGAAATAAACGCCGTTCATCCCTTTTACAGGTCCGTAAAAAGCACCTTCTTTAATTCCGAAAGCTGATCCTATGACCAACGGTTCACGTCCGAAACCGGGCAAACCCGAGGAGCTAAAGGTTATTTGTACGGGAGTTTCGCTCATCGTACCTTCATATTTTGTTTTGATGGTTTCGAGGTCGGTTCCGACATTTTCGTCTAATTTTTCCAGCGTCATATCACCTTTTTTCTCACGCATAATTTGGTATTGCATCGCATTTTTTTGTGATTCCATCGTAGCGTAACCTTTTGGATTGATTGCCGCCAACGCAGCTACAACAAGTTGGTTTTCAGTAACATTTCCAATAACACCCGATACGTCATTTACTTGGACTTGATTGTTTTTGTTATCTTTTCCGAAAGCCCAACGAATGACCTGACGGGCTTGATGGACACCGCTCAGGTTGTTCCCCATCGCTTGAAGGTTATCCATTTCTCGTATATTATAATTATTGGCTTCGGCGGTGGCGTGGAAGGCTTCGATGTTGCGATTTTCAGTGGCAAATTTAGATGCTTGGGCATAGATATTGTCTATGGTTGATTTGCTGGGCAGCAAGATTTGCTCTATCGTGGCAATGCGAACCATCTTTTGAGGCGGATTTTTATCGCTTATTTTAATAACATGTATTCCAAATGGTGTTTCTACCGTTATGATGTCGCCTGTTTTTCCATTTTGAATGGCTTCGTTGAAAGCATATACCATGAAAGGATAATTTTTCGCTCCGTCTGCAAAGCGACCTAAATTACCTGCATTTTGAGATAAGTAAGGGTCTTTGGAGAATTGTAATGCACACAAAGCAAATGGCATAGCGTTCGGCTTTTTAAGGGCATTGGCTAAACTGTCGGCTAAAAACTGCGCTCTTTCTTTGGTGGGCGAATCGGCTGGGGCGCCGGGTATGCCTTTGAATGTGATTAAAATATGTTCTGCTTCCAAAGTATCAGAGCGCATGGCTTCTTCCATCAAACGTGTTGTGTAATAGAAATCGCCATCGCGATAGGGCGGTACGGTTGTGCCGGGTGCATTGAAAAACATCACTTCTGCAATTTGCGGCGGCAGTGCGCGTTGGGTTTTCCAAAGACTGTCGTAAGAGGCACCGTGGGTATGTTCGTTTACAAAACGAGGAACTTCGTTAGGCTGCAGTGCAGCTAATTTGTTATATACTTCTCCGATTTTGTTTTCAGCATTGGAAATATCTGTTGATGAGGGTCTTATGTCGAAAATAACGTATTCGATTTTACGGGTTTCTTCTCTTTTATACGATTCTTTATGTTCGTCGTAATATTTTTGATAATCGTCGTCGGTAAGTGTTACGATGCTATCGGGAATAGCCATGTAGGGAATTTGTACGATTTCGATATCTCTTTTTTCGTTGGCAAAGTTGTAGCGCATCTCTGCAAAAGCAGTGGGGGCGTAGTAACTTTGGTTGAGCAATGTTTTATATTTTGCTTTCAATGCTTCATCTTTTATCCCTGTTAAAAAGGCGGTTAATCGGATACGGTCTTCCGGATTATGTTGGTCGAGAGTAGAAAAAAACTGATTTCTATTTTGTTCATACTCGCCTGTTTCAGGATCGGTAAACGAAGAAACAATGCCCGGATGTGGATTTTCTCCATAAATCATATCGTCCACTTCTTTTTTGGAGATAGTCAAACCCAGCTTTTCAAACTGCTCGTAATATATAATGCTATCTACCAGATGATTCCAAGCCTGTTCCTGAATCGAAAACAAATCTTCGCTGGTAAAGTTTATTTGTGGATTGTTGAGTTTGATAAGATGCTGTTGATAAGATACAGCGCGGTTAAAATCTTCATACGAGATCTCAACGCCTGCGATTTTTCCGACGGTGGTATCGCTTTTACTTCTAAAATTTCTTTTTCCTAAATCGCCTAATACAAAGGCTGCCAAAGCAACGCCAACAAAAATGACTGTTAGTCCTGAATATTGCCTGATTCTTCCAATTATTGCCATAAAAAAATATATTTATTTTTAAGAGTGCAAAGATACAATTCTTATTGAATTGAAAAAAATTTTTTATCCGTTGATTATGAACAAGATAAAAATTTTAATCAAAACAAAACTGCTAAAAATACGCCGATATTGTCAATGATTTTGACTAATTTTTAATTATTTTCTTTGTTACCACGCCCGTTTCGGTTTTTATTTCCACGAAATAAACGCCGGAGGGGAGGTGAGAAATGTCAATTTGAGTTGAGAGTTGAGAGTTGAGAGTTGAGAGTTGAAAAACATTTTTGCCCATTACATCAAATA
>Ga0082212_10011262_pt1 | contig 11350 bp, 11 predicted proteins | sample TergutNt197P3_FD_71548 | JGI IMG/M metagenome (GOLD analysis project Ga0082212, IMG submission 71548) | Neocapritermes taracua P3 segment gut microbial communities from Petit-Saut dam, French Guiana - Nt197 P3 | ecosystem: Host-associated > Arthropoda: Insects > Digestive system > Gut ... | reverse complement strand
TGGCCGAAGTCCTGCCAGGCCCGGTCGCCGAGTTCCAGTTCCTCCCAAGGATCAGGAGCGGAAAAGGAGCTTTTTCCAGAAAAATTTAATGTTGCCATCCAGGCTTTCCGCCGGTTCCCACGATTGCACGTTTTCTGCCAGCCTCCGCACCGCCAGGCTTGCCGGGCACTGCGGCTCCGCCACACTAAACGGCACCTGGCGGCTTACTCCCTTGCGCACACAGATGTCTTTCGGAACAAAACCCGCAAAATCCAGGACTATCCCTGTCAAAAAATGGTCACAGGCCATATACAGCCGCGTGAACACATCTTTGGCCGCACGTTCATCGTCGGCCAAATTCACCAGCACGCGGAAACGCCCCACCTCATGCTTCATCTGCATGACCTTGATCAGCGCATAGGCATCGGTCAAAGCCGTAGGTTCGGGCGTGAGCACCACCAGCCGCTCCTGCACAGCCAGGTTGAAATACAGCACGCTGTCGTTGATGCCTGCTCCGGTATCAACTATCAGATAATCCAGGTCATTTTCAAGTACATCCATGGCCTCCAGCAGATCGAGTTTTTGGCCGGTGTCGAGCGAAAGCATTTCACTCACACCCGAAGAAGCAGGCAGGATCTTGAAGCCGTAAGGCGTGTCATAGAGGATGTCACGCATGGTCACGCCATCAAAAAATAAATGGAAAATGTTGCGCTCGGGGGTCATGCCGAGGAGCACATCCACGCTGGCCAAACCCAGATCGCCGTCCATGAGCAAAACGCGCTTGCCCGCGGCGGCCAGCGTGCAGGCCAGATTGACCGCGACATTCGTCTTGCCGACCCCGCCCTTGCCGGAGGTCACGGAAAAAACCAGGGGCAACGTGCTCATATACGCTCCTTGAAATCCACACCGGGGGCCTTGCCCCCACCTTTGCTTACCGCGCTGCTTGCGCGGCCGATGGAAATTCGTGTTTGAACAGCAACCGCCAGACATACGCGCCATGGGCCGGCACCAGGGTGCCGGCAATCCCCGGACCGTGGGAAAGCGCGCTGATCGGCAGGCCCGTGGCCGCGCCAGCGTTGACAATGGCCCCGTAGGCGCTCGCCTCGTCCAATTTCGTCCAGATGATGGCGGCATCGCCTTTTTCCCGCCCTTCAGGCCGATAGCGCCGCAAAAATTCCGCCTGCTGCGCGCCGCCGGAGAGGGGCGACAACGTGAGATGCACAGCAATGCCCGAACCAGTCAGGCCGATTTCTCCCAGTTGTTCCGCAAGGGTCTGTCCGCGCGCCGCCCCGGGCAGATCCACGATCACCTTGCCGGAAGAGCCATGCTCATTTCCCCAGGCGCGCAGGACGCCCAGGCACTGCTCGGCGTCCATTGCCTCGGCATATGACATGGCCGAAAGCTCGGCATAATGGCGCAGGAGCAGGCGACCGCCGCCGCGCTCACAGTCCGCGCTCAGAAAGAGCACGGGCAGGTGCGGAGCCTCCGCACGCAGCGCCAGCGCCAAACGCAGGGCCGAAGTGGTCTTGCCCGCGCCGAAAGGGCCGGCCAGCACGTGGATTTGCTGCGGCCACAGCTCAAGCCCCCAAGGCCGCACGGGCACAAGATCGACCAAAGGATCGAGTACCGAACGCTCCGGCTTGCCGACAAGCGCCTTATACAGCATGAACAGCGTAGAATCGTCCATGCCCTCGCGGCCCAGATATTCCACAGCCAGGCGCTGGCGCGGACTCAAGGAGTCGAGTTTCAACTCCGGCTTCATGAGGGCCAGAAGATGCTCTTTGATCTGGTTCCAGTCGCGGTGCCATTCGTCCCAGCCCGGAGGCGCGCCCTGCGCCGAAGGAGGCGTGTCAAACGCCATGCCGGAAGCCGCCTCATAGGCCCTGGCCGCATTCTGTGCGGCCGCCAAATCGAGGCTGGGCGAACGCTCCACGCCCACGGTGATTTCGTGCCACTTGCGGCCCTTCTCGCTTCGATCGCGCGAAGAAAGGATCACAACGTCACCGCCCAGCTCGGCTTTAACTTGGGCGCGTACGCTATGGGCGTTTTCTCCGGTGAAGGTGCGTACCTGCATGGGCAAACCTTACGCAATTCAAATGGTTCGGGCAACGCCGTTATTCCATGTCCACATTGCCGACCGCGGCCAGGCGGATGTCCGCCGGGACTTCACCCTGCGAGAGCACGGGCACGTTCGGCAAAAAGCGCATCAAAAGCTGGGCCACATGGTGCCGCGTTACGGGTGAGGTAAGCAGCACGGGCTGGCCGTCCGTGTTCACCGCACGCTCAAGCACGGCGTTCACATTCTGGATGAAGCGCTGAGCAATGCCCGGGTTTAGGGCCAGGTAAGCGCCGCCGTCCGTCTGACGGATGGCCTCCTGTAAAACCTTTTCCAGGTTGGGATCAAGCGTCATGATCGGCAGCGCGCCCTCGCTATCCACATACGGCTTGACGATGGAACGCGCAAGGCGCTCACGCACGTATTCGGTCAAGATGTCGGCGTTTTTCACAGCCGGCCCGTAGTCGGCCAGCGCTTCGGCAATACTCAGGAGGTCGCGCACCGAGACGTTCTCACGCACCAGGTTCTGCAGAACCTTCTGCACTACGCCCAAGGGCAGGATGCCGGGCACCAGATCCTCAACCGCTTTGGGCGCGGTCTTGGCCAGGTTGTCGAGCAGGGCCTGCACTTCCTGGCGGCCCAGGAATTCAGGCAACTGGCGTTTGAAAACCTCGGTCAGGTGCGTGGCGATAACCGTGGCCGCGTCCACCACCGTATAACCGGCAAGCATGGCTTCTTCTTTCTGATGCGCGGGAATCCACACGGCGGGCAGGTTGAAGGCCGGCTCGCGCGTCTCAATACCGTGGAGTTTACTGCGGGCGTTGCCCGGATCCATGGCCAGGAAGTGATCTACCAAAATTTCCGCCGAGGCCACCTGATTGCCCTTAATAAGCAGGCAGTACTGGCCGGGTTTCAGTTGCAGATTGTCGCGCAGATGCAGCGCGGGGACGACCACGCCCATATCCAGGGCGAACTGCCGCCGGATGGAGCGGATGCGCGTGAGCAGGTTCGAATCCTGCTCCTCGTCCACCAGAGGAATAAGTCCGTAGCCTACTTCCAGTTCAAGCATATCCAGGGACAGCAAACTGACCACTTCCTCGGGCGTGTCCAGCCCTTCTTTTTTGCCGCCGGGCAGGGCTTTGCCGGAAGCTCCCCTCAAGGCGGCCGAACCGGCCTGAGCCGGGCCGCCATCGGCCGTTTCGGCCTTTTCCTGCCCCTTCATTATCCGGCTGACCGCAAAAAGCAGGCTGGCGAAGACAAAGAAGGGCACGCCGGGCATGCCGGGCGTCACGGCGAACAGCAGCAGCACCCCGGACACCAGGCTGAGTGAGCGGCTGTTGTAGGCGAGCTGCCCCAGGAATTCCTCGCCCATCTTCGCTTCGGCAGCGGCACGCGACACAATGATGCCGGCCGAGGTGGAAATGAGAATGGAGGGAATGGTGGAAACCAATCCGTCGCCGATGGTCAGAAGCGTATACGTGGTCGCGGCCTCCTGCCAGGACATGCCCTTTTGCAGCACACCGATCAGAATGCCGCCGATAATGTTGATCAGAATGATAAACATGCCGGCCTTCACGTCGCCCTGCACGAACTTGCCAGCGCCGTCCATGGCGCCGTAGAAGTCGGCCTCGCGCCGGACGTTGTTGCGCCGCTTGGTGGCCTCGGCCTCGTCAATAAGCCCGGCGTTCAGGTCGGCCTCAATGGACATCTGCTTGCCGGGCATGGCATCCAGGGTGAAGCGGGCGGCCACTTCGGCAATACGCGTGGTGCCCGTGGTAATGACCACTTTATTCAGGATGAACAGAATCATGAAAATAACCGCGCCAATCACATAATTGCCGCCGACCACAAATTCGCCGAATGCCTGGATGACCTCACCGGCCGCGCCCGTGCCCTCATCCCCGTGCAGCAGGATGAGGCGGGTGGAGGCCACGTTCAGAGCCAAACGCAGCATGGTGGTGACCAGGAGCAGTGAAGGGAAAATGGAAAATTCCAGCGGCGTCATCACAAACATGGACGTCACCAGGATCACCAGTGACAGGGAAATGCTCAAGGAAAGCATCAGGTCAATGAAAAAGGTGGGAACGGGCACCAGCATGACGAACAAGATGATCACCACGCCGCCTGCCAGCAGCAGGTCGCCCTGTTTGGCGAACCGTGAATAATTGATGGTGGGGAGCGCTCCGGGGTTGTTTGCCATATGCTTGACACCTTCGGCGCGCGACGTCGGAAAAACGTCTCTTACGGCGTGCGCCCTTTGTTCTTGAATTTCGCGAGGTTAGACAGTATTGCCGCCACAGCCTTGTACATGGTTTCCGGGATTATGTCCCCGACTTCCACAGCCTCATACAAGCTCCGTGCCAACAGTTTGTTTTCGCGCAGGGGAATATTATGCTCCTGCGCTATCTCGCGAATGCGGCGCGCCATGTGATCCACCCCTTTGGCCAGCACCACGGGCGCGGGCGCTTCCATGGAGTTGTAGCGCAGGGCCACGGCATAATGTGTGGGGTTGGTGATCACCACGTCCGCTCTGGGTACGTCCTGCAGCATGCGTTTGGCCATCATCTCCATCATTTTTCGACGCTGCTTCATGCGAATCACCGGATCGCCCTCGGACTGCCGACGCTCGTCCTTGACCTCCTGCTTGGTCATTTTCAGGTTTTCCGCGTATTTGAACTTCGAATACCATATGTCGAAAACCGCAATGGCGAAAAGCGCCCCAAGCACGTATTTGACCATGCTGTAGCTTATGTCCAGCACATAGACGGCCACGCCCCGGGCGTCCGTATAGTAGAGCAGAATGAACTTGTCGAATTCCCGGCGCAGGATCATATAAGGGATGACGCCGATCACCAGGGACATAATCAGGCTCTTCATGAGACGCATGATGGTTTCCATCGAAACCAGCATGCGCTTCAAGCCGTTAATCAGGTTAAAACGCTCCCACTTGAACTTAAAGACTTTGGTAGTCCACAAGGGGCCTACCTGCCAGCGCAGCACGGCGAACACTGCCAGGCCAACGGCCAGCAATACCGGCAGCACTATAATGGCTATGGTTTTCGAAACCCACAGGAACAGTGCGTAGATCTCTTCCGGCGTAGCGGAGATCTCGTTGAAGTGCTCGAAAAAATAACGCAGCAAATTCTGGAGACGCTCGCCTATGTACTGCAGGTACACCAGCAGTATGATCGTACCGATCAACAGATTGACGAATTTCGGCAACTCCTGCGATTTGGCGACGTTACCTTCGTCCCGCGCCTTGTTGACGCGCTTTGGCGTCGCCTGCTCGGTTCTGCTCGGATCGCTCTGGGCCACGGCCTATCCTCCGCTCAAAGCCCGCAGGATGGTGTGGAACAGCGGCCGCAAATCAACGGTAAAATCCTCGACCAGAGTGGACATGATTGCAAGCAACAGGCCCAGGAAGAAAAAACCCACGCCTATTTTGAGCGGCAAACCGATGGTGATGAGGTGCATCTGCGGCGCCATGCGCGACATGAGCGCCAGCGCGAGTTCCATCAGAAACAGCGCGCACAGCACCGGCCCGGCAATTTTTATGGCCAGGACGAACATGCCGCCGGAAAGTTTCAGGATTTCCTCAAACAGGAGCGGCCGCAGGGCGATGCTGCCCGGCGGCGCCAGTGTGAACGAATCGGCAAAGCCGTGCAGCATGATCAAATGCCCATTGAAGGCCAGAAACAGCAGCATGGCCACCATGTATAACAAATGGGAGGTCACGGTGATGCTCTGGCCGGAAAGCGGATCCGCGAAGGTCAGCATGGAAAAGCCCATTTGGAAGCTCAACACTTGCCCACCCGTCTGCACGCCCGCGAACAGGAAATGCACCACCAGCCCCAAAGCCAGCCCCAGCAGAAATTCGCCCGCGAACATCACCGGAACGGCGAAGGGATGCGCCGGCAACACCCCGCCCAAAGGAGGCACATGCGGCCACAAGACCAGGGCCAGCACCACGCTCAAGCCGAACTTCACCTGCGTCGGATGTGACTCGCCCCCAAAAAACGGCAGCATGAACATCACCACGCTCACGCGCATGAGAATCAGCAAAAAGCCGAACACCGCCGCCATGTCGAGGTTGAACAGATCCATCCGCGCAGTCTCCCGCTCCATTCATATACGTCAATGAATGGTCATAGCAAGATCCCTGCCGGATCCCGCACGAGATTTGCCGCGCGCCAGCCTATGTACCTATATTCGTAATGCCCCCCTTGCCCGAATAAACGGCGCCCAGCACATCTTTATTAAAGTTGTAGCTCTCTGACAGGGCCTTCTGGGTTCCCAGCGCCCCCTTCCGCTTGCCCGAATTCAGCTTATCCAGCGTCTTGGTGACTACCGCGGCGCCTATGCTCGTAGACGAATCCGCGTCGCCGCTGCCCGAATACGGGCCGTTGTTCAGGTTGTCCAGCGTCTGGCTGACAATTGCCCCACCGATAATGCTTTTTGCTGACGGCATTGTACCCCTCCCTTTCATCTTGCGGATGATAATCCTTTGACGTTATTGCTGGCGAAATATTCCACTTCCCTTATCGGCACAGAGTGAAAAATGTTTAGAGCATCACACAATAATATTGGCGCTCAATCCGGTTCCCGCGCCGTGCCCCGTATCGCGATAGTCGGCGCGGGTTTGGCCGGCTGCGAGGCCGCATTCGCCCTGGCCCGTGCGGACGTTCCCGTAACCCTGTTTGAAATGAAGCCGGAAACCTTCTCCCCCGCCCACCAAAGTCCGGACTTGGCCGAATTGGTCTGTTCCAATTCCCTGCGCTCGAATGAGCTGACCGCCGGCGTGGGCCTGCTGAAGCAGGAGATGCGCGATCTGGGCAGCTTGAGCATGTCCGCGGCCGAAACCTGCCGCGTGCCGGCCGGCAAGGCCCTGGCCGTGGATCGCGCCCGGTTCGGCCGCCACATTACCGCCCGGATCGAGGATAATCCGCACATCACACTGATTCGTCAGCGGATTGACGACGCGTACGCCCTGCTGTCCGAGTTTGAACGCGTGCTCATCGCGTCCGGGCCGCTGACGCACGAGGCTTTGAGCGCGCACCTCGCGGCCCTTGTGGGCGCGAGGCACCTCTATTTTTACGATGCCATCGCGCCCATCATAGGAACCGGGGGCATTGACCGTTCCATTGTCTTTTCCGGCTCGCGCCACAGCGATGGAGAGGGTGACTACCTGAACTGCCCGATGGACGAGACCGAGTACCGCGCCTTTGTCGCAGCCCTGCTGGTGGCGGAAAAAATCCGCGCCCACGCCTTTGAGGAAGAACGCCACTTTGAAGGCTGCATGCCGATCGAAGCGCTGGCCGAACGGGGCGAAATGACCCTGGCCTTCGGCCCGTTCAAACCCACAGGCTTCAAAGACCCGCGCACAGGCGCACGGCCCTTCGCCATCGTGCAATTACGCGCGGAAAACACCGAACGCGCGGCCTTCAACCTGGTGGGCTGCCAGACCAAACTGACCTACCCGGAACAAGCCCGCGTATTCCGGCTGATTCCCGGCCTTGCCCGGGCCGAGTTCCTGCGCTTCGGCAGCATGCACCGCAACACCTTTGTGAACGCGCCCGTTGTCCTTGCTCCGGACCTTTCCCTGCGCGCCGAACCGCGCCTGCATCTGGCCGGACAGATCACCGGCGTTGAAGGCTATGTCGAATCCGCCGCCTGCGGCCTTCTGGCCGGACTCCTGCTCGCCGTCCGGACGCGCGGACGGGAGCTGCCCGCGCCGCCTCCCACCTCGGCGATGGGCGCCCTGCTCAAGCACCTGGTCACGCCGGTGAAGCATTTTCAGCCCTCCAACTGCAATTTCGGCCTCATGCCCGAGCCCGATCCGCGCCCGAAAAAGCGTGAACGCAAAGAGGCTTACGCCCGCCGCGCCCGTGCGGATTTTTCTGTTTGGCGCGCTGCTGTCTTGCCTGAACTCGGGATTTTTTCGGAATCTTTGCCGGGCTCCACAGCCGAACCCACCTCAGGCCCGGATACATGAATACCCGGCCGCCGTATCTGGTCAGCGCCTGCCTCGCGGGCAAAGCCTGCCGTTTTGACGGCACGGCCGCGCCGCACCCGGCAGCCCTGCGCTGGCTCAGTCAGGGCCGGATTCTGCCCGTGTGCCCGGAAACGCTCGGCGGCCTGCCCTGCCCGCGCCCGGCCTGTGAACTACGGGACGGCCGCTTTTTCGACGCGCACGGCACCGATCACACGCAGGCCGTACTCGACGGCTGCGCAAAAGCCTTGGCCCGGGCGTCCGAAGCAGGCTGCCGCCTGGCGCTGCTCAAGGCCCATTCCCCTTCCTGCGGCGTAGGCGATATCTACGACGGATCCTTCTCGCGTCGTCTGATTTCAGGCGACGGCCTGTTCGCCGGGCTTCTGCGCGCTTCGGGCTATGTCGTTCTTTCAGACGAGGATGTTTGGATGTAAGGTGAAGGAGAGAGCGCTTATGCAGCCTCGCGCAGGCTCCTGGCTGTGAAGCAGGCCACGCTGATCGCGTCGTGCAGCAGCGGAAAGTGCCGCCAAAATTCGTTGGGCTTTGGCGCATCCGCTTCATCCCGCCACCAGTCCGGCAATGCCGCCGTTTTCGCTTTCGACTCGCCGAAATTGCCGACCAGGCGCTGCCGCAGGCGTTTACTCAAATCAGGCGCGCCTTCCCGATCCACGGCCGCGCACAGTTCCAGAATGGTGCGTTCCGGCGCTTCCGTGAGTTGCGAGGCCCGGGCGATGGATCGTACATCCAGACCATTCTCCGGGCAGGGCAGAGCATAGGCTTCGATCAGGACACGCGCGGCCGTGTCCGTATCGCCTCGGCGCAAGAGATCCGCCGCTCCGCGCAGCAATGGATTGGGGGTGTCCCAGTTCTGCTGCAGCAGATGCTCCGCCCCTTCGGCAAAGGCTGCCTGGGCCGAGGCAGTGCAATCCACGGCGCCTTCATTGAAATCGCTCTCCGCCGCTTCCAGGGCGACTGTATCTTCAGGCGCGCCACTGTCCAGCGCTTGCTGTGCATAGTCAAGCATGCGTTCCGGGGCGCAGTCAAAGGCCGTGCGAGCGCGAACCAGTTGCGCCTCAAGATCCGCCACAGCATAGGGGCGGGAAAGAAATCCGGCGCAGCCCGCGCCGATGGCCGCGAGCACTCGCCGGCGTGTGGCCTGCGGTGAAAGAACCAATACAGGCGCGCGTCCGAAAAGGTCACGCTCACGCAAGCCGCGCAGTAAATCCAAGGAGGTCATGTCCAGCAGGCGCTCGTCGCAGAGCACCAGATCATATACGGCCTGATCCGTCTGTCCTGCCAGAATATCCAGAGCCGCCGCGCCTGAAGCCAAACCAGTGGTGTGACTGACGCCCGCAAGCCGCAAGGCCGAGCGATCCATGCCGCGCACCGCGCTGTTGGCCCCCAACACCAAGGCGTGGGTGAACGGCGCGGGGCGGATAGTCTGGCCGGCGAGCGGCGGAAAGGCGTTCTTCATGGCAAAGCTCTTGGCTTGGCTAAAGGCGTTCAGCGGGAAAACTGCAGGATTTTCGCAGCCCGCTGCGGTCGCAGAACCGGCGGAGTCTGCGCGCCGAACAGGGGGTTTTCCTGCGGCATGGCCACATGCAGCGATTCCACCGGGCGTTCGTTGCGGTCATGCTCCGTGCCGCAGATGGAGCAGACCCAGACCGAAGCGCGCTCCATCAGGCGGGCAAGCCTGCCGTCCTGCGTGAAGCAGGAGTGGCAGAACGGCCCCTGGCGCAAAGTTCCGGTCAAAAGCCAGTAGCATGTGCCATCGTAGATCAGGTTGCGCGAGAAGAACAGAATATCCTCAAATTCCTGAACCTGAACCTTGAGAAGGTTGTTCTCGTCGCACAACGTCACATACCGGGCTTGCAGTTCCGCCAGAAGATGGCGCGCTTCGGCGTGCTCACCATTCGCATACAGCTCGTGTATGCGCTTGAAACGATAATATTCCAGCATACCCCACCTCGCCGTGTTCTGGCTCATTCCCGCCGGGAGCATATCGAACGCATCGCCATCCGTCCACGGGAAACCCGGATCATTGCTGAAACAGGTATCGGCGTTTTTCAGCGGAACTTTAGCTCCGCTTCTTTCCTCCTTGTCCATAGACGCGAACGGCGGTATAGAGCATTTTCACAAGGAGGGAGCATGAAACTTCTGGCGATCAACGGCAGCCCCCGTAAAACCATGAATACAGCCTCGTTGCTGAAAAAGATTGTTGAAGGGGCTGCATCGCAGGGCGCTGACGCGGAACTGGTTCATCTGTACGATTGGACCTTCAAGGGCTGCATCAGCTGTTTTCAGTGCAAAAATCCGAAAGGCGCGAGTTACGGGCGTTGCGCCATCAAAGATGACCTGACTCCCATCCTGCACAAGGCGCATGAGGCGGATGTGCTGGTGCTTGGCTCCCCCTTCTATTTCAGCATGGAAACCGCCCTGATGCGCGCTTGTATGGAGCGTCTCTGGTTTCAATACCACCTCTACACGAACAAGAAGGCTCCGCTGTCCCCCAGAAAAAAGGCCACGGCACTTGTTTACACCATGAATGTGCGTGAAGAAGACATGGAGGCGTGGGGCAAAAACGCGGTTGTCGCCCGGAGCAAGGGGCTGATGGAACGCTTTTTCGCGCCGTGCGAAGTGCTTCTCTGCTGCAATACCAAACAGGTCAACGACTATTCCAAATATGAGTTCGATATGTTCGACGTGCCGGCAAAACTGAAACGCCATGACGAGGTATTCCCCAAAGAGCTGGAACGTTCATTTACTCTTGGCGCATCCCTTGTCGGATAACAGCGTATTGTCGTGACGACTCTGCGCAGTCCCTGAGCACCGCACGGCGTTTGCGGGACCTGTTCCCGAATATCGCTCTTTTTCCGGCATAATTGTACGGCACATGCAACTACCGCCGGAAACGGCCGGCCAACTCCGCCCCGGGCACGCGCTCTTTTGTCCCTACCTTGTAGGCGCGGCAGCAACCGGGGGAAATTTCGTCAATAAGCATGGGCTCGCCCTGTTCATCCAGCCCCCATTCCACCTTGATGTCCCAGAGATCCAGGCCTCTGGCCTCGAACATGCTTCGTATAGCCTGCATGACGGTCACGTTCTTTGCCCAGAGCTTCTCCATGACCGCGCCATCCACAATGCCCAAGGCCACCAGCGCAGAAGGCACAATCGGCGGATCGCCCGCAGCGTCGTCCTTCAAGGTGATCTCAAAGACCGGCGAAAGCAGGCGCTTGCCGTCGCTCACGCCGGGCGCCATTTTATAGCGGCGGAAAAAGCTCCCGGTGCAGACCCAGCGCGCCACCCATTCCAGACCCGGCATGAAC
>Ga0082212_10011261_pt1 | contig 11350 bp, 13 predicted proteins | sample TergutNt197P3_FD_71548 | JGI IMG/M metagenome (GOLD analysis project Ga0082212, IMG submission 71548) | Neocapritermes taracua P3 segment gut microbial communities from Petit-Saut dam, French Guiana - Nt197 P3 | ecosystem: Host-associated > Arthropoda: Insects > Digestive system > Gut ... | reverse complement strand
CCTTGACCGTCGGTTTAGCCGTTGTATCCGGCGACCACTCCCACCGGAGGGAATCAATCGATGAGATAATCCGCTTCATGGAAGCACAGGCAGACGCTGAGTTAACGTCAATTGAGATTATCGAGTGACCTGACTATGGCTGTGTGGAATAACTGATAGATATGGATAAATGATGGATAATAAACGCGACAACAAAAAATTCTGGGACCGTTATGCAAGGCTGTATGACTTTGAAACCAGGATTACCAATAGCAAAGCATACGCGGAAATGTACCGGAATGTAGAGGTGGACAATGACGCCAACAAATAAAACCGGAATCCCCCTCGGCGTTTACCGCCACTATAAAGGCAATCAATACGAAGTCGTTGGCTTCGCAAAGCACAGCGAAACGCTTGAGGATATGGTTGTATACAAGGCCCTTTATGGCGAGCGCGGGACTTGGGTACGCCCGTTATCCATGTGGGAAAATCCGGTTGAGGTTGACGGTAACATCGTGAAGCGCTTCGAGTATATCGGCGGAAGCAATGAATCGGGTAAGAAGGATGAACTTTCGGAAGCCCGCCGCGCGTTGCTTTCAACGCTCCAGAAGTGCGAGAAGATAGATGCCGCAAAGTTGGGGAAATCACAGCGGACTTTACTCGAACGCCGGATAGCGGCACTAAGGCTGGCACTGACGCTGATAGAGAAAGAACAGGGATGGAAATGAAGAAAGACTTCAAAATGCCAATGCGACAGGCAGGGCAATGATATGATGATCAGAGAGATAGCAATAACCGAATACCCATTGCTTGAAGATTTCCTTTACCACGCAATCTTCCTGCCGCCCGGGACCGAACCGCTTCCCCGCGAAATAATTTTTGAGCCGGAGATATACGTCTATATCAAAGATTTCGGCAAGAAAGACGATTGCGGCGTTATAGCTGAGGACGACGGTCGCGTAATCGGGGCTGCCTGGGCGCGGATCATCCCGGCGTATGGCCATATCGACGACGAAACGCCGGAGCTTGCCATATCCGTTCTTCCGGAGTATCGCGGGCAGGGGGTAGGCACGTCGATGATGAAGTGTTTATTCGACTTGCTCCGTGGACGCGGATACCGCAGAACTTCGCTTTCCGTACAAAAAGACAACCCTGCGGTGCGCCTTTACGAGAGGCTTGGTTATCGTATAACGGACGAAAAAGTAGACCATGCGGGCCACGAGGATTATATCATGGTCAAAAAACTAAATGTCCAATCCCCTGCGGAAATGTCTCAGGAATGAGGTGAGTCGTTATGCCATTTACTATTATCCGAAATGATATCACGAAACTTCGCGTTGACGCCATCGTCAATGCCGCCAACACGTCGCTCCTGATGGGCGGCGGCGTCTGCGGCGCGATATTCAGCGCGGCGGGGGTGGATAAACTCCAAAGAGCCTGTGCCGAACTCGCCCCGATCAAGACCGGCGAGGCGGTCATCACCAAGGGGTTCAACCTCCCGGCGAAATACGTCATTCACGCGGCGGGACCCGTATACCGCGACGGAAACCACAACGAAGAAGAACTACTCCGCTCCTGCTACATCAACTCCCTTGAAATAGCAGTAAAATATAAAAGTGAGAGTATCGCTTTTCCGTTGATATCGAGCGGCATCTACGGATACCCGAAAGCGGAAGCGCTCCGTGTCGCCACAGACGCGATCCGGAACTTCATCAGCGGGCATGACATCGACGTGTCGCTTGTCGTATTTGATAAAGAAGCCCTTGTCATCAGCGAGGAACTGCTCGGCGAAGTCAAAAGCTATATTGACGAGTTTTATGTCGAAGAAAAGCAAGTCAGGCAGCGTGAGCTTCTCGAAGTCGAGAAGGAAGCCCTCTCTGATTCGGAAGTAGCTGATATGAGTGTGCCGCTGCCGTTGATGGCGGAAGAAACTGTTTTTGAAGCAATTTCAGCGCTGGTCGGAGCAAGCCTTGACGATTTGGTTGGAAACCTTGACGAACCGTTTTCCGCGACGCTCCTGCGGCTTATCGACGCGACCGGAAAGAAGGATTCGGATGTTTACAACCGCGCCAATATCGACCGTCGGTTATTTTCAAAGATACGCACTAATATGAACTATGCGCCAAGCAAACCTACAGTGTTATGACCAGCCGTTGTTGGGGGGTTAATACTTGAGCATTGACGATCTTAATATCTTCATGATGTGCGACAAACTGAATACTTCGGCACTATCGGAAATGCCATTGGGATTCACAGCGCGCCACCCGCGAAAGGATGAACTTGACGTCTGGAAGCGGATGCCGTTTGATGATGAGGAAGCGGCAAATCAATATTTCGACTATATGACGGAATACTTCGATCGCGTCTATTCGCCTAAAGGCAACTTGTTTTATAAGACTTGCCTGTTTGTTGTGGATGATAACGATGCGCCTGTCTGTACTGGTTTTACCTGGAAGCTCTATGATAGATTTACTACGGTGCATTGGTTCAAAACCATCAAAGCATATGAGAACAAAGGTATTGGCCGGGCCTTGATATCCATTGTGATGGGCAAACTTTCGGCTGACGAGTATCCGGTATATTTGCACACCCAAGTCGGTTCCTATCGCGCGATTAAGCTGTATAGCGATTTTGGGTTCAAGCTGCTGACGGACAGCGAAGTCGGATTACGCCACAATGACTTTCGGGTCGGATTGCCTGTCCTCATGAATCGGATGCCACCGATTGATTTTAATAATCTAAGGTTCGGTAAAGCCATGCAGGATTTCTTAGACTGTGTAGCAAGCCAAGCGACAAGCGATTTTTGACTTTCACTTTTGTCGCCTACCATGCGACCTCCCCTCTCCCCATTTGGTCTATACTCAAGACAGAAACCAAATGATTGGAGGGAAACACGATGAAAACGAACCTAACGGAATTAGTCTTTATCCTCGACCGCCACATCGATTGCAATGGCCCTTTTACTAATTTCTTTGCCAAAAATCTATCTTGGCGCAAATCTTGATTTCCTCAGCATTAGCTGATCACATTTAGGGGGCAACCGAAATGAACGCCAACCTTAACAACTTTAATGACTTTGTAAGAATCTTGCTTGCCTCCGGGTTCTCAATCGGCGGTGGTAATGACGAAGGTATCTACGCTATCGTTGACTACGACTGGTTAAATATACCGCACGACTCTCCGATCATCTGGCACACCGGCGATCCGGAAACAGATCCCTGGGAATGGCGTATACGCATCCTTAGCGAGTGCAGCGATATAGCCTACGCCAAGTGCTTTTTCAAAAAGTCCGGCTACATCACGAGTGAGTATTATCCATACTTCCTTGCGCTCCGGCGCGGAGGCGTTGCGTTTGATGATGAATACTCTGACGGGCTTATCAGCCATAGCGCTAAGCGGATATATGACGTCGTTCGCGAATATGGCGAGTTGCCTCTGCACGATATAAAGACGATCGGCGGGTTCAGCCGCGATGAGAAAAGCAGATTCGACTCCGCGCTGACAGAACTTCAAATGCGGCTTTATCTCACGATCTGCGGGACGCGCCGCCGCATGAACGCCAAGGGCGAGGAGTACGGATGGGAAACGACAATGTTCTGTACCACTGAGCGGTTTTGGGAGCATACGGACGTGTTTGACCGCGCTGCAGAGATTGATAAGACTGACGCTTATGTTATGATCCGCGAGCGTGTTTTGAAACTGAATCCGAACGCTGATGAAAAGAAGATACGGAAGTTCGCGTATGGCTGATTAGGAAATGGTGGTATTGAACATGAATGTTATTGAAACGGAAAGGCTTGCCCTCCGGAAACTGACGCTTGACGATTTATCGGCAACAAAGGTAAACTGCTGATCACTCCGCAGGTTTCCTCCAGTTGGGGTCGTACTTATAGATCCTGGGGATGCGGGCGTCGAGGAAGCGGGACCAGGCTTCCGGATCCACGTAAGGGCTGTAGTCCATACGGTCAGCCGGGACGCGGCTGAGCATGTCGCCCAGGGGCATGTGGCTGGGAAGCTCCACGTCCACATGGAGAGAGCGTACCTTCTCGTAGCCGTCTTCCATAAACTGTTTTCTTAAGTCGTCCATGGTCAGGTTGTGCTTGGCCATGTACTCTTCGTTGACCGAGATCGGGCCGGGGCCCCCGTGCATAGCCGCCGTCAGAGGTTCGCCTTTGTCGTCAGGGCTGGTGACGAAAAATGAAGTATTCCCCGGGGTATGCGCCGGAGTCCAATAAGTCTGGATGCTTACGGAGCCGAACTGCATGGGCCTGGCGTCGTCATAAAACCGGGTGGGCGCGTAGGATGGGCAAACGATAGAGGAAGCCGTATCGGTCTTGTCGGTAAAGGTTTTAAACTCAGCGTCCTTTTCGGATAGCCAGATCTCGGCGCCGGTATACTGATGGATAGCTTCCGCGCCGCCGTCGTGGTCATGATGGCAATGGCTCAACATGATGTGCTTCAGGTCGCGGGGGTCAAAGCCCAGGACCCGTATGGATTCCAGCGTCAGGTAGACGTTGCCGAACATCACGGAATCCAGGAGGATCAAGCCCTCCTCTGTATCCACGAGGTACGCGGACACATAGGAATTCCCTACAAAGTATACTTTTGGCGCTACCCGGAAGGGCGGCACCGCGACTTTCCATGGCGCGGTTGATGTAAACCTTGCCCCTTCGATGAATTGGTTCGTGACTTCCTGCCCCTTCGCCATAACGACGACCTCCTTCTTTCTACGCGTCGGCAGCTTTACATCCGGTATGCCGGCGACCTTTTTTTATTATCATGTCAACAGCTTACCATGTTTTGCCTTCCGGCGGTAGGGTAGATTTTTGTGAATCGGGCTTATTATGTGGTATAATGGCTACTTGAAGCACTGGCTCTGCGGTTATCATACAGATTCAGCTTTAATCAGTGATAGCTTGAGCGCGGCGGTTGGGTCAACGGAGGTCGAAATACAATGAACGATAAGCCACGGGAAGCATGCGGTATCTTTGGCGTCAGCCTGACGGAGAGCGAAGGCGCCGGGCTGACATACAACGCCTTGCTGGCGCTGCAGCACCGCGGGCAGGAAAGCGCGGGGATAGCTGTGCTCGTGGACCGGTCCATCCGCTACTACAAGGACCAGGGCCTGGTCAGCGAAGTGTTTAACGGCGAAACGCTGAGTATGATCCCCGGCTCACCGATGGCGATAGGCCATGTACGGTACTCCATGGCAGGCGCGGGGGGCAGGGAATACGCCCAGCCCGTGGTTATCGAGTACTTGCGGGGGAGGATAGCGGTCGCCCACAACGGCCAACTAGTGAACGGCGCCGAGCTCAAACGCGAGCTGGAGAAGAGAGGCTGCGACTACACCGCGGATACGGATACAGAGATCATCGCGAACCTGATCGCCGTCGAAGCACTGGAGTCCCCAAGCATCGAGGAAGCGGTGGCTAAGGCGGCGCGGCAGCTCCGGGGCGCTTTCTCCCTGGTCGTACTGTCAAGCCAGGGCAAGCTGATCGCGCTGCGGGATGGTTTGGGCTTCCGACCCCTTTGTGTTGGCAAGGGGCAGCTTGGCTTAGCGGTGGCCTCTGAGAGCTGCGCTCTGGACAGCACCGGCTTTGACATGCTCAGGGACGTCAAACCCGGGGAAATGCTGGTCATCGACGCCAATCAGCATATGGAAGGCAGGCAGGTGCTCGAAGCCGGGCGGCAGGGGCTTTGCATATTTGAATATGTTTATTTCGCCAGGCCGGACTCCGTCATCGACGACTTGAGCGTATACCGGGCGCGTTTCCGGGCGGGGCAGATCCTGGCCAGGGAGTACCCCATGGACGCGGATATGGTCTGCGGCATACCGGATAGCGGCCTTGAGGCGGCTCAAGGCTACAGCGCGGGCAGCGGCATACCCCTTGTGAGCGGATTTCTAAAAAACCGTTACATCGGGCGAAGCTTCATCTACCCTTCGCAGATGCAGAGGGAAGCGGCGGTAAGGGTGAAGCTGAACCCGCTGAAGGCGACGGTAGGCGGGAAGAAGATCATCGTAGTGGACGACTCCATCGTGCGAGGAACCACCCTCGCGAAGACGATATTGAGCCTGAAAGACGCGGGGGCCGCTGAGGTTCATCTGCGGGTAGCTTCGCCGCCGTTTAAGCATAATTGTTATTTCGGCACGGATGTGGATGATGAGAGATCCCTCATCGCCAATCGCGTAAGCAAGGAAGAACTCCGCAGCCAGATCGGCGCCGATAGCCTGGGATACATCAGCCTGGAAGGGCTGACAGAAGCATGCGGGGAGTGTGCGCTGCCCTTCTGCACAGGCTGCTTCACCGGCGAGTACCCCATGGCTGTGCCGACAGGGCGCGACGACGGCGGCAGCGGGAGGGCAAGACGATGAGAGATTGGGAGCAAGAGATACAGGGCCGCGTAGCGTTTATCCGCCGGATACTGGAAGAAGCGGGGGCGGAGGGCGTCGTATTTGGCAATAGCGGCGGCAAAGACTGCGCCCTTGCCGGCATACTGTGCCGTAAAGCCTGCGACAATGTGCTCAGTGTGATCATGCCCTGCGGCAGCAAGCAGAACTACGGCAGCGACAGAGAAGACGCCTTGGCGGTAGCGGCACAATATGACATTGCCACGGTGACCGTAGACCTGACGGAAGCGAGGGGCGTATTGATCGCCGAAGCGGAGAAAGCCGGCCCGCTGAACGCTATGGCAGTCAACAACATAGCTCCAAGGCTGCGGATGAACGCCCTTTATGCTATAGCCCAGAGCCGCAGGAGCCTGGTGGCGGGGACGGGGAACCGCAGCGAAAGATATATGGGATATTTTACTAAATGGGGGGACGGGGCTTACGACTTCAACCCCATCGGGGATTTGACCGTAGGGGAGATCTATGGATTCCTTCGCCATCTGGGGGCGCCGGAGAGCATTATCGGTAAGGCGCCTTCCGCGGGGCTGTACGACGGGCAGACGGACGAAAAGGACATGGGCGTGACCTACGGGGCCATCGACCGCTTCCTCCTGGAGGGGACGGGGGAGGTGGCGGACTTGGCGGTCATCGCCCGTTATCATTCCGCCAGCATGCACAAAAGAGAACAACCACAGATTTACGGGCTAAATATTGACAATCTTGAGACAAATAGTTAAACTTGGAGTGCGCGTTACGAAACGCCTAATCAGGAATAAATTGAAATAGGGGGAAAAATGATGTCTTTACGTAAAATATTAGCTGTGGGTATGGTCTTGTGCCTGATGGCCGGTGCGCTGGCCGGATGCGGCGGTTCCGGCGGCAGCCAGGGCGGGGGGCCGGCTTCGGGCGGAGGCAGCGATAAGATTTTGATCGGTATTAATTTTGAGTTGTCCGGCGGGCTTGCCGGCTATGGCCAGACGAAGCTGAACGGGGCGAAGCTCGCCCTGGAGGAGATCAACGCCGCCGGTGGCGTATTAGGCAAGCAGATCGAGCTGAAAGAGTACGACAACAAAGGCGACAATGCCGAAGCCGTCACCATCAGCACCAGGCTGATGAGCGAAGACAAGGTCGTCGCCATGATGGGGCCCGTCACCAGCGGCAGGGTCATGGCTTCCATCGACGTCGCCAAACAGTTCCAGGTCCCCATGGTCACCGGCACGGGGACGTCTCCCGGCATCACGGTCAACGCCGACGGGTCGATCAATGATTATGTCTACCGGATATGCTTCATCGACCCTTATCAGGGCACCCTGGCGGCCAACTACGCCACAGAGACGCTGAAGCTGACCACAGCAGCTACGCTGGTGAACTATTCGGACGATTACAGTATCCTGATGGCGGAAGCCTTCCGGGATACCTTTGTCAAGAACGGCGGCAGGATCGTGGATGAAAGCACCTTCATGGAGGGCGACTTGGATTTCAAAGCCGCGCTGACTAAGATCAACTCCTCCGGCGCGGAGATGATATTTGTACCGAACTACTATGAACCGGACGCCTTGATCGCGAAGCAGGCCCAGGAGATTGGTTATGACGGTTATCTGCTGGGTGGCGACGGCTGGGATAACCTGGATCATATGGTCGGCACCGCCGGCGCCTCCGCTTTACAGAAGGCATATTTCATCAACCATTATTTCCCAGGAGACACCATGGAGAAGAACCAGAACTTCGTGAAGAAGTATTCCGACCGCTTCGACGACGCGCCGCCTTCCTTTGCGGCTTTGGGTTATGACCTGATGTACTTCGTCGCCGACGCCATCGAGCGCAGCGGCAGCACGAATCCGGTAGAAATCAACAAAGCGATCGCCGCCACGACGAACTTCGAGGGCATCACCGGCTCCTTCGCCATGGGCGCGAATCACGACCCGGTAAAAAGCGCCATGGTGATCGGGTATGACGCCGGCGGCAACTACGTACTGGTGGACAAGGTACAATAAGCTGCTCCCATGGATCAGTTTTATGTATTCCTGCAGCAGTTGATCAACGGGATATCCCTCGGCAGTATTTACGCCCTCATCGCCCTGGGGTATACGATGGTCTACGGCATCATCCGGCTGATTAACTTTGCCCATGGGGATATCTATATGATGGGCGCTTTTGTGGCGTATTTTTCCGTCTCCTGGTTCCGGCTTAACTTCATCAGCGCGCTCCTGATATCCATGGCGGTATGCACTGTCCTGGGCGTACTGATCGAGCGTATCGCCTATAAGCCATTACGCGGCGCGACGCGGATCGCCGCCCTTATCACCGCCATCGGGATGTCTTTTCTCCTGGAGTATGCGATGGTTTATCGGGTGGGCGCCCATTCCAGGGCTTTTCCGGATATACTTCCCACCGCGCGCTACGCGTTTTTCAACGGAAAGGTATTCATCACCAGCAAGGAGCTTATGATCTACGGGGTCACCCTGCTGCTGGTGGTGACCCTGCAGTTTATCGTCCGAAGGACTAAGACGGGAAAAGCCATGCGGGCTGTGGCTTTCGACCGTGAAGCGGCTATGCTGATGGGGATCGATATCGACGCCACCATATCCGCGACCTTTGCCTTGGGTTCTGCCTTAGCCGGGGCTGCGGGCGTGCTTGTAGGCGTCTACTATGGCGCCATCAATCCCCTCATGGGCATGGCGCCCGGGCTCAAGGCCTTTGTCGCCGCGGTGCTCGGCGGCATCGGCGTCATCCCCGGGGCTGCTCTGGGGGGGATGCTCATGGGCCTGATCGAAACCTTTGTCATCGCTTACGGGCAGTCCACCTACCGCGACGCCGTGGCTTTCGCCCTGCTGATCCTCATCCTGCTGATCAAACCATCCGGTATACTTGGCGGCAACGACCGGGAGAAGATATAGGAGAGCGTGGGAATGGGCCGACGTTTAATTTCAAAAAGCAATATCGCCATCCTGGCCGCGATTATCGCGCTCTACCTGGCCGTGCAGCTCATGCTTTCGGGAGGGCTGCTTCGTACATTCCATGAAGTCAACCTGATCACCATCTGCATCAACATCATCATGGCCGTCAGCTTGAACCTGATCACCGGCTTTACCGGGCAGTTTTCCCTGGGGCACGCGGGCTTTATGGCGGTAGGGGCGTACTGGTCGGCGGTGATGACGGTGAAGTGGGGGGTCTTCTTCCCCGTCTCCATCCTATGCGGCTCCCTGCTTGCCGCCGTGCTGGGCGTCCTCATCGGGTTGCCTACGCTGCGGCTCAAAGGGGACTATCTGGCCATCGCCACCCTGGGCTTCAGCGAAGTCATACGGGTGATCCTGCTAAATACCCGCTCGGTGGGCGGGGCTGCGGGGTTATTCGGCATACCGCGGCTGGTCAACTGGGCATGGGGCTTCTTCGCGGCCGTCATCGCCGTGGTCGTCATCCGCAATCTGCTCTGGTCGTCCTATGGCAGGGCGTGCATATCTGTCCGGGAGGACGAGGTAGCCGCCGAGCTGATGGGGATCGATATCGCGAATTATAAAGTGCTGGCGTTTTCCGTAGGCGCTTTTTTCGCCGGCTTGGGCGGTGGGTTGTACGCCCATTTTTTCTACGGCCTGCAGCCCACGACCTTCAGCTTCATGAAATCCATCGAATACCTGGTCATGGTCGTGCTGGGCGGCATGGGCAGCATCACCGGCTCCATACTCGCTGCGGTGGCGCTTACCGTCATCAATGTGCTCCTGCAGCGGTTCAGCGAGATAAGGATGATCCTGTACGCGCTTCTGCTCATCGTGATCATGATCTTTCGGCCCCAGGGGCTGATGGGCAGCCGGGAAGCCGGGCTGGATATGCTGAGAAAGCTTGGGAGGGGGTCCGGACATGGCCCTGCTTGAGCTAAACAACGTAACAAAAGTATTTGGCGGCCTTTCCGCCGTGACCAACGTCCGGATGAAGATAGAGCAGGGCGAGCTTGTGGGGCTGATCGGGCCAAACGGCGCGGGGAAGACCACTGTTTTCAACCTGCTGACGGGCGTGTACCCCGCCACAGAGGGCGAGATCCTCTTTGACGGAAAAAACTTGGCGGGGCGGAAGGCGTCGGTCATCAACCGGCTTGGGTTGGCAAGGACTTTTCAAAACATCCGGCTTTTTGGGAACCTGACGGTATTGGATAACGTGAGGATCGCTTACCACAGCCATGTGAGATACAGCCTGCCGTCGGCTATACTGCGGGTGGGCGGCTTCTACGCGGAAGAAGACGAAATGGCGGAAAAAGCGGTGGAATTGCTGAAAATATTCCACCTCGACGACAGAAAGCAGGAAACGGCAAACAGCCTCCCCTACGGCGAGCAGCGGCGGCTGGAAATCGTCCGGGCGCTGGCGACGCAGCCAAAGTTCCTGCTGCTGGACGAGCCGGCAGCGGGGATGAACCCCCAGGAGACGGCTGAGCTGATGGAGCTCATCCAGGAGATAAGGGAAAGGTTCGACCTTACGATCCTTCTCATCGAGCATGACATGACTTTGGTCATGGGCTGCTGCCGGCGCATATACGTATTGGAATATGGCCGCGTCATCGCCCACGGCGGGCCTGATGAGATAAAAAACAACCCGAAAGTCATCGAGGCGTATCTGGGCGAGGAGGTGCGGGGCCATGCTTGAAATCAAGGATCTCCACGTCTACTACGGCGCCATACACGCGATCAAAGGGATATCCATGAACGTGCCGGATGGCTCTATTGTCACCCTCATCGGCGCCAACGGCGCCGGGAAAAGCACGATACTGAAGACCATATCCGGCATACTGCGCCCGAAGGAGGGGGATATCCTCTATGACGGGCGATCCATGGGCCGCGCCAGTTCCAGGCAGATAGTGGAGCAAGGCCTGATCCATGTGCCGGAAGGCCGACGGATATTCGCGGATATGAGCGTGAAGGAAAACCTGGAAATGGGGGCGTTCCTGCAGAAAGATAAAGCATGGGTGGCTGCGACGGAGGCGAGAGTCTTTGAAAA
>Ga0082212_10011260_pt1 | contig 11351 bp, 9 predicted proteins | sample TergutNt197P3_FD_71548 | JGI IMG/M metagenome (GOLD analysis project Ga0082212, IMG submission 71548) | Neocapritermes taracua P3 segment gut microbial communities from Petit-Saut dam, French Guiana - Nt197 P3 | ecosystem: Host-associated > Arthropoda: Insects > Digestive system > Gut ... | reverse complement strand
TACGAGATACCTCAGCTGGCGGTGGGTCTGGTCTCTCTGGCTACATTCCCCGCGGAATACTACCTGCTGATAATGGGATTCGTCCTGCTGTGGTTCTTCTTTGCCGTGCTCTTCCTGAAGAGCAGGTCGATGGGAAAGATCTCCGACGCAACGGAGTCCGCTTACACTAGATCGCTTGAATCGGAGATTGAGAAAGAAAAATGATCACGGGCGGTAGTTCCCGTTCCTGTGCATCTCTATCATGACATAGGACGCCATCCTTGCGTCAGAAAGGGCGCGGTGGTCCTGCTTATCGCCGATGCCTGCGGGGTCGCCGTTCACTATCGTCTTATAGGCATGTTCAAGCTTGGGGAACTTGTAACTCACACCATAAAATTCGCTGGGGATCCTGCATACATCGGTGGCCGCTTTCATTATATCCGTGCAGACGCTGAAAATGCCTTTCAGATGCCATGGCTCTCTGAACAGAAATTTGTCCAGATCGAAAGGCACATTGTATGAGGTGACCACTTTGCCTCGGAGAAGCATCGCAACCTCTTCTTTCACCTTGAACAAGGGTTTCGCCGCTGCCACTTTATCTAACGTAAGATCGCTGTTGCCGAATATCCAGGCCTTGGCCCTGTGATCCTCCCAATCAGCCACGTCGTAACCGACGATCGAGGAGTATATGTCCTTCACGATCCCTTTGGTGATGTCCACGGAACATATGCCTATATCCACTACGACATCTCTCGGCCCGCCGTTGAGCCCGGTGGTCTCCGTGTCGATGACAAATATCTCTTCGGGATCTCTGAAATAATCCTCAATGTTCATGATATCACGCCCTGCTCTTTCAGGATGGAATTTACCCTCCTCAGGGTGTCTGTTAGCATCGCAAGCATAACCACTGCAAGGATCATTGAGGTCAGCATTACCATCATCGTTAATTTGTTGTCCCCGCTTGTGCCTGTGCCTGTGCCGGGCGCGGCCGGTTCCGGGACGACGACCGTTTCCAGTTCCTTGAGGTCGCTGAAACTTATGTCTATGTCTTTCGTTAAATTACTGAATACATGCCTGACAGCGTTGCCTTCCAATACAGAGTAATGGTCCGGTTTCACTGATGAGAGGGTGTCGGTGATGCCTGTATTGCGGTCATATTCGTAGAACCATATCCCGGACCTTTCCATGTCGTATTTGTTTGAGGAAACGACGATCACCAGCTCATTCCCTCTTTCGATCTCCCTTCCGTTTGGGAAATCGACTTGAATATCCATGTCGTCCCTGTAGACCACCATTATGGTGTCTGCAGAAACGATGGGAGCCGACAGAACGAACAGCATTGCTGCCGTTATTGCCGCAGATATCAGGAACGCTCCGTATGGTCTTTTCATTCGAACCGCTGATATCTTCGCCGTATAAAGAACCCGTCATGATAAAGTCAAAATAACAGCTTTCCCTCACCGTAACATGGGCGCAAAGATAACGATAGGCACCAAAGAGCATGATATCGCATGCGGCGCTACCATCTTCGACGCGGTACGATCGCTCGGTCACGCCCCGGATGCCTTCATCTTCATTATCAACGGTAAACCTGTCCCTATGGATACAAAGATAGATGACGGCGCATTGATAAAAGCGGTCAAGGTGGCATCAGGAGGATGAGATCTCCTCTATCTTTTTCAGGTCGAGCCCATATTGTTCAGCGGTTTCCAGAAGGGAATCCGCATTTTTGACGAACGCCTCCATCATGGCCGGACCCTCGGGTCCTCCCCTTGTATCCGAAAGAGAATCCTCTTCGGGGAACCTCAGATCCATGTAAGGGATGGTTCCGATGAAGCTCATGCCGGTAAGCTTTTCTATCCTCTCTACCGCCTCTCCGAGTATGGAGGGGTCCCCTCTGAATCTGTTTATTATGAATCCTTTCAGCAGCGGGCGGACATCTTCCGGTATGAGCAGCCACGTTCCGTACATGGCGGCGAACGCCCCGCCCCTTTCGATATCCCCTACAAGGACGGCCGGGACGTTTCGTTCCCTCATCATGCCTATGTTCGCGACGTCCCTGTCCAAAAGATTCAATTCGGCCGGGGAGCCGGACCCTTCGCAGACCACTGCCTCATACTTCTTTGAGAGTCTGTCGAAGGCTCCGCATGCCTCTTTCAAGACCTCTTCCTGCGGGATGCTCTGCTTCTTGCCGTTCACGATCACATCTATCGCCCCGCCCCCTAACGGTCTAAGGAGCACAGGATTCATGTCGATGGTCGGCTCGACCCCCGATACCCATGCCTGGAAGGCCTGCCCCGTGCCGATCTTATGGCCTTCTTTTGTAACGTATGAATTAAGAGAGAGGTTGGATGCCTTGAAAGGCGCAACGGAAACGCCTTTCCTGCTGAGATATCTGCAGTAGAGCGCCGTTACCGTGGTCTTCCCCGCCCCGGAGGATGTTCCCAGGAAGATCACCTTCACCGCTCTCCCTCCAGTATTTTCATCAGTTCCTCCATATCCATGTTGCTCTCGAAAGCGGAAGCCAGTTTCTCAATGTTCTCTTCGATGAGATCATCATAATCCTTCGGCGGGGATGTGGACAATATGCCTTCTCCGCCTTTAACAAAAGAAAGGAAGAATCTCCTGAAAGAGGGTTTCTCCAATACTCCGTGGATATACGTTCCGAACAGCATCTCCTTCTCCCTGAAAGAGCCTTCCGTCTCATCCCCTGTGAAGCGTTCGATCCTGAACAGCGGCTCCTCCCTTATCTCGGTGTCTCCCATATGCACCTCATATCCGGTTACCGGTTCCCCGGTCCTGATGAACACTCCTTCGTCCTGTATGGTCTTTTTATTATTCTCGTTCCATCTGGTGATGTTGTCGAAAAGACCGAGACCGTCGACTGTCCCGCGTGGGCCTTCTATCCCGTTGGGATCCTCCAATGCAAGGCCCATCATTTGATATCCTCCGCATATTCCCAGTATCGGGACCTTTCCTTTCAGATCCTTTATGGCTTTGTCAAGCCCTTTTTCCTTCATCCACATAAGGTCGTTTACGGTGTTCTTCGTTCCGGGTATCACTATCGCGCCCGTACCTTCCAATTCTTCCGGTTCGGTAATGAACTTTACAGTGGTATCTTCCATAAAGAGCGGGTCCAGGTCGGTGAAGTTGGCTATCCTTGGCAGCCTTACGACCGATATCACCATGCTCCCCGTGCCTTTGCTCTTCATGCCCCTCAGGGTCTCAGAGTCCTCGAGAGGAAGTTCGAGACCAATGTGCGGCACCATCCCTAAAACGGGAATGCCGAGGATCTTTTCGAGTTCCTTCGCTCCCGGCGCCATCCTGGAGATGTCCCCCCTTATGTTATTCAGGATTATCCCTTTGATCCGTCCCCTGTCCTCTTCCGGTATCAGTTTGACGGTGCCCACCGCATATGCGAACGCACCTCCCCATTCCACGTTCACTATCAATATGCAAGGGGCGTCGGCTATCTTTGCGGCGCCGATGTTCGCTATATCTTTGTCATAAATGTTTATTTCAGCGGGGGATCCTGCACCCTCCATTACGACCGCGTCGTATCTCTTTTTCAGGAATTCGATGTTCCTTTCCACGATCTCCGCGCCCGGTCCCGTCACGAACTTTCCGTAGTAATCCTTTACGTTGAAGTCGCCGTAAGGCTCCCCTTCTACAATGACCTGGGATATCGTGTCCCCCTTGGGTTTCAGAAGTATCGGGTTCATGTATTGGTCGGGGTTCCTGAGCCCCGCGGCCTTGCTCTGGATGGTCTGGATCATTGCCACCTCGAACCCCCTTCTTGTGACCTTGGAGTTCAGGCTCATATTCTGAGACTTGAACGGAGAGACAAGATATCCTCTCTTATGGAGGATCCTGCATATGGCGACGACGGCTATCGATTTGCCTGCGTCGGATGTCGCTCCGAGCACCATCATCGACCTTCCCTTCCTGAAGTATCTTGCCTTTGCCTCTGTCAGGATGCTTTTCATCCTCGGGTCCTTCGGCTCCGTTATCCCCATTCTTTTTATCTCGGACATAACGAACTTTCCTGTCTCCTGCCTGTGGATGAAAAGGCAATATGAACAATCCCAGACGTCCGAGCCTCTTTTTGACCTTAATATCTGACCAAGGTCCTCATCATGGCAGGGATAGAAGGGACAGTAGCAGAACGTGCAGTCCTGGCCCGTGAAGTGGCATGGGTGATACGGGCAGCTTTTATCGGGGCCGATCCATCCTCTTTCTATCTCTTCCTTCACCTTTTTCGTTATGTTGTCCATGATAACCTTCGAAAGCTAATCATTTTTTTTGGATAAGAACTTTGCATATGTTGGATGAGCCTGTTTTATTGGTAAGATGGATATATGTTCCAAATATGAGAATTTTTGAAGAAAAATACCGGTCCGCCGCAGACAGCGGACCGAGTGGCCGGAAAGGTTTAAGAGCGGCGTTCTGCCGCCGCTCTTTTTTTGTGTTCAGGGTTTTTTCTTCAGCACGAAGAAATACAGCACAGCCCCGATCGCGAGGATAGCTACCAATGCAACGGCAATGATCACAATTGTGTTGGATCCGCCGCCGGAGTCCTCCTCGGGTGCGCTTTCAGATATTGCACCGAAAGCAATGGTGATGCTCTTTGTTATTCCCAATGAGTCCGTCACGGTAACAGTTGCCGTTCCGGCCGATGCCGCAGCGGTCGGCGTTCCCGATATCACTCCTGCGGAAGATATGGTAATGCCGGACGGCAGCCCTGTTGCCGTGAAAGCATACGGGGTGACCCCTCCCGAAACGCCCGGTGCAACATTGATGTTGGCGATCGCGGTGCCTACAGTTGAGTCCGGTATGTCGTAAGCAGAACTGTGTGTAAAGGTGAGCGGAGCCGCTGCGGCCGTCACCGCACCGTAATCGATCGTTATTGAGGCTGTATGCGACAATCCGTCATTTGCAAAGATCGTTGCGGTCCCCCCTGCAGCGGCAGCGGTCGGCGTTCCCGATATCACTCCCGTCGTATTGTCTATTGTCGCCCATGAGGGAAGACCGTTCGCAGTGAACGTATACGGCAGCGCTCCTCCCGAAACGCCCGGCGAAACATCGATGTTAGCGATCGCCGTTCCGATCGTGGATGCGGGTATGTCGTAAGCGGGACTATCCGTAAAGGTAAACGGTGCCATCTTGACCCACGCTTTGGCATTGCCCTCGGTGTACTCAAGGTAGCCGGGCTTGTAGGAGGTGGCATTATAATCAGTTACGGTTAATGCGATATTGTCAAGCTTAATATATGTCGCGGCGGTAATTTTTCCGTTTATGGTTATCTCACCTATGCTGTCGGTCACGCATGCGCCTGTGCCGGCTGTGGCAGTGACGTTTCCTTTGACATATACGTCTCCCTTTATGGATGCCTCAACTGCATTGTGATTGCCGTTGACGGTTACGTTGCCGTCGACGGTGATCTTGCTACCCTCGGTGGCGGCAGATACGCCAACGCCGCCGGTTGCGGTGACATTGCCGTAGACTGTAACCGTGCCCTTATTCATGGCTAAAACACCGTCGCCGTTTGTAGCGGTAACATTAGTGACATATGCCGTTTTATCCCGGCCGTCGCCGCTGCCGCCGACAATAACGCCATCTTTGCCTTTGACATTCACGGTGGTATCGTCATTACTAAGGAAGCTGCCGCCGGTATTGCAGTACAGGCCATAGTTGTTGCTGCTGGTTATGTTGAATGTGCCGGGGCCTCTCAGGTCAATTTGTCCGTGCACAATATAAACACCGTAGCCCGTAGTTTCAATGGTCAGCGTATAGCCGTCCAAATTAATGTTAATGGCAATGGGCACAGCAAGTGTGCCTTCGATTCTGAGGTTTTTGGTGCCCGTGACATTTCCGAGCAGGGTTATCATGTCTCCGCTGACAATCGTTTCCGCCTCCATCAGTGCATCCAGAGTCGGATACCAACTGCCGCTTAGGTCGTCCGTGCCGCCTATAGTGTAGCCTGGTATAGCCTCCGACGTATCAGACAATACTGATACCGCCGTGAGGGCCAGCAGGGCCGTTACGACGAATGCCGTAAGGACCGATTTATTCCTCCCCCTAAAGAGGGAGGGGGTGCGTGATATTATTTTCATAGTGAACCCTACTTTTACTATAGAGTTGTCATTATAAAACCCTAACCTACCTGATTCCTCGATGAGTCCGTTCAGCGAGCCATAATTGGCATTTGAACAACATTATAAGGGTATCGCGGCCCTTACCTGCCGTGCCTTATCATGAACTTTTCAAGCTTGTCGTACGCTTCCTCCATCGCCTTCATCGGCGGGAGAAGGATCGTTCTGAAATGGCCCGCACCGTAATCGTCGGAGAACCCGGACCCATGGACGAACACAATGCCTTCCTCGTTGATCAGGTTGATCACGAAGTCCTTGTCTGTCTTCCAGTCGAACAGGTCGACCTTCGGGAACATGTAGAAAGCGCCCTTTGCCCTGTTGGTGGTTATTCCGGGTATCTCGTTCAATCTTTTGTAAGAGAAGTCCCCTCTTTCCTTCAGCTTCCTGTTCATTTCGATTATGTAGTCCTGAGGGCCCTCAAGAGAGGCTCTTGCCGCCTCTTGGCAGGGTACGTTCGGACAGATCCTTGTACGGAACTGCTTCATCATCCCTTCCCTGATCTCATCCATGAAGTCGCCTTCGTACATGAAGTAACAATACCCTTCCCTCCACCCGGGCATCAGATTCACCTTGGAGAAGCCGTTGAATATCACTCTTGGCACATCCGACGGCAGCTCTGAAGCGGAGAAGTATTTTCCGTCGAAGACCAGTTTGTCGTATATCTCATCTGAGACCAGCGGTATCCCGTGTTCCGCGGCGACATCGCCCACTTCCCTGATCACTTTCTCCTCATATACCGCCGATGTCGGATTGTTGGGATTTATGACCACGATGGCCTTGGTCCTGTCGGATATCTTTTTGCGGATCATATCCACGTCCAGCCTCCAGTCCTCTTCTTCGATCTGCCTGTATGAGACCGCTTTACCGCCGTAGAATTCGATATATTGGGCGTAGGACGGATATCCCGGGCTTGGTAGGAGGATCTCGTCTCCCGGCTCCAGAAGAGTGGCCATAAGAACGTTGATCCCCTCGCTGACGCCGTTCGTTACGTAAACGTTGTCGGCGGTTATCCTTGCACCATGTTTCTCGAACTCTCTTTTTACTATCGCCTCTCTGAGAGCTATGTCGCCCTGAGAGTCGCCGTAACCGTTGTCGGTGTTGTCGACGGCGTTCCTCAGCGCCGTCTTGAAATATTCGGGCGTTTCGAAGTCCCATTTGTTGGGGTCTCCGATGTTGAAGTTGTAAAGCTTCATGCCCCTTTTGGCGGCAGCTGCGGCCGGAACTGTTACCTCGCGTATCGCGTAGTCCATTGCCATAGATCTGCTTGAAGCTTTCATCATCTTCATCTTGAAATTCACCAGGCTCGACACGTTGGTTAAGTTATATAAATAGTGTGAGACGCTATTTAGGGGTAAGAGAGGCGCAGAACTTTATGACCGACGGAAGAACAAGATGCCCATGGCCGGAGCACGACGAAAAAATGCTGAAATACCACGATGAGGTGTGGGGCGTGCCCGTGCACAACGACCAGCAGCTCTTCGCAAAGCTTTGTTTGGACCTTATGCAGGCGGGCCTCATGTGGAGAACGATCCTGTATAAACAGGAGAATTTCGAGAAAGCCTTTGACAATTTTCATATCGAGACGGTCGCCGGATACGATGAAGCGAAATTCAACGAACTGATGCAGGATACGGGGATAGTTCGCAACAGGCTAAAGATCAGCGCCATCATCAACAATGCCAACCGCATCCTGGAGATACAAAAAGAGTTCGGCAGTTTTGACGCTTACTTGTGGGGTTTCACTGAAGGGAAGGTCATCGACAACGGCCGGAAGGCAATTGAGGAGATACCCGCTTCCAGTCCGCTGAGCGATGCCATTAGTAAGGATCTGAAGAAACGCGGTTTCAGATTCGTGGGGACCACCATCATCTATGCTTTCTTGCAGGCGGTGGGGATTGTGAACGACCATTTGACAAGCTGCTTTTGTTACAAAAAGCCTGAATGAGAGAGTATTTTTTGCCCCGTCTCCCGTTTCTGTTCCATCATAATAGGGGAAAAATACATTACATCGGCCGTCGATAAAGAAAGCAGAACGTATTAGGGGAGATGGGAAATGGATGTTCTTATAGTTGCCATGTTCGCGGTGGTGTGCGTATTGCTTGCTGCCAATTTGGTCCTGGGTATGAAGAAGAAAGGCGGGGAAAGTATGCCGCCCGGGCTGGAACGCCGCCTGGACTCGATGGAAACGGCGTTCGGGCGGTTCGACCCGATGATACGCGACGAGTTCGTTCGCAATCGGGAGGAGAGCGCAAAGGCCGCGAGGGAGAACCGCGAAGAGACCAGCATACAGCAGGAGAAGATGAAACAGGCCATCGACGAGCAGCTTAAGGCGATCCGCGAAGAGAACGAGAAGAAGCTCGAGGAGATGCGGAAGACCGTTGATGAGAATTTGAAGACGACCGTGGAGAAAAGGTTCGACGAGTCCTTCAAACTTATAAACGAAAGGCTTGAACAAGTTCACAAGGGGCTCGGGGAGATGAAACAGCTCGCCTCGGGAGTGGACGACCTTAAGCGCGTCCTTGCCAACGTCAAGACCAAAGGCACATTGGGTGAGGTCCAACTGGGCTCCATTCTGGAACAGATCCTCTCTCCCGCTCAGTATGAGGCGCAGAAGGCCGTCAGAGAAGGCAGTCTGGAACGTGTGGACTATGTGATCAAACTGCCCGATAAGAACAGTGCGAACGAGACGCTGCTTCTCCCCATCGATTCGAAATTCCCCACCGAGGATTATCAGAGACTGCTTGACGCATATGATTCAGGCCTTGGAGAGAATGAAATAAAGAGCATTTCCAACAGCTTTGAAGCGTCCGTCAAGAAATCCGCGAAAGACATTCACGACAAATACATCAACCCGCCGAAGACCACCGACTTTGCCATAATGTTTGTCCCGGCGGAGGGACTGTATGCGGAGATCGTACGCAGAGTGGATCTGTTCGAAACGCTTCGAAACACATACAAGGTCACCGTTGTCGGGCCGACGAATCTGGCGGCCTTCCTTTCAAGCCTGCAGATGGGATTCCGGACCCTCGCGATCGAACGCCGTTCCAGCGAAGTGTGGGAACTTCTCGGTGCGGTCAAGACGGAGTTCGGGAAGTACGGTATCTTAATGGACAGCATCAAGAAGAAGATCGATTCCGCAGCTAAAGAGATCGATACTGTGGGAACCCGCTCAAGAGCGATCGAGCGCAAACTCAGGTCTGTGGAAGAACTGCCTGAAGATGAAAGCGCCCTCATGCTCGGCGACAATGCGTATGATGAACCCGGACCATGACACCGCTTGATTTTTATCTGCGGCGGGCATAGGATACGGCATGGGCGCCGTAATACTCGGTAAGAACCACCTGCGGTGGTGCTGTTCCTGCAACCTGCCGATCATGGAAAGCAGCAAGTGCCAGGTCTGCGGAAATGATACAAAGGAGATCGTGCTCACGCCTCCCGCGGACGCGCGCCCCGCATTTGACCACGATATATGTTTGGTAAGAAAACTGGTCAACAATGATTTCGGAGAGGGCGCGGGCAGCGCGCTGCTCCCTGACGGACACATTGTGCTTATGAGCAAAGCGCCGGCGATTGACAGAATGGATGAGGTCATCGTTGACGGAGCCGTGGTGGGAGCGATAAGGTACGACATAGGGAATGGATGGAAGTTCATATCCAGGATGCAGGGTGCCATGCGCATCCGCAAAGGAATGTCCAGAGGATATGTGGTATGCGATCCCAGCGCGGTCAGTTTCATAAAGGAGAGCAAGAACCTTATGGCTCCCGGTGTAAAAGATGTCCATCCGGACGTCAGGACCGGGGATGAGGTCCTTATCGTAGACCCGGATATGAACGTCATCGCCACAGGCAGTGCCAAGATGTCTGCCGAAGAGATGACCTCCGGCGGCAAAGGAGTCGCCGTGAAGACAAGATGGTACAAGACCGAAGAATTCTTGGACCTCCATACGGAGCACAGCTGGGATGATGTCGCGGAAGCGAACAGCCATGTGTTAGAAAAAAGGGTGAGCGAAGCGACAGGCTTCATTAAAAGAACAATTGAGAGGAACAAACTTCCGGCGGTCGTCTCGTTCTCCGGAGGAAAGGACAGTCTTGCCTGCCTGCTGCTGACGCTTGATGCCGGGCTCAGGCTCCCCATTCTTTTCGTCGATACGGGACTGGAACTCACGGAGACCGTGGAACATGTCCACGATACGGCGGAGCGCCATGGCCTGACCTTGATCGAGGAAAAAGCCCCCACGGATGCCTTCTTCGGGAACCTTGGGTTCTTCGGCCCGCCCGCGAAGGATTTCAGGTGGTGCTGCAAGACCAACAAGCTTGGGCCGACCGTATCGGCCGTCAACAGGAATTTCCCGGAGGGGGTTCTTTCCTTTATCGGACAGCGCAAATACGAGTCTGAGGCCAGGAATGCCAAGCCCAGAGTGTGGAGGAACCCATGGACCCCCGGACAGCTTGGAGCCTCTCCCATACAGAGCTGGAGTGCCATGCACGTTTGGCTGTATATCTTTTCAAAGAAAGAACCGTACAATGTTTGGTACACAAGAGGCCTGGACAGGATAGGATGTTTCCTGTGCCCCGCTTCGGACCTCTCGGAGTTGGAGATAGTATCAAAAGGCAGCGACAGATACCCTCAATGGAGAGAGTTCCTCGATAATTACATGGAGGCTAACGGTCTTCCTCCGGAGTGGAAAAGCTTCGGCCTGTGGAGATGGAAGAATGCGCCCCCGTCGATACGAGAGGAGGTGAAGAGAGTGACAGGAAAGGATGTTCCGGAGATCGTGAAAAGAAAACCTTCATCTGACAAAGGCCCCATCGCAATAAAGGTTCAGGAGGGGTACTCCCCGTGCGTCATCGGATATAGCATAGAGGCCGCTCTTTCAAGGCCGATAGACCTGAAAAAACTGAAGCCGTTCATACCCGCTATTGCCTGGACCTCGGAATTGGATGAGGAGAATGACATCCTTTCCGCAGACATAGTAACGATCTATGGCGCAGGGTCCATCATCGCAAAGTCAAGCGTGGAACGCGATGCGAGAATGCGTATCGACGAAGCTTTTCAGCTGATCGTTAGGGCAGAACAATGTATCGGATGCGGCCTCTGCGTCGCAAGATGCGCTCCCGGCGCGCTCTATATGAAAGATGGAAAGGTGGAGATCAAAGAGGACGAGTGCATTTTCTGCAAGGATTGCTTCGGTCCGTGCCCCGCGGTGAAGTTCGGATCTG
>Ga0082212_10011259_pt1 | contig 11351 bp, 8 predicted proteins | sample TergutNt197P3_FD_71548 | JGI IMG/M metagenome (GOLD analysis project Ga0082212, IMG submission 71548) | Neocapritermes taracua P3 segment gut microbial communities from Petit-Saut dam, French Guiana - Nt197 P3 | ecosystem: Host-associated > Arthropoda: Insects > Digestive system > Gut ... | reverse complement strand
TACCGCCGGGAGATAGAATATCCTTTTTTCATGCGCTTTCTGAAAGACGTGAAATATCTGGATCTGCCCGAGGCGTTTATCTTTGATACCGGACGTAATGAATGGAAAAAGGAAGACATCTGGCCGCCACGGCCAAAAACGGCTGCGCGGAAATTGCAGTTATGCGGCGATGGCATGCTTATATGGGATTCCTGCGGCGAAAAACCAAAGAATTCAAAAAAGAATGATTTTGAAGAATACGTCAGCGATCCTTCGCGGCCGGTTCCATACATGAACAACGTTTCGACGGGTATGGAGCGGGAATACATGACAGCGGATCAGCGTTTCGCCGCGCGCCGTCCTGACGTTCTCGTCTTCTCAACCGGCATGCTCGAAAAAGATGTAACCGTGCATGGTCCTGTTGGCGTCAGCCTTAATGTTTCAACAACCGGAACGGACGCCGACTTTGTTGTGAAACTTATTGACGTTTATCCGGGCGAATTTGAGTCTGACCGTTATGGAAACACAATGAAAGGCTACCAGCAGCTTGTACGCGGCGAGCCTTTCCGCGGAAAATTCCGGAACGGCTTTTCCCGGCCGGAGCCTTTTGTTCCGGGCAAAGTTGCCCGTATTGAATACGTGATGCCGGACATCGCGCACACCTTCCGCAAGGGACACAAAATTATGGTGCAGGTACAGTCGAGCTGGTTTCCGCTGATAGACCGTAATCCGCAAAAGTTTGTAAACATCAGCAAGGCGAAAGCAAGCGATTTCCGCAAGGCGACGCACAGGATCTTTCACTCGCCGGACGCCCCGTCTTACATCTCGCTGAACTATTCTGAATAAATATTTTATGGGAATAAAGAAAGTAATCGTCATAGGCGCTGGTCCTGCCGGGCTGTCAACGGCTTACGAATTACTGAAACGAAATAATAACTACACCGTTAAGGTTTTAGAAAAGTCAAACGCTATCGGTGGCATAAGCCAGACAATAAACGATAATGGCAACCGGATGGATATCGGCGGACATCGCTTTTTCTCCAAAGATAAAGCCGTTATGGATATGTGGAATGAAATATTGTTTCCACAGGGAGCGCCTGCGAAAGACGAAGTCATGCTTGGCCTTGTCCGCGACTGGAACCCAAACGGGCGGGATCCTGAAAAAGAAGATGACGTAATGCTTGTCAGAAGACGTGTTTCGCGCATATACTTCAGAAAAAAGTTTTTTGATTACCCGATGAGTTTGAGTTTTTCCACTATAAAAAACATGGGTTTATTTACAACCATGATAGTGGGCTTCAGTTACCTGAAATCCGTTTTTTTTAAACGTAAAGAAACAAATCTGGAAAATTTTTATATTAACCGTTTTGGAAAAAAACTATACAAATTGTTTTTTGAAAGCTACACCGAAAAAGTATGGGGAATACATCCCGAAAAACTTTCTGCGGACTGGGGCGGCCAGCGCGTGAAAGGGGTGTCCGTCAGGGCGGTTATAAAAGACGCTTTTTTAAAAATACTTAAGATAAATAATAAAACAAAGGAAACATCTTTAATCGAAGAATACTTCTATCCAAAATACGGCCCCGGGCAATTCTGGGAAAAAATGGCGAAGCTGGTTGAAGAAAACGAAAATGGCGAAGTTATTAAAGGTGCTGAACTTTTAAAAATACTCACAAAAAATGACATAGTTGCTGGAGTTAAATATAAATTGAATGGAAAAACCGTGGAAGAGAAAGCGGATTGTGTCGTTTCTTCCATGCCTCTAAATGAACTTGTTGACGCGCTTGACGAAAAGAACGAAGAGATTTTAAGAATAGCACACGGCCTTTGCTTTCGTGATTTTATCACGCTTGGTGTTTTGGTTGATAAAATCAGGCTGAAGAACGAAACAAACTTTCCCACGGTAAATGACATAATACCGGATTGCTGGATTTATGTTCAGGATAAAAACGTTAAACTGGGACGTATTCAGATTTTCAATAACTGGTCGCCTTATATGGTGAAAAATTTTCCCGAAAAAATCTGGATTGGTCTTGAGTATTTCTGCAATGAAGGCGATGAACTCTGGAATATGCCCACGGAAGATTTTAAAAATATGGCGGTAGGAGAGCTTGAGAATATCGACTTTATTGAAAAAGGCGCGGTGGAGCATTATCACCAGGCAAAGATACAAAAGGCGTATTGCTCTTATTCCGGTTCCTATCCGGAAATCGCCGCGTTAAAAGACAAACTGCTCGAATATAATGGCCTTTATTGTGTGGGAAGAAACGGGCAGCATAGATACAATAACATGGATCATTCCACGCTTACCGGAATTGAAGCCGTAAAATGTATATTAAATCCATTGCTGGATAAATCCGTAATATGGGATGTCAACACGGAAAAAGCATATCATGAAACAAAAAACCGATAAAAGTGGATTAAGATCAGATGAACGCGAGTTGAGTTACATAAAAAAACTGGTAAATACAGGTCTTAAATATGTTAGCATTTATATTATACTGATAATCGTTTTTATGATTTCACTGACGTTAGTATGTTTAATACCGCCAAAAAACATGAAGGAAAATGTAAGTGAATCCGCGGATTTACTGAATAAAGAAGGAAATTATGTATTTTTTGACTTGGGATATACATGGTTGATACTGGATAACTATACAGATGCGCTAATGATAAATACTTCATATTCGGCAGATAACACTACACCGCTGTTGTCGGCATTAACAGCCAGAAAAAATTATATACCAGGTAAAACAAAAATAGTATACCCCGATCCGGTTTTTGAATTGAAATCAGCCTCAAAATACAAGTTCCTCAATCAGGTGTCAGAATTAAAAGATACTGTTTCCGATGACATCGAGGAATCTTTTGAATATGCAAGATACTGGCATGGATATTTATTATATTTAAGACCGCTGTTAACCTTCCTTAATTATGGAAGTATCAGGTCTTTATTTATTATGCTGTTAACCCTGCTGGGGTTCTGCCTTTTATACATGTTATACAAACAGATAAATATCGTGGCGGCGTTAATATTTTTAAACGCGCTATTGGCAATAGAATATTTCTTTGTCGGCATGACGATGCAATCCTCGTCCATGTTTTTTATTGCAATGTCGGCGTCTATTTATGTTTTAGCAAGATTCGAAAAACAAAAGGATTTTTCAATGTTCTTTTTTATAACAGGAGCGTTGACGAGCTTTTTCGACCTTTCGTCAGCGCCGCTTATAACGCTTGGCATGCCGCTTATCATATATTTTATATTATTGCAAAACCAAAGAGAATTGTCATTTCGTGAGACGGCAACGACTATATTTAAATTCTGCATGAACTGGGGGCTTGCTTTAATAATAATTTTGTTTTCCAAATGGCTGATAGTCGATTTAATTTACAATAAAGGCGTGATTCAGAGCAGCCTGTTACAACTGGCCTATAGATCGACAGGGAGCGGTAAAGATATTGAAATATCCTTCCTGGAAACTTTATCACAAAATTTACTTTTGATTCGTTCATACATGATTTTTTTAGCAATACAGTGTTTCGTTGTATTTCTTGTCGTTACGATAAAAAATAAAAAGATTAATATATCTTTCAATATAAATGATCTGCTTCCATACATAATAATTGCATTTATGTGTCCCGCATGGTATTTCCTTGCCAGACAGCATTCATTTCAACACGCCCTTTTTGCATATAGAGTGCAAATTATAACAATCATTGCCATACAAATATTAATTGCGAAAATATTTGGCATATATAAACATAATACCCGGAAAGCGGTGAATAATGATAAAAGGAAGACATCATTATGAAAACCAGATCAAAATTATTTCATTCGATTCTCGATCTTCCTAAACCGACAAAGATGGCCTTTGTATCGGTTTGTTTTACATTTGTCTTTTCGATGTTTTTTCTGATGCCACTCGATTTATACCTGAATAACTATATCGAATTTAATATTGACTTCATGAATGTTGCGCTCCCCCTCCTGGCGATAAGTGTTGGGTTGTTTTTTGTATTTATTTTGATCCTGCCCTTTATTTTCAGGGGAGCCGCGCTTGATACTATAACGTTGCTGCTATTGGGGTTATCTCTCTTTTTTTACGTTCAGGTATTATTTCTAAACGGTGAAGTGGTGGAATTGTTTGGCGGAGGCACGAAATATAGCGAAAGAAGTCCCACGCGCACTATTAATTTGTTGATATTTATTATTGTAATTTTCATTCCATTAATTATACAGAAATGGTTTCTGAACCGGAAAATACATAAAATAGTTAAATGGGAAAACGGTTTGCTGTGCGCAACGATTATTATTTTAGGAATGCAGACTACAGGGGTTGTTGCCGCTATATCGAATTATGATTCGAAAAGCGTTAAAAAATCTCATTATTTTTCTTATAACAAAACACTGGAACTTTCTTCGGAAGAAAATATCTGTGTTTTTGTAATGGACTATCTCGATGTAAAATATATGAATGACGCTCTTTTGGAATACCCGGAACTTTACGATCAATTGGATGGGTTTACGTTTTTTGAGAATAATGTTTCAGTATACATGTACACATTCCCTACTATAACGTATATGCTGACAGGAGAAATTTTAAATAGCGACGATTCAAGACCGGCCTATTGGGACAGGGCCTGGGCAAAACGAAATATTATTGATGTGCTGCGTGAAAACGGCTACCGCTCAACGTTGCTTATTAGCAAGCCAAGTACATACAACAGTTTAGAAAATATAAAAAACCGGGCCGACAATTTTATGGAGTACTATGAGTCTGACGTTAAAATTAATCATTATGAAATAGCAAAGATAACACTGGCAATTTCTTTCGGAAGGGCGGTTCCTTACTACTATAAAGATATATTTTTCATGAATTTATATTCTGATTTCAGCAATGATTTTTTCACTTTGGCGGACTACGAATCCCCATCAACAATTGGCGTTAAAACTGATTTGGCTTTTTATAACAAACTAAAGACGATAGGGCTTTATACTCAAAATAACCACAAAGTATTTACTTTCATACATCTTAACAGCGCTCATGACGGAGGATATCATTACAATTCGGATGCCGATACGGTTGAACCGTATGCAGGCGATTATCGATATGCGGTACGAGGAAGTTTTGCCATAATAAACAATTATTTCACGCAGATGAAGGAACTTGGCATATATGATAGTTCGACAATAGTTATTCTTGCGGATCACGGGAGGAACCCAATTGGCGGGCTGTGGCATAAAGATAATTATCCGTGGGACGGAGTGACTACACCTGCGCTGCTGATAAAGCCAAAAAACGAACGCGGCAGCTTGGAGAGAAATCAGACGGCTGAACTCTCGCACACAAATTTCAGGGCGAGCATTTTGCAATTTGCCGGATTGCCGCATGAGGATTTCGGTCTTTCCTACTCTGATATAATTAACGGCAGCTTGAGACAGACGAGAACACATTATTGGCTTGAGTGGGAAAATGCCAATAATTATACTCTCGGGGATAAATTTGAAATAAGAGGCGACGCAAACGATTTAAGCAACTGGAAATATGTACAACCCGAAAAACGTTGATGAGAAATAGAAAATAAAGGGCATTACGGGGAAAAATAAAATTGACTGCACACATTCAGAGGAAAACGAAAAAATCCTCCGTCAACAGAAAATCTCACAATGCTGATTTCGTCCTATGGCTTGCGGGCGGCTGGGCCGTACTATTGGCAATCATCTTTTTTGCTCAGCGCGGAAACGACATTGGGATGCTTCCGGAGTTTATTTCGAACGCTGGGAATCATTTCGGGACGTTGAATTTTTCGGAATTCGTCAGCTTTGCGGCCGGAAGCCTTGCGGCGGCGTTGGTTACAGTCTCCTGGGCTGGATTTGGCAGGTTGATCAGCCTTGCAATCGGCGAACAAACAGCTGGAGAAAATACTACAGCCGCGTGGAAATGGTCTGTCCGGGTCGCGTGGGGGGCGGGTTTCACTTCGTTGTTGTGGCTGTTGCCTGGCGTGCTGCACCTGTTGACGTTCGCGCATGCTTCTGCCGTTCTTTTAATCGGGTTGGGGTTATTTGCGTGGACTTTATTCTGCGACAGGCGTACGCGTCCGATCTTTGATGACAATAAGCCTTCGCGTGCCGGAATAGCGGGAATCATAGTCGCTGCGATTCCGATAGTGCTTGCCGCGATTGCCGCTGCCGCGCCTCCGACTGCGAAAGACGCGCTCCTTTATCATATCTCATTGCCGAAAGCATACCTCGCCGCGAATGGCATCGTCGATGTTCAGTACAACATAGCTCAATATTACGCGCTCGGAGCGGAGTTGAACGGCGTATGGGCGATGCTGCTTGGAGGATCAATCAACCCCCGCGTGGGCGAAGTCGCTTTTGCGCTGACACAGTTTGCGTATCTGCCGATTCTTGCCGCGATTGTCTATGGATGGGCGCGAAAGCTCGGATTGACATCGGCGCATGCCATATTGCCGGTCGCGTTGGTTACATGTATTCCGACAATGTATTCATCCGCTTCAAGCAGCTATAACGATCTTGCGTTGTGCGTTTACGTGACCCTGGCGGCGGCCGCCGCCGTCCAGTGGTGGAACCGTCCCACATATCGCAACGCCGCCGCCATTGGATTGGCCGTTGGTTTCGGACTTGGAGTAAAACTTCTCGCGCTATTTATACTCGCTCCGATATTGATAATGTTCCTCGCTCGGCTGCGGGCGGCGGAACATGGCGATAATTCTGAATTTTCCCTGACAGCGGTTCTTAAGTCGTGCGCGCTTGCGGCCGGAATTGCGCTGCTGGCCGCAAGCCCCTGGTATTTGCGCACATGGCTGCTGACGGGAAGTCCTGTATATCCGTTCTACATCAATATCCTGCACGGGAGCGCGCCCGGATGGGATGTCGGACGCAGCTACATTGACCAGATGCTGAACGCGAACTACGGAGGATACCCAAAAGGTCTCCTTGATTATCTCGCGGTTCCCTTCCGTGTTTCGCTGACGGCTCAATATGACATACCTAAATATTTCGACGGTGTGCTTGGAATTTCGTTTCTGACCGGCGCGGTTATCCTTCTGGCCGCCATTATTAATAAAAAGGCAAGCGTCGAGATTAAGTGGATGACGGTCTTATCCGGCGTATTTTTCCTGTGCTGGATGTTATCGAGCGAGCAGATGCGCTACCTGCTTCCCGCGCTGCCGATGTTTGCCCTGGCCGTTTCGGCGGCGGCTTGTGCGATTGACAGGAGATTACGCATGGTGATGTGGGCTACGGTTACGCCGGGAATTCTTGTAATCGCAGCGTGGTTCGCCTCCCAGAATCCGCTTCCCGTCGTACTCGGAGCGGAAAGCCGCGACGCGTATTTACAGAGACGCCTCGACTACTATCCATTTTACGAAGCCGTAAACACACAGCTTCCTCGGGACGCATGCGTATGGTTGATAAACATGCGGCGAGACACGTACCATATTGATCGCCCTTATTTCTCGGATTTCCGTGTTGAAGACCATACATTTGTGCAGTTTGTCCGCGCGTCAGACAGCGTTGAACAATTGCGCGGCAAGGTCGCCGATGCGGGCATCTCGCATGTACTCGCGCGTATTGACGTGCTGCTTGATCCGCGCATCTCGCCGGTGGTGGACGAGTCTCTTCCTGATGATGTAAACTCCGGCAAAATGCGTATTACCCGCGACTTCCTGCTCTCCGGCAAGATTATAATGGAGAACAAAAAGTTTGTACTGCTGAAAGTCTAAAGAACGGATGATATTATTAACCAGGATATTTCATATTGGGCGGTTCGCGAACCGCCCCTACAAAGGACGGAGATGATTTGAAAAAGAATGAAAATAATCCTGGCGCGGTTTGTTTCTCTTTTGCGGCGGCGCCGTTTCTGCTGTTTTATACCTTAGCGTACATCGATCCGACGACTACCGCGATGTTAACGCAGATAATCGCGGGGATATTCATCTCTCTCGGTTTGGCATTGGGAATATTCAGGCAGAAAGTAGTCATGTTTTTTAGAAATCTTAAGGTAATGGTTATTCGGAAGAAGATTGAAAAAGAAAGTAAACGGCAGGGGAAGTAGACACGGGAGCGCAGGCGTCCTCGCCGACGTATAATAAATAAAAATGCGTGCCTTTGGCTCGCGTTCCAAATGTAGGGGCGGTTCGCGAACCGCCCATTAATTATTATACGCCGGCGGGGACGCCTGCGCTCCCAAGGCAGGGGAATGATTATATGAAAAAGGTGCTGACTTTCGGGGTGTTTGACCTGTTTCATTTCGGGCATCTGCGGCTTTTAAAGCGCGCGGCGAAGTTGGGCGACTATTTTATCGTCGCCGTGCAAAACGACGAATATGTACTCAAATACAAGCCGCCCGGCGCACTCGGCGCGCTTTACTCCACCGAAGAGCGCTGCGAAATGATTCGCGCCCTTCGCTGTGTAGACGAAGTTATCACATACAATGTTGTCGCGGATGATATACGAAATATCGATTTTGATATCTGGGTAAAACCGCCGGATGCTGTTCATCCCGGAATCATTGCCGCGACTGAATGGTGTGAGAAAAACGGCAGGGAAGTGGTGATGCTTCCGAGAACCGAGGGCATTTCATCAACATATATCAAACGCCTGATATACGATTTAAACAAAAACGATACGGAGCAAAATGATAATCAGGGAGAAAGTCCGACGATTCTGGACTGAGCGCGCCGGAATAACGGATGTGCCGCGTTTTGAAAGCCAGGTCAACTTTGAAAACGACGCCGCGATAGCGGATTTGCGCGTGGAAACGGAAATCGCGGTGATTGACGCGGAACTCCGGCTGAACGCGAGCGATATTCTGGTTGATTTGGGCGCGGGCAACGGCAGATTTTCTTTATTTTTCGCGCCGAAAGTACGCAAAGTTGTCGCCGTTGAATATATAAACGATTTTGCCGATATTATTAAGGAACAGGCGGACAAACGCGGTTTTAAAAATGTTGAGATAATAAATTCTCCCGCCGAAGATTACTGCCGGAATGATTTCGCGGATGTTGTATTTATATCCGGTCTGCTTAACTACCTTGATCAGGAACAATATTATAAAACATTGTCAAATGTTTCAAAAACCATCAGGCAGGGCGGCAGGTTGTTCATGCGTGAAACGATCAGCGTTCTGGAAAATGAATATATTGTCGATAAATTTTCCGATGAATTAGGATCGCATTACTCGTCAATATATAGAACCGGCGATCAGCACATTAACGCCCTTTATGAAAAACAGTTTCGCCTTGACAAATTCGCGCCGTTTTTCAAAGACGGCAATATTCTTAATAAAAGACTGGAAACCCGGCTCTATTATTTTTCTTTTATAAAGATTTGAATACTATATTTGGTTATTTAATAGATATGTGTTACGCGCTGACCGGAAACTTCGGCGGCGCGATAATCGTATTCACATTGCTGACAAGAGTAATACTCTTTCCGATATCACTTGCTTCACAGAAAAACTCGATAATACTTTTCAAGCTTCAACCGCAGCTTGAGGATATAAAAGCGCGTTACGACGGCGATTCCCGGACAATGTTAAAAGAGCAGAAAGCTCTTTACAAAAAGGAAAAATACAGCACTCTTAAAGCGATACTGCCGCTTCTTATTCAGATACCGATCATAATCGGCGTTATAAGAGCTGTAAATCACGCCGTTATAAACGAAAAATATGATTTCAGGTTTATTGGACTTGATCTGTCTGCCGTTCCGTCTGTTTCGTCTTTGCCTGTAATTATTCCGATACTGTCGGCGGTATCGGCATTTCTAATGTGTCTTGCGCAAAACTCGCTTAATCCGCTTACAAAATCCCAGGGGTTTCTCGGCAAGTGGGGAACAACATTCTTTCTTATGGCATTTTCGGGTTATTTTGCTTTTGTATGCAAGGCGGGCGTCGGGCTTTACTGGATTGCCGGGAATCTGTCCGGCTGCCTGGTTGTTGCCGCATGCGCCTTGATATATAACCCGAAAAAGTATGTTGACTACGAAAACCGTTCCATCAAACTTAAACTTACAAAAGAAGAAAAACTGGCACTGAAAGAACGTAAACGCGCAGAAAATATCCGCGAAAAAGAAGACGTCCTTCGTTTTTTCTCATGCAAAAAACAGCTTGTATTTTATTCGGAAGCTAGCGGGTTTTATAAATATTATCGGTGTTTTATTGAATATATACTGAATAATTCGGATATAATCATACATTACGTTACCAGCGACATATGCGACCGGGTGTTCGATATAAATCACCCGCGCTTCAAATCGTATTTTTGCGGTTATAACGGTCTTATAACACTGATGATGAAAATGGACGCCGATATTGTCGTCATGACAATGCCGGATTTGGAGCAATATCAATATAAACGTTCGCTTGTAAAAAAGGATATTGAATACATATATCTGGCTCACGGAATAGGTGGCAACAATATGGTTTTAAGAAAAGGCGCACTTAACTATTTCGATACGATTTTTTGCTACGACAAGATATATAACGAAGAAATCAGAGCTACCGAAAGAGTTTACGGATTACCGAATAAAAATCTCATTAATACAGGTTTCGGGATGCTTTTTTCGATGATTGATAGTTACAATTCTTTGGTAAAACATGTAAACCCAAAGCCTCAAATTTTTATTGCGCCATCATGGCAGAAAGATAATATATTTGAGTTCTGCCTTGACGAACTTTTAAACGGCCTGCAGATTGATAATTATAAAATTATTCTCCGTCCGCATCCCGAATTTGCAAAGCGTTTTCCCGGCAAAATGAAATTAATTTATGATAAATACCATTATAAAATTGGGCAAAATTTTGAAATCCAAATGGATTTTTCCTCAAACTCTATTGTGTATATGTCAGACTTGGTTATAACCGACTGGTCGGCTATTGCGCTGGAGTTTTCATTAACTACAAAAAAACCATCGCTATATATAAATACGCCTATGAAAATTATGAACCCGGAGTGGCGGGAAATAGGCGTTGAACCAATGGAATTTTTGGTTAGAAATAAAGTAGGCATTTCGTTGGATGTCGACAAACTTGCCGCGATAAACGAGGTAGTGATTAGTTTACTTAACAGCGGCCAGACGTACAAAAAAGAAATAGAAACCTTTATTAAAGAATATTTATATGATGTTGAGAATTCCGCTAAAATTGGCGGAGAGTACCTTATTAATCGGTGTAACGATATAATTAATCCCGGATTCCGAAGCTAAACGGCGTTCAAACGCCCTGAAAGGGCGTAGCATAACAGCCCAGGGCAAAGGCGCAACGCGCCGACGCCCTGGGTAAGGGAATAAAAACATACAGCCGCCCTGTAAGGGCAAGGCAATATGGCACAGTGGTTTATGATCGTTT
>Ga0082212_10011258_pt1 | contig 11352 bp, 10 predicted proteins | sample TergutNt197P3_FD_71548 | JGI IMG/M metagenome (GOLD analysis project Ga0082212, IMG submission 71548) | Neocapritermes taracua P3 segment gut microbial communities from Petit-Saut dam, French Guiana - Nt197 P3 | ecosystem: Host-associated > Arthropoda: Insects > Digestive system > Gut ... | reverse complement strand
TAACAGGTTTTATGCAATTGCTGAACATGACGGTGGCGGCTATTGTAGCCATATTTAATCCAAGAAAATTTATTACAGGTATCAGCGATAAAAGAAAAAATCCGACTCCTACCCCCAAGACTTGCGGAATAAAACGGAAAGCGGTTTTAAGTTTTTTCCCAAACGTGTACCTGCGTCGTTCAAACGGGTAGTCGTAAAACTGAAACCCGAAAAAAAACGCCGTGATCAGAAACCCAAGAACCGTATAAAGAATATTTCCAAAAAGCGGTATGAAGTTGAACAAAAAGATGAGTATATGCGCCGCGGCCATAAGCAAGAGCAGCTTGATTAAATTACCGGCAACGTAGATGATATTCGCGATTATTGATTTTAAGGTTAATTTTTCATCAAAATTTTCACCGAAAGCCTTTACCTCTACTTTTTGTGAAAGAAAATCATTAAACGGCGCGGTAACGATATTTCCGATTATTGAATATACAAAAATTGTTATAATCGCCTGAATTATCAAAAGCAGCGGATTTATAATAAAGCGTAACATGTCAAAGATAATGCCCGACCCTGTGATTAAACTTTCAATCAAAGGTTTGAACGTAGTAAAAGAGAAATAAAATATTGATGATAGTATTACAATATTGAGAAGAAAAGGAATAATAAAATAAACATAGAGTTTGTATTGTTTTACTAATGAAAGCGAGGAAAAGACGCTTAAAAAAGCCCCGACAAAAGAACCCTTGGATAAATTTTCCGGCATAGTGTTTTCGTTCATTGTTTTAACCCTTTCTTGAAGCCTTAATGAGGCGGTCCATGACCGCAAGTCCGAGACCCTCCTGAGGAACAGCCTCCGCATATATCTTCTTTGCGGAGGAAGCGTCGAGTTTATGCAGGGACTGAAAAACGGCCGCCGCAGCCTCTTTCAGGTCTCCGGTAGACGACATCACGGCAAGCCTTTCTTTGTCAAGAAAATCAGGGAGTCCGCCTTCCGGTTCTTTGAAAAGCAGGAAGGCGGCGTCCTTGTCGCCGAAGTCCATATCTTTTGAGGATGCGAATATTTTCACCGGTTTTAAAGGCGCGTAATGGTAAGGCAGCATGCCCGGCGCCTCTGCCCCTGTGTTGTCTGCCATATCGATTTTACCGACTACCCTTTGAATTTCTTCAACAGGCAGTCCGCCGGGCCTAAGCAGAATCGTCCTTTCGTCTTCAATTTTTACTATTGTAGATTCAAGGCCAACCTCGCACGGCCCTCCATCCAAAATTATTTCAATGTTTTTGCCTAAGCCCTCAAGCACATGTTCAGCCCTTGTAGGACTCAATGCCCCAAAAAGGTTGGCGCTTGGGGCGGCAATTGGAACTCCTGCGCGGCGTATGAGTTCAAGCGCGACCGGATGCGAAGGCATGCGGATTGCGACAGTAGGTAAGCCCGATGTCACTATGTCGGGTATGGCCCTGCCGCGCCGAACCACAATAGTCAGCGGTCCCGGCCAAAAATTTTCCGATAGTTCCATGAGGCGCTTGCCGGTATCCTGTGTGATGTCCTTAAGTGTCTCTATATCGGCTATATGAACTATGAGCGGGTCGAAGAAAGGGCGCTTTTTTGCTTCGAATATTTTGGCTGCCGCTGTTGCGTTAAAGGCCGAGCCCCCGAGTCCGTAGACCGTTTCGGTAGGGAAAGCGGCTATGCCTCCGGAACGTATAATTGCCGCTGCCATTTCGATGTTTTCGCTGTTTGCCTGGTATATCTTTGCCAAATTGTTTAAGCCGGTTTTTGTGGCTGTATTAGGTTTAGAATCTGTTTAACATTTGAAGTAATATTGTGGTTTTTGTCGGCATAATCATAAGAGTTTTTTGAAAGTTTTTGGAATAACTCTTCGTTTGTGAGGATTTTACGCAAATTTTGATTCAACAGGTCAAAATTACCATTGCAGCAAAAACCGCATCTATTTTTTGTAATAAAGTTCTCCGGATTTACGTTTAGGGACAAAATCGGGGAGGCGTTTATCATTGATTGAATAAATACTTGCGGGAATCCCTCAAAGTCCGAAGTATTGACAAAAACAGAGGCTTTTTGAAAATAAGAATCAATTTTGTTGAAAGGAACGAATGGGACGAAGTTGAGATTTTTTATTTTTTCGGCGCTGTTTTTGATGGTATTGAAAAAACTTTCGTCTGAACTCACAGGGCAAACCATGGTGAATTTATAGCCGGGATTAAGTTCGGCAAGGCGTATGAACAATTCAGGGGCTTTCCATTTATCGCAGCGCGCGACCCATAACAGATTTTTTGCGTATCTTTTCTTTCTGAAAGGTTTTGGTTCAAAACCGTTATATATAATTTCGCTTGCCGCATTGTATTTTTCCAAGAGATATTGTCTTTGGTACATATTTTGGGTAATGAGCTTGTACGAATTTCTAAGCAGGTATTTAAAGAAAGCGACTTTTTTTTGTTTTGTTTGACTCAAGCCCCGCACCTCAATATCGTGAGCGAACATGAAAATCATTTTCGAACCGAATATTTTACAAAATACGGCCATTATGCATGATTCTTTCATAAGGCCGTGTTGTATGATGTAGTCTGGCTTATGTTTTAGGTAGAAATAAACAAAGCGCAAAAATTTTGCGAGAATTCCGAATTCCGGTTTGTAGAGCTTTACAAGGTTAAAGTGTTTTTCGTCTTTGAATGAAATTATGCTGTAATCGGGAATAATCGACAAAGTCTCTATGTTTGGGTAGGCGCTTAACTCTTTGGCGATACCATACATTTGTACGCTTGCGCCGCCGAAAGTTTTTTCGCTTTCCGTATTGAAAAGCGCCTCGGAGTCTTTTGGGAAAAATATCCCGATTTTTATTTTCCGGTCCATAAATTTAAAAGTACTGTATGTACGGTGAGCAGCATTTTTAGCGCTCCTCACTATCTAACAGATAACGGATAACCTTATTACATATACACATATCGCATCTTGTGTCAAAAAAATAATTTTTCATGGAATTTTTTCTGTAATTAATACTTTACGATCGGGTTATTTTTTTTCAGAACAAGATATTGTCAATCGATTTTGATTATTAAACAATGAATCGGGAAAATAATCATAACTTGCGATATTTCCTTGACATGAGCGAGGGCGGCTTATTTTAGGCAAGTTATGCAAAATACAGATAATATAAAATCCGAAATAGAGGCAAGGCGGACTTTCGCCATCATATCGCATCCCGACGCAGGAAAAACGACTCTCACCGAAAAACTCCTGCTCTACGGAGGGGCAATTGAACTTGCTGGTTCCGTTACGGCCAAGAAAAAACAGAAAGAGACATCCTCGGACTGGATGGAGCTTGAAAAGAAGCGCGGTATATCCATATCCTCAACCGTTTTGCAGTTCGAGTACCGGGGCTTTAAACTGAACCTTTTAGATACCCCTGGCCACAAAGATTTCTCAGAAGATACTTACAGAGTGCTTATGGCCGTTGACGCGGTTATCATGGTGATAGATGCCGGAAAAGGAATCGAAAGCCAAACCATCAAGCTGTTCGAAATATGCCGCAAACGCGGAATCCCAATATTTACGTTCATAAATAAATTGGACAGGCCCGCGCTTGCCCCGCTTGAATTGACAGACCAAATCGAGAAGGTGCTTGGAATAACGGCCTGGCCGGTTTGCTGGCCCCTTGAAAGCGGCCCGTTTTTCAAAGGCATATATGACAGGCTGGGTAATAATATCTGCCTTTACGAAAAAGTCCCGGGCGGGGCGTATAAAGCTCCGGTTTCGGCTTACGGTATACAGGATTCGGTCGTAAAAGAGATTTTGAACGAGAAGGTTTATAGCGAAATATTGGAAGAAATTGAGATGCTTGACGCGGCGCTGCCCGCTCTTGAAGCGAAGGATGTTTTATCCGGCGCCCTCACGCCGGTATTTTTCGGCAGCGCGGCCAACAATTTTGGCGTGGAACTTTTCCTTAACTGGTTTCTTGACAATTCAAGCAAACCGCTGCCGAGACGCGCGGGCAATGATGTTGTGCCGCTTGAAGGGGATATTTTTTCGGCCTTTATTTTTAAGATACAGACCAATATGAATCCTCAGCACAGGGACCGTATGATTTTTGCGAGAGTGTGTTCCGGCGTCTTTTACAGGGATATGTCTGTGTGGAACACAAGGAGCGGGCGCGAGGTGCGGATATCCAATTCTCACAACCTTTTTGGGAAAGAAAGAGAAACTTTGAACAGCGCCTACCCGGGTGATATTATAGGTTTTGTAACCAATTCGGATTTTCGTATAGGCGATACCATAAGTTCCGATTCCGGTCTTGTCTTCAGCGAGATTCCCCGCTTTGCGCCGGAATGTTTCGCTTATATCAGTAATGTGTCAACATCGGCTTATAAAAGTTTTCGCAAAGGGCTTGACCAGCTTTTGGCCGAGGACATCGTTCAGGCGTTTACACTCAAAAACGGGTCCGCTAATTTGCCCCTGCTCGGCGCGGTAGGTCCGCTGCAATTTGAAGTGCTACAATACAGGCTGCGCGACGAGTATGAAGTCGAAACTCTCCTTGAGAGCAAACCATGGTCGCTTCTGCGATGGATTCGCCCAGAAGACGATATTCCTGAGCTTTATTTGCCTAACGGCAGCGCCGGCGGTTTCGATAACAAAAAAAGACCTGTTATTTTTTTCAAAGATAACTGGAGTATGCAGTATTTTGGCGACAAGAACAAAGGGGTTGAGCTGCTCGATACGCCTTCTTTGTAAGATCAGCTTATAATTACGTCGCGCCCGTTTATTTTGAGCCTGCCTTCGCAGAATAGTTTTATGCTTTCGGGCAAAATTTTGTGTTCTTTCGCGTGGATTTTTTTCGCCAACGTTGAGGCGGTATCATTCGGCAATACCGTAACCGCAGCCTGCATTATTATTGGCCCGGTATCGGTCCCCTCGTCTATAAAATGAGTTGTGCAGCCCGTTATTTTTACGCCGTATTCTATGGCTTGTTTTACGGCATCTCTGCCCGGGAACGCCGGCAATAGCGAAGGATGGATGTTGATTATTCTGTTTTCGAAAGCCTTTACAAAGCGCGGCGAGAGTATTCTCATGTAGCCCGCGGCGACGATAAGGTCTGTCTTGCAATGCCCGAACAGAGCAATCATTTCGTCCTCAAAATCCGCCTTTGAGCCATAGTCTTTTGGGTTGACCCGAAAAGATTTTACGCCGATGCTTTCGGCTTTGCGCAGAGCAGGCGCGTCGTTATCTGAAACAAGAATGCCGATTTTTGCCTTTATGTAACCCGACTGTATTTTCTTGGCTGTAGCCAAAAAGTTAGAGCCTTGCCCTGACGCGAGAAAAGAAACAATCATCATTGTGCCGCGCCGTAGAGTTTCATATATTCGTCTATGCGTTTTTTTATTTCGTCATCAAGGGCTACTTTGCCGTTTATGTTTTTGCCGTGCAGGTGGGCAACTATATCCTTTATTGTGCTTATCGACATAGTTTTGATTCCGAATTCGTCTTCAACCTCCTGAATGGCGGTTTTTTCCCCCTGCCCTTTTTCCATCCTGTTTACTGAGATAATAAGTCCGGCAATATCGACATCCGCGTATCTTTTCAAAAGCGGCACGCTTTCTCTGACCGAGGTTCCGGCTGTTATGACATCCTCGACTATGATGACCCTGTCGCCGTCTTTCGGAGCGTATCCGATGAGCGCTCCGCCCTCGCCGTGGTCTTTTTCTTCTTTTCTGTTGAAGCAGTAGTTGACGTTCATCCCGTGATTTTTAAAGAGCGCGACACCGGCGCTTACGGCAAGGGGGATGCCCTTATAAGCCGGTCCGTAAAGGACATCAAATTTATCCCCCATGTTTTCAACAATGCACTCGGCGTAAAAGGCCCCAAGCCTTGAAATCTGTTCGCCGGTTTTGTATTTGCCGGTATTTATAAAGAAGGGCGTTTTTCTTCCGCTCTTTGTCACAAAATCGCCGAAGGAGAGCGCCTCCGATTCGAGCATAAATTCAATAAATTCTTCTTTGTATCCCATAACCTGCCTTCTTAGTTTATTTTTAGCTTATTTAAAAGTTCTTCCCCGGCGCGCTCGTTTGCGTTTATTGAAACGAGCGTATCGAGGCGTGAAACCGCAATAGTATTGTTTTTTTCATCAGGCCGTCCGTAACGGCAGATGATTGAGGCCGCAAGCGGAACAATGTCGGATTCGGGTTCGCCCCGTACAAGGGCGGAAGGCCCTTTGAAAGACGGCTCAAAGTAGAAGGGCGAGCTGTCTTTATAAAACGCGAGTTTTTTGCCCTCGCTCTCATTTCTTGCCACAATGAGCTTTGAGCCGTTGTCGAGCCTGAAGTGCCGCCCTATCGTAAGCAGATAAGTATCGGTTACCGAGCAATCCTTGTGATGCGCAAAAAGGTCCCTCAACCGCGCCGATACGTTAGGGTCGGTAAAAAGGCAGCCGCCGGCCGGCGAGGCATACTCGGTTATTCCGTATTTTGCGGCTAATTCCATCTGCGGTTTTCTGCCGCGCCCTTGTATGCCGAAGAGTTTATCTCTGTCAACTATTCCTTGTTCTTCCATGATTGTAGGTTTCAGGAGTTTTGCCGAAAGCGGGCGCAGCAGTCTGCCTTCGAGATTCGAGGCTTTAAGTATATGATTCATGATATGTTTTAATTGACTCATCGGGCGCTGGCCTACGACCTCTCCGGTCGCCACAAAGAGAGCGCCCGATTCTTTCATGTAGGCGCCGGCCTTTTTCATAAAATGTATTTTGCAATCTATACATGGATTCATATTGGCGCCGTATCCGTGTTCCGGCGCTTTTACCATGTCGAGGTATTCTTGTCCGCATCTGTAAAAGACGAGTGGAAGGCCGATTTTTTCCGCGAGCAAAGCCGGAGGCGAATCTTCGGGAACAAAATCATCCGCTGTAAACGGCAAGATACAGTAGAATCCGGTTACGTCAAATCCCTGCTCCATGAGTATTTTGGCCGCAAGCAAACTGTCCAATCCCCCTGAATATAAAACTATAGCTTTATTCAAAATGTTATCCCGTAGAGAAGTTTTGCCGTTGCGTTTATTACAGTCAAGAAGTAAAATTTATTTGCAATTGAATTATTTTTACACGGCAATGGCCAAACGCTTCGGGGGTTCCTATGACTTTTCATGAATTAGCTTTTTTTCTTGGATTTCTATTGTTGGTTGTCTTTATGCTGTCAATGGATATAGGGGTATTTCATAAGAAAGACCATGTAGTGCCTTTTAAAGAAGCCACTATTTGGACATGCGTTTGGGTTGCGGTGGCCTTGTGCTTTTATCTTTTTATATATTTTTTTGCCGATTTGATTCACGGTCCTGAAACCATAGACGACCTCATAAGCCTTAATACCCGCTTTAACCATAGGCTGCGCTTAGAGGGGCTTTCTTTTGAACAGGCGCTGCCATTGTACAGGCATACTCTGTCGCTCGAATACCTTACAGGGTATCTCATGGAAAAATCACTCTCGGTTGATAATATTTTTGTAATGATTTTGATTTTCAAAGCCTTTGCCATTGAAAAAAAATATTACCGTAGAGTGCTCTTTTACGGAATCTTTGGGGCGATTATTTTTCGTTTTATTTTTATTTTTACCGCTTCGGCTCTAATACAGCGCTTCGATTGGATGCTGCTTCTTTTCGGAGCCGTGCTTATTTTTGCAGGAATTAAGATGTTTGTGGAAAGAAACAAAGAAGACGAGATGGATGTGAAAAATCATCCGGTTGTTAAATTTCTCGCGAAGCGTAATCTTTCTACGCCGGATTTTAGGGGACACAGCTTTTTTGTAAAGGGCGCGAGCGGGATATTGTGTACTCCGCTTTTTTTGGCTTTTTTGGTTATTGAATTTTCGGATATAATTTTTGCTTTTGATTCGGTGCCTGCCGTTTTCAGCGTAAGCAAGGACCCTTTTGTTGTTTTCTGTTCAAACATTTTCGCTATACTGGGTTTGCGCTCGCTGTTTTTTATGATGGAGAGAGTGATAAATAGATTTCATCTTCTCAAGATAGGCCTTTCGGTATTGCTCGTATTCATAGGAGTAAAGATGCTTTTGCCCGCTTTGTTTCATATCGAAATAAGCACCGGCGTTTCGCTTTCGGCAATAGTAGGGATAATCGCGGCAAGCATAATTGCTTCGCTTATATTTACGAAAGGAACGCCGGTGGATGAGGGTTGATAGCCTCTGTTATTCTGCGGCGCGTTCGCTCTTCTCCGAGAATTTGCTGTATCTCCCATATATCAGGCGACTGAGCGCGGCCTGTCAAGGCTACGCGTATTACCGTGCTTACATCGCCGACATGTCCCTTGTAGGTTTCGGGATTTTTTTTGTAATCTTTCGGTTTGGCTGCATAACCTAAGTTCGCGCCAAGGATGCGTATTTTATCAAACCACATTTCCTGATTGTCGCTGTGTTCGTAGGTTTCAAGGTAAGCCGTAAGTATGGCCGAAACATCGCTGCCCGTGACGTTTGACGGGTATGGGTCGAAATTCAGCGATTTAAAGTGCTCATCAAAAAAGTAGCCTATAAAGTCGAGTATTTGGCTGGCGCAGATGAGGTCTTTTCTCGGCCTTTCGCCGGTTCTTCCAAGGTCGAGGATTTTCGCGACATATATTTTATCGGCAAAATAGGGCAGCGCTTGGGGATAGAATTCGGCAGCCCATTCTTTCATGAAATCGCAGAGCTTGTCCGCCGCAATCCTCGCAAGGACATCTTTCGATATGTTGTTTAGCTTGTCTAAATCAAAGAGCGCGCCCGAGACGCTCATCTTATCCAGCGTGAACCGAAAGTCATCAAAAGATGCGTCGGGATTCGCGGCTCGCCATTCCTCGTAATTCGAGTTGAGTATGGTCAGCATGTATTCGCGCACCGCGGCGTGGTGGTAGCCCTCGCGCCGGTAGTAGTCCAAAGAGAGTTCGGGGTCTTCGCGCTTGGATAGCTTGCGTTTATTGCCGTTCTCGTCTAACTTCATGAGTTGGGCGGTATGGCAGAATACCGGCATTTCAAAACCAAGGCAGCCGAAAAGTTCGATATGTGACGGAAGCGAAGATATCCATTCAGCGCCCCGCACAACGTGGGTAGTGCGCATCAGGTGGTCGTCTATGACATGGGCAAAATGATATGTCGGAATGCCGTTAGTTTTTAGTATTACAATATCCTGAAAGTTTTCCGGCATGGCAAGCTGTCCGCGTATGGCGTCGTCTACGGATACGGTTTTTTCGCTGCCGGGACTTCCCGCGGAACGGAGCCTCATTACATAGGGCGCGCCGGCTCTTACTTTGCTTTCAACCTCATCATACGCCGAATTACGGCAGAGCGCCCAGGAACCGTATATCCCCGAGTCAATCTTCATTTCTTCCTGTTTTTGGCGCACGGCGCTTATTTCATCTTCTGTCATGAAACACGGGTAGGCTAAACCGCGCCGCACCATTTCTTTGGCGAAACATTGGTATATTTCGGCGCGTTCGCTTTGTTGGTACGGCCCGTATTGCCCAATCCCGCCTTCGAGGGACTCTCCCTCGTCAAAATCAACGCCGAAAAACCGCAAGGAATTTATGATTATACCGACGGCCCCGTCTACCTTGCGTTTTTCATCGGTGTCTTCTATTCTGAGGAAAAAAACGCCGCCGCTTTGGCGGGCAAGCCTTTCGTCAACAAAAGCTCCGTAGAGGTTGCCGAGATGTATAAATCCGGTAGGACTTGGCGCGAGTCTCGTCACCCTTGCTTCGGGCGGCAGATTTCTTTTGGGAAATAGTTTTTCATAGTCATCAGGGGTTTTGCTTATATGCGGAAAAAGCAGTTCCGCTAATTTATCGTACATATTGACCTCGCGACAAATTCTGCTAAAAAAGTTCTTGTTTTTTGTCCATTATAAAATCATTCAATATTTAAAATTGTTTGCGATGAATATTAAAACAAAAAAAGAAAAAGGAATCCTAATACTCCCCCTTGACGAGTGCAGCCGGTATGCCGCGATATGCGCGCATTGGTCATACGGGCAATGGGCCGTCCGAAGGGGTATCTCTTTTGATATAAACCTGCTCGCCTATAATGAGAGGGCGGCATCGAAAACATTGCCGCGCGTTTTTGTTATTTGTACGGATTCTTTTCCTGTGGGGATGATCTCCGTAAAAGAAAACGATATGCGGAGCAGACCTGATTTAAGCCCATGGCTCTCGGCGTTATACGTTATGCCCGAATATAGAAAAGCAGGGCTCGGCAGACGCCTCATTGAACATGGCGAAGAATATGTCCGCTCGCTCGGTCATACCGTCGTTTATTTGTTTATAGACGCATCGGATGAATCCCGCCTGACGGCCTATTATGAAAAATTGGGTTGGGTTTATGTCGGGGAAAATCTCGACAATGACGGGTTAAATGTCAAAATTTACAGGTTTGACCTGTAGGGTGTGCTGAAAAGGTTTACCAAAAATTTGAAAGAGACTTCACAAAATTTTGACTGTCGATAAAAATAAGCGAATTTTTATTGACAGAATGTATAGCATTTTGTTATACATAAAGTATGTTAGAAATTACTTTTGAATGGGATTATATCGGCAAGAGTCGGAACAAAGGCCGAAGAAAGGTTGTATAATGATTATAACAAGCAAACTTAAACCGAATGACAAACCCACTAAGGAACAACTCAAGAGGATCGAACGTGCTGCGAAAAAACCTGTTGTCCATAGCAAAGATAGTCCTGAATACACATTAGAGCAATTGGCGCGTCTTTATTTGGAATCGAAAGAACTCAATAAAAAAAAGACTGTTGGGATTCGGCTCAACCAAAAAACAATAGAGCAGTACAAAAATCTGGGAAAAGGATATACTGCAATAATGGCGGCAGTATTGGACTATGCGATCAAGCATCCTGAAGTATTAAAAAAAGCTCTATAATAAGTGCTCAATATAAAAATGGCTCAAAGCAAGGACGCAGGCCGAACAAGGAGCTAAATTTTACCCTATGGGTGTTCTCTGGTTTCCGCGTATTCATATAGGATATATCTAACATACTGTGTTGCTTGTCTTTCTTCTCCAATTAGAGTGTATTCTAAGCCATATTAAAAACTCCTTACAGGCCCGTTTCACCTCCGGGTCAACATCTTTATCAAATTTAAGGCGCGCACCTGTACGGTGCTTAGAGTCTGAAATATTATAAAATTTCTCCCACTTGTCCAATGTCCAAATATGCATTTTTTATCATACTCTGTCAGGTTTGTTTAGATGATTGTTTTTCTTTCGAGTAGATTAAAGTACGGGTAATGTTATAGCGCCTTTAACATAAAGCAAGACAGCTATAATGCATGGTAAAGAAATAAGGTATACAATAAATAATAATACCGCTACTTTATGTTA
>Ga0082212_10011257_pt1 | contig 11352 bp, 8 predicted proteins | sample TergutNt197P3_FD_71548 | JGI IMG/M metagenome (GOLD analysis project Ga0082212, IMG submission 71548) | Neocapritermes taracua P3 segment gut microbial communities from Petit-Saut dam, French Guiana - Nt197 P3 | ecosystem: Host-associated > Arthropoda: Insects > Digestive system > Gut ... | reverse complement strand
CACAAGCTGTAACACGCAGTCTAGTGTTCTTGAAGATGAGCAAAATAATTGCCCGAAACATGTTGAGCTGACTGGAATTATTAATAAGCCATTATTGTTGCGTCTAGTTGGTTGTCTATATTATTTATATTTCATTATATTTTTTGAGAATTGCTTAACAATCTCAATTTATCCCTCTACAGAATGTCGTGTATTTCATAACTATACTTTTGGTTCGTAAAATTTTCACATTTTACATAAAATATGTGCTACTATTTAAATGTCCAATTCCGGGGCCAAAGGGTTAAAGTTTTGCACATATGGTTTGTAATTATTTTTCATAATTATTTGGAAGTTATTAAAAATCACAAATCCGGCGACAATGAAGATATTCAGATTTATATTTGTCAGATAACATGGCCAGTCGACACCGCTTATACCAACATCTGTGTATGCTAGACTTCCTCAATAGCGTCATATATTTTGTGTTTACCAATTACTTGCTCACTGTTAGAACGTAACATTAAAATCCTTGTTTATAAAAACACATGTTTATAAATAAACAAAATCTTCAGTCCCTTTCATGACGTTATAAGCGAGTTCGACTCTACTTGTATGAAAGTTCTTCACGAAAATAAAATTGTGTATGTTTATAAAATTCCGTGGTAGATGCACAGGAACATTCAACTGTCCCGGGATATGACGGTGACCTACAAGACTCGACTTTTCCTAAACACCACTGTGAGAAATCCGGATGGCATTCAGGAATATGTATGTTGAAGTAGAAATCTATGGACAGTGGGGTGTAGAAATTGTGAGCTCTGATCTGAACTTCCGGGACTGGTTTGGACTTCTTCCAGTTCTTCCTGATCTTTCTTTTTCTTTATTGCACGTTCCTTGATGATCGGAATCAGTTCTTCGCCCGTCATCTTCCATATTGCCGAATTTTCGGGAACAGTTACATATACCATATCTCCCTTGGAAAGTCCCTGTTCAACAATGATTTCATTATCGTTCGATTCACCCAGCATAACCACCTGTTTGGTCTGGTTTGTGGTATATACAAAAGGTATGCTGTCCTGAGTGTAAATGGCGTCAATGGAAATGTACGTAACATCAGGCAATGAGTTGATAACAATTGAATTGCCTGTCGTCATGGATGGTCGCAGGATCAGGTCGGATTCCTTAACTTCAATGATCACTTCAAACACTTTGGCGTCGGCGCCGGCTAACTGTTCGCCAACGTTTGCCACTTCAGTGATCACTCCGGTATATTTTTTTTCGGGGAAAGCGTCAACGCCAATACGTACCTGCTGCCCGGCTTTCACTTTGCTGATGTCTATTTCGTTGACATAAGTTCTTGACAGCATCACGGAAAGGTCGGGAAGCGTTGCCACAACATTGTCGCTCGGGCTAATGTTCGATCCTGTTCTGCGTTTTGATCCGCTCCTCTCGCGACGGTAAATGATCATTCCTTTTTGAGGTGCACGGACAGTAAAGTCGCTAAGTAACGAAACCAGCTGGTTGTACTGCAACTCCATTTTATTACGCCAGTTCTCCAAATCTTTTATCCAATTTGTGTTATGCTGCACCCTTACAACGTAGACTTGACGCTGCTGTTCAAGTGCGCGTAAAGATCGCTGCAATTCATATTCTAATGCCCTTATGGTTGCCGGGGGTTCGAATATCGCGCTTTCTAATTTGAGCCGCTGTTCCTCAATAAGCAAATCCCGGTTGACCAGATCATCACGCAGTCCTTTCAACGCTAACGCGGTATCCAACCGAGAAGTTTCTAACGTTACTTTATGCCTCTCAATTCTTTCTTCAAGTTCAGTGATAAAATTCTTTGCCGCAGCCCTGTCAACCTCGGCAACGTAGTCGCCTTTCTCAACCAGCGTTCCTTCCGGAACCATATCCAAAATCTTATAATCAGCCCAGCGAAGCCCTCCTGTATATAAATTGGGACCGAAAATATTTTCAAAATTTTTCGCCTGCAATTCACCGGTTACGGTTACCAATATTTCAAATTCGCCTTGCTGAACGCTAACAATCAATTCTGATCCGCCCTTTTTTTTATTCGGGTTTAACCAAAAATAAACGCCTGCAGCAACAGCCGCCGCGACAATCCACCAAATATATTTCTTCATCCGTAATTAAATGATATGAATTTTGATATGTGTTCTATAAAACGGAACAAAAGTATATTTATTCGATAAAGACGTATATTTTTTAACGAAATTTAACATGAGTCAGTAAATACCCAATCCCACATCATGGGCGTCATCAAAAAAAGGTTTTTCTTTCATGCCAAATTGGTAATTTTGACTTTTTCGGCAGATAATAAACGGTAAGCAAAACTTGCTATCTTATGTGTCTTGCGATCTTACGGTCTTTGGGATAATCGAACGTATAATGCAAACCTATACTTTCATGTCGCGCCTGAGCGCTTTTAATGACCAGATAAGCCGCGTTAATAATGTTGCGCAATTCGCATAACTGCAGCGATAACGTGGTTTTGGCATACAGTGCTTCCGTTTCGTCATAGATGATTTGCAAACGATCCATTGCCCGTTTCAAACGCAGATTCGAACGGACGATGCCCACATAATTACTCATGATTTGCTGCAATTCCTTGAAATTTTGCGTGATGAGCACCATTTCCTCAGGATGTGCCGTTCCTTCGGTGTTCCAATCGGGGATATTTTCAGGGATGATATACTTCTTAAAATGTCTGACGGCGTCCTTTGCCGCATTGTTGGCATACACCACCGCTTCGAGCAGCGAATTGGATGCCAGACGATTGGCTCCGTGCAATCCTGTGCAGGTGGTTTCGCCGGCAGCGTACAGCCGGTTGATGCTGCTGCGTCCGTGCATATCCACGCGAATACCGCCGCATTGATAATGCGCTGCAGGAATTACGGGAATGTAATTCTTAGTAATATCAATTCCAAGGCTCAGGCATTTTTCGTAAATATTCGGAAAATGATTTTTCAATTCTTCGTGCGGCGTAGCGGTGGCATCTAAATACACGTGATCGTCGCCGCGCACTTTCATCTCGTTGTCGATGGCGCGGGCAACCACGTCGCGGGGGGCAAGCGAGCCGCGCGGGTCGTATTTGTGCATAAATTCCTTTCCGTCGATGGTACGCAATACAGCGCCAAAGCCTCTCATGGCTTCCGTAATCAGGAATGACGGTTTTTCGACAGGATTGTAGAGCGAAGTAGGGTGAAACTGAATAAATTCCATGTTATCAATGATCCCCTTGGCGCGATATATCATCGCAATACCATCGCCGGTTGCGATGCGCGGATTGGTGGTGGTGGTGTACATGTTGCCCGTTCCGCCGGTTGCCATCATCGTAACGCGCGACAAAACGGCAAAAGTCTTGTTGGTCTTGATGTTGAGCAAATACGCGCCGTAACATTCATTGTCCGTATGATAACGCTTCACCAGCCGTCCGAGATGGTGCTGGGTGATGACGTCCACAGCGAAATGGTTTTCCAGTATTTCAATGTTCGGGTGGCGTTGCGCCATGTTCGACAATGCCCGCTGCATCTCGTATCCTGTGTTGTCTTTGTGATGCAGGATACGGTGTTCGCTGTGTCCGCCTTCGCGGGCAAGGTCGAAAGCGCCGTCGCCGGTTTTGTCGAAATGCGTACCCCATTTAATCAGCTGTTTGATTTGTTCGGGCGCTTCGCCGACCACCATGCGCACTATCGTTTCGTCGCAAAGTCCATCTCCGGCAATCAACGTGTCGTTGATATGTTTCTCATACGAATCGCCGGCATCAACTACAGCCGCAATACCTCCCTGCGCATAACGGGTGTTGGTTTCTTCCAGCGTGGTTTTGCTTACTAAACAAACCTTGCCGTAAGGCGCAACCTTCAAGGCAAAACTCAATCCCGCCAGCCCCGAACCTATGACCAAAAAATCAACTTCGCGTTTCATGAAAAAGTTTCAGGTTTCAAGTTTCAGGTTTCAAGTTTCAGGTTTCAAGTTTCAAGTTTCAAGTTTCAAGTTTCAAGTTGGGCAAAGCCATGTTAACTTGAAACCTGAAACTTGAAACTTGAAACCTGAAACATCATACTTGAAACCTGAAACTTCAAAAAGATGTAACAATCCTGATGAATTTTTCAGCAACCAGCGATGCTCCGCCAATCAGACCGCCGTCTATATCGGGACAGGCAAACAGTCCGCGTGCGTTATTTTCGTTGCAACTGCCGCCGTAAAGGATGGTTGTGCTGTCGGCAATTTCTTCGCCGTATTTGGCGGCAATCGTTTTGCGGATGTAGGCGTGTACTTCCTGCGCCTGTTCGTCGGTGGCGGTACGTCCGGTTCCGATTGCCCAAACGGGTTCGTAGGCAATCACTACCTTGCTGAAATCATCGGCAGACAGGTGAAACAGTCCGTTTTCGAGTTGTTGATACACTACTTCAAAATATTTACCGCTATCGCGTTGCGACAGTTCTTCGCCGATGCAGAAAATGGGTTTCAGTCCGTTGGTCAATGCCTGAACTGCTTTCCGGGCAAGGACGGCGTCGGTTTCGCCGTAATAGGTGCGGCGTTCGGAATGTCCGATAATGACGCAGGGGATACCTGCGCTTTGGAGCATGGCAGCCGACACTTCGCCGGTGTATGCGCCCGATGCTTCGGCAGCGCAGTTTTGCGCCGATACGCTGACTTTTGTGCCCACTGCTTTGCTCACTTCCGTGAGATGCAAAAACGACGGGGCTATCACAACATCGCATTTCAACGCGCCAGCGGCTTCCACTGCGGCGTTGACGTCTTTTGCCAACTGTACTCCTTCGGCGAGGCTCCTGTTCATCTTCCAGTTGCCTGCTACTATATTCTTCCTCATGATTCGATTTTTTTATTGATTAATGAAACGCCAAAAATACAAAAAAATGGATTGGGTAAATCATCCATCAGAATATATAGATTTCCATCATGTCATTTTTTAATAGACATTACCAACGTATTTTCCTTTCATCTCACTCCCGTCAATCCCTCTCGGATTATTTTTCGTAGTTCTGCCTGTTTGCTCTCGACAAGTTTTCGTGATGCGGGGCGATAAAAATCGGGGTATTTACTTCTTCCCAATCCGAATTTATATTTATCCGGCGTGCCGGTAACGTCGACGGCTAAGCGAAAGGGCAAAGGACTTTGCACCACTGAAATATTGTAATCGAAAGTCATATCCATGTTATGTCGCCCGCTGACAACCACTTTATATTTATCCATCGCTATCAGAAAGGGATAAATGTCTATTCTTCGCCCTAAAACAGTAAATTCGGCTGATAAAGTATCTACTTTATTTTCAGTTTTTTTATTAAACCGTAACTTTTTGGATATTTCAGTAAACATTTCGCTGTCCATCAGCACCATATCTGTTCCGCTAATGGAAGCGGCTCCCCGCACGGTAGAAGGTTTGACGTTATACATCGAATCAACGTATGTTTCTACGGCGCAGTGAAATTCGCCTCTTCCTCCGAACGACCGCAACATTGGCATAATGGAATCGACGGCGGGAATCATGCGTAATAATTCGCCTATTTCAACGTCAGAAAGGTGAAGATCAAGTCCTAAATATAAATGATTCTTTCGTTGATTTGGTCTTGTGGTACGATATTCGGCAAGGAGACGCATGTCGGCGCCGGGCGTGGAAAAAGCAATATCGTCGAAAACCAGCGTTCCATCACGTACCCGCAAGTCGCCGTGAATTTTAGAAGCATGGGTAGAAGCGCCGTAAGAAGCATATCCGATGTCGGTATGCAGCAGAATATCCATTCCTTTGGGAACCAAATACGGACCCGATTCTGCGGCAGCCTCTTTTTCGGCTTCATCGTAACCGATACCGCTGGTTATATTCATGATTTGAAGAATATCGGTCGTCTCCGAAATAAAATCGAACTCGCCCCAGAGCAGGGAGTCGCCTCTGATATAAGACGATACATTGGTCAACTTTCCGGACAAATGAAAATCGGACTGGTCAATTTTGGCGGATCCTTTCTCAACAATTACTGTTTCAGGGTCAAATCGCATTTTTATACCCGGAATTTCTATGGGATACGACAGCGAAGTCATTGTCATCGTTCCTTTTTCCATGTCAATAAATCCTCTGGGAGCCCATTGCAGAAGGACGTCCTTTTGTTCGGGATCGTTTTCTGCGTCCACGTCAAGTCCCAATTTTTCGATATTTGCCGAATATTCCCCAAAATCAGCCTTGATTTGATTGCTGCTGTATTTCAATTTAATTTCCGGCTGACCGGGAGCATTTTTTCGCGGAGCAACCGCAATTTTTCCCGATGGCTGAACAACAGAAACAAGAACGGAATCCATTTCGGTTTTCAAATCATTTATTTTGAACGAGCACAATACATCGGGGATTCGTAAAGTATCCCTGACATCGGAAGCCTCCAAAAAGACTTCGGCATTTTGCAACGATACTTTAAAACTGTTGATTTTGCTTGCATCCAATTGATTTGCAGCAATATCCGCAAACAAGAATTTTGTTTCATCGATTGAGGCTTTGCGGTTAGGTAAGGCAAATTCGATGGTCGAACGGTCGGTTTTGAGCGATAAACTGTCGTACGTTACGTCCAAATCGGACAATGCCATCGTACCCGATATTTTCATTTTTTCCAGCTGCATGTTGGTGATTTGCGACATCGAGAAATCGGTTTTAACATTTCCCGCAACTTTTCCGTTTGCCGTAATTTTCAAACTGTCGGGAATCATGGTCGCAAATTCCGACAAAACTATGTCGGCGTCGGTGTTCAAATCAGCATGTATGTCCGAAAAAAGCCGCGTAACCGTTCCCGCCGTTTTGACGGACGATTTTGGCGTTCTGGCATCGAAACGATGGATACGGACGTATGAATGAGGGTCTTTCAAATCGGTATGAACATTTATGTCGGCATGGACGGCGGTAAGCGGAACCGGAAAACCGGCATATCGGAGCGTTCCCTTTTCAAACAAAACCCGCATGTCCATCAGCGGCATGGATGACTGGCTGTACTCGCCTGTAACGGTACCTTCGGAAGACAGTTGACCGGAAACCTCGATTCCATTCAGATATGAAGCAAAAGTATTCGGGATAAGCGCCATGATGCTTTTTACCGACCACGAACTGAATTTGTACGACAAGTCGGCGGCAATGAGTTTTCGTACAGTATCGTTTTCGACTGTTCCGGCAACATCGAGTTTCAAATCGTTGATGGACGCCGACGCCTCTTTCAGCCGGACGAATTGACGGGAAAGTACCGCATCAGCCGCAACATTCAGCCCGATAAGCGCATCCTGCAAATATTTTTCGTTGCCGAGACAGAAAGTAATTTTACATGGCTCCAAACGAATGTTGCCCGAAAAGTTGTCGAAATCGGTTGAACCGCTGATTGCCGCAGACAAATTCCTTACGTCCGTATCGAATTTCAACGAATCCGAATCGTAATACAGCGTCATATCGAAAGGATTAATCTCTGTGGTAGCATCCACGACGCCCGATTTCAGCGATCCGTTGATTTTTGCCGACAGATTGGAAATTTCCGTTTTCAGAGATGACGTTTCGTCTAATCGGTATTCAAACGAAACATCGAACGGTTTAGCGTCCACCGTGCCAATAATATTTTCGAAGGTTTTCACAGAACCGTTGATTTTTGCCGACAGACGGCGAACATCAGCCTTCAGATGATTCGATTCGTCAATGTACAAAACATCCATGTTTTTCAAATCAATATTTCCAACATCAATCAGTTTGAATATCATATCCGTTTGGGTGGCGTCGGGTTCGGAAGGGGCTGTATCGAAAATATCGAAATTGGTATTGCCGTTGCTGTCTATGTAAGCGCAAACGATTCCATTGGAAAGACGAAAATCACTGACAATTAGTTCATTGTTCTTGATGAGCGATGAAATATTGATGATGCCAACCAACTCTTTTACATGGATTAAAGTATCGTTTGGCGCGCCTTTACCGGAATTAATCAGGGTCAGTTGACCGGCTCTCAGTCCGAATTGCGGAAAAGTGCTGAAAAACGTAAGTTCCACTTCGCCAATTTCGCTTTGGCAGTTGATGTATCTGGCTGCCTGTTTAGCCACAATCGGGGTCAACTTTTCGGGCGTAAATATCAGCCACGTTGCTGTGGCGATGACAATGACCGCAAGCAATATCAATGAACCTAACGAAATCAGGAATATTTTCAGAAACTTTTTCATCATTTTCAATCTGTTTTATTGCGAAGTCGCTAATTCATCCTGCGAAACGAATAGCTGTCGAAACTGTCTTTGTATTTCAAAGTTGATGCGGTTAATTCGGTGATTGTAACAAATTCCGGAATACCTACGCCCCCTATTTCCATGATATGAAGATTCTCCAGTTCCGATTTTACAAGTCGCCAGGTAAATTCCTGTCCTTCAGTTTCGAGTTGATTTTCACTCGGATTCCACGTATAACCTGTGTGATCGGATTTGTATCTGTAACATTCAAATAGCGCCGATGTTGATACCGCCTCCCATCTACCAACCAACAAGGATTCATCAAATTCCTCCTCCTTTTCGCAGGAATGAAACAAAGCGGATACGAATAAAATCGCGCTTAAAAAATATGACAACCTTTTCATAATTATCTCGTCCTGAAAAACTTTACTTTTTTTGACTTAATCCTGCCATGACTTTACATTTTTGATTCCGCCATGGCATGTTTTTACAATTTTTGACAAAGATAAGCATATTATTTTATTTGTGATGTCAAAATGAAGATAAAGTATCGTCCCTGCGGGACTTTATTTCTCTCTTTCGGATAAATCCTGAAAACATATGATATGTTTTTCTTTTTTCATTCCTTAGGAAGTGTCAATAAATAAAGATGGCAAATTCTTTCTCCGCAAACCTCTGCGTGTTCTCCGCGTAACTCCGTGTAACAGTTACGCAGAGTTACGCGGAGAACACGCAGAGGTTCGCGGAGTTTTTTGAAATATTTATTCTTCGACAGTTCCTCAGCGAGGCGATCTCATCAAAGGTAAATCGCCGCTGCGCCAAGCCGCTCGTTGTAGGCAGTGTATGTTACTTGTCAAGAGAGAAAGTTTCATGTTTTGTGATACATACTTATTCCAAAACTGATTTCATGGATTGTTCGAGTGTGCGTTCATCCGACAACTTGAAAACAAAAGTAAATTCGTATTCACCTGCGTCAATTGTGGTAGCCGTAAGCACACAAGGAAATTTAATATGAGGGTTACCAGAAAAAGTCTGTGCAGGATACTCGAAATAACTTTCGAAAGATACTAAAGTTAGTTGCCACTGATTTTGTACATAGTTACCCAATTCACGTATCTTGAAAAATTCTGCGATATCACTTCCTGCTGGATGAGTTTCACCAAAATCCTTATCGGAGAAAACTTGAATGGAAACAACTTTATCTTTCGGATAATATATGTCCCCTTCACAGTCACACGCGCAGGCAGACTGCATGAACAGAGAATTGACAGATTTACAATTTGCTATTGCTGTATTTTCTGTTTCGAATACAAACCAAATTGCAAAGTCTTTACGACATTCAGGTGGAACATTAATTCCGATTAAATCCGATTGAATAATGTTAAACGACGAAATAGAATATTCAAACGATTGGGATTTAGGACACTTGCAATTCATGCCACATCTCTCAGTAGTCAGACTGACTACAAACAAAAACAAAAATATTTCAATTACTCTAAAAAATTTCATATTATTACGTTTTTACAAATTATTATTATTTAATGATTATTCAGGCAATTCGTTTTGCTTGCTTTTTCGGGCTGTTGTTGGTTCGATACTTTTCATAAAAGTCTTCCACTGTGTTTTCGGGCTGCACTTTCTTTTCGGTACGGTTTTCCTCTACGCTTTCGGATACTTGTATTTTCTTCTCGAAACAGTACTTTCTTGATGACGCTCTCGGCACATTGCCTACAACGTCCCTGCGGGTTGGCGAAGCGGCGGCAGACACTACACTACACGTTCTGCGGGGTTGCTGCCGCCATCTCGCCAAACCGCTCGTCAGGCGCTGGCATCTATGTGTTTCGACAAAAGAAAAATGCCAAGTACATAGGCTATAACGGAAAAAACAGACCAATGTTGTATAACATAGCAACATTTCCCGTTGGCTCATTCGTTTTGTTTTCCCATGCCCGTTCCCACCCGGGTCCTTTGGATAGTACAGTTCCGAAACCTATCCCGATTTGGAATATTTTCTTGGCACGGAATGTATAAACGGGTCCAAGGTAGGAAGCGTAATGGTTATCGCCAAAACCCTGATGCCAATATACAACCGATACGAATTGAGAATTGATGTAAGGTTTGAAATGGTAATTAATTCCTGCGCCTGCGCTGCCCAAACCACCACCAATTTGCATTCCCGCACGTTTTCCAAGCAAAAACTCAAGGTCGGCGCCAATCAGTCCGCCGCCACCCATTAGCACGCCAACATTGATGGATGTACGTTCTTCGCGACCTTCTGGCGCAGGTTTAAACTCTACATTCGACTGCTGTGCCGCTTGCGGTTGAAGAAAGACAACATCATTTTGCTGTCCGTAGCAAGTAACAGCAAGTAATGCAAAAACAGATAAAAGTATTTTTTCCATTCCTATGTTATTGTCATTTTTATTTTTCTGTCTTTGCTTGCGCTTTGTAGATTTTTTTGGTTCCGTCTTCTGCAGTTACAGTGTAGGCAACCTCTTTCTCATTTGAAAAATCAGTTTTTTCGCCAGACTGCGGATTTACACTTGCCTTTTCTGACACAATGACGAACGGCGCTATCGCGCTCAAATCCGCTCCCGCAGGGTAAAGCCCCGTAATGCGCGTGCCTTTTATTTCCCAATTTACTGTCCTGAATTCTAATTTGACACTGTCAGCGAAATAAAAAATATCACATCCTGTTCTCAATACATCGGGTAATCCGGTTTCCTGTTCTGCTATCTTTCCCGATTCTCGCAAATATTCGATAAGAACATTCAATTCTGCTTCTCTCTTTTCTTTTTTTGCTTCAAATTCTTTTTGCGCTGTTTCTCTATCAAGGTATGCTACCGAGTCAAGGCTCATAAAAACGTCCGTCAAAAAAATCCTTGCGCCGTCCGTGCGAAATTGCAAATCAAAATCGTCAAACGTCAATTCCCACCCAAAATAAATACGAATGGGCGGCGTAAATACCGCTTTGTCATCTATAAAAAAATGCAATTCGGTATGATGACTTACGCGAGATATGATTTCGTCCTTTGTCGCTTCGACGAATACAATTTCGCCGTTACTAACGTTGAACGATATAATATCATCGCCCGTGAAAATCAAATTGGTCTTATCGTCTGCCGGGTCAGTTGCCGACTTGGTTCCCGAACTGGCGCC
>Ga0082212_10011256_pt1 | contig 11354 bp, 10 predicted proteins | sample TergutNt197P3_FD_71548 | JGI IMG/M metagenome (GOLD analysis project Ga0082212, IMG submission 71548) | Neocapritermes taracua P3 segment gut microbial communities from Petit-Saut dam, French Guiana - Nt197 P3 | ecosystem: Host-associated > Arthropoda: Insects > Digestive system > Gut ... | reverse complement strand
AATTGTCAATTATCAATTGTCAATTATTTTTACTACCTTTGCGGCGAATTAAAAAGTCTCCGTAGCTCAGTTGGTAGAGCAAATGACTCTTAATCAAATAAGATACAGCACAAAAATCACATATAAACTACTATCAATAAAGGCTTTCAGAAATGAGAGCCTTGCTTATTTTATGTTGGTTGACACATTGGTTTACACAGTTTGTTTGTTAATACTTTTTGTTAATTCACTCTATATTTGTACTCACTTTTCCATAAAATATATTTTAGAAATGAGTACATTTTTATTCATTTTCAATTGCCCCACCCCAAACAAAATAGTTGTTTTTTAAATATTGATTAGCATCTCCTTCATTAAATTTTTTGGGAGATTTTTTAAGTATTACTAACCCCACTACAAGCAATGCTACAGCAAATAAAGCAGCTGGAAGGTAAAATCTATCCCCACCATTGGCTATCTCCTCTATCAGTACACAAAAACTCAAAAAGCCTCCAATTGTTAAAATCAATCCTAAAATTTTCATATCTACTATTTGTTATTAATTTGGATATTCCTCTCTATTTCTAAAATTACTTGCCTCTGAATAAGTATTAAAGATATGCAGTTTTTTGTTAAATATACGCCCTTTATGAGTTATCCCACTTAAATCAAGAAAATCAAGAACAATATTCTTCATGTGTTGGTCTAATATTTTGGCTTCGTCATCTTTTGTTAAATTTGATGAAACTTCAATAACGTTAGAAACATATTTTTCAGGTGGACTTTGGGAAACTATTCTGTTTTGTATAACAGGAGCAGCTTTTTGGTAATTAATTACAACAACTGCATATTTCTTTATAGACGCAAGATACAATCTATGCTGTTCTTCTTGTTTTCTTTTAAGTTCAGCTTGCTCTAATTGGCTCACATTTCTTTTTAATCTTTCATTTTATTTTTTTACATCAGAATAATCACAAGACTGAATAAATCCGCATACAAGCAACAAAAGGCTTATTTTTACTATTTTTTCCATTTTCATTATAATTATGTAAGTTATTGAGTAATTTTACTTTAGTAATTTTGATTTTAATCTTGGCTACATACAACCAATAAATATGCAATGAAAGTAATAACTAAAAGAATAAAATTCACTATCTTCATTGAGTCGGTGAAATTCTATTGATACAGGCTCTCCAAAAAATTCGCCAAGCCACCAAACATTAGATTGTTTACTGAAACCAAAGTTACTGATTAGCGAATACATATCCAATACAAGTTTTTCAATCATGCGTTCATCTTTTGAATTAAACTTCTGTCTAACGCAGATGCCATCTAAAAAATCATATTCTGCTTTTATCTGCGGATATGTTATTGTCAGTGTAGTATAGTCATTAGAAATGTTCTTCTGATATTTAATCTCATAGAATTTAAAATCTCTTTCTGTCTCATCAAGTTCTGCACTTAATCTCAGAGCTCTTATATTCTCTACTGTATCATCATTTTCGTACTCTCTCTGTCTATCAATAGATACTGTATTATCCCGTTCTATAGAGTTCTTTTTCAAAATAATATCAGATAAGATATTAGCTCTTTGAATTTCCTTACTGTCAGTCACATCAATGTCATATTCGCTTTTTAAATCAGGAATAACTAAAGAAGTGTTTTTAGGAATATTTGCTGGTGATGCTATTTTATCCAAATTAGCTTCATAAATGTAAACCCAAAAAGCAGGATGACCATAATGCTGTTCAGATAAGGCAGGAAGACTAATAAACTCACTTGAGGTTACATTTGGCGTAATCTCTTGCATTCCCCTATTTTTGTTGTTTGTAGTACATGACAACAAAAATAGCATTGAGAAAAAATAAATTATTGACGCAATTAGCAGAAGATTTATTTTCAATATTTGTTTCATTTCCTTTAAGTTATAGTTGTTAGTAATTTTATTTTTGCACCATTTAAAATAACAAGGCATGGTACTCGCCTTATCTGTTTCAAGGGTATTACCACACACCCACACTCAAAATAAGGAAAGCCCATGCCTATAATAAAACATGAGCATCCGCTTACATTACTTTTGAGTGTTTTTGAAGTGGTAATTTCTGAAACCAAGTAATAAAGCAAACGCTTTATATTATCATTCAACGTCTTAATCTGCTTTTTATTCCATAGGCAAACTGTTTAAGGGTTTAATTCACAAAAGTAGTAATTCTTTTTTTGAATTTCCCAAATTTACTTGAAAGATTTTCAGATAAAACATTTAGCATGGGCTTATTTTTTGTCTTAAATAATGACACAAAGGTATTAATTATTTAACAATCTGGGCAATTAACATTCTTTTTAGGCAATTATTTCAACCTGCCCTCATCAGCATAACTGTAGTATCCATCTTTGGCTATTACCAAATGGTCAATCAGTTGTATATCCATTGTTTTGGCTGCCTGCATAATTTTTAGCGTTACTGCATCATCTGCAAAACTTGGCTTTACTTCACCAGAGGGGTGATTGTGACAACAAACTATCCCACTTGCATTTGCCAATAATGCCCCTTGCAGTATCATCCTGACATCTACTTTTGTGTCAGATAATCCACCTGTAGAAAGAGTATTAACTCCAAGTGCATGATTTGCTCTGTCCAACAGCAAAATCTTAAATGTTTCCCTGTATTCTATCTGTTCCCAATCATGCACCATCAGCACAAAAATACTTGCTGATGAGTTCACTTTTAACTTGCTTTTGTTGTTTGTTTCATAGCTCAGTTTAACTTCTGAAACATTGTATAAATCATTCATATTTTGTTATTTATTAAAATTTCCCAAGATAATGGAATAAAAAATTAGTACATCTAAGCCTAAAAGTTATCAATAAAATAGTTACATTTGCAAGTGAATAAAAACAATGCTTTATGTTAATAGAAAGAGTTGCAAATAATCAGATTACCATTTCTTTTTCATCAGGAACAGATATTTTTGGTATTCAGCGTTTAATTGATTATGCTAAATATTTAGAGGCTACCTCAAAATCAAAAGCTAAGCAATCAGATGTAGATAAGTTGTCCAATGAAATAAATACTAATTGGTGGAATAAAAATCAACATCGCTTTTTGAAATGAAAAATTAAAGATTGATTGACTTCTGAAAAAATTTCCCAACATAATGGATAAATAAATTAGTTCTTCTATTCCTTTTATTAACATATAATGGCTTATTCACAGTATCCACTAACTTTTGAGCAGAAAAATCTTTTTCAATGTTTTGGAACTCCAATAGCTGCTTCCTGTATTCCATTGTCTTCCTGTCAATGATATTCAGGATTAAGTCCTTGTTGGGACAATTCACTTTGGGTTTATTTTTCTGGAAATCCCAATGCTCTGGATGAACTGAAATACCCAAACTCACATACTTTCTTTTTCTGTCCTTTGTAACCCTCAACATTAGAGGGTGTTCATCATTCTTTACTTTTTTCCATTTGTAACAAATTACTTCAATTGTTGCATTCATTTGGTTGACACGCTGGTTGACACAACCCATCCAAACCAATATGTTAATCATCATAAAATCAATAAGATAGTAGTTTACACAAAAACAAGCTTTTTATAAACTTTTTGGACTATTTTTGCTTTGCATCTCTGAAAATAATTGCCTTAATTGATGAAATACATCCAATTTCACAACATCTATCCAACCACATATCATCTGAATATTACTGACTAACAACCATTTACAAAATTATCAATTGTCAATTATCAATTGTCAATTATTTTTACTACCTTTGCGGCGAATTAAAAAGTCTCCGTAGCTCAGTTGGTAGAGCAAATGACTCTTAATCATTGGGTCCAGGGTTCGACTCCCTGCGGGGATACATGAAGGACTGATTGTTGTCTTTTACGGTTTGTCCCTTTTTTATTTTCCCTAACTCATTGATATTACTGCATAATAACGTTAATACTTAGTTGGGCTGTGCAGTTCGATATTTTTTTATTTTCATAAATCAATATTAGGCGAAATTTTTATTCGTCTGTGTGTAATAAAAAAATTTTATGTATTTTTGCTTCCATGTTGGAATTACTGCAATATACTTTTTTTCGCAATGCATTGGCAGGTAGTGTATTCACTTGTATATCCTGTGGAATAGTCGGATCTTACATTGTGTCGCGCCGCTTGGTTTTTATTAGTGGTGGAATCACTCATGCCTCTTTCGGAGGATTGGGTTTGGGTTTCTATTTGGGTATTTCTCCTATTTTGTCGGCCTTGCTGTTCTCGATAGCATCAGCTTTCGGAGTTGAGTGGTTATCGAAAAAGCAAGACATAAGAGAAGATTCTGCTATTGCCGTTTTTTGGTCACTGGGAATGGCAATAGGGGTTATTTGTATCTTTCTTACTCCCGGATACTCACCAAATATATCAGCATATCTGTTTGGGAATATTTTAACGATCACCTTCACGGATATCGGATTTGCTGCGGTGTTGGCAGTTTTGTTGTCTATCCTTTTTTTATTCTTTTTCAGACCAATACTCTATACAGCATTCGATTCGGAATTTGCCAAAACACAAGGTGTCAGGGTGAAATGGATTGAGCAGCTGATGATGTTGGCCATTGCCATCACAATTGTTTCATCCATTCGCCTGATAGGAATTATGTTATTGATGTCTTTGCTGACAGTTCCGCAAATGACAGCCAATTTATTTACTTCGCACCTGAAAATAATTATTCTGTATTCAATCGGTTTGGGAATTATCTGCTGTTTTTCAGGCTTATTTTTATCCTATTTTCTGAATGTTCCTTCGGGAGCAGCAATCATTTTTGTCCAGATACTCCTTTTTTTATTTTGTAAAACAGTTCTGTTTCTTTATCAAAAGACAATAAAACGCAAATAAATAAGTTTAAAAGTAAGATATTATTGATGTGTCAAAAACAAGGATTTTTCGCTTTTGACATATTTTTGTTTTTCACTAAAAAATAATTGATTGAAAGCACGTTATTTCTTTCTTTTTTTGTGGATTGCTTTACTTTCCTCGTGTTCTTCTACTAAAAACACGAGAGGCACTCGCTGGTATCATTCGTTTAATACCCGGTATAATGTTTATTTTAATGGGAATGAAGCGTATAAAGAAGCTTCAAAAAATCAGTTGGAAGGATATACGGAGAATTATTCGGAAATGATTCTGATGCACCCTGTTTCGGCATTACCCAAGGACAAGTCAAACTCCGGAGGTTCTTTCGATAAATCTATTGAAAAAGCAGTGAAAGCAATCAAAATGCATTCCATCCAAACCAAACCCGAAAGAAAAGCAAACAAACGAAACGACCCAAAATATCGGGAGTTTATGAGTAGAACCGAATACAATCCTTTTTTATCCAATGCATGGATGTTGATGGCAAGATCGCAATTCTACAATGGCGACTTTCTTGAGGCCGCCAGTTCTTTCTCTTATATTTCCCGGCTGTATGAATCGCAACCCGAAATTTCTATCCTTGCTAAAATTTGGAAAGCCCGTTGTTACAATGAAATGGATTGGTTTTATGAAGCCGACGACATTTTATCAAAACTAAACATCAATCAATTCACTAAAAATGAAAGTGATTGGTATTCAATGGTTTATACAGATTACTATGTCAAACAAAAACAGTTCGAAGAAGCTGTGCCATACATGATTACCGCTATTCGATCAGAAAAAAATAAACTACAACGTACGCGCTTGAAATACTTGCTGGGACAAATGTACGCTACTTTGGGGCAAAATGCGTTGGCATATCAATCATTCAAAGAAGTATCAAGTTCTAATGCGCCTTATATCCTCGAATTAAGCGCACGGATACGTCAAACGGAAGTCTATCCGGGTGGAAATATCGATAAAATGACCAAGCAACTGATTCGTATGACCAAAAGTGAGAAGAATCAGGAATACTTGGATCAAATCTACTATGCTTTGGGAAATGTGTATATGACAGTACCGGATACTGTAAAAGCCATTGAAAGTTATGAGTCAGGTGTTGAAAAGAGTACAGGTAATGGTTTAGACAAAACACTAAATCAGATACAATTAGGTGATATTTATTTCAATCAGCGAAAATACCTGAATGCACAACCGAATTATTCCGAAGCTTTGGGACAATTGAAAAAAAATCACGAAGCGTATCCACGTGTTTCTCTGCGTTCGGAAGCTTTGGATGCGTTGGTCATCCATTTTGAAGCAGTGGAACTACAGGATAGTATCCAACGTTTGTCCCTGATGCCGGAAGAGGAACGTATGGCGGTAATCAATAAAATTATTGAAGACCTGATAAAAAAAGAAAAAGAAGAGCAAGAAAAAGCAAAACGCGATGAGTTTCAGGCAAGACAGGAAAATCTGCGAGACCAACAACGAGCCAATCGCCCCGGCACACCTGCGGCTATGGGCGGCATTACACCTCCGGGTGATGCCGGTTCTTTCTATTTCTATAATTCGCAAGTAGTAGCGGTCGGTAAAAATAACTTTCAACAAAAATGGGGCCGAAGAAATTTAGAAGACGATTGGCGAAGGAGAAACAGGTCGGGCGGATTGTCCGATTCTTTTGATTCATCCACAATTGCCGATGCGGATAACCAGCGGGAGTATGACGACTCCATCACAGACACAGATGACAGTCAAGACAATGACTTGGCTCAAGCAAGTGGCGGAGAGGCAACGGACCCAAAAGATCCGCAATTCTATATACAACAACTTCTTGTTACAGAAGAAGATTTTATCGAATCCGACCTGATTATTTCCAACGGTTTATTCAATATGGGAATTATTTATAAAGAGATGTTGGAAAATCACCCATTGGCATTGGAAACGTTTGAAACTTTGAATGTTCGTTTTCCGGATAATGAGAACAAAGAAAAAGCCTATTATTATTCCTACCTAATGCACTGGAAAGACGATAATATGGGAATGGCCAATCTGTATAAAACAAAAATCCGTACCGAATTTCCGGAAGGCGATCTCGCTATCGCTATGGCCGATCCTGATTATGAATACAACCAAAAACGAATGCAATTTGTTCAAGACTCGATATATCAACAAACTTATACCAACTATTTAGAAGGAAAGACAAGGGATGTCCGTGACAATTATCAATGGATATCAACCAAAAACAATGATTCAAAACTTATCCCTAAGTTCATGTTTCTTAATGCATTAAGTTTTGTACAAACCAACGAGGCCGACACATTCAAGATTTTACTGAATGAATTGATCGATAAATATCCAAGCGAAGATGTTGCCGCATTGGCTTCAGAAATGATGAAAGGTTTTCAGCGAGGATTGCTCTTATCGTCTTCCGGCGACAATATGCTCGCACGTGGGAGCCTATTCAATATGCGTTTTGGAACAGGTGAGGATGATGCCGCTTCGGATTCTACGCTTCTGTTTGCTGCCGAAACTGCAATGCCCCACGAATTACTATTGATCTATCCGAAAGAAAGTCTGAACGATAATTTGCTCCTGTTTGCAGTCGCAAGTTTCAATTTCGGCAATTTTATGATTAATGATTTTGGTTTGGAACGAACAGCAATCGGAGAAATAGGCATATTGAAAATAAAAGGATTTAACAATCAGGAAGAAGTAATTCAATACCTGCAAAGAATTCAACAGCCCGACGGATATGCGCAGGAATGGGGTCAAACGGTGGTTATGGTACCGATTTCAACAGATAATTATTCCACACTGATGAAAGGAAAAAGTTTAGAAGAATATATGACTTTCTTTGAAAAACATTTTACTCAAGGAAATGAAAATCTGATTGCACAATGGCGTTTGAAGCAAATAGAGGAAATGGAGGTGATAACGGAAGAATTTGGTGAAGAAAAACTGTTGCCTAAAACCGATGAGGATATTATTGAAGAAACACAAACTCCGGAATCTGCTTTAACTTTAACGATAGATAATCTTCAACCCATTTTGCAGACAGATACAGCTCAGGAAGCTCTGCCGGAACTGCCATCGACAGAAACAGTTGATACCGTTCAGGAGGACGAAACCCTTGATACAATAAATACACTGTACAACAAAGCGTCCGATACCATGGATGGACTTTCGCACACAATTAATGAAATTGCATCGGATCCCGTTCGTGGAATTTTGGGTTTATTTAAACGTAAGAAAACGAACAATGCCATCGAAGAATTTGCAAAGCAACAGGAACAAGAAGAAAAAGAACGGCAAAAACAGTTAAAAAAAGAACAGCAAGAAAAAGAAAAAGCGGATAGAGCCGAGTCTTTACAAAAAGAAAAAGAACGGAAAGAATTACTTAAAAAACAGGAAGAAGAAGAGATCGCCGCATTGAAAACAAAACAGCAGGAACAAAATGATTTGGCAAAACAGAAAGCTTTAGAAAAGAAACAAAAAGAAGACGAGAAAAAGCAACAGGCAGCGGAAAAGAAACGATTAGCCAAAGAAAAAGAAGAAGCACGAAAAGCAGCGTTGAAATTGAGACAGGAAGAGCAGAAAGCCAAAGAGAAGGCGCGTAAAGAAGCACAGAAACAAAAGGAAAAAGAAAGAAAAGAACGTTTACAAGCGCAGAAGAAGAAATGATTAATAATATATAAATTATGACATCCCGTCATTGCGAGGAGGAACGACGAAGCAATCCAAGTCCTCATCTTTTGGAGGGAATCGGAGAACATTAAAATATGAAGAAAGAAAAACTTTTATGGGCAGATGATGAGATTGATCTCTTGAAACCGCATATTCTTTTTTTGGAAGATAAAGGATTTGAAGTAGTTACCGTTTGCAGCGGTCAGGATGCTATTGACTGCTGTCGCGAACAAACTTTCGACCTGATCTTTTTAGATGAAAACATGCCCGGATTAAGCGGCCTGGAAACTTTGGCAGTAATAAAAGAAAATCTTCCCAACACGCCCGTAGTTATGATTACTAAAAGTGAGGACGAAGGAATCATGAATCAGGCTATAGGAAGTAAAATATCCGACTATTTGATCAAGCCGGTCAATCCAAACCAAATATTGCTTTCCATCAAAAAGAATTTACATCAAAATGAGATTATTACGGGAACAACGACTTCAGGATACCAACAGGATTTTACCAAAATCGGACAGCAAATTAATAAAGCTTCTACAGTTGATGATTGGAAAGATGTTTATAAAAAATTAATTCATTGGGATTTGGAATTAGAAACATCTCAAACGGGAATGTCCGACTTGCTCCGAATGCAAAAAACCGAAGCCAATCATCTATTTGGAAAGTTTGTGAAAAACAATTACGAAAAATGGATAATTCATCCCGAAACGCGACCGTTGATGAGCCCCGATATTTTCAAAACCACATTGTTTCCACTGCTTGACGAAGGAGAAAAAATTTTCTTTATCCTCATCGATAACTTCCGCTTCGATCAATGGAGGGAAGTAAAAGATATGCTTTCCGAATGGTTCACTTTCAATGAAGACTTGTATTTTTCTATTTTACCTACGGCTACACAATATGCTCGCAACGCCATTTTTTCAGGACTGATGCCTGCACAAATCGAAAAAATGTTTCCCGATTTATGGGTGGACGAAGAATCGGAAGAAGGTAAAAATTTGAATGAAGAACCGTTGATCCGAACACAAATCGAACGTTTTCGCAAGAAATACACCTTCGCTTATCACAAATTGAATGATTCGGTTCAAGGGGAGAAACTGTTACATAATTTTAATCACTTGGATAATTACCAACTGAATGTGATTGTGTTGAATTTTGTCGATATGCTTTCTCATGCACGTACCGAATCGAAGATGATACGCGAACTGGCTTCCACTGAAGCGGCTTACCGGTCGTTGACCCGCTCGTGGTTCAAACATTCAACAACACTTGAACTTTTCCGAAAAATATCGGAAAAAGGATACAAAGTAATTCTCACTACCGATCACGGAACCATTCGAGTTTCTGATCCAGTAAAAGTTATTGGTGATAAAAATACCAATACCAACTTACGATATAAATTGGGTAAATCATTGTCTTATAATCAAAAGGAAATTTTTGAAATCAAAGACCCCGAAAAAGCAGGTCTTCCGGCTCCCAATATCAGCACTCGCTATATTTTTGCCTTACAGGATGATTTCTTTGTTTATCCTAACAACCAAAACTATTACGTTACTTATTATGCCAATACATTTCAACACGGAGGTATTTCCTTAGAAGAAATGTTAATACCTATAGTTACCTTGATTCCTAAGTAAATTACGACCAATGGAAAGAATTTGACTATAACTTAATGTATTTAGACGTTAACTCCGGTAATTTAAGTGAAAAGCCTAATTGAATGTGATGATATGGAAAATCTCTTATTCCATATTGATACATAAGGATATAGTTTATTTGTTTTGTTTTAAATAATAATTTTGAACTGTAAACCAATGGGTCATCGCCATTATTCATCCAACCCCTGTATCCCGAAATTCCATTTTCGAAATCTACAATTTTGTTGGAGAGAATGAATTTTCCTCCATACATCACGGCATCATTTTGTTCATCATAATATGTTTGCCAGCAGAGAAAACCAAAATTTGCAGCGCCTCTGATTTCAGACACCAATTTACTTTTGATATGAAAAGATTTCCCAAGTTCCGCATCAAAATAATATCCCGGAGTATTATAGTAACGTCTTTGATCAAAATTCAAACCGGACGCCGATTTCAATGTGCTGTTAAGAATCACATTCGGCATTATTTTTTTTTCCTTAAAAAGCCGTATCCTCGTTTGCACATAAAAATCTCCATCTGCACCACCGGCTAAAGCCTCACCCACCATGCCTCTTTTTTCACGTACTTCTTCCGTTACCTTAAAATTTTCCAAAACATCTACCCATAATTTGATAGATATACATTCGGGTAATAAGGGAATTTCTAAAGTCAATTTGGAACTGCTCGTATTGTCGCCAAAGCCGAAGAAAAAACTCTCCGAAAAACCAACATAGGTGTTTACCGGAATAGTTGCGTCTGTGAAATTCCAGGCCGGAAAAGCATTTGGGCCAAAATAACCGGGAGAATAATGTAAGACCTGTGCTTTAAGAGATGTAATAAATATCAATAATACTGCTGTTGGTATCAATCGTTTTTTCATGTGGAACATACAAGACTATTTTTTAATTTGCCAAAAATAGTAAATAATTTACAAACAGCAATAGATTAACTGTTTTTTAATACTGTCTTGTCTAAATCTGATACCAATCGTTCTAATATGCCGTTCACGTCATATTTCTTCGCGCGTTTGACGGCCGCTTTCCTGAAGCTTTTCTGTTGTTGCGGATCAGCAAGGTAAGTAATGATTTTTTCGCACATCTGTTCTTCGGTTTTGACCAAATATCCACATACGCCATCGTCAATAATATCCTTGGGACCTTTGGTATTGTAG
>Ga0082212_10011255_pt1 | contig 11354 bp, 7 predicted proteins | sample TergutNt197P3_FD_71548 | JGI IMG/M metagenome (GOLD analysis project Ga0082212, IMG submission 71548) | Neocapritermes taracua P3 segment gut microbial communities from Petit-Saut dam, French Guiana - Nt197 P3 | ecosystem: Host-associated > Arthropoda: Insects > Digestive system > Gut ... | reverse complement strand
GACCATATAGACTTCGGAAAATTCTAACCCCTTTGCCGCATGGAGCGTCATCAAAACGACCGCATTTTGCGTTGCTTCTGTTTTGCCGCTGCTGCCGAAATCGTTGCCTGCCAATGATGTTTGATCCAGAAATTCTCCCAATGTCGGACTCTCCGACTCTGAAATGTACTCCGCCGCTGCATTGACCACTTCGCCGACCAACTCCCAACGGTCATTGCGTTCCTTCTCATCGTCGGATTGCCGATTGATCTCCCGCTCGTATTGAATTTCTGCGATGAAATTTTTCAAGTGTTGAACAGTGAAGTCTTTGCGTAAAATCTGGCGTTGTTGTTCCATTAACAGGCGAAACGAATTGACCGGATCGTCACCCCCGCGCAGGCGGGGGTCTAGAGAAAAGAGTCGCTCGTCTGGATTCCCGCCTTCGCGGGAATGACGTGATTTTGGATCTATCAACGTTTCCCAGACTGACTGTTTCGCCGCAATCGCATCCTCCTTGAGTCGCTGAACCGTCGTTTGTCCGATTCCTCTCGGCGGTGTATTCAAAATACGGAGTAGCGAAGCATCGTCTTTCGGACGCAGAATCACTTTTAGGTACGCCAGCAAGTCCCGAACTTCCTTTCGGTCAAAAAATGATTGACTGCCGACCAACACGTAAGGAATCTGCTGTTGCCGAAGTTCCATTTCAAAGGCACGCGGCTGATCGTTCGTGCGGAACAGTATCGCAAAGTTTTTATAGGGTTGTCCTGTTACAGCAATCCGCTCCTTGATTCTGGCAACGACGGTTTTCGCTTCTGCTTCGCCATCCCGACATTGCAAAATAGTCGGCGGGTCACCTTGCAACGGCGAAACTAATTTCTTGCCGTGCCGATGCTGATTGAAAACAATGAGCCGATTCGCCCAATCGATAATCGGCTTGGTGGAGCGATAATTCTCTTCGAGCCGAATGATTTTTGCCTCTTCCCAATCCTTCTTGAAGTTCAAAATGTGCCGAACGTCCGCTCCCCGCCAACCGTAGATCGCCTGATCGTCATCGCCGACGGCGCAGATGTTCCGATGCGGCAGAGCAAGTCCGCGAACGATCCGGTACTGACTCATGTTCGTGTCCTGATACTCGTCAATGAGAAGATGGTCGAACCGTTGCGACTCTTCTTTTAGCACTTCGGGAAATTTTCGGAAAATATCTTCGGTAACGAGCAACAGGTCGTCAAAATCGACCGCTCCGACGGTACGGAGTGCATTTTGATAACGCCGATAGGCAAGCGAAGCGAGGTGGTCTTTGGCAGCCCAAACGTCGGCGGCAGCACTTTCGGGAGAGAGACCGGCATTTTTCCATGTGCTGATTCGTGCCAGCAGTTCGGCAGGTTTCAGGGCGGCATCGGAAACTTTGATCTCTTTGAGCACTTGCCGAGCGACTGATTCCTGATCACCGCGATCATAAATGGCAAATTGTTGCGGATAACCCAATTTCGTAATTTGCCGACGCAAAATGCGGACGCAAAGCGAGTGAAACGTGGATGTTTCCGGTCTATTTTTTCTGCCGTCTGCCGTCTGCTGTCTGCTCTGCGGCAGCAGTTCGCCAATTCGCTGCTGCATTTCCTTAGCGGCTTTGTTGGTAAAGGTAACGGCAAGGATACGATTCGGCGGGATACCGCTTCGAATGAGTCGGGCGATGCGATGGGTAACGACTCGTGTTTTTCCTGTGCCTGCACCGGCGAGAACGAGGAGCGGTCCCGACAGGGTTTCAACAGCAGCGGCTTGGGCAGGGTTTAAGGACATGGACGTTTATTATACCCGCTTATCATTTAGCCGGTACGCTGCGTTTTCAGTCCCTGATTTTAACCCACTTCGAACACGCTTCCCTTGTTGAAGCAAAGCGCGATAATGACCGGGTGCTCACTGTCCACTACGACTTTACAAACGACACCATTTTCCGTATAGGCTTCCGAGATGTCCGGCATTCCAAAACCAATTTCGGGGACAGTCAGCGTAAACTCGCCGCCCATCTCCTCCAAAAGTAACATCAAGCGGCCTCCGAGCACGTTTGTTAATTCGGCAATTAAGTCTTTGACGATAGGTGTATCTAATTCCGTACTTTCGCCGGCATACATGTTTTCCATCAAGGCGCGAGCCAAACTCTGCGGAATGATAAACCAAACGGAGTGCACGTCCGGCGAATTCACCTTCATACATGCCCAGCACCACTCAGATTGCCCGGAAACCATGTCGTCAAAATCGGCTTCTTTGGGGCGGTTTTGCCCGCCTGAAACAGCGTCGGCTAAATTGGAGTCTCCCCACGGGTCGTGCGTTCCTGATAGAGCAGATTCCATGCCGACACAGGATTGTCCCCACTCACCGCCGACGGTTTCTGCAACGTTGTTACCCAATGCTCCCCAATCGTCCTCTGCAATTGGAGGTATTGAAGTTGATGATGTCGGTTCGGGACTGTCCCCCCAACTTTCATTTCCCCAACTTCCTTCCGTTGCGGAAACGGCTGGTGTTGCTGTCCCCCAAGCGTCTGCTGGGTCCTGCGTCATGGGAGCCTCTTCCCAACCGGCAGCCCCGCCGCCGCTTTGAACGTCGCCTGCAACAGCAAAATCGTCGTCTTGGGCAAGTTCTTCCCCAGCAACTTTGATCGAACAGGGAACAACATCGGCAAACGCCATCGTCTCCAGCGTTTCTCGAACGGCACAATACAACAATTTGCCGCAATTTTTGGGTAGCATAATGATCTCGGCACGTTAATGAGTCGAATAGATATTGTCTATCTTACTCTCTACCGTTGAAAAGTCAAGAAAGTTTCCGAAGGTGTCCCCACATGCACGAGGGTGTCCGTGTTTTGTGAGGTGCTCTTATGCCCTAGCGAAACACATCGGCTTTGAGAGAATAGGGCGTTGTGCCTGGAGCGGGATTGGAATTCACCATCAAAATACCGCCGACCTTGACCGGACTCGAACGGTACGAAGCACGAAGATCGCCTGAAAGAGTTACTTCAACCATCTGCGTTGGATCACGGGTGAGGGAACCGAACTGCCCCTGTTCAATAGCAGGAACAAGCGTAAAACTTCTGATTTCTGTGAATTTATTTCCCGGATAGATGTACCCTTCGATAAAAACAGGCGTTCCGTAGTGCTCGTTACCTTGCTCATCTCGGTGCGGTGCTAATTGCAATATCTGCTCTGGAATGCGTCCCGTCTTGGAATCAGCGATTAGGTCAGAAAAGTTAATCACAACATAGCCGCTGGGAACTTCGTACTGTGCCATGTACATTTGATAAACCGTACCGGCAATCGCCAGCGTTGCCGACAGAGCGGCTCCCGCCGATGCGATTTCCAGTCCTTCGAGTTCCTGTGTTGCCCGAAGAATTTTTCGTATTGCGGCGATTCCCAATACGATTCCCATAATCGGAAAAACCACAAACAGCATGCTGACAAACGTCAATGCGGAAAGAAATCCCAGTATGAGAGAGCCGACGGATTCCGCCGTCAGCGATTTGTAATCGGTATTTTCATCGGGCAAAACCTCATCGTGGTCGTGGTAATACCCCTTAAGGGCATCATCGAATTCGCCGCGTTTCCGCCTTGTTTCCGAGTTGCTCATGCCGTTATTGTAATCCTATTCGAGAGAACTGTCAATGAACGTCAGAAACCGCAATTTTTAATTTCGTTAGGAGCACTCTTTTTACGTCAACAAGGCGACAAGTTTTCCCCTTCCGGTTATTTTCTTAACAAAACGCATGGAAAAAAAGTTGGGAAAATTTGAAAATACCGAATCGGTAATAAACGAAAGACTTACAACAAACTCCCCCGCAGTAACCCTTGGTAGCGGTCGATTTTTTTGTGCCGATGGTTTGACTTTTTTTTAGGAGTGGGTAGAATAACCTGCGTACATTCGAGAGGCGAAGATGCTAAAAATCAGATTGCTGATTTTCCGTTATTTTTCCTCCCGTTCCATCATATTTTTCCCCCCATGCTTACAGTAACGGACTACTCTCCAGCCCGCCCGGATCGGCCGCATGATTGTCCTATTTCCCCCGTTCTTGAACGGGTTGCCGAAAAAATAGGGAAACAGCGTTTTGATCTTTGGTTTGGACAGGATACGCAGTGCCGCTGTGAAGCAGATAAAGTAACATTTTTGGTTCGTACCAACCTTGCCATCAATGGGATGCGGCGGCATTGTCAGCAGGAAATTGACCAAGCGGTGCAAGAGATTTTTGGTAAACGTTTGCCCGTCGAATTTGCCGTTAGACCGGCGCAGAGGATTACCCCCCAGAGACCGGTTGTGGTGCCTTCTATTCCCAAGCCCATTCAGGATGTCAACAATTCGCCACTGGGTTCGCTGTTCAAGAAACCGGAGCAAGAAAAAGAGAAGCCCGTCCGCAAATTTGCGTTGTTGGAAACCTTTCTCGAAGGCTTGTCGAACCGCCTGGCATGCCGTGCCGCCGATTTGGCGATTCACCATCCAGGAGAGATCAATCCAATTTACATTTTTGGGTCCACCAGCGTAGGCAAAACGCATTTGCTTGAGGGAATTTGGTCTGCTGTCCGCAAAAGTTCTTCGCTAAATGGTTCGCGCCGTATGCCAATGTATATGACGGCGGAACAATTTCTTTCATCCTTTGTTGAAACGATTCGCTCCGGGTCGGCACGCGACCGAAATCAAAATTTTCGGAGCCGATTCAAAGGAATTTCACACCTCTTGATTGACGATATTCAATTCTTTGCCAGAGCAGAATCAACGCAGACAGAATTGCTGCAAGTTTTCGACTCGCTTCGGAGTCAGGGAGTTCAACTTGTTTTTACGGGAGATCGTCCGCTAAAAGACTTGCCTCTGCGGAACGAATTGGTGGTGCGGCTCGAGTCTGGTATGGTGTGCGAAATTGATTTGCCCGAACGGGAACTGTCGTTGCGAATTTGCGAAGCGATGATTCGGCATCGGGAATTGCCGATGGATACGGAAGTTTGCCGGTTGATTGCCTCCCGTTTTGGTGTTCATGCCCGACAGATTTCCGGTGCTTTGAACCGACTTCATGCAGTTTATTTGACGAATGGCAAGCCGATAACCATTGCCGTTGCTGAAGAAGCCTTGAGCGATCTGCTTCGCTTGAATCGTCGGGACATCCGATTGCAAGACATCGGCAAAATCGTGAGTGAAACGTTTGAAATTTCAGAAGAGACGTTGCGTTCCAAAAGTCGTGTCCGGCAGATTGTGACTCCGCGAATGTTGGCGATGTGGCTTGCCCGAAAATATACCCGGTCGGCACTCTCCGAAATCGGTTTGTACTTCGGCAACCTTTCGCACAGTTCGGTCGTTGCGGCGCAACACAAAATTGACCAGCAAATCGGCACCGACAAGACTATTGCCGAGGCGGTTCAAAAAATCGAGCGGATGTTAGGGTGAAACGTCGCCGCCTTCGTTACTCTGTGCTGAAAATACCAGGGCAAAAACTCAAACAGATTCAATGTAGGAAACTCTGCTGCACGGCACCAATGTACACTTTTTCTTCTTTGTGTCCTTTGTGAAATCTTTGTGAACATTGTGGTTAAATTCTACCACGAAGGACATAAAGGGAGCACAAAATTCGCAAAGAAAACGCTCATTTGGCGGCATGCTGCCAGACCGTTAACAAGTTTGCACAAAAAGCCGTCATTCCCGCGAAAGCGGGAATCTAGACGAGCGATTTGCGCACTGTTTCTCTGGACTCCCGCCTTCGCGGGAGTGACGGAAAGACGAAACTTGTCAACGGACTGGGCATGCTACAGTATAGAATCAGAAAAGGGTGTTTTTACAGTGCCATTTTGCTATAATGCTCTTTACCATGGCGCACCTGCGAACGATTTTGCTCATCGGTCTGATCTTCTGTACTGGGATGCTGGCTCAATCTCCTGCCGCTGATATTGTGCAGACTCTCCTCGAAACGACATTCGACGAAAGTGCCGAAATAGATGACCCGCAAAACACTTGGCGTGCAGAACAAGGTGCTCGAACGGTCATCAGAGAGCAGCAACTCCACATCGAAGCATTCCAAGGGCAGCCGCAACTCTCCAAACGTACCAATTTCACAGGAGGAGAATTCCGACTCTTCCTCGAACTACGCACCGGAACAGAATCAGAGGCAACATTCTACTGGGCAAGCAGAGGTTCCCCACGCCTTGAAGAAAACAAAATCCAAGTACCGCTCCACGATGATGATGATTGGCACATTTACGAATTCGCCTTTGAAGTGCCGGACATCCTGACTGCAATGAGAATCCGCTTCTCCGCCTCTGGCGGCACCTGGGAGATTCGTTCAATCAAACTGACCCGAACATGCCGTCCGCCCCTCTCCATTCGGGACGTGACCCCGATCGTGCACGAAAACCGGGAAGGTCTCCGCTTTACCATCGCGGACGACATTTTGATACCGATACAGTTTCGCTTCGGCAATCAAGAATGGACACTCAATCGAGGAGAGACCGTTAATCTTTGGATGCCGATCAGACCCCAAGGCAATCTTGCCGCCGTCGTTCTCACGCTCCATCCCAACGACTTTCCCAGCATCGTTCATCCGGTCTTCCTCTACCGAAGTGAAGGAAACACCGACTGGATTAAAAAACCGCTCGGAAAAGAAAATACCCTCGAAATCGCTCCCGATGCCCGAATGGCAAGACTGTGGCGAAACAACGAACTCGTCGGAATCATTGCTCCGCTCGTCCATCGGGCAGGTCACATTCCGAACTTCGCCTTGGCAGACGACTCCACCGAAACGGAACTGCATTTTGAAAGCAACGATGTCGATCTGCGAATCGGCATCGCTCCGCCGCTTTTGAATTTTGAGATTACCGACCAATCGGAGCGAGAGAATGAGGAGCCGCTCGAAGGTCCCGCCGTTCGGCTTTTCGGCACCTTGAAGAGCGGACTGTTGCCCGGCGTTGAATTTCTGAAAGAAGGCGATACCAGTTCTTCCGAAATCGACATTGCAAAACCGCTCAATGACCGCTCCAAACCGAATCCGCTCTTTGTTACGATGCCCTTTGCGGTAATCGGAACAGACAAAGTAGCGGCGGAGTTGCACTGGGAAGATGCAAGTCTGCAACCCACCTTTTCGTCTCCAAACAAATTTGATCGTGTTGACGACCACCGTTTTTCGTTAATCGGCACAAAAATCAGAGCCTCGCTGGAAGTGCTTCCGCCGACGCAACCCAACGAAGAGTCTGCATCCTTCCGGGCACTGCGGTCTTACATTGCCAAAAAGGGATTTCCGCCTCCGCCGCCGGCATTGCGAACGCCGGAAGAACAAAGGCAACTGTACCGACAGGCATTGACAGGAGAACTGCAATCAAAAACAGAGGAACAGTGGGGATACGCCGTCGAACCGGAATGGACGCGGCGACCCTTTGCCGACATGTTTTCGACATTGACTCGACTCACGGAAGCCGAAGGGGGAAGATCAAGGAATCCGGGTCAGATTGTGCCCGGCGGGTCGGACATCACCAACGATGCCATCTATTTCCTATTCGGTCGAATTCCCGAATGGCAGCAGCAACGAGAGGCGGCAATCCAACAAATCCAAACAACGGCACTCTCCAATGGTTCATTCCTTTTTCGGACTCGCTTTCCCGAACTCGAAACGGCAGCAAGTTCGTATGGCTACACAGCACTGCAAGCCCTGACCCTCATGGAGTATGTTCGCATAACAGGAGACAATCAACTGTTTGCAACGGTAACAAAAGCGTTGGAATATCTGAAATCCTGCGACATTCCTTGCGGAGGGTTTTATTGGAACACACCTTTTCATACACCCGATTTGCAAGCGGCGGCAACGTTGGTTTGGCTTTATGTCTGGGCGTATGAATACAGCGGCAATGCCGAGTACCTGGAAAGGGCAAAGCATTTTGCCTTTGCCGGATTACCTTTTATTTATCAAACGGAACATAAAGACAACAAACACATGCTTTATGGCGCAGTCGGAAAATTGGGAGGAATCGACCGTCGGCCACCGCTCCACTTCGGACTGCTCTCCACACGCATCGGAATTCAGTACGCTTACGCACTGAATATGCTTGCAAAACATGACAAGCAAACCGACTGGGAAAGAGCGGCTCTCGGAATCTTGCTCGCAACAGAAAATTTGCAATACACGGAAGACAAAGAAGCAGGGTGTCTGCCCGAGTTGTTTGACGTGGTCAAACAAAAGCCGCTAGGCTTGACCGTGAATCCGTGTGCGCTGATTTCGTTACGTTGGGCGATAGAAGGAAAAGTAGATTCGCTGTTCGTTTTGGCGGAGGGAAAAGACCGCTATGCGGCACCGTATCCCCTGCGAAAAACAGGCAATGGCGTTGAAGCCTACAATGTACCGCAGGGACAAGTTTTTCACATCCTCTACAATGCCAACCGATACGGCACAGGAGAAGGCAACGGAATTGTGAACATTGAGTGAAAATTGTCTCAACCGTCATTCCATTTCGTTTCTTCGTTTCCTTCCGGCTTTTGTTCCTGCTTGTTTTTCTCCTGCTTTTATGGGACAATGACAGTACAATGAATGCGAAAGCCGAATATTGGCAGGAACTGTGTGAAGAAGACCTTTTGACGGCAAAAGCGTTATTCCAATCAAAACGTTATTTGCACATGGGCTTCTTTTGTCACTTGATTGCCGAAAAGGCACTAAAGGCGGTTATTGCACACAAAATAGACGAGATACCTCCTCGGATACACGATTTAGACAGACTCGCAGTTCTAAGCGGAATAAGTGAAGGTTTATCGGAGGAGCAGTTGGCGTTGTTGGACAAACTCACACCTCTTCAAATTGAAGCAAGGTATCCCGAATACAGAGCGAAAATCATGCGCACATTAACACCGAAAGTGTGTGAACAGTTACTCACACAAACGGAGGAATTTTTATGTTGGATAAAACAACAGTTAGAGCAATAGCCCTCAAATATGTAGAGGAAGTAAAAAAATTTTTGAGCCCGGAAAAAATAATCCTCTTTGGTTCCTATGTAGACGGAACTCCTCGTGAATACAGTGATATTGATATTGCTGTTGTTATGAACAATTATCAAGGTAATTGGCTCGATACCGCCGCGATGTTGTGCGGTCTCAGGAGGCAAGTCAGTATAGATATCGAACCACACTTGTTGGATGAGTCATGCGATCAAAGCGGTTTTCTTGAATTTGTAAAAAAGACAGGGGAGGTGATCTACGAAGCAACATGATTACCAACCGACAGCCTAATACTACACGACCAGGGCCCGTTGCATAAGCAAGAAACAAAACAGTAGCCGAAATGGAACGCAGCGCAATGACGGATTCCTTACGGATTGGACAATTCTTTTTGAATTCGGCGGTCCTCCTCTTCCTGTTGTTTCCTGCGGGCTTCTTCGCTCTCTTTTCTTTCCTCGTCGGTGAGTTCTGATTCGACGGCAAACACCAGGGAGGTGACTTCAGCAATGCGAGCCTCCAACGTACTGGGCATCGGATGCAAATCCAGCACTTTGCCGTTGCGTCCTATGAGAATCACCACCGGAAGTTCGTCAATTCCGTAAAATTTCGTCATGCTAAATCCCTTGTATTTACGCTCGCCGAGTCCCTCGTGCAAAATTGTCCAGGGGATTTTGTTGCCGTCAGGGAGCGGCATCTCGACAAATTGCTTCACCTTCTCCGGGCTGTCTCCTTTAACTCCGGTGTTGACACCAATGATTTCAAAACCGGCATCACGATATTTTTTGTAGAGAGCAATCAAACCGGGCATCTCCTCCTTGCAATGAACGCACCATGTGCCCCAAAAAGTGAGCAATACGACTTTGCCTTGCACCGAATCAGGGTCGAATTCCTCGCCGTTAAGAGTGACTCCAGCAAGAGGCAACAATTGACCGGGAAGAGTGGAACGTGCAATGTCCGGCTCGAGTTGAGCGGCTCTCGCTGTGTGATTGATTTGTTGATAATAGTCTCGAAAAATCGGAGCGGCAATGGCAAGTCGGCGGTCGCGGTGTGCGGAACTATTCATCGAACGAATCCGCTGCAAAAAACGCTCGATGATGGACACCGAATCAGCATCGCGATACTGTTCTGCATAGTAAACCATCCGATTGGCAAGCGATCCAACATCAACCGTAACCGCCGTGTTTCCGGTTTTGGTTGCCAAGAGACCGCCGATGATTAAAACGTGTTTTTCGGCTTCTTTGACCATTTTAGCGTGTCCATGTTGCTCCAAATCATCAATAATGCGTGTCAGGCGAGGATAGTATTTCGACGGGTCGGAATAAGCGAGGACGATGAGGGCGCTGGCTTCGCGCGGCAGCACCCATTTCCGGTCTGCTTCGTCAAGATTCGGAAGGGCGTAAATGAGGGCCGCCGTATCGAAGACTGTTTTGCAGGTTTGAACGAGTTCCGGTGTGGGTGGTTTCCGATCAAGATCGTCGGGCAAAGTGATTGCGGCGACGTTGTCGGCAATCGTTTGACGCAACTGTGCAAGGTCTTGAGCCGAAGCGAGCGGAAGGAAAAAAAATGTCAGTGTACCGATCCAAAGAAACTTTTGCATGGGAATAGGAAAAGAAAGTAAGAGGCAATGAACAAGCCCATTATACCATTCCGTTTGCAAGTTTCAATTTAGGGAAAAGAGGTGGGCACGAGGTGTGCAAGTTTCCCTCCCATGATGTATCAAAATAGGTTACAATACTATCCTATGAAAAACGTCTCCATGAGAGAACAGATTGTACCGGCAATGCTGATTACCATCACGTTGCTCTTTATCGCTCTGTTTCTTGTATTGCCGCTGGCTACGGTCTTTATCGAAGCCTTCCGAAATGGAATCGCATTCTACTTTTCCAGTTTGAAGGACTATGACGCTTTGTCGGCAATTTGTCTGACCGTTACCTGCGCCTTGATTGCCGTTCCGCTCAATGTTTTCTTTGGAGTCACCGCCGCTTGGTGTATCACGAAATTCAATTTTCGAGGGAAAAATATACTGATTACATTGATTGACATGCCGTATGCCGTTTCGCCGGTCATTGCCGGCATGGTTTTCTTTCTCGCTTTTGGTCGTCAGTCGGCACTGGGGGCTTGGCTGATGAATCATGGATACAAAATACTTTTTGCTCCGCCCGGCATTATCTTGGCAACGATTTTCGTAACCGTTCCCTTTGTGGCGCGGGAGTTGATTCCGTTGATGGAAGAGCAAGGCACCATTGAAGAAGAAGCCGCCGTAGCACTGGGTGCGAGCGGTTGGAGCATTTTCTGGCGGGTAACGTTGCCAAATATCAAGTGGGGTTTGCTGTACGGCGTGCTCCTTTGCAATGCGAGAGCGATGGGAGAATTCGGGGCGGTCAGTGTTGTCTCGGGGCATATTCGCGGGTCCACCATGACCTTGCCACTGCAAA